>QWCH01000415.1_pt1 | contig 172909 bp, 171 predicted proteins | sample 1972671 | NCBI WGS metagenome assembly QWCH01 (sample SAMN09866713, study PRJNA288562) | Human gut metagenome isolate term3_stool, whole genome shotgun sequencing... | isolation source: gut | host: Homo sapiens | place: USA: California
ACAATGATAAATTAAATAACTTGCTTTTTTTGCAAAAGCGAAATGTAATTATACAAAAAAGAGCTTAAAGGGAAATTAAAAATTGTATGGAGGGAGAGAGAAATTAAAAGAAATTTGGAAATATAATATGATTAAATTTAAATGTATATAATTTCTGATTCTTAAAATTCTGAAAATGAAATTTATCGAAAATGTTTAATCTTTAGTTAATTTTTGACTATATAATTTTATAAAATTTTATTTAATAAGGAGAAAAAATGTTTAAATTACGAACTTTGCCTTTTGAGGCTTCAAAAAATGCTATAATCAGCGAGGAAACTTGTAAATTTCATTACGGAAAGCATCATCAAGGTTATGTTACAAAACTTAACAATTTGATAAACGACAGCGAGTTTAAAAATGCAAATCTTTTTGATATCATAAACAAAGCTAAAGGTGCTCTTTTTAATCAAGCCGCACAAGTTTACAATCACGATTTTTATTGGGACTGTATTGCTGAAAAAAGCAAAATGAGTGACGAATTCAAATCGGCTTTGGATGAAAATTTTGACGATTTTAGAAGTAAATTTTTAGCTGCAGCTACAGGGCTTTTCGGTTCAGGCTGGTGTTGGCTTGTATATAATCTGACAAATAACAAACTTGAAATCGTTCAAACAAGCAACGCTGAAACTCCGTTTATAGATAACAAAGTTCCACTTCTGGTTGTTGATGTTTGGGAACACGCTTATTATTTAGACTTCCAAAATGCAAGAGCGGAATATTTGGAAAAATTTTATGAAAATATAAACTGGAAATTTGTAAGTGATGCTTTTACTTGGGCTAAAAAAGAAGGACTTAATTCGGTTAAATTTTATATAAATGAAGTTCATTCGAAAGAAGAATGTGAGTGCTGTTGTAAATAATCAAGTGGCGCAAAATGCGCCGCTTTTCAAATTTTTAGGAAGTTTTATGAAATTTTTATACATTTTAATTATCGGCCTGCTTTTATGCGGCTGCACCAGTGAAGCAATTTATAATCAAAATGCTGAAATCGCGCCTGTTGATGACAGTTTGCAAATTGATAAAACACTTCAAAAAACATTTATATATGTTGACAGTGAAGATTTTTTGAATCAAAACATCGCGCCAAGTTCGCATTTGGGAAACGATAAAAGTCTTGATATAAATCTTGGAAAATTTGCAAGCGGTGCAAGTGCAAGATTTTTTAAAAATTATCTGACAAATATCAGCGAAACTACGAATCAAGATGTGCTTAATTCAAATAATCTTATCATAATGCCCAAGATTACAAATTTCACTTATGGATTTTACAGCCCTGATGGAATCGACGTCAGCGCTAAACCTTATGTAAGTTACAATCTGAATCTTAAAATTTTTAAGAATCAAAAACTGATTTACAATAAAAATATCAGTTCAAATGAAAAAAATTACGGCGAAGAGCAATTTTTCGGTAGTGGAGATGGTCTTATAGATGAAATCGCTCCTATATTTCAAAAAGCAATAGCAAATGATTTTAATTTGCACGCAATAGAGCTAATCGATACAATAAATCTGGCAAAATAAAATTTCATTTACCAAATTTCGATAAACTTGCCGCAAAAATTTTTTAAGGAGAAAAAATGAGTCTTTATGACAAAAATTATGCTCAAAATAATAACTATGCAAATAGTGAAATTTTAGGCGAAGAAAGATATGCCGGACGAATCAGTTCGCTTATCAAACAAACATATCAACTCTTAACGGCTTCACTTATAGCAGCTACAGCGGGAGCTTTTGTCGGTATGAATTTTTTTAGTATTTCAAGTCCGATTTTATTTCTTGTAGTTGAAATTGCGTTGATTTTCGGTATGCAATTCGCAACAAAAAGCGGAAGCAATACAATTGCGCTTGTGCTTTTGTTCGCATTTACATTTATTACAGGTCTTTCGCTTGGACCGATTTTAAATTTTTATATAGGTGCAGGCGCCGGTAATATAGTTACACAAGCATTTTTGATGACAGCGATTATATTCGGCGGACTTAGCGTTTATGCGATGAATACAAAAACAGATTTCAGTTCATGGGGAAAAGTTTTATTTTTTGCATTATTAGCAATTATTGTTGTTTCGCTTTTGAACTATTTCTTTTTTTCTAGTCCATTAATACACATAATTGTTTCCGCTATTGCAGCTTTTGTATTTTGCGGTTATATTTTATTTGATACACAAAATATAATTCGCGGTAATTATACATCGCCTATAATGGCAGCTGTCAGTTTATATTTGGATATTTTTAATCTTTTTATTTCGCTTTTAAATATTCTCGGATTTTTAAATAGAGAATAATTTATTTTGTCCGGCTTTCCGGCAAAATACTTCACTTAAAATTTGCTAAAATTTAGCCAAAATTTATTAAATTTTGGCTATTATTACCGTTTATTTTTAAAAAAGGGTTTATTGTGACAACACTATTTTTAGTTTTGCAGGTTATTTTTACACTGGTTATTACTGTAGCCGTTTTACTCCAAAAAAGTTCATCAATAGGACTTGGAGCTTATAGCGGAAGCAATGAAAGTTTGTTCGGTGCAAAAGGACCGGCCGGATTTTTGGCAAAATTTACGGCTGTTATGGGAATTTTGTTTGTATTAAATACACTTGCTTTGGGATATTACTACACTAAAGATTCAAAAAGTTCGGTTCTTGATAACGTAGATACAGGCGCACTTGAAATAAAAGAAGATCAAAATAAAAGTGAGCCTTTTGTTCCGCTTGTACCTGATGCGAAATAATTTAAAATGCAAAATGCACTTTAAATTTTATGATATAATTTATAAAATTTTTACAAAGGAAAATTATGCTAAACTCAGTTTATGACGCTCAGAAATCAGATTGTAATAAGGCTCTTGATGCTTTAAAACGGGACTTTTCAACACTAAGAACAGGAAAAGTCAGCGTTAAAATACTTGAAAATATTTTTGTTGATTATTATGACAATCAAACTCCGTTAAATCAAGTAGCCACCGTTCTTGCAACTGATGCAACTACGATTTCAGTTACACCTTGGGAAAAAAGTATGTTAAAAGGTATAGAAAGCGCAATTGCTGCTGCCAACATAGGTGTAAATCCGACAAATGACGGTGAAAGTGTAAAACTGTTTTTTCCACCGATGACAACCGAACAGAGAAAAGAAAATGCAAAAAAAGCAAAAGCTATGGGTGAAAAGGCTAAAGTAAGCATAAGAAATATTCGCAAAGACGCAAATGACGAAGTTAAAAAACTGGAAAAAGACAAAAGTATAAGCGAAGATGAAGCAAAAAAAGCTTACGACGAAGTGCAAAAAATCACCGATAATTTTATAGAAAAAATTGATGAAGCAGTAAAAAACAAAGAAGAAGAACTTCTAAAAGTATAAAAATTTATCATAAAAATTTAAGGTGCGATTTTCCGCACCTTATAAAACAATATTAAAAAGTGCTTTTGATTGCACTATGCGACATCCCTGCCTATATATCGTATTTTATATCGCAACATTTAAATATATATTCCATTGATTGAACTTTTACTGTTTTTAGCAATTAGTTTCCAAAAAAACACTATCCATTATTAAATCATCGGTATTTTAAAGTCCCGCAACTCCACCGATATTACTACAATAGTGAATTTTATAAACTTAGCCTTTGTATTTTTACATTATATTTGTGCTAAAATATTAGCAAATTTTTTATTCAATATCTGTTTTTCTGCAATAAAATCAAAACTATCATTAACTTTTCAATATAAAACTATTTTTTAAGCCAATTTCCAAATCATCAACATTTGGTCTTCAAGTGTATTTAATTTCTGTAAATTTTTATATCCGTAAAATTCCGAACCGTATTATTCTTAAAATAATCCAAATAATTAAACTTTTCGTCTTTTTTTGTAAAAATGCCAAATGTTAATTATTTGTTCGAAGCCAAGTTATAAGTTTGAAATTTTTGTAATTTTATGTTTTATTGATGGATTTATAACAATTATAAAAATTCATCGTTATTAAATTATCGTATAAAAAGTATTTATTCACTCATATTTTGCTAATGTTTTTTAAAAAACAAAACAGAATCAGTTTGTCATAAGTTATTGACTTATACCGAATTTATTTTAAATTTTAAGTTGCAAGTAAGAATTGGCGCGAATTTTATTTAGCAACAATGAAAATTTAATTATCACTTCAGTAGATTTTTTTCGTAAATGCAAAAAAGATATTTTATAAATTTTCATAAGCGGCAAAGTACAAACGGCTTCACATTCCGTCATATTTTTCAAATTTTTAATGAAAATCCGTTTAAATACATAAATTTTTATAAAAAAATTAAAAAACAAAATAATTACATATTTTTTAAGGCTAAATTTTATACAATGATAGAAAATTTTTGGAGGCAAAATGAAAAAAATTATTTCTATTTTGGTTATTGTAATTTTAGTAGTTTTATGTAGTTTTTATTACATTTCAAATAGTGTGAAAAACAATATCAGTGATTTTGTAAGTAACAATGAAAATTTCAGCACAAGCAAAAACGAAATAAAAAGCGGATTGTTCAATACAAGCGGTGTTTTGGAGGGTGTAATTTCAAAAGCACAAGCGAAAAATTATATCAGAAAATATCTCAACACGGCTTTATTCAATATTTCAGCAAACGACAGAGCTGAAATTTTAGAAGAATTTGACGAAGATCAAGATATCGTGCCTTATGACATATCTTTTCGTTATACTTACGATATAAAACATTCTCCACTCGGTCTTGCAGGCGGTTTTGAAAGCAACGGCAAAATTAAAATTTTAACTCCGGAATATGCTTTAATACTTAAACAATTATTTGGCACCGATGAATTTCTAAACGTAAATATAATTAAAAATTTAAGCGATACAAAAACAGCTTTAAAATTTGAAAATGCCAATTTTGAAGGGTTTAGCACAAAAAATTTGGAAATTTTAAGCACAAATGACAATGACGGCAAAATCAAAGATGTAGCTATAAAACTTGGCAATTTTTCACTTATAGATCAAATAAAAATCATAATAGATGATATAAACACAAATATTTCTTATGACAAAGCTGTTGATTTTAGCGATATAAAGAGTTTAATTGATGTAAATTATAACAGCGAGCTGAAAATCAAAAGCGCTGAAATTTCAGGTATCGGCGGCAGTGTAAAATTAGCAGATATTACAGATAATGCTCATAGCAACAACGAAGGTGATATGATAGCCGCTAAAGAAAATTTAAAAATCGGTGAAATTTCTATTTTTAACAATGTGCTAAAAAATGCCAACCTTGATGTCAGCGTAAAGGCTGATAAAAATTTAGTTGGAAAATTTATTGAAGCTAGCGAACATGTCGACTTTTTGGATGATAAAAATGCGCTAAATAAAATATTTAATGCATTTGGCAAAGGTTTAGAGATGAATATCGATAACTTTTCTGTTGAAAATTCTGCCAATAATTCATTAAATTTCAATCTCATGATGTCTTTAAAAGATTTAAAAGATATTGATGTGAATAATGAAGAAGATTTTATAAATAAAATAGCGCCTAATTTTGCTTTAAAAGGCGAATTCAACGCTATTCCTGATATTAAAACATTCTTGTCTCCTTATTTAACCGCCACGGAATTATCTACGTTGAACGATATTGAAAATTCTGAATTTTTCGTGCGTAATTCCGATAAACTAAGTTTAAAATTTGCTTACGATCCGCAAAAAATCGATATTTTGATAAATGATAAAATTTCACTTAAACAATATGGCGGAATTTTAGGTATATTCGCGACAAGAGATGACGCGGAAATTCAAAGAACAGCTACAAATTTAATGACTTTGCTCGGTGATGTAAGTGCTTATTATACATCTCAAGCACAATTTGCAAATAATTTGTCCGACATGACAAACGTACCTTTGGAAGATGAAAAATACCTAATTACAAATAATAAAAAATGTTTGGAAATTGAAATTTCAGGATTGGATATTATTGTAAAAAAATCGCTTGATCAATATGATAGAATTTGTCAAAAATTATATCAGGATTATGCCGTGGCCAACTCTTTAGAGCAAGGAAAATTTTCCGTTTTTCAGGTAGAACCGTAAACCGTGAACATTTAAATTTTTTTAAAAAAAGGCGCCGATTTTTGGCGTCTTTATGTTAAAATTCGTGCGAAATTTTAAAAAATAAGGCTTTTATGAAATACTTCTATTTATCATTTGTCATAACTTTTTTAGGACTTCTGATAGCATTTTTTATAGGCTCGTTTGCAGCCGTTTATATCTGTTTTTTACTTACAGTACTTGAAGTAAGTTTAAGTTTCGATAATGCGGTTGTGAATGCCAAAATTTTAAATAATATGAGTAAAATTTGGCAACGCCGCTTTATTACGTGGGGAATTTTTATCGCGGTTTTCGGTATGCGCCTTATTTTTCCGATTTTAATTGTTTCGATTGCCACAAAACACGGTTTAACGGAAACTTTTATGCTTGCATTGAAAGATCCGGATCTTTACCATGAAATTTTAAGTGAAAGTAAAAATGAAATTTATATTTTTGGTGGCGGGTTTTTGATGATGATTTTTTTAAACTTTTTTTTTTGATAAAGAACGCGATGTTTTTTGGATAAAACCGTTTGAAAAAAATATAATAACTGAATTTTTTAAAAAATTTAACAATATTTCTTTGACACTTGCTTTAATTTTAGGCATTTTTATAATATATCAAAGCGGTGATATCAGTCTTATTCTGGCATATTTTTCAGCAATAATTTTATACAATCTTATACAAAATTTCGATGATGTTTTCAGCAAAAACGGCATTAGAAATGGAATTGTCGGATTTTTATATTTGGAAATACTTGATGCAAGTTTCAGTTTTGACGGCGTAATCGGCGCATTCGCTCTTAGTGAAAATATTTTTATAATTATGATAGGACTTGGCAGCGGTGCGATGTTTGTAAGAAGTATGACATTGTATCTTGTGGAGCATAAAACGCTTGAACATTTTATATTTTTAGAACACGGCGCACATTATGCGATATTCGCTCTTGCTGTTATAATGCTTCTTAAAACGCAAATACAAATCAGTGAAATTTTAACCGGCACGCTTGGTTTCGGTTTTATTTTATTATCATTTTTATGCTCTATTTTTTATAAAAAAGCTAAAAAATAGACAAAAATTTACCGTTTAAATTTTTAAATATTTTTGTACTATTCTTTCTTTTTATTATTTATACAAAAGTTAGAAAAATATCATTATGCTTGAACTTTTACTAAACAAAAAATAACGTACTAAATTCTTAAATTTAAAATATAGGCTCAATATAAGTGGATTTTCTACTATCGATTTTAAAAAAATATGATATAAATCTTTATCATCTTTTTTATATTATATCTGAACTCACACTCTTTTTTTACTATCAGACAGAATAAATAGAGATTAGGTTGTATTGAGACTCCCCTAAAAAGCTAAGCACAGCTACTAAAAGTAGTTTTTAAATAACAATAAATTTACTCAAAAATTTTAATAGCCACAATTTTATTTCTCATTTATTGTCATCCAATTTTTTTATTTGAAAACAACACTATATCTAGAGAACCATTATAATACTAATGACAAATTTTGATACAGATATCAATACTTGTCAAATTTGTTTATTTCTATCAATCCCTCTTTTTCCATATATTCATCGACTTTTTCAGGATCTATTTCTCCTGCACGATACCAAGAATAGATCTCTTTTAAGGCAAGATGTCCAAATCTCACCCAAGCTATAAAATTTGTCCTTAATAAAAAATTCACTAAATTTCCACCACTTCTTACACCTGCATCAACCCCATCCAATAAACATAGTGTTCCATGACTCACTAAAAGCATTCGTCTAAGTTCAGGACTGCTTGTAACTATACAATATTTCAGATCTTTATTGTGATAAAACACAACCTTTATAGCATACATCGCCCTTGTAAGAAGCTCTGTTATTAAAACAGGTATTGACATAGCTATGCCATGTCTAAAATCGTATCCATCTTCAAAGACCTTAGCGCATATTACAGCAAAAGTTTCTTGATGTTTTTCGCCAAATCTACCAAAATTTAGTCTTTTCTTTAAAATTATTATTAACATATAAATAAAAGATATAAATAGCGTATCGATTTTTTTACTTCCTCGAAGACTTACTCCATATTTGTCTTTCCACTTTTTTTCATAAAATCCAAGCTTAAAGCTACCGCCAAATATTAGCAAAACCAAAACTACGCATAAAATTAAATGTCTTTCGATAAAAGCCCAAATAGGCTTTAAAAATTTAAACTATCAAACAAAATATTTTTTTCATTTTTTGCCTTTACTTAAAAATTAATGAAAAATTATCTATTTTCCAATGCATCCTTTATCATTTTAATAATTTCAGGAAAATCGTTTAATGCCAAATTATTTTCTAGCATACTTTCAAGTTCATTCCACTCTTTCTTTTCAATCATTTCTTCAACCATTTCTTTATATGTATCAAATCTATCTGCATTCGAAAGAATATTATCACTATCATTGGCTTTATTTTCATTTTTACTATCAGACAAATAGCAAATTGCACCAGCTACCATTACAACACCAATTACCACTAAAATTTTTCCCATTGACGACATTACTTTATCTCCTTTTCAATTTTTTCTAAACAATCAAGTTTAGTTTGATTAATACTTAAATTTTTTTCGCTATTTTGTATGTCTATTTTTAACTTGTCCATATCCCTTAACTTGTTCCTTCTAAACTCAACAAAAATTCCATTTGAGCTATCTACATAATTTTTTATAGCTACAATATGTATTTTTCTTTCTTTTTCTATAAGCTCATCAACTCCTTTTTGCATATTTTGCGACAAGATCTCTTTAAGTTCATATCCACTTACCTGCATAGTGTGTTTTTCATCTTTAACCATAATTCTTTTTTTGCTAAACCATGTCCAAGGTTTATACCAAGTAGAATCACTAACTGTTTCATAACGAGCACTTTGATATTCGTATGAGATAGTAGAGCTAGGAATTTTTATTTCAGTATTAAAAGATGTTGCAATGTCAAGCTTTGGCAGATTAATTTCTCCAATTGTAATATCCAAGTCTTTTTCAAGCTGTTTATTGAGCTCTAATTTAACCATCTCAATTTCGTTTGTCAAGGCTCTATTTAATTCAAAATAAATATTATCTATATCTGTTTTTATATCAAGATAGTTATTTTTACAATCGTTAATAAGACTACCTGCGTATTTTTGCATACTATACATAACATCTTCTACATTTATTTTATGAGAGAGTTCTATTTGATCTTTGCCAAGATTTATTTTTCTAAAATTCCTCTCAGCTGTTCTTTTAGCGCTAGTTGGATCTGCTCCGGATGCTAACTCAATAGAATAAGCGATTGACTTTTTAGCGATAACATCAATTTGATCTATAATTTCATCTTTTGCTCTTTTTTCTATACTGTATTCTATCTCTTCTATTGCTTTGTTTTCTTTTTTTTTAAGACTATCATATAGTTTGTTTTCAAGTGTTTTTGCTCCATTTTCTAAGAAATCCATAGCGTTTTTAAGTCTTAGTTCGCCTTCTTGTTTTGGTTTTTTTAAAACTAGTATATTTTTTAATAAATCTGATTTTTCTTCATTTAAAATAGACTTAATTTTAAAATTTATATTTTCAAGAAAATTGCCTAAGAATTTATCTTTTATAAGATTATTTATATCTTTTTCAAGTTTTTCAAATCCTAAATATTCAATAAATTTTTCTTCCCACTCATTCTTGAAAATTCTTATAAAATATTTTCTCTTGAATTCTTCAAGTTCATCATCATCGTCAAAACTTTTTGTTATGTCTCTATTTAAAAGCTCAAATTTTGATGAAGCTGTATAGATTATTGGATTTTGTATGCCATGTTTTTGGGCTGCTATTTTAATTTTTTCAATAGCTAAATTTTCGTGTTTAAACCAATTTTGTCTTTTTGCCTTTATGAATTCTTCTTTGTCCTGTATATAAGATAAATCTTTAAAATTATCTTCAAAGGCCATATCTATTTTATTTATAATAAAATAGACTTCAAAGAATTTATCTTTACTATGTTTTTCTTTGATTGTGTTCCACAAACCTTGCCCATCACTTCTTAAATTTGCATCTATTTGGCCATAATCAAATAAAAATAGTGCTAAATTAGCTTCATTTAACACACTTCTTGTTTGATCTTTATGTTTTTCTTTGTATTCATCTCCAGTTGAATTTGGCCCAGGAGTATCTATAAAAATAATCTCAAGCTCATCATTGAGATCTGTTCTGATATTTTTAAAAGGATAATAAAGCTCTATTTTTTCAACATTTTTGTATTTATCATCTTTGCAATCTTCATCTTTTTGAGCATATTGTTTTATCTCCTGCTCTAAATTCTCAACAATCTCTATCTTAGGCTTATTATCGCTAAAAGTTATCACAGCCTTTTTACTCACGCCTTTTTTAGAACATATAAATGTAGCACAATCGGTTGTTGCTTGATTATACGCTGGCAAAACATCATCGCCAAATAAAGCATTTATAAAAGTTGATTTTCCAGCGCTCATATTTGCAACTACTGCTATTTTATACTTTTGATTTTTTAAATCAGATATTGTCTTGTTTAACTCTTGTTCTTTTTCTTTATTTTTATATTTTTCAAAATATTTTTTTAAAGTATTAATATTTTGTTCTAAAATATTTTTAGTTTTCATTTTTACCCCTTTCTCTTTTGAATTTCTTCCTCAACTATTTTTTCATATCCATCAGCTATTTTTTCCTCAAAAGTACTTTTTGGATTGTTTAAATCTATGCTAGGAATTTTGTTTATCTTATAGTTTTCATTTCCTTTTAAAGGCGTTTGACTAACTTCATTTCCACTAGAATCTACTTTTGAGATTTCTATTTGTAAATTACCATCAATTTCTTTCATTCTCCAAATTCTTGCTCTATATTCACCGTTTAAAACTTTTTCTTCGATTTGAGCGCAATCAGAATTCTCAGGATCTTTCTTTCGCAATTCACTTATTTTTGCTTCAATCCACTCTTTTGACATTTGTTCGCCATTTTTGGTGTTTCCTAGACGAGAAGTATTATATTTACTCTCAACAACTAAAACATCTGTAATATTTCCATCTTTATCTCTTTTTACATACAATCCATCTATGCCATTGCAACCAACTTCTCCTTCTATTTTTTCCCAACCCGTTCTTTTAAAATATTCATCCATGGTTTTTTCTGATATATCTCCTTTTACTTTGTCTATTTCCCACTTTGAGGCCTCGGGAAGATCTTTTTCTATTCGCTCTTTCAAAGTATCGTTTGCGAAATGCATACCCTCTTTTTGCACATCAGAAATACCAAGCTCTCTTGATTTGGACAAAAGCTCGTTTGGAGAAATTCTTTTGATAAACTCTTCAAATAATGAAACTTTTGTTTCAACAAAGGATTTTTCTATCTCTTTAGTAAAATTTAAAATATTCATAATACATCCTTTATACATTTAATTGCTTGTGAGGCAAATTTTATATTTGAGTCTGAAAAACCAATTATATGTGATAAAAAAGTATCTAAATTTTCATTTAAAGCATCATCTATTTTTATATTGGACCAAATATCAAATATATTTTCACTGCTAGATATATTTTCTAATATTAGCAGTGTGTAATCAATTTCATATTTTGGAAAACTATTCATAAGTGGATAAATAGTTTTAATGTTGCAATGAAAAAAAGAATCTACAAATTTACTAACTTTATCCTTCAGATCATCTTTTTCATTTATAATTGAGTTTAAAACACCAAAAAAAGTTCTATAAGTTTCCATGTAACAATCAATATCGTTATAGTATTGATAATTTGAAATATAGTTTAAATTTGAAAAAAGATATAAAACCGCATAAATATATGACTTGTCATCTTTATATTCTGGTAAAATATTTTTTAACTGTTTAAATCCATCTAAGATATTATTATTGGCAAATATCAAATTTATAAATTTGATAAATTCAGGCTTTAAATAGTCTAAATTTAACTCTTTTAAATTTGGTTTTTCTTCAAGATAATAATATTTTTCATAAAACATCTCATACTTAAAATTTGGATTTTTTGTTATGAATTGTTCATAGAAATTTTCTATATCTGTTTTTTGTAACGGAATTTCTTTATTTTCATCTATCTTAACTAGAAATGGTTGATGAATATCTCTATTAAAAACTATCGCTTCGCCTTTTTTAAGTTCTGCAATGTCTAAAATTTGATCATCATTTAAATTTATAGCTTTTCCAACCAAATTTCTATCTTCAAAAGACATTGTTTTATGAATTATTTTAATATCAGTATTTTTAATAACATCTTGATTTAGTTTAGAGGCAATTTGATCTGCTACAATAATTCCCTCACCAAAAGAGCGAATTTCAGCCAAAATATTTGTAAAGGTTTCCACTGCTCCAACTCTTGCATTTGAATCTTCACCACTCACATTAAGTGAGATATTTGGCAAAATTCTATGAGCCTCTTCTATAACTGTGACATGTTTTAATCCACTATAATTTCCACTTTCTTCTCTATATTGATAAAGTTTGTTTAATAAAAGCCCCATGAAAAAAGATTTCTCTTCATCATTTACTATATTTGAAAGTTCTATAATGGTAGGTTTTTCAAATAAAATTTTCGAATCAAATGCGTATATTGAATTAAATATTTTTCCTTTTATACCAAGAGTTAAATTATTTATCCTAGTTTTTAATGCAGCTTTAATATTACTTCCTACATCTTGATAGTATCCAGCCCTATCTGCAACCTCAACAACTTTTCTCTTTAAATCGTCCATATTTGGAAAAAATAAGCTTTTTCTAAATTCATCAAAACTATCACTATTTGTAAAATATGGATGGGATTCTGTATTTAAATTCCAACCTCTTTCTTCATAAACCTGATAAATAGCATCTTCTAAAACATAAGGCATTGGCCCATACATAGCAAATGCTGAAATAAAAGTTGTTTTTAACATATCTATGTGTTTTGTTAAAGATATAGCTATATTATTTTTACTATATTCAAAAATAAATGGATTAAATTTAAAAACATCACCCTTGCCACCTGGTCTAAAAATTTGTAAATCTTTTATATCGCTCAAAAGATTTTTATATTCAGATTTTGCTGGTTCAATCACTAAAAACGGTATATTTTTTTCATTTAATCTTTTTAAAATAACCTTAATAGTGTTTGATTTTCCACCACCTGTTGCACCAGAAATAAATAAATGTGAATTTAAAGCATCCAAACTAAGTTTGAATCTTTGATTTATAGGTTTTTTCTTATTTAAAATTTCGCCTATTTCAATAAAACTATTGGTTTTTGTATTGTTTTGTTGAGTTAATCCAAAATCAGAAATCTTAGTCACACTTATACCATTTATATCATTATTTGGAAGAGCAGATAAAATGGCTAATTCTTGCGAGTTAATAGTAGAATTTAGTCCTGCAAAACTTTGATGAATTGGATTTGCTATAATTTTATCACTAAAATAAGCAGTTGGAAATCTATCTAAATTTACAACTGAATGTTTTAAATTTGGAGTAAACCTTATGCTTTCATAATGAGTTTCATCCCCGCTATAAACACTTTTTAAAGTATGTTCTAGCTCACTTAATGTAATCTCATCATCAGCTTGTATATAAAGTGATGTATTCCACATACCATAACTTAGACCTTTTTCAAATCTTTCTATATATTTATCTATCATTTTTTCTATGTTTTGAGCGTTTTTGTTTATTTCATCAAATGTTACTCCAGTGCCTTTTGTTTTGGTATCGCTTGTTGAATCGCTTTGACTATTATTTGTCGTTTTTGTGTAGCTAGTTGTATCTGAGCTACTATTTGTGATACTATGGTTTATAGTTTTTGATGAGCGAAAAGCATTCCCAACAAAACCACCAATTGCAGCTCCAGCTAAAGGAAGACCAAATGGTGAAGCAATTAATCCGCCAATTGCCGCACCAATTACAGGAAAACTCTTTGAAATATTTCCATATAGTGTTATATCGCTATAACCATCAGTTTCACTAAAGCCTTTTGTTTGGCTATTTCCAGAACTTTGGCTACTTCCAGTTGTAAAAGTTATTCCTTTTGTTTGTGAGTCACTTTGTGTTGCATTTTTACTTATTTTTGCAAGCTTATGAACTTCGTTACCAAGCTCTTGATATTTTGAAATAATTTCTTTTATAGTCGAATTATCATAACTATCAGCGACAATAACTATCCTAAATTTTTTGCCTTGCATAGGAAATAAGATATTTTCAAGACTTTGCTTGTATTTTTTATCAGAATCTCTTTTTAAAGATGGAATACCAAGCATTGCCTTTTTGTTTTCCATATCGCCAAAATTTAGGTCTTGACAAATCTCACTAGATGAACCAGAATAAATTCCATTAAAGGTTGCATTTAAAAAATTCACCGAATCCTTATGCGTACCAAGATATAAATCAACTCCTTTTTCATTGCTTTCTATAACGTAAATGAATTTTCCAGTTTTTGAGGAAATTGCATTTAAAATTTGCTCAAAATCAATTAAATTTATATCAGTCTGACTTTTATCTCTTGCATAAGTTATATGAGATATTTTTATAAATGACAACTCGCTAGAGTATTTTAACTCTAAATTTTCAAGCTCACAATTTTCATACCCAACCCTTTCTAGGAAATTATTTATAGCTCTGTCAAGTTTTATTTCTTGAAAATTTTCAGTCATCAAATCATACATAATAACTCCTTTTATTGATTAACGCTATCTATAATTTTTATGGCATTATTTATATGAGAGGCTGTATTTATCGCCCAATTATTTGATAAAGATATTAAATTTTCAGATAAATTTAATTTTTCTTCCAGCTCTTTTTTGATTTCATTAGTAAATTTATTTGGATTTAGACTTACTATCATTAAAAACTCAAGATAAAATTTAAAATCAGCTCCATCTAATAATTTTAAAACTGCTTCTTTGAGCTCTTCTTCATTATTTTTTAAAGATAAAATTTCATTAAATTCGCTATTAAATCCTTCGTTACACTCAAGATTAATTTCAGCTATATAATAATTAGCTATTTCTAAATCATCAGACAAAGCAGCTGCAAGTTTTATTAAATTCTTTCTTATTTCATCATTTTTAAATTCTTTTAAAAACATCATATATCCTTTTGAATTAATTCTAGTTCAGTCATCTGAGCTGTAAGTTCAATTTGTTTTAACATATCCATTTGAGCAGCTAATGCTCTTGCACTATTTTCTAAAACAGATAAATTTATAATTTGATATTTTTTGTAATTCCAATTATTTGCAATTAGTTTTTTTAGTCTATTGATAATATCTCTTTCTACATTATCAACCAAATTATCAGCATGTATCATGATAAATAATTCAAAAAGTATTATAATGCTATCCCTTGGCTCGCGCTCTATCTTTGCAACTATTTCTTCAACTTCACTATAATATTTTTTAGGATCATTTTCATAAGAATCAACAATATAATCCGCCTTGTAGGTCTTTGTAGGCTTGTCAATCCCCATTTCGTTGCAGTAAATTTCTAAAATTTCCGCTTCTTTATCGTCTAAATTTTCATCGGCCTTAGCACAAATCAAAGCCAAATCCAAAAATGCCTTTTTTGAATCATCTTTTAACTGATTTAAAAACATTGCTTCTCCTTTTTTAAATAATTTTTTATATTTTTCATTAACTCGTCTTTTAAATAAAGTGGTTCTAAAATGCTAATATGTGGTATCCAATAGCTTATAATTCCCAAAATATCCGGTATAAAACTAGCCTTTGTCTCGATGATGATATCTCCATCTTCAAGCTCTTTGATTATTTGTTGATTTGGAAAAATAGCTCTTCTTGTTATAAATTCTTTTATTTGCTTATCAACTTTTAGTCTTATATTTATTGGGTTTGCTGAGATAAAAGTTTGGTGATTATCCTCAATAAATTTTGTTATTTTTGCATTTTTATGAAAATGCTTTGAGATTTGTAAATTTGAGATTTTTCCTAGTGAGAAATTTTTTATAATATCACCGTCAGTTGCTATAAGATACCAAATACCGTTTAAATTTATAAGTTTATAGGGATTGACATCTCTATTTTTGTTATTATATGTGAAATTTAATGTTTGATTGTCTGCAATAGCGTTTTGAATTTTATCAAAAAAACTTTTATCTATTTTTTCATAGTTAAAACCTTTTACAAAATTATCCTCGTTTAAGTTGTCGATGCTTGGATAAAGTCCAAAAACTCCGCTTTTTTTACTAAAATTTATAAAGTCATAGTTTTTTAAATTTGAATTATCTGATAAAAAATATCTGCCATTTTTACAGACGATAGGAAGATGAATAAGCCTTTTATTTAAATCTGTTCTAATGGTTCTAGTTGTGACATTAAACTCATCTGCAAGCTCATCTACATTAAGTTTTTCGCCACATAACAAAAGAGTGATAATCCTAGCAATCCGTATGCCAAGTTTATCGTAATCGCTTTTAAGCGACCCCCCCCCACATCTTTTTTGAGTTTAACTATCATTTTCTATCCGTTGTTATTTTTGGAGAGTATGATATCAAATTTAAATGAAAAGTTGCTTCATTATTTGCATTATGAAATTTAATAATTCAATACAACTTAAACAGATTTTCTCTTATCAGTTTTAATAAAATACGATTTAAATCTTTATCATTTTTTTTTATATTGTATCTAAACTCGCACTATTTTTTACTATCAGAATAAATAGAGATTAGGCTGTATTGATACTAAAAATAATTACTTTTTTACAAAACAATATTGATATTAATTATTATATTAGTTTTAAATTGATATTAATTATTGTATCAGTTTTAAAATGTTAAAATACCGAAATTTTTTTATAAAGGTTTTTATTTTGAAAGATATTACGCCACATATTTTAGAATTTGCAAAATTTTTTACTAAAGTTTCACATACAAACGGCAGAATCAGAATGAGAATAGATCCGAAAATCAAAGAAATTGACAATACTTTTGATTTAGAAAATTTTATAAATTGTGTCAAAAAAATAGACGGCATAATTGATTTAAAATTAAATTTACTGATAGGTTCCATAACTGTGTTTTATGATAATGAAATTTTTTCAAAAGAGCTATGGAATGATTTTTTAGATCAAAAAAATACAGATAAATTATTAAATTTTTTAAATAAACAAAATTTTTTAAAGGAGATTTAAATGGCATTTCCATTACCATTTTTAGCAGGCATTGCTATCGGCAGTTTGGCTGTAGTTGCTTTTAACAAAAGAGATAAAATTTGTGAAAAGCTTGAAATTTGCGAAAATTTTGACAAGGCTAAAGATTTTTGCGCAAGCAGTTATGACAAAACTAAAAATTTTTTAAACGAAAAATTAAAAAATGATGAAAAAAGTGATAGTCAAGCTGAAAAATATGATAAAGATGCAAAACAGAAAGATGAAATCAAAGAGGAAAAAACGATAAAAAAAGAGGTAAAAAAGAAAAGAAGTTCCGGAACACAAAAGAAAGAAGTTGAGTAATGTTTTTAACAAACACAAGAAAACCGCTTGATCATTTTATAAGTGGCGCTATTTTAAGTGTGCTTGTGACAAATAAAAAACAAAATCCTGGAAATATTGTAAAAACGGCACTTCAAGGTGGTTTAGGCGCATCTTTTGCTATCAGCGCTTCAAACAATATAGCAAACAAAGAATACGCGAATGCTTTAATGTGTATTGGAATCGGCGTGTGCGCCGTTACAATGATAGAAAACATTTTTAATAAAAAGGAAAAAAATGAGCAATCAAAAAATAGATGAAATAGTAGAAAAAATAGGAAAAGAAGAGTTTGAATGTATTAAAAGTTATATAGAAAAATCTATGCAAAATAACCGAAATACGGAAAAAAATTTAAATTTTAACAGTAAAAATTCTCTTTTAAACTCCATATTTGGCGGTGATTTTTTAGGCACTAATAAAGGCGAGTTATTGAAAGGTATTGCAATTGGCGCCGGTATGACATATCTGCTTACAAATGAAAATGCGCAAAAGACGCTTTTCGGAATTTTTGCAAAATTACAAAATATGCTTAATGTCGGTTTTGAAGAGATGAAAGAGCGATTTGAAGATGCAAAAGCTGAGCTAGAAGATATTCAATGATAAAATTAATCCATTTAAGTAAAAAAAGAGCCAGATTTAGAATTCATTACATTTCTAAAAAAATCGATCGGCTCTTTTTTTTACAGCAAATTGATAAATTCGACGGTATAACAGACAGTTTTTTTAACCTGAAAATTTCTACTTTGACAATAAAATTTAATGAATCTTTTAATATAAAAAAATTTATTGAATTTTTAAATTTAATAGAAGAAAAAGAAACAAGTTTAAAAATCTGTCTGAAACCGAATTTCGAAGCAAAAGAACAGAATTTATCAAATACAACTATGGTTATTTCATTTTTATCTTTATTTTTTAATATAATCGTAAAATCAAATCCATTGGTAAAATTTATTACCGTAACTGCAAGTTTGCCGATTCTTATAAGTGCTTCAAAAGAGCTTATAAACAAAGGTGTGACATCAAGAGTTTTAGAAGGACTTGCAATTTTTATCTCTTTATACAGAAAAGATTATTTAGCTGCAAACGGCACAAATGTATTAATAGGATTTGGCGAATTTATGGAAGAAAGTATGGTAAATAAAAGCGACGATCTTATCAAAGAACTTGCTAAACCGACCATAAAAAATGCATGGATTATTAAAAATTTAAATGGAAAAGAAAATTTAGTTCAAATAGAAGCCGATGAATTAAAAGCAGGCGATATAGTGGTTGTAGGAAGCGGCGATATAGTTCCTGTGGATGGACATATCGTAGAAGGCAAAGCATATGTAAATCAAGCAAGCATGACAGGCGAATCCGATATTGTAGAAAAAAAATATTCCGATTCTATAATAAGCGGTTCCGTTGTAGAAAATGGAAATATTAAAATTTGGGCTGAATACGTAGGACAAGACACGGCTCTATCAAAAATAAAAAAATATATGCAAAGCTCGCTTCAGGAAAAATCACAAACAGGGCTTAAAGCTTCGCATTTGGCTGATAAATTAATTCCTGTAACTTTATCTTTTGCTTTTATAAGCTATCTTTTTAAGCCGAGCGCGCTGGCAAGTGTTTTACAGGCTGATTATTCGTGCGCTTTAAAACTTCCGACACCGACAGCTTTTAAATCAAGCATAAGCAAGGCCGGAAAAAACGGAATTTTAATCAAAGGTGCGAAATCATTAGAAATTTTATCACAAGCTGATACATTTGTATTTGATAAAACAGGAACTCTAACAGGCGGAAAACTGGAAATAGTCCATATAAAATCTTTCGATTCAAATATAAGCCAAACAGATCTTTTAAATTTAGCCGCAAGCGCTGAAGAACACTATTTTCATCCGATTGCAAAAGCTATAGTGGAAGCGGCAAATAAAAGAGGTTTTATACATATTCATCATGATGAAGTTGAATTTATCGTATCTCATGGCGTAAAAACTACTATCAATAAAAAACAACTTATAATAGGTAGTCGCCATTTTTTGGAAGATGATGAAAAAATAGATTTTAGCAATTATAAAAATGAAATAAACGATAAAATATCACAAAATTTAGCTATTTTATACATAGCTTATGACAATAAACTGATAGGAATAATTGCTCTAAGCGATAAAATCAGAGATAATTGCAAACAGACAATATCAAATCTTAAGAAAATCGGTGTAAAAGAGATAATAATGTTAACCGGCGACACTTTCCGAAAAGCGGAATTGATAGCAAATGAACTTGGAATTGACAAATTTTACAGTGATATGCTGCCAACTCAAAAAGCAGATATTTTAGATATGCTAAAAAAAGACGGTAAAAAAATAGCATATATAGGTGACGGAATAAATGACGCTCCAAGTCTTATAAAAGCGGATGTAGGTATAAGTATGCAAACAGGTGCTCATATAGCAAAAGCAAGTGCCGATATTGCTCTTTTAAAAGATGATTTAAATGCCATATATGAAGCTAAAAAATTGTCAAATGATACTATGAAACTTATAAATAGAAATTTTAACGTAACACTTTTGGCAAATTCAGTTATTTTATTTGGAGCCGGTTTCGGTTTTTTTTCGCCTATACTGACGGCTTTTTTGCATAATGGAACTACTATTGTTACGTTACTTAATTCAATTAAAGGTGTAAAATTTGCAAACAAATAATTTAAAAAAACATAATAAAAGAAAAAAGACTGAACAAAAAGTTGTAAAAATTGCTTTGAGTATCAGTCTAATGACGCTTGGTGCTACGGCTTTTTATATCAAAAAATTTTCCGCTTTGCATACTGCAGCAGGAATTGCCATGATTTTATTAAGTATTTATCATTCGAACTGTTATAAAAAAGTAAAAAATCAATAAAACTATTTCGGTACAAAAATTAAAATATTGCAAGGTATCAAAAGAGATAACTTTATACTTTATATCTTTATAATGCGGTATTTTGCCGGTAAAGTAAAAAATAGGCAAGTTCTGTATTCTAGATAAAGATTTATACAAAATTTTATTAAACTTATAGGATAAAATCCGCAATTTATTTTGTATAATTTCAACGTTAATAATACTCAAATATAAATTTTAAAAATGAAATTTATAATGTTATTAAGTTTCTTTTTAAGCAAAAATTTATAAGTGTTCTGAAAATTTTGGTATAATCTTATAATATTTGCATAATAAGAACTGTTTAAATAATATTTCGTCAATAAAGGAAATTTTAGGGTATGAAAAATTTCAAAACAAGAATTATAATTTATGCCGTTTTGTTGGTTATTTTACTTGCGGCTTTTAAGCTTTATACATTTTATTCGTTGAATAACGGCGAGATTTTCTATGGAAATATCGACCGCCAGACGCAGGCTCTCTCTTTTGAATTTCCCGGTCGAATTAAAAATCTTTTAAAAGATGAAGGAGATTTTGTCAAAAAAGGTGAAGCGTTAGCCGTTTTGGATGATGAATATCTGCAAAACGCTCTTGTTCAGCTTGATGCACAAATCGCGCAGAACAAAGCCATTTTAGAAAAACTTGAAAACGGCTACAGATACGAAGATATCGATCAGGCAAAGGCTGAAGTGGCTAAAAGCGAAGCAAATTTAAACGAAGCTAAAAAAACTTTCGAACGCCAAAAGCAACTTTTAAATACAAACTCTACATCAAAACAAAATTTCGATACCGCAAAGGCGAAATTTGAACTTGCAGTCGCAGCGGCGAGTGCAGCCAGATCAAATCTTTCAAAACTTGAAAACGGCTACGAAAAACTTGATATAAAGGCGCAAAAATCGCTTGTGGAGTTGCTTGAAGCAAAACGCGAAAAGATAAATATAGATCTTAAAAATTCAGTTATCGTTGCGCCGAATAACGGCACCGTTCTTACAAAATTTAAAGAAAACGGCGAAAATGCCGGAGCCCATGAACCTGTTTATGAGATTGCAAAAGTTGATGATTTTTGGGTCAGAGCTTATGTGGATGAAAAAAATTTAGGCCTTTTTAAAGTTGGCGATAAAATGGAAATTTATACCGATTTTAGAGAAAAACCATATGCCGGACATATCAGTTTTATAGCGACGGTTTGTGAATTTACGCCAAAAAATGTCCAAACAATCGAGCTTAGAACAAATTTAGTGTATAGATTTAAAGTAAATTTTGACGAGATTGACGACAAAATCAAACAAGGCGTTCCCGTACACGTTAAAAAAGTAAAATGATAAAAGTAAACGGACTTTGTAAAAATTTTGGAGCCAATCAGGCTTTAAAAAATTTAACCTTTAATTTTGATGCACACAAAATCATCGGAATCGTAGGCAGTGATGGAAGTGGTAAAACTACGCTTTTGCGGCTTTTTGCTTCACTTATGAGTCCAAGCAGCGGCACAATCGAAATTTTAGGATTTAATATGCCCAATTACAGCGAAGATTATCTTAGCAGTATCGGTTATATGCCACAAAATTTCGGTCTTTACGAACAGCTTAGCTGCTATGAAAATTTAAAACTTTATGCAAATTTAAAAGGTATTTCAAACGAAGAGGAAAAGATTAAGGAAGTTTTAAATTTTATGCGCTTGTATGAGTTTAAAGACCGCTTTGCAGGAGATTTAAGCGGCGGAATGAAACAAAAACTAACGCTTTGCGTATGTCTGCTTAAAAACCCTAAAATCCTTTTTTTGGATGAACCTGGTGTCGGCGTGGATCCTGTAGCCAGAATGGAATTTTTTGATCTGGCGTTAGGATTAAAAGAGAGCGGAATTTCCATTATTTGGGCGACTTCTTATCAAGACGAGGCTGAAAAATTTGATGAAATTTTACTTTTAAGTCACGGCGAAATTTTGGTTCAAAACAGCCCGAAAAATGCAAAAAAAATCCTGCAAAACCGTGTTTTCAGCACGCCAAAAAACGATGAAGTATTTCAAAAATTAAGATATGATGAAAAAATTTCGCAGGTTTATTACTTTGGAAACAGGCTTAAGTTCATTCTTAAAAAAGAAAATGAGCTGCCTGATTTAAATGATTTTAAAATAGAAGAGCCGGATTTTGAAGATCTGTTTTTGGCACTTTCAAAAGATGAGAGTAAAAAAAATGCCAAAATAAAAAAGGTACAAAATTTTAAAAGTGAAGAGCTGATAAAAGTTTGCGGATTGTGCAAATCTTTCGGCGATTTCAAAGCCGTTAACGATATAAATTTCGATGTAAAAAGCGGTGAAATTTTTGGGCTTTTAGGACCGAACGGTGCCGGAAAATCAACAACTTTTAAAATGCTTTGCGGTCTTTTAAAACCGACATCCGGCGAGACTTTTGTAATGGGAAAAAATCTTAATAAAAATCCGCAGATAAAAAGGCAAATCGGATATATGGCGCAGAAATTTTCACTCTATAATGACTTAAAAGTTATTGACAATTTAGATTTTTTTGCAGGAATTTACGAACTTGATAAAAATGAAAAGAAAAATCGCGTTGACGAGCTTTGCGAGAATTTTGGAATTACACAATTCTTAAATTTTAAAGTAAAAGATCTTTCTTTGGGTATAAAACAGCGTTTGGCGCTGATTTGCGCGGTTTTGCATAAACCGAAAGTACTTTTCCTAGATGAACCGACAAGCGGAGTTGATAGCATTACAAGGCGCGATTTTTGGGAGTTTATAAACGAGATTGTAAAAGACGGAAGTTGTGTTATGATTACTACGCATTTAATGGATGAAGCTGAATTTTGTGATAAAATAATGCTTATTTCGCAAGGCAAATCGGCGATTTTCGCTACACCTGAAAAAATCAAACAGGTAACAAAAACAGATAATCTACAGGATGCGTTTATAAAATTGGTGCAAAAAAGATGAACTTAAGACGTATAAAAGCAGTTGCCGCTAAAGAGCGATTGCAGGTATTTAGAGATCCCAGCTCAATCCTGATAGCATTTATTTTGCCGATTCTATTGATTTTTTTGATGGGTTATGCAGTAAATCTTGATAACAAAGATATTGCCGTGTCTATTGTCTCGCATGAAAACTCAAGCTTAAGCAATGAGCTTACTTCAAAATTTTTACAAAGTCCGTATTTTGACATTCATTTTTTTAAAAGTGAAAATTTGGCAAAACAGGAGCTTGAAGACGGCAAAAGCAAAGCAGTTTTAATCATTCCGCAAAATTTCAGCAAAACAAAAAACGTCCAACTATTACTTGATGCAAGCGAACCGAACACCGCTAAACTGATAGGCAATTATGTAAATTTAATCGTTTCAAATTTTATGCTGGAAAACTTTAGAAACTTAGCTAAAAATCCAAATTTTGTAGAAATTTTTAATATAACTTGGTTTAACAAAGAAATTTCAAGCAGAAATGTTTTGATTCCCGGATCCATCGCCATTATAATGACACTTATCGGCACTCTTTTGACATCACTTGTAATGGCAAGAGAATGGGAAGAAAATACGATTGAGCTGATTTTTTCTACGCCAATCAGTATAAACGAACTAATTATAGGCAAGATTATTCCATATATTTTTTTATCGCTTATGTCTATGATAATATGCCTTATAATTGCGATTTTTTGGTATAAAATTCCTTTCAACGGCAGTTTTTTGATGCTTATGCTACTTAGCATAATTTATCTTTTTCCGGCTTTAAGCGTAGGACTTTTAATCTCGGCGATAGCCAAAAATCAGTTTGTCGCTTCGCAAGCCGCCATTATGCTAGGGTTTTTACCATCTTTTTTACTTTCAGGATTTGTTTTTGAAATTTCAAATATGCCTGAAATTTTACAAATCTTATCTGTATTTTTGCATACAACATATTTTGTAAATTGTATTAAAACTATCTTTTTAGTTGGAAACGTGATGTATGTAATGGTAATAAATATTGTAGGAATGATACTTACAGGACTTCTTTATTACTATTTCGTTGTAAAAAATACAAAAAGGAGTCTTGATTGAGATTTCTTTCGCTCATTAAAAAAGAATTTTTATCTATTAAAAATGATAGAAAAAGCGCCGTAATTGTTTTTATTTTTCCGTTTTTACTTACTTTTTTATTTGCAAATTCAGTAAATTTCGAAGTAAACAATATCTCTTTGGGCGTTTTAAATTTCAGCAATTCCAAAGAGAGTGAGCGAATTTTGAAAAATTTTGAAGGCACAAAACGCATAAGCAAAATTTATATGCTTACAAGTTTTGAAGAGGCAAAAATTTTAATCGATAGTGAAAAAATTACTACTTTGGTGATTTTTAATGAGGATTTTGCAAGAAATAAAAAGGTCGAAGTTATTGTTGACGGACGCAATTCAAACGCTTCTCAAATCACTTTAGGCTATATAACTTCTATGATAAATGAACCTCAATTCGTCAAAATTCGCTATTTATACAATCCGAATGTTGAAAATTTCTGGTGGATTTTACCGAATTTAATAGGACTTATTTCAATGGCGATTTGCGTAATTATGACTGCAATGTCGATTCCTAGAGAACTTGAACTTGGAACAATGGAACAAATTCTGGTTTCTCCGCTTAAACATTTTGAAATTTTGCTTGGAAAATTGACAACCGCGTTTTTAATCGGACTTATTATTTCATTTATAATTTTTATTTTGATGATAACGGTTTTTGATGTTCCGTTTTTCGGCAGTTTTTGGCTTCTGTTTTTTGGAATTTCCGTGTTTGTTTTCAGCACCTGCGCTACAGGAATTGCAATTTCAGTGTTTGCAAAAACGCAACAGCAGGCGATTTTATACTCTTGCTCTTATTTCGTTCCTTCCATTTTACTTTCAGGTTTTGCCACACCTATAGAAAATATGCCAAGCTGGCTAATTCCGGTGGCAAATTGTTTTCAACTTAAACATTATGCTATTTTTATAAAATCGGTTATTTTAAAAGATACGGCTTTTACTGCGCTGTTGCCGGAACTTTCGGTTATGCTGGTTTTAGGAATTTTTTATTTTATTCTTTCGTTTATATTATTTAAAAAGAGGTTTTAATGGCTATAAAATTAGAAAATATCAAGATTGAGAAGAGTTGGAAAGAGGTATTAAAAGACGAATTTCTCTCTCCATATTTTTTGGAGATAAAAGAAAAACTGGTCTGTTTAAAAAATAGCGGAGTTACCATATATCCGCCCGGAAATTTGATTTTTAACGCATTTAATTTAACGCCTTTTGATAAAGTCAAAGTTGTAATTTTAGGACAGGATCCATATCACGAAGTAAATCAGGCTATGGGACTTAGTTTTTCCGTGCCGAAAGATGTCCGCATTCCGCCAAGTCTGATAAATATTTTTAAAGAGATTAATAGCGATTTAGGCATAAATGAGCCCAATTGCGGTGATTTAACATTTTGGGCCAAACAGGGCGTTTTGTTGTTAAACGCATCTCTTAGCGTTTCGGCTAAAATTGCAAATTCTCATAAAAATTTCGGTTGGCAGATATTCACTGACGCTGTCATAAAAATACTTTCGCAAAAAAGAGAAAATATAGTTTTTATGCTTTGGGGAAATTTTGCAAAAGCGAAGGCTTCGCTGATAGACACAAAAAAGCATTTGATATTAACGGCAGCCCATCCAAGCCCGCTTGCAGGAGGTGCTTTTTTTGGTTGCAAACATTTCAGCAAATGTAATAATTTTTTGATTTCTCGCGGAATTTCACCGATAAATTGGGATTTAAACTACACAGACAATCAACCGTTTTAAAAGCTTATGCAAGATAATTTTCAAATAGCATATCCTCTATGCAATCATAAAAAACATAACATTTAAAATTGCATGACATATATTTAATTGTTAAAAAATAGAAATAACAAAAATTAAATTATAATAAATATGAAAGCTAAATTAGATGGTTTATTTTCTTAAAAATATATTAAAATATCATAATAAGACTAAAAATTATTTTTTATTTTTGATGTAAAAAGTAGTGAATTTCCAATGAATTAAAATTTATATATGCTTAAATTAAGCTAATATTAAAAATTAAATCGTTTAATTCAGGGGTTTTATTTTAAAAAAAATAAATTTAAAAAATTTTATAAATTTAAAAAAAATTTTATATTTTTTTTGTATAATTTGCATAAAGGATTAAAATGTTATTTGGAAAAATCGATTATCTTAATTTACTTCCATTTCATGTTTTTTTAAAACATTCGCGGTTACAAAATGCCACAAAAAAGGCGATTGAATTTAAAAAAGATGTTCCAAGTAAATTATGCAGATCGCTTTTTTACGGAAAAGTTGATGCAGCCGTAATTTCAAGCATAGAAAGCAGAATAAAAAAATATAAAAAAATCTCTATGGGTGTAGTGGCAAAAGATCGAGTAATCAGCGTTTTAGTGCGAAAAAATAGCACCAGGAAATTAGATCCCGCTTCAATGAGTTCAAATATGTTAAGTCTAATTCTAAATTTAAAAGGCGAAGTTATAATAGGTGACCGTGCCTTAAAATGTTATTTAAACGAAGGTAGAGATAAATTTTATGATTTAGGTGAAATTTGGCATAAAAAATATAATTTGCCATTTGTTTTTGCAAAATTCTGTTGCATAAAAAATGGCGATTTTTATACCGGTCTCGTAAAAAAATTTTTAAAACAAAAGGTTAAAATTCCGCAGTATATTTTAGCAGAGTATGCCAAAAGTCGCGGTATAACGAAAAAAGATATCACTTGGTATCTAAATTTCATAAGTTATAAAATAGGCGCCAAAGAAGAAAAGGCATTTAAAATTTTTATAAAAAAAGCAAGAAAATTGAATTTTAATCCAATGGAGAAAAACGATGGTTAGAGATTATATAACCGATGTCTTGGAAGATATAAGGCGAAAAAACCCCGGTCAAGAGGTTTTTTTACAAGCTGCAACCGAAATTTTACATAGTTTGGTTCCGCTTTTAGAACGGGAAGATAAATATATAAAAAATCGTATAATTGAGCGAATTTTAGTGCCTGAGCGCACGTTGATGTTTCGCGTGGTTTATGTGAATGATAAACTGGAGCCTTGCGTACATACAGGTTATAGAATCGAATTTAACTCGGCGATCGGTCCTTATAAAGGCGGTTTAAGATTTCATCCGACCGCGAATTTGGGCGTTTTAAAATTTCTAGGATTTGAACAAATTTTTAAAAATTCATTAACAGGTCTTAATATGGGCGGCGGAAAAGGCGGCGCAAATTTTAATCCTAAAGGCAAAAGTGACGGCGAAATTATGCGATTTTGCCAAAATTTTATGATTGAGCTTCAAAGACTTATAAGCGATGTAAGCGATGTACCGGCAGGCGATATCGGAGTTGGCGCAAGAGAGATTGGATATCTATTCGGCGCTTACAAAAAGATAAAACGCAGATTTGACGGCTCACTTACAGGAAAAGGTCTAAACTGGGGTGGAAGTCTGGCAAGAACGGAAGCTACAGGATACGGTTCCGTTTATTTTGCAAATGAGATGTTATGTAAAAAAGGTGATGCACTAAGAGGAAAAAAATGCGCTATAAGCGGTTCGGGAAATGTTGCAATTTATACCGCAGAAAAGCTTTACCAAATGGAGGCTTTACCGATAACAGTCAGTGATTCTACAGGTTTTATCTACGATATGGACGGTATAGATGTTATGGCGCTTAAAAAAATCAAAGAAGAGCTTCGTTTGGGTCTCAGTGAATATTTAAAATATCGTCCGAAAGCTAAATTCACACCTTTAGCCGAATATCCTGCCGGCAGAAATGCGGTTTGGAATATACCTTGTGATGCCGCTTTTCCTAGCGCTACACAAAATGAGTTAAACTTAGAAGATGCAAAAGAACTTTATAAAAACGGCTGTCGTTTAATTTGTGAAGGCGCAAATATGCCAAGCACTCTTGAAGCGATCGATTTTATACTTTCTAAAAAAGATATGCTTTTTGGTCCTGCAAAAGCTGCAAATGCCGGCGGTGTGGCGACTAGCGGACTTGAAATGGCGCAAAATGCAAGTATGCAAAGCTGGTCGTTTGAAGATGTGGACAGCAGACTTCACGACATTATGCGACATATTTTCAGGATTAGCTACGATACATCAAAAGAGTTCGGCGATGAGGGAAATCTCGTGCTTGGCTCAAATATCGCCGGCTTTAGAAAAGTAGCGGACGCGATGATAGATCAAGGTTATTTATAATTAAAATATTTGATATTTTAAATTTATAATTGCTATGAAAAAAATCGGCGTGGTTTTATCAGGCGGCGGTCTGAAAGGTGCATATGAAATTGGCTTTTTAAAGGCGCTTGGCGAGTTCGGAATTTTACCTGCGACGATTTCAGGAACAAGTATCGGTGCGATAAACGGCGCGTTTTTAAGCGCCTACAAAGATCCGATTAAAACAGCTGAAATTTTACAAAATTTATGGCTGAATACAAATGTGCTTGATGTTTTTAAGCTAAAAAAACCGCAAAATTTAAAGCTTGAAAATTTCGGGCACTTTAGCAAAATTCCAAATTTTAAAAAAGATTTTGATTTTTGTGCGCCGCAAAAATTTTTCTATCAATTAGCAAACGCCGCACTACCGAATTTTATAAATGAAGGTTTTTTTAAAAGGGAAAATTTGGCAAATTTCTTGCATGCAAATATTTCTACAAGCAAGATTTTAAACGGAATTCCGCTTTTTATCGCTCTTACTGAAAGCAGCGATTTTTCACCGTTTTTTGTCAATGTCCAATCACTTGATAAAAATGAAATCATCGATTATTTGCTTAGCAGCGCTTCTTTTGCATTTGGATTTGAGAATACAAACGGCTTTATTGACGGTGCGATAAGTGGCGAAAATATCCCGATTACACCGCTTTTAAAGCAAAATTTGGATCTTATAATTGTTTGCAACATCGAAAATAACGGTTTTTTATCACTTTTTAAAAAACACAGAAATTTTGTCTGCACTGCAAAAATTATCGAAATTTCGCCACCTAAAGGTTATTTCGGCATGGTAGATTTCATAAATTTTTGGCAGCTTAACGATTTTATTAATAGAGGCTACCTTGATACGACCGAAATTTTAAAAAATGCGAAAATATAATTATTTACGATGAAAAATCAAAAAATATTTTTAAACTTTTATATTGTATTTTGAAATATTTCTACTGAAACATAATTTTTTAGGCATATATCGCTAAAATTATTTCCTGCAATTTTATAAAAAGAAAAAAATGAAAAATTTTATTTTTGTTACTATTATGACGATAGAAAATGCCATAAACGTTACAAAAGTTATAAAAAGTCAAATAAAGCGATTACAAATACTGATAATTTAAATCAAAGCATACTAACAGATGTTTAGATGATAATATAAAAAAGAAAGAAGCCTACATCAAAAAATCGCGAACTTATTAAATAAAGACCGAAATAATACTGATTTTAAAGATTTCAAAGATAGTTTTACATCATTAGAAAAAGCAACGATTATGAAAAAATTGTAAGATTAATTATAATTTGCCTTGTAATAAAATAAATAAAATTATAAAAGCATTATCGGATGATTTTAAAAATGATATAAAAAAGCGATGTGATTTTATGATGATTGAAGAAAAACTTTACTGAATATCTCTGGCTTTTTAGATGACAAAATCCATGATATTTCATATATTGATAAGTAAGTGTTTAAAAATATATTTGGCACATTAGCAGCTTGCAAATCGGAGTTTTATGCAAATGATAAAGCTGTAAAATTTTAGTAATAAAACAAAAATTTCACTATTTTAAAAAAATCTATTTTGTATATTTTAATTTGTATAAAAATACAACGGATACACCGATTTATATTAAATTTTATACAGACTATTTGATAAGTAATAAATAAATTTTAACTTTTTGGCAAAACAGGTGCTGTTTGCGTGAGCAAATCGTGCAAATTCAAACGATCTTTACGAAAAAAACAGAGCAAAAGCCCGATAATACAAAAGCCTGCGATTACAAAGCAGATAAAGCGTAATAAAATTCTGAAAAAATCAGCTTTTTTACCGGTGCGTGTATTAATCAAATAAATATTTTGAGCTTTGTATCCGGGAGTTTGAGCTTTTAAAACAAAAAACAGACTTGTGATAAGCGCGTAAATTATCCAGATTACGCTAATTGCAAGCTGATTTTGCCAAAGAGCCTCTTTCGAACCCAAAATTAAATATGTGACAATATAAAAAAGCGGAATGGCAATAAAAAAAATATCAATAATAAATGCTTTAAATCGGCTAAAAATCGGTGCGACAACGGCTTTTTTTCGTGACATAATTTTCTTTCTTTTTAAATTTTATTTAGAATTTTACAACAATTCGGCTGAAAAAGCGATTTTGCAAAAGTTACGAAATGGCGAAAAAATATAATTTCAAAAAAAACATTTCAAAATTTTTAAATAAAACAATTTGCAAAATTCGGCATTTAAAATAAAACGATAACAAAATTATTCAAATGTTTTGCAAATCTTAAAGCGTTTCTCTTTTTACAACAAACAGTTTATTCTTGGGCGCCAAACATCATATTTGATTCCTTTAAAATCTTTTTAATCAGTAGAGTGCTTATTAAATTTTTAATTTTAATTACTTTTTTACAAAAAAAGTTTTATAAAATTTATCGCGCGCAATAAATTTTATAAACTGAAAAGTATTTTGAAAAATTTAAATTTCACTGCAAAAGCCTAAAATTTCAATTTTGAGCGCATCTTTAAATAGAAATTTTTAAAACTTTGGGTATCATTTCAAAAAAATTAAAGGAAAAATTTTGAAAAAAAATATAAGCGTTGCACATTCTCCGGATTCTGATGATATTTTTATGTATATGGCGATAAAATTCGGTTGGGTTGACTCAAAATGGCTAAATTTCACAAATAAAGCGGATGATATCCAAACTCTAAACGAAGCAACTTTACGCGGACTTTATGATATTTGTGCAATCAGTTTTGCACTGTATCCGTTTGTGGCGGATGATTTCGCACTTCTTCGCACAGCGGTCAGTTTCGGTGAAGGTTACGGTCCGAAACTTATAAAGAAAAAAGACAGAAAATTAAAACCGAATTTTAAAGTTGCGCTTAGCGGCGAGCACACAAGTAACGCGCTTTTGTTTCGTATCGCATATCCGAATGCAAGAATAATTTACAAAAATTTCCTTGAAATCGAAAATGCGGTGCTTTCAGGAGAAGTCGATGCCGGAGTTCTGATACATGAAAGCATTTTGGATTTTTCCGATGAACTTTGTGTAGAACGCGAAATTTGGGATATTTGGAAAGAGCTTTGCGAAGAAGATTTGCCGCTTCCGCTTGGCGGAATGTGCCTAAGAAGAAGTTTGCCTCTAACCGACGCGATAGAATGCGAGCGCGTTTTAACGGACGCCGTAAAAGTAGCGCACGATCATAAAAAATTGCTCTCAAAAATGTTGATAGAGCGAAATTTGGTGCGTATTGACGATGAAAAACTTGACGCCTATCTTAATCTTTATGCCAACAAAAATTCAATAAGTATGGACGAAAAGCAACTTCGTGCGTGCGATAAAATGTTTGAGCTTGGCTATAGGCACGGGTTTTACGGCTCACTTATCCGTGCAGACGAAAACCTCATACCGACAGAATATCTAAATGCAAGAAACGGCTAAAATGACGGAATTCAGGCGCATTGATTTCAGTAAATTCAGCTCTGTAAAAATAGGCGAAGTTTTTGATGTGCAAATTTTGCATGCAAATAGCGATTTTAACGGCATTGTAATCGGTGGCGCAAACAATATCCTGATATCACCGAACCCGCCAAAACTTGGAATTTTAAGCGATGAGTTTAATTTTATAAGATTAAATGGCGATTTGCTGACGATCGGTGCAGCGTGCAAATCGGCAAAAATTTATAATTTTGCAAAGCGAGAAAATATTGCAGGGTTCGAATTTTTAAGAAATATCCCCGGCACTCTTGGAGGGCTGATTACAATGAATGCCGGTTTGGCGGGTTTTGAAATTTCAAACAATTTAATAAATGTGAAAACAAATTTTGGAATTTTTGACAAAAAAGATTTAAATTTCAGTTACAGAAAAAGCGAGATAAAAGGCGTAATTTTAGAAGCTGCATTTAAAATTTCGCGCGGATTTGACGCAGCATTAAGCAATGAAATTTTTGCAAAACGCAAAAATCAGCCGAAAAACGCGACTTTTGGCAGCGTTTTTAAAAATCCGAAAGGAGATTTCGCAGGTAGATTAATCGAAGCCGCAGGTTTAAAAGGTTTTCAAATAGGTGCTGCAAAATTCAGTGAAATCCACGCGAATTTCTTAATCAACACAGGCGGCGCAACTTTTACCGACGCGATAGAATTAATAAATCTTGCCAAAAAAAAGGTTTTTGAAAAATTCGGCGTAAAACTTGAATGTGAAGTTAAAATTTTATAATGCGTTTTACATAAATCAAAAACGGGCCTTAAAATTTCATTTAAAGCTTTTTTAATAATCAAAAATTTAATCTCACTTTTATTTATCTTGCTAAAATTTAAAAAATAGTGCAAAATTTTTAAAACACGATTTTTTATTTCTTAAATTTCATCATTTTTAGTGATTTTAACGTTATTTTAATTTTTTGCCGCTTTGATTTATCGCTTCGCTACAATCTATACATCATCCCAATACAAAGCAAATACTGCGTGAAATATTAATTTTTCACTATGCCGAAAATATTTTGATGAACTTGAAAAAATTTAAATACTAAAAAATGGTTGAAATTACATAAAACAAAAAAAATAAAGATAAAAACGGCGTCAGTAGTCAGAGACTGCGAAATTTTAAGCGGAAAATGAAATTTAATATTTCAATCTAAACGCACAAAAATTTAATAAAAAGTGAAATTTTAAATTAAAAACGAAAATTTTTGCGTTTTTAAAATATGAAAGAAAAGATGACGTAGAATACGAATGATTTAGATGATTTACTTCGTTAGACAGAGCGTTTTAATACATTTTTCAGTTAAAAATACACTTTTATTCGCAAAATCAACAATATCTTTTATAATGAGCTTTTTGATTACTTTTATAAAAATTTTGCATAAATTTTAATTATATTATTAAGCACCGCGAATTTTATAAGCGCCTGTTTTTTGCAAATTTTCTTCTTTTAAAAAAACATTAGCGTTATAATTTTTGCTAAGCTCGTTAGAAACAGCAAATGGAGTTTCATCTACAAATCCTGCTATTGTTCGTTTTGCTTGGATTATTTTATTTAAATCAACCATAAAATTCCTTGTTTTAGACTTTAAAAGTTTTATTATATCAAAATTTGCATTTTACTCGGTAAATTTTCTATAAATGATAAAAACACCCTACATTGCTGCAGGATGTTGCTGTTTAAGACTATTCTTTAATTGAATGATTTTATCTTTTATTTCTTTTATTACTGCTATGAAAACTTCGTCAGATTTTTCTGTAGGATCTAAAAGTCCCCAATCATCATCAAATGCTCTGCCAATAAACGGATATCCTACATCACATCCCATCGAAATAGCGATATCGGGATTAGGTATTTCATCAATAGTTTGCTATGGTGTCCGTTTGCATTCATATCGATTCCATAAAGTTTTTTTACAATACGAACTGCATCCTGATTAATCTGATTGTTTAATTTTGCTCCAGCCGAATAGGAGTCAAACACATCTGAAGCATATTTTTTACCTAATGCTTCTGCAATTTGGCTCCTACAACTATTATACACACATATAAATGCAACTTTTGGTTTTTTTCATTTTAATTTACACCATTTTGCTCTAATAAATCTTTTACTTCATCCTTGTTTAAAACTTTGCCATAGGATACAACTTTGCCATAGGATACAACTTTGCCGTTTATAACTAATGCCGGAGTAGACATAACTCCATAACTTGCGATTTGAGAAAAGTCAGTAATGTGGTCTATATTTTCTTCAACATTAAGTTCAGCGAGTGCTTCCCTGGTTGATTTTTCTAAAGCAGCACATTTCGAGCAACCAGAACCTAGTATTTTTATCCCCTTCTCTTTTTTTCTTTCTTCTGCTTTTTCTATATTTTCTGATGAGTAATTTACATCACAACAACTTGTTTCTTTAACTTCCTTATTATTAACAGATTCACAATTGCCACCACTTGTACAATCTTTCTCTTCTTTTTCTTTCTTACGAAATAATCTCATTTTTTCCTCCTTAATTTACATCTATTGTTTTCACAATATCTTATATTTTTTGCTTTCTACTTAATAGTTTCATTTTAAATTAAAATAGCATTAAAAATGTTAAATAAGTATCCTACAACAATTATCCCAAAAGTACAAATTCCTATGAATAAAAATAAAAGCTTTGGTTTAACTGCTTTTTTTAACATAATTAATGATGGTAGGCTTAGTGTTGTTACTGCCATCATAAAAGCTAGGACAGTTCCTAGTTGAGCACCTTTTGATAATAGAGCTTCTGCTATTGGTATAGCTCCAAAAATATCAGCATACATTGGTGCTCCTATAACAGTTGCCAAAACCACTCCAAGTGGATTCTTGCTGCCTAGGATATTTTCCACCCAAGTTTGAGGAATCCAATTGTGTATCAATGCCCCTATGCCCACACCTACCAAAATATAAGGGAAAACTTTTTTGAAAGTGTCAATAACTTGAGTTTTAGAAAAATCAATCCTATCTTTTAATCTTAAGCTTGGAGAGCTAATATCAACTTGACTTGCATTTTTTATAAAATCTTCTACATATCTTTCCATATGCATTTTTTCGATGAGGCTACCACCAACTACAGCAATAATCAGCCCCAATACTACATATGCTAGGGCAATTTTAGCTCCAAAGATACTCGTAAGTAAAATAAGGCTACCCAAATCAACCATTGGAGAAGATATTAAAAATGAAAAAGTCACTCCAATAGGCAACCCAGCACTTGTAAATCCGATGAATAGCGGGATGGATGAACAAGAGCAAAACGGTGTAACGGTTCCTAATAATGCGGCCATGATGTTTGCCACTAATCCATCAAAACGTCCCAGAATTTTTTTACTTCTTTCAGGTGGGAAATAGCTTTGTATATAAGAAATTATAAAAATCAACACACAAAGTAATATTGTAATTTTTATAACATCATAGATGAAAAATTGCAAACTTCCTCCAAGTTTTGAAGCCATATCAAAACCAAGATTTGTTAATACTTCTCCTATCAATTCATTGAGCCATTTCATACCTAGAATTTGATCTTGAAAAAAACTCCACATATCTAACCTCTATAAGATTCTTAATTTTCTAAAAACCAGCGTTTTGTATTATTAGCAATTTTTACTAAAAATAGCATAACTGGTACTTCAGTAAGAACACCTACAGTGCAAGCTAGTGCAACTGGTGAATGTATCCCAAATATTGCTATTGCAACAGCTACAGATAATTCAAAGAAATTTGAAGCTCCAATCATGCCTGCTGGTGCAGCTATTTTAAAAGGTAAACCTACTTTTTTGCTCAACGAATACGCTATAGTAAAAATTAGGAATGTTTGAAGGGTAAGTGGAATAACTATCAATAAAATATGAAATGGGTTTTCTAAAATTATATTTGCTTGTGAGCTAAATATAATTATTAGAGTCAAGAGTAGTCCAACTGTTGTCGTTCCGTCAAATTTACTTGAAAATTGTTTTTCAAAATAGTTCTCTCCTCTTTTATCAATTACTATTTTCCTTGTGATGACACCTCCAAATAATGGAATAGCAACAAATAAAAACACACTAATAAATAATGTGCTATATGGTACTACAACATTAGATACACCTAATAAAAACTTTACTATAGGTACAAAAGCTATTAAAATGATTAAATCATTTGTGGCTACTTGAACCACAGTGTAAGCAGGGTCACCCTTTGTAAGAGTCGACCACACAAAAACCATAGCAGTACATGGCGCAGCTCCGAGCAAAACAGCCCCAGCTAAATAATCATTAGCCAAATCATTAGGAATGATATTTTTAAATATAATAAAGAAAAACAAATAAGCTATTCCAAACATAGTAAATGGTTTTATTAGCCAATTAACAGCCCATGTTACAAAGAGGCCTTTTGGATTTTCTCTAACTTTTTTAATACTTTGAAAATCTACTTTTATCATCATTGGATAAATCATAATCCAAATTAATATTGCTATGGGCACAGATATACCTGCAATTTGCATTTTGCCTAAAGCAGATGGGATTATATGTATATATTTTCCTATAAGCACCCCAACAATCATGCAAAATAATACCCATAAGCTTAAGTATTTTTGAAATACATTAATTCCATTATTCTTATTTTTTACCATAGTTCTCTTACCTCTTTTAGTATAGATATATTTAAATATTTCTATGTATAATGCAGAAAAATTTACTTTTTCCAAGTATGACAAATACACTCATCTCCACTATCAAATATTTCCTTTAAGCCAGATTGCATCTTCTTTAAAATCTTTTTATTGGCAATGTAATATATGTTTTTTCCTTCTCTTCGGCTAATAACTAAATCAGCATCCTCTAATCTTTTCATATCATTAGATAGTGTTGGTTGTGTTATATCAAATTTCTCTAATATCTCACAAGCACAAAGCTCATCGCAAGATAACATATCTATAATTTCTAATCGTTTTGGATCACTCAAAACTTTTAATTTTTTTGATATTTCTATATATTTATTCTTCATGTAAACCTCATTGATATTTTCACGTATAATTATACCAATCATATAGAAGATTGTCAATATGTTTTTTTAATCTCTTAAAGTAATTTTTTTACATACATATACAGACAATTTATATCTATAAACTGGTTTTTATATATCAAAATTTGCCAATCTTAATCGTATATAACCTTACTTGCTAAATTTGAAATTATTTTATAGATAATTTCAGATTTATTTTGTATTCATATCAAATTTATTTTGTAAATTTAAAACTTTATTGTAGTGAAATTTAAATTTCAAAGCATATCTTGCTTTTATTTTAGGCTCTTAACATTTTTGTTGCTATCTCTATCATCTCAATGGCGCTTTCTCTATAGTCAATCATCATATTATAAATTTCATCTTCGCTTAAAACTGCTCTTTTTAGATCTGTTGGGATCTCTCCTTTTCTATCGGCTTCTAGGTCATCGTTTCTTTGTTTGCCGTAGTAATAGTCCATAAGCTTTTGATACTCTTTTAAAGACTTTTTTAATGTTTTTAAAAGCTTGTTTAATTTCTCTAAAGTATCTATTTGAAACTCTAAATTTTTCTCAAAAACAGTTATGTGAGCGAATTTTTCTTCGTTTGAAATTTTCATTTTTTATCCTTTTAAATTGCCTTTCTCATTGTTGAATAACATAGAATCGGACATCTTTCATTTATCACTTTGCATCTAACAATTTTCTCTAAGAAAGGCTAAGAATTTTCTCTTTTTTGCCCTTAATTATAACTAAAATTTTTAAAGAAAGATTAAAAGAACGCATTACAGAAAGAGAGTTTATCAAGACTCCCGCCGTCAAAAAACGCATCGGCAATGTTATTGACATAAACACCAATGCAAAGGTAAAGGAAAACAAAGGCTACGAATATTGGGTAATCAAACATAACCTTCATACAATGGCTGAGTCTGTTATTTATATCAGAGAACATGGTATTAAATCCATTAAACAGCTTGATGAGTATATTCAAAAGCAGCTGATGAAAAGGAAAATATACAAGAGAAAATCAAGGCTATTGATAAGGAAATGCAGAAGCTTTCCACCACTATGGAGCAAGTTCATACCGTTAAAAAATACAGAGCGTGCTACAAGGAATATACTGCTAATCCGTTCTCTCAGAGCTTAAAAAATCCTATTCCAAGCTCCTAAATTCAAAGGATATTTTAGCTGAGCTTGATAAATTACAAGAAAAAAAAGAATACCCTTATGCAAGAGTATTCTTCCTCAAAATCTACTATGGACGAGCTTTATCAAATACGAAAGAACTATGGAATTTACATGGGCTAGGAGATGGAGAGATGATATCTTTGTTTCTCTCCAAAATATTTTTAACAATCTCTCTTCCCCTTTAACTAAGCTTAAATATTTAAAGCTTTTTTTAATAGATCGTACTCATAGTCCAATAATATATTTTTTAAAATTTTAATATTTTGTTTCAACCATGGTATTATTTCCACATTATCATTATATGTTTTATTATCTTTTTTGAATTGAACTTCTATTTTTTTTATTCCTGATGATGGCACTCCAAAATCTATCAAAAATCTAAAATCTTCACCTATTTGCCCATTTTCTAATAATGAATTGAATATGCTATAATCTCCATAATTACGATTGCTATTCTTTTCAAAAGTATATTTTTGAATAGAATCCAATACTGAAAGCAACTTCGGAATTTTATAATTCGCATCATTTCTAACAAACTTTAAAACGTCTTTAATAGCTTCTTCATGAAAATTTTTTTTTGATCTTTTTTTTCTTAAGAATTCTCCCCTTTTAAAAATTGTTTCCTTTAATGATTGATTAATAATATCCAACGCCATTATAGCTTGAGACATTGCAAACTTTTCATCATCTTGATTGTCTAAATATTTATACGCTAAATAGAGTGTCCTCCATAATTCTTCATATAAAGGAATTTTACTCCACTTTAAATAAGATAAATTATCAATATTTAATCTAATATAATTGTATAATTTCTTCTGTCCTTCCACAGAAATTAGATTTTTTCTAATTATCGCCTGTAAATCTCCTGGTATTTCTGATTCCAACAGTTTTCTCCTATCTTTATCTTCAACATATTCATCAGGTATGCTGAATAATATCTCATCTGATATATTAGCTTGATCAACAAAAGGAACATCAATCGAAAATTCTTCAGGTTGCAATTCCTCATTAAATAAATAAACATTTCCAGTATAGTACTTTCCCATTCTTCCAGCTCTACCCTTAATATTAGCAAAGTCAAAAAAATCAATAAGATTACTTCCTTTATTTTGACTGTATATTAAGATATTCTTTGCAACAGTGTTCACTCCTTCTATTAACGACACAGTTGCAAACATAATTGACAGAATTCCCTTATTAAACATTTCAATTTCAGAAGACACTATATGTCGAGGTAAAGCCCCATTATGAGCTCCAATTCCATTCATCATAAGTTCTTTAAGTTTCCATTTTTCAGATATATTTTCATCCATCCATTCAAATACTGGTAAATTACTATTCGCAAAATTAGTAGGTTTTAAATATTCTATATATTCATTGGCTAATTTATACGCTTCATTTGGTGATTTTACATACACTATACTTGGTTCTTTTAATTTTTCTTTAAGTAATTTAAATAATTCTTTCTTTTTTTGGTTACTTTTCAGTGGTCTATTATTTTTACGAACTTCTATTATATTAGTATTAACCAATGAATAGTCTGTCTTAAAAAAAACAACATTATATCTTTCAATAAATCTGTCTGAAAGTGAATTTACACAAGGTGTTAAAAACAAGGCTTGAGGTTTATGATCCATTATTTTCATTATAGAAATATTTAAAGCATTTATTCTATCATCATTTCTTAAGTTACTAACTTTATAAAATTCGTCAACAACAAAAAAATCAATTTTAGGCAAACCTACATATTCAAGAACTCTTTCTGCCGTCAATATAAATATATTCCTATCAGTAGCTTTTTGTTTGGTGTTTATAACAATGTTGTAATAATTTAGATATTTACTCATGTTTTTTCTTGTTTCATCAATTAATGCAAGTGTAGGTTGAATTATTAAAATGTTATTATACTGTTTTCTGGCAACGAATTCCTCAATAAGAAGACTTTTACCAAAACTTGTTGGAGCACTAACTGCAACATTTTTCTTTAAAGTAATTGCCCTTTCAATTTCCTTTTGTTGCTCATGAAAATATATACCATTTAAAAAATCTGATTTAAAAAAAGCACTACGAACACTAGATTGCAAAGATTGATTATAATTTTCAACGCTTTCAATTTTATCAATATAATAAGGATAAAAACCAGCTCTTTCAATCAAATCCAACCATATGGATTTAGCATCATTATTAACTTGATCCCAATGTTCTAGTACATTTATCAAAAATTTCCTTGCATCAGTTTTGTCAATAATAGAAGTATAATATTTAGTACAATTCCAATTATATTCAAAATCTTTCAAATAGTCAGCATTAAATTTAACACTATCATTCATATTTGCTGCCCTCCTTTTAATTTTTGATGAAGAGAAGATACAAATTCTCTCTTATCATCTAAAGGAAATACCAACAAATAAACATTTAGATAATTTGCCCATGGGTGTTGACTTAATAAAGTATTCATTTTCTTATCTAATTTTTCTACTTCTTCCTTTAATGTTTTTTCGAAATTATCTTTATTAAAGTTGACTAAGCTATTACTTTCAAATGCAGCAAACAAACATACATTAATATTTGCTAATTTTTTGAGAACTTTAGTATTAGGATCTAATAATTTTAAAATAAAATCGTCACAATCAATTTTAGAATCGTGTATTCTATTTGTAATAATTTGAAATTCACTATCTAGAAAATTAACATTAAAATGATCCGCTACATCTTTTGCAAGTTCATCAATTGCTGTATTCGGATTTTTATATAGTTTAGATTCTCCTAGCCATATAATTTTTTTATTGGTATCTACATGAACTGCATCAAAACCATGTGCCACACTACCAGCACTATCTTTAAAATATATTTTATAAATCAATGCATCTGCTCCAAAATACTCGTGTAAAAGATGGTATAATAATAATTCACCAAATTCACCTCTTTTGATATATTTATCTTCTGTAGATGTAGAGTCCAAATATTCTCTACTAGCTTCTCGAATTTCTTTAATAGAATATATTTTCTTCATAGCTTCTCTTACAGTTGGAACCAAGCCTATTTCATCTTTTTTCTTATTCATTACATCTGTTCCAAAAGCAAAAGCAGGAATATCATCAAATAATTCATTATAAAATTTGTCTTTTACTTGACCATAGCCATTATCAAGTAAATCAAAACTTATATAGTAAATATGCAATTTATTATTGATTTCTATATTATTTGAATGCTTATGACTCATTTTTTCTCTTTCTCATTTTTATTTAATCTATACTTTAATAATTTATAGCCAATATAATACTTATCTTTAACAGTGGAGTATCACACTATAATTAATGACTCAAATTTGATCTATTTTCAATATTTACACATTCAACAATTTCTTTAATATCACAATCCAATGCATTGCAAATTCTAAGCAAAACATCCGTAGTTACATTTTGCCCGTTCTTCATTTTGTAAAATGTACTTTTACTCACTTTTGCCTTTTCCATCAATTCATTATTTGTCATATCTAAATCAATAAGCTTTTTGAACAATCTTTTATAACTAAAAAACCTCATTCTTATCCTCCGTTCAAGAAAACTATATTTAGTATATTATATCACAAAATACACTTTTTTAATAAATATATTCTCTTTAATCGAACTAGTATAAATAAAAAAAGAGCTGGTGCAATCCCAAGACCACACCGACCATATATTTATCTCTCAACTTCTTTTGACGCCTCTTTCTTTTCTTTAGACTTTTCTTTATATTCAGCCTGATATTTTTTGATAGTTCCAAGTACAGATTCTTTTTTCCTGTCTTTTCATCTGTTTTTTGTCTTTAACATTTTTGAAGAAAGTTTCCTAATGTTAGCATATTCCTTTCCTTTATTATTAATACTTCTTTTTACTTACCCAAAGATTTTAAAATGATCTCCTATCTTTAAGTTCTCTATATCTTTTGTCTTATCTACTAGGCTGAGCATTTGACATACAATTTATATATTTTTAAATGCTCTAATCAAAAAGTAAAAACAATTAGATTCTCTAATACTTAATATTTTCTTATCTATGATTTACCAGACAGTTTGTCTGTTAAATTACATCTAACTAATCCTATTTGATAAAATTGTCACTACACCAACTACCTTATCAAAAGTAAGATTGTTAATGTACTTATTTTCACTGATATATACTTCCCACAAGGATCTTAGATATGGATTTCTTTTATGTCCTTGATTACTTCCATATAGTCTTTCATTATTTCCCGACTCCCTCTTTTGTCGGAAGTTCTTTTTATTACTTCTTTTAAATTTTATAATCTATCTCATCTTTCTTTAGTTTGTAAAGTGTGTATAGGTCATAGAAGTCTCTCATTCGTGTTGTTGTTATATTTCTTCTGATTATGGTTTTATATTTTTCAGCTAAAATTGTTTCTAATGGATATGCCATTATTTTTATATCTTCTTTGCTAAAGATACAAGGATAGGTGTATTCTATCTCCCTTGGTGTTATTGCATCTCCTGTTGTTAGGTCTGGTTTCATTGGATTTTTAGTTTTCCCAACATTTGCTATTAGTGAAATTCTAAAGTTCTCGTACTCGTCCTCTTCTCTTATATAACTATTGATATTTATTATTTCTTCTACGATTTCTTTTATTTTTTCTTCTCTTAAAGCTATGCCCTTAACTATTGAGTCCATGTCCATAGTTGTTCTATTTTCAATACTGATTAAGGATGATATTAGAAATCCTCCCTTTATTACAAAATTATTTTTGTATTTTGATTTAGACAGTCTTTCTATAAATCTTTCGAAAAAATATATTTGCAGAACTTTTTGCGATTTTAAATTTTTCTCCTCTGCCAGACTTCTTATCTTGCCCTTTATACTTTCGATATTAATCACGATAATACCTCCATGTATTTTCTAATTTCATCTTCTATTTTAAATAGTCTACTGTATTTTATGAGTCGTCTTAGGTTTTTATTTGATAATTTAAAATATCTTTTTAAGGCTTGTGTGAAAATTTGTTTATCTATTTTTTCTCTGTCGATTGCTATGTCGCAAATTGTTCTTTCTATATCGTAAACTGGTATAAAATTGCCTTGCGGTGATTTTATTTCTGTTTTACCAAGTTCGTATAAGTCTTTTTTTACATAGTGAACTTGTAGATCTTCATATCGCTTTTTTATATGACTTACATTATAGCCTTGGGGTACAGATATATGAAATACATTTGAGGTCCTGTCGGATAGGTCGTAGAGGTATAGAGCTATTTGATGGGAAAATATAATTCGATTACTATTTGATGATATTAGAATAAAATCATCTATCACTTTTCCTTTTAATTGATACAGTCCTGGTTTTAATCTTTCTAGTTGTCCGCCTTTTGTTAATTCTGATAGATCATGCCTAGTATATCCAAGTTTTTCTGCTTCTTTGTTGGTGATTACTAAATTTTCTTGTATATATTCTTTAAGTGTATTTATAGTCCACCTCCTCTCGTTTACGCTTTTATTATATATTATTAAAGCGAATGTGTAAAGTTGGCTTGTGAGTGTTTTATATTTTGTAAAGGATATAACGAATTCTTACTCCCTATAACAAAAAAGAGCAGCCTTGTAAGCTACTCTTGTATAAAGTACGAAATGAGTTAATTATATCTTTTGTATTTCCTCATACCAGCCTAAAAACTACTCTTACGTCCATGTAATTTTTTTGAGTCTTTTTGACGAATCCTTCTTCATCTTTTTCAAATACAAAATGCTTATAAAACTGCTTAAAATGCAGGATTTCTAAATTTACTTCTTTTGTATATATGCTATACTCTCCACATGTTTTGTATGTGGAAACTGGTCAAATAGTGCAAATTTGACAACTTTATAGATTTTATAAATTTTAATTGAATTTTCATTTGAATTTAATTAATAATGAATATTCATTGTAATTTTACAGAAAATATTTTTAATTATTTTAATTTAAATTTTAAAAAGTAATGTAGAGACAAAAATCGGAACACAAAAAACAATAGCGACAAAAAATAGAATCAAAAAACACTAAATGCAAAATAAAGTCCGAAATTAAAATATTTCATAAATAAGCATAATAGCATTATAAACGCATTTTTGGCAAATTCGATAGCTTATATAAATATTTTTGGTATTTGAAAATTCAAACGGTAAATTTTAGCCGAATGCGAAATCTTTAAAATAGTAGAAAAATCTATTTTTTGTAGTGTAAATTTTCATTTAATACCGATGATAATAAAAAAACTTAAATTTTAAAGCAAGTTTAAAGGCCAAAAAATCAATACAGGCAAATCATTAAAATATCGCTTTGCTGAAAATTTTCAACTAAGTATTAAAATTTAAAAAAACATATAAGTTTAACAATCTTTGCTGAACTCGATTTTTTCACCGTTTATAAGTTTTTGCATTAAATTACAATCATTCCATGAGCGTATGATTTCATCGCTAAATTTTATATCGCGCAGCTCGATTTTTCCCATATTTTCATTGTAGGCGTCATCTTTAAAGCATTGCGCATAGCCTGTCGCGGTCTCATGAACGATAACGCTGTGAAGTTTGACACCTTGCTCTCCGTTTTTAAAAGTCGTAAGATTCAAAAGTCTGTCAATCAAAACGAAAAAAACACGACAAAATTGCTCAGCACTTGGATTTACAGGAATTTCCACGACTCTTAAAGAATGTTTTCTTATATCATTTTTATATTCGTCGCTATCCTTGCTAAATAGCGTTGTAGCGTGATCGAAGCTCTCTACAATATCTTTTATCGCAAGTTTCATATACCCGAAATCATAAACCATTCCGGCATTATCGAGGAAGTTCGAACTAAGTAAAATTTCAGCTTTGTAGCTGTGTCCATGGATACTCTCGCGACATTTTTTAGAGCCGCAGAAACGCACAATGTGGGCATTTTCAAACGCATAAAGTTTTCTAATTATCATCTAAACTCCATTTTGATCATTCCAAAGTCTTATATGCAAACGATCTGAATAATTAAAGCCGTTTTGCAAACAAAATTTCGCGCAATACAGCGCATTTTGCGAAAGTTGCTCGCGATTTTTCGCCAAAGGCATACACCAGACTTCGCCGTAAACATGCTCTAAAATTTCATAAATTTCAGATTTTGCGTCAAAATTTTTACAAATTACAAATTTGTAAAAAAAGATTTTAGCGTTATTTTTTAAATTTTGAAGTGCAGTAAAATTCAGCCTTTTTTCGCGCGATTCTTTGGAGTTGCTAAGTTTTACAGAAACAGCAAAAACGCAATTTTTGTAAAGCGGAAATTTTTGAAAATCAACAAAAATAGTGCCGTTGGTTTCAAAATGAACTTCAAAATTTCGCTTTAAAATTTCATCAATAAACTCATAAAACAGCGGATTTGCATAATTTAATAAAGGTTCGCCGCCTGTAATTACAATAATCGGCAAAGAATTTTTAAAATTTGTTCCGATTTTATCCAAAAGCTGCGAAACGGTTGAAATTTTTTCATAATCGAAATGGGCTGTTTTTACAGCTCTTATCGTATCGCAACCGCGTAAAATTTCACCTGTCTTAGGGCTTTTTAATTCACAATTAAAACCGGCGCAATTTAAATTACATCCTGCAAAACGAAAAAAAACGGCAAGTCTACCGGCAAATTTTCCCTCGCCTTGAATGCTTGTAAAACTTTCGACTAAACTTAACATTATCCGCCGGTTTCGTAAAATGCACGGTTTGAAACTTCACTTTGAGCCCAACGATTTTTTTCCGGTTTATTTGCCACAACACTTTCAAAAATACGCAAAACCTCATCAAAATCATTATCCGCAAGTGCTTTTTTAATACTCATCGCTTCATCGAAATAAAGGCAAGGAATAAGCAAACCCTCCGCGCTTAGGCGAATTCTATTGCATGATTTACAAAATTCTTCGCCGTGCGGACTTATTATGCCAAATCTATATTTGTCGTTCGCCAAAAAAAGTGAACTTGGCGAATGCGGATCTTTTTGAAGCGGTGAAATTTTAAAATCGCGAGATAAAATTTCTAAAATTTCATTTGCCCCGATACATTTTACGGCTTCCAAAGCATGCGAGTTTTGCATAAATTCTATAAATCTCACTTCAGCATTTTTCGAAATTCCGAAATTTAAAATTTCAGATATTTCATTTTCATTTATTCCGCGCACGACAACGCAGTTTAACTTTACTTTAAATCCGACTTCCACGGCTTTATCTATACCTTTTAAAACTTCGTCCAGCAAGTTTCTTTTAGATATTTTTTCAAAAATTTCAGGTTTTAAAGTATCAAGGGAAATATTTACTCTTTTTAGTCCATTTTGTTTTAAAATTTCAGCTTTTTGCGCTAAAAGCACACCGTTGCTTGTCATCGCCAAATCAATATTCGGAGCATATTTTGAAATCAAACCTACGAAATTTTCAACGCCTTTTCGCACCAAAGGCTCTCCGCCTGTAATTCTTATTTTTTCTACACCGTTGTCAATCGCGATTTTAACAAAGCTGAAAATATTTTCAAAACTTAAAATTTTATTATGTTCAATCCATTCAAACGGACGATCAGGCATACAATAAGCACACCTTAAATTGCATCTATCTGTTACTGAAACACGCAAATAATCTATTTTGCGTCCAAAACTATCAACCATTGCCCCTGCTTTTTAAATAATTATGCATAACCTCATCAATACTTTTTATTGAATTTACAATCGGTTCAATTTTATTTTTTATTTCTTCATCTATTTTATCGCTGACGCCATCTAGCGGCATATCGTCGATAATCTCTTTATATTGCAAAAATTCTTTTTTGAGATTATAAATTTGTCTTGCCAAATCATCGGCTAAAATATCGAAACGCTCAAATTTTTTGTCGCTTTGGCGATCTTTTATATACACAAAAATCATAACGAATAAAATCACCAGACAAAGTCCCAAAATAATTAAATAATCCATTTAAACCCCTTAATTCCACAAATCAATAAAAATAAAAACAAAAAACATTATACCTAAATAGCCGTTTAATGTAAAAAATGCTCTATCGATTTTACTAAAATCTTTGCGAACTATTCTATGCTCTTTCACCAAAATAAGTGCGGAGATAATAATGCCCGAATACGCCCAAAATCCAAGATCTGCCGCTCCTGCATAAAACAACCAGAAAAGAACGGTAACTGCGTGAAATAAAGCTGAAATAAATAAACTTGCATTTTCTCCGTAAATTGATGGAATACTGTAAAGCCCGGCTTTACGATCATAATCTATATCCTGTAAAGAATACAGAATATCAAATCCGCCAACCCAAAAAGCTGAAGCGCAAGCTAAAAGCAAGGACCAAAGCGGAATATATCCAAGAACGGCAATAGCACCTGCAAGCGGCGCAAGAGCCGAACAAACCCCGAGCATAATGTGAGCTGTAGAAGAAAAGCGTTTAAAAAACGAATAAATAAATAGTAAAAATAAAAAAACAAATGAAAGTTTAAAAGCAAGTGAATTTATGAAATATGATACAACCACAAAAAATATGCCATTTAAAACAATAAACAAAAATAAATTTCCGCGCCCTATTCTGCCATCTACACTGGGACGATTTGCGCAGCGCGGATTTGGACGATCTATATCTTCATCAATCAGACGGTTGCACGCCATAGCAAAATTTCGCGCACTTACAGCGCATAAAATTCCTAAAATCAAAAGTTTAAAACCGAACCACATAGAGTTATTTAAAATTTTGGAAGCTGTAATCATAGCGGTAAAAATAAATGTAAGCGAAAAAATAGAGTGTTTAAAAACGATAAGCTCGCTTATATCACATAAAATTTGCTTAAATTTTCCCATTCTTTTCCTTTAAAAATGGTAATTCTAGCATATTTTTGATTATATATTTATAAATAAAAAAGGCGGAATTTTAAAATTCCGCCATATATAACTTGAAATTTCAGCCTAAATATTCACGTTTGAAGAATTCTCTAGGATGTTTGCAAACCGGGCAGACGCCTGGAGCTTTTTTACCGCGATGAACATAACCGCATTTTCTGCAAACCCATGCTTGATTTGCATCTTCGTCGTTGAAAAATGCGTCTTTTTCATACATTTCTTTTAGCTCTAAATATTCTCTTTCGTGTTCTGTTTCCACTTTTGAAATATTTTTAAACAATGTAGCGACATCTTTCATGCCTTCTTCTTCCGCGATTTTAGCAAAATTAGGATACATAGTTGTATGCTCGTAGTTTTCGCCGTTAGCGGCGTCTACTAGATTTTCAACCATATCATCAAGCGGTTTTTTTGTAAGTTCGCAATATTTTTGAAATTCCATTCTTGCGTGTTTTTTCTCATTATCCGCAGCTTCGTGGAAATGATCCGCAATTGCTTTAAAGCCGGCTTTGTCCGCTATATCTCCGTATAAATCATATTTATTTCTTGCTTGAGATTCACCGGCGAAAGCTTTCATCAAATTGACCTCGGTAAGGTTTTTTGTAACGCATTTCATTTCAACTCCGCAACAGGTCAGTTTACCGCCGCCAACATTTTGAACTTCTACGACATTGCCGCATTTTGGGCATTTATAAACTTCGTATTGTCTCATTTTTTGTCCTTTCATTAAAAATTTTGTTATTATATATCCTTCAGTCTTAAAAAATAATTTTTTTCGTTTGACATAACTAAATGAGAAAGAAAAATTACAAAAAACAGTTGTGCGAAAAATCCTACAAGCGGAATTAAACAAAGAATATAAAAAATAGAGCAGACGCCCAAAAATTTATATCCTCCGCCCTTGCGATAAAAAATTTTAAAATTTAATTCATCAAGCGTATTCGAACCGATATCTATCAGCAAAAATTTATAATAAAGATAAAAAAGCGGAACGTTTATAATAAATAAATTTATAATCGGAACAAAAAGTAATGGCAAACAAATAATGAAAATTCCGCAAAATTTTAAAATTTCAATAATTGAAATTTTAAGCGCTTTTAATGCTGAAATTTCGCTATTTCGCACTCTACGATAATATTTTTCATTTAAATCATTTACAATTACAGGCGTTAAAAATCCTGCCACGATGCTAGCTACAAAAACGGACAAAATCAAAACAAAAAATGCTCCAAGCGTATAAAAAATAAATCCGACAAGCCATTTAATTACAGTATATGATAGAATTTCAGCAATAAGCGGATATTTGTTTAAAAATGAAAAATCGCCGCTGTCAATGCTTTTAGCCAAAGCATCCAAAAGCTCATTTCCGCCAAAATACAAAAAAATGCCGAATAGAACAATACAAACAATTAACGGTATAATAGAAAGCGCGATATATTTTTTACTTAAAAAATCTTTTATGCTGAGTTTTAAAATTTGAATCAAATTTTTATCCGTTTTGTGCTTAAGATCATTGCCGGCAAAACTATCAAAGCTCCGAGCAAAAGTAAAATCATAATCAAATCAATCAAAATTCCGAAATAAATCGTAGGCCAGAAGTTGCTTAAAACCATTACCGAAAAACCGAGCACAATGGCAAAAGATGTATAATACATCGCATATCCTATGCTTTTATGACTTGCCATAACGGCTTTATCCGCATCTTTCAAAAATTTAAACTCACGTTTATAACGGAATATATAATGAATCACGTCATCCACGCCGATTCCTATAGAAATAGCCGCAATCGTAATTCCCATAATATCAAGAGGAATTCCTACCAATCCCATAATTCCGAAACCAAGAGATAACGGAATTAAATTTACTAAAATTGCAATTATTGAAAATTTTAAACTTCTAAAAATTATAATAAAAACGCCGAAAAGTACCAAAAGCGTAAACCCCAAAGTTCCTATTTGAGAGTGTATAAGAGAGCTCAATACATTATTGTAAAGCACCATAAGTCCACTTATTTGAATATCCACATTATCATTTTTAGTTATCTCTTCAAGATCTTTTTGTAAACTGTTTAAAAACTCGCCCCTGCGAAGCGATTTATCACTGTCAAGAGTTCTGATTGCAAAATGCGCTTCATTATTTTCTATGCTTATATAAGGATTCAACACGATATCTTTGTAATTTTGAGGCAATTCATTATACATAACGGCAAGCATAAAAATATCAAGCGGTTTTCCGTCATTCAGCATTTTGCCGATTTTCAACAAACTTGCAAGAGAACCTACATGTCCTACAAACTCGCGTTTAACCAAAAAATCGTGAATTTTAGTTATAACGGCCATTTTAGTATTGTCAAACCAATATTTAGGATCATTCGCGCTTTCTTTAAATTCGCTTTCAAACTCACTTAACGGATCATTTTCATCTATATCACGGCTGTCATTATTTTTAAATTTCACAACGATATCAAGCGGCACGGTTCCGCCTAAATCTTTATCAATAACGGCCATTCCTTTGTAAATTTCGGTATTCGATTTAAAATATCCTATAAAACTGTTTTCAACTTTAAGTTTTGAAATTCCATAAATTCCAAAAACTACGCAAAACGCGCAAACCGTATAAATTACGCCGCGATGTTTTAGTGCTGAATTTGCACAAATTTCAGTAAATTTAAATCCTTCTTCAAAAATTCTGACTATTTTTCTTTTTTTTGTGATGCTCATTACGCTTCCGAATACGCCGAATGCGACAACTAAAGAAAGTAAAATTCCGACGCTCATCATAATTCCAAGCATAATTACAGGTTTTATATCACAAAAAATAAGTGAAAAAAAGCCGACTATCGTGGTAAAAATCGCAAAAAAACAAGGAACGAAGCGATCTTTCAGCGCAACATAAACGATTTGTTTTTGCGTAAAATGGGCAAATTTCTGCGCATATTCGCGGTAAGCTACGATTAAGTGAATAGTAACCGAAACGGTTATTATAAGCTGCAAAGCGATATAATTTGAGCTGATTACGGTAATTTCAAAACCTAAAAATCCAAAAAGCCCGCTTGCTGTGATTACGCTTACAACGCACACCAAAATAGGCAAAAATACAAACTCAAGCTGTCTGAAAAATATCCAAAAACATAATAAAAGCAATCCGAAACTGCTTACACCATAAATCGCCACATCGTTTTTGACAAAGTTTATCATATCGTCCGCGATCATATTTATTCCACCTAAAAACAGATCGTTTTTAGAATTTTGCTTTATTATGTTTTTTATTTTTTCAAGATCTTCATGTTCTTGTAATCTAACTGTATCTCTATAAATTTTAAATTCGCTATTTAGCTTATCAAGCGCGATTTTTTGCTCGTTTGTAGTTAAATTTTGTTCTAAGTTTGCACGTTTTTTCTGGAAATTTTCATATGTAAAATTTTGCTTCAAATTAATTACAATAGCCGTAGTTTTAAAATCTTTACTGACAAGATTTGAAGCATAAAAAGGATTTATTTTAAACTCTTCTTTAGCGGCACTTAAATTTACGTCTTTATCGTTTAAAGTCGGTACATGCTTCACAAGTTCGGTAATTGGCTGTTTTTTATTTAAAAGAAGAGGAACATTTGTGATATTTAAAACATCTTCCACGAAGTCAAATTTTTCGATTTCACTTGAAATTTTACGAATTTTATTTAAATTTTTTTCACTGAAAAGATCGTCTTTTGGCGAAAATGCGATTATTAAAAAATTCGGCGTAGCATAGCGTTTTGATACATCACGCCAAATTTGTAAATCTTTATCATTTTCCAAAAGCAGACTCTCGCTGCTTGCATCAATTTCAAGTTTTGCAGAGCCGAAACCCAAAATCACTGAAGCTATAATAAAAAAGCCAAGAGTGATTTTTGGAAACGTGACTATTAAGCGGAAAATATGTTTCATTTATCCTCAGGCAGATTCGCATTATTTAAGCGATCTAAAATTTCATTAAAACTTAGAGCGCCATCGCCAAATTGCGAACGATATGTTTGAACGATCGAAACTCCTAAAATATCGACATCATAAACGCGCCAGTTGTCAGATTTATCCGGGAAAAATTTAAAAACTACTGAATAATTTTTATCCTCTCCTATGATTTGCGTTTCCAAATTCAATCTGTTGCTTTTCGGTTTGTTTGTTCCTAAAACCTTCATATCCTGATTTGTATAAAGAGCCAATTTATCTATAAATGAGCTTTTTAATCTTTTTTCAAATGCGCTGAAAAATTGTGATTTTTGGCTATCATTCAAGGTTTTAAGGTGTTTGCCGAGCGAAATTTTAGCAATTGTAACGTAATCGAAATATTCATCAAAAAGTGCGAAAATTTTTGCAGGTTTCTCATCTTTTGCGATACTTTCATTTTTTAAAATCGAAACTGCCTCTTCCACTTTTCCGCTCATTACGGGCGCAATTTCATTTTCACTTAAAGCGGCAGCATTAACTGCAAAAAATATGGCAAACGCGCATAAAATTTTTAAAATTTTCATTTTATTCCTTTATCAAATAATTTCTTCTTTGCTCATAAGTATCACGTAAAAACGGATATAAATCAACGGCGTCTTTTTTTAGATTTCTATAAAATAGCGGATCTATAGAAAAATCATTCAATCTATATCCGACAGATACACCAATTCTTGTCGCGTCATCTTCTATATAATTTACCGGATTTGAAAAATAATCTCCAACAAGACCGAAAGTATCGCGCAAATTTGACGGACCGATAATCGGCCATACAATATGCGGACCGGCAGGAATTCCCCAATATCCAAGCGTTTGACCGAAATCTTCATCATGACGCGGAATATTAAAATGCATACTTGCCGCATCGCTCATACCTGCAAATCCGATTGTAGTATTTATCAAAAATCTTTTAGTTTCATCCCAAGAGTTGCTGAATTTTCCCTGTAAAAGATTATTTACAAGCCTGACCGGATAAAGCACGTTGTGAAAAAAATTACTGAATGCTCCTTGAATAGGATCGGGCATTATATAATCATATCCTTGTAAGACAGGCGTAAAAGCATAATCCCAGACAATATCGTTAAATCCTGTCATAAAACGGTTGTATCCTGAAAACGGATCGAAAACCTCTTTTTCTTCAAATTCATTTTCAAAATCGCTCATATCTTCGCAAAAAGCGAAAACACTAAAAAAACAGCTCAAAATTACCAGTTTTCTCACTATTTTACCTCTAAATTTAAATTAAAAAATTATTTTTTATAAAACTATAGATTTTACAAATTTTAGACTTTAAACTTTATAAATTTTACTTTGTAAGCTAAAAATTTAATTTTTATGTGTAAAATTAAACGAAAATTTTTAAGGAGTATATTTTGAAATTCAATGCAGATGTTGAAATTTTTGTCAGTGAAAACGAAAAACTTTCAAATAAACACATAAAACTATTAAAAGCGGTTGCAGAAACAAGAAGTATCACTAGAGCAGCCGCCAAAGTCGGTATCTCATACAAAAACGCATGGGATAGCCTAAATTATATAGATACCATTTCTCCGCAAAAAATGGTAATTCGAGAAGAACACAGTAAAAAAAGCGGAAGCAAACTGAGCGATTACGCCACAAAACTGATAGAAACTTATGATAGGATAAAATTTATAGAACAAAAAATTTTAGATAACTTGGAAAATATTGATTTGGAAAACTTCACGGATTTACCGAATTTAAGGAGAATGAGTATGAAACTTAGTGCAAGAAATCAACTTTTAGTAAAAATAAAAGATGTAAAAAAAGGTGCTGTAAATACGCAAATCGTAGCCGAACTTGATAGCGGTGATACTATGCGCTCTATAATCACGCAACAATCAGCAAGTGAATTGAATATAAAAGCAGGCGATGAGGCGAAATTTATTTTTAAAGCGCCAAGCGTAATTGTAGGCAAAGATGACGGCAAAGATTTAAAAATAAGCGCTGCAAATCAAATAAAAGGCGTGATAAAAAATATAGATATCGGTTCAGTAAATGCCGAAATCATAATTGATATAAAAGGAAATCAAAATATAGTGGCGATTATCACAAAAGAAAGCGTTTCCAATATGAAACTTCAAAAAGGCGATAAAGTCGTTGCTGTGATAAAAGCAAGTTCAATTATGGTGGGGATTTAAAATTTTATAAGGAGTAAAAATGAAAAAACTTATTTTTGCGCTATTTTTTGCGCTCGGTCTGAATGCGGGCGAATTGAATGTAGCAGCTGCCGCAAATGTTACATATCCTATAGAAGATATAAAAGCGGAATTTGCAAAACTGCACCCTAACATACAACTTAATGTAAGCCTTGGAGCCAGTGGTAATTTTGCTACACAAATACGAAACGGCGCACCGTTTGACGTATTTTTAGCAGCAAATATGAAATACGCCGACGATCTTTTTAAAGAGGGATTTGCCGTTGAAGCTGCAAAAATATATGCGAACGGAAAATTGGCGCTATTTTCAGCACGCGATTTTGATCTCAGCAAAGGACTTGAAATTTTAAAAGACGATAAAGTAAAGACAATCGCGATTGCAAATCCAAAAACAGCGCCTTACGGTGTTGCCAGCATGCAAGCTTTTGAAAAAACAGGTATTTTGAATGATATAAAACCTAAAATCATCGAAGCGAAAAGTATAGGAGATGCGCTAAATCAAGCAATCAATGCAAGTGATATAGGATTGGTAGCAGCCAGCTCTATGTTTTCTAAAAAAACTGCCGAATATAAGGAAGGTAAAAATTTCGTTTTGGTAGATAAATCACTTTACGACCCTATTTCTCAAGGAATAGTTATCTTGAAAAAAGCTGAAAAAAATGCCGATGCGAAAGCATTTTATGATTTTATACTAAGTGATAAATGCAAAGAAATTTTCCGCAAATACGGATATGAAATTTAATGCAAAAATAACTGAAATTCGCCAAAATTCAGGCATTTGTTTTATAAAATTCAACTCCGATTTCGGCGAATTCGCTATGCTCGGCCTTGAAATTCCAAACGGAATTTCAAACGATAAAGAAGCGGTTTTAAATTTTAAAAGCAGCGACGTTATAATATCGCGCGAAAAACTGCAAAATTGCTCTCTTACAAATGAAATAAAAGCCGAAATTTCAGATATTAGAAAAGATGAAATTTTGGCTTGCATAAGATTAAAAATTAAAAATTTTATTTTCGAAAGTATCATTTCCGCAAACTCGGCAAATCGTTTAAAATTGGCAATAGGAGATGAAATTTTTGCATATATAAAAGCTACATCACTATTTATAGAAAGCATTAAATGATAAAATTTAATTGCAGTAAAAAAATCAGTGAAAATTTTGAAATAAATGCAAATTTTGAAATACAAAACGGAAAATTCGTCTGTTTGCATGGCAAAAGCGGCAGTGGTAAAACTACAATTTTAAGACTGATTGCCGGATTTATAAAAGCAGATAGCGGCGAAATTTCAGTTGATGATGAAATTTTTCAAAATAACAATAAATTTTTAGCACCGCAAAAGCGAAATATCGGCTTTTTATTTCAAGATTATGCGCTTTTTGAAAATTTAAGCGTTATAAAAAATTTGCTTTTTGCCAAAAAAGATGAAGCTCTTGCGCGCGAAATGTTATCTCTTGTAGAACTTGAAAATCATGCAAATGCAAGAATCAGTGAGCTTTCAGGTGGTCAAAAACAGCGCGTCGCTTTAGCAAGAGCCCTTATGCGAAAACCGAAAATTTTACTGCTTGACGAACCGCTTTCAGCGCTTGATCCGCAAATCAGATCGAAATTACAGGATTTTTTAATTAAAGTTCATAAAAATTTTAAAATTACAATAATCTTAGTAAGCCACGATATAAGCGAAATTTACAAACTTTGTGAAGTTGTTTTTGAAATAGAAAACGGTCGTGTAGTAAAAAGCGGATCGCCAAGTGAAATTTTCCTGAAAACAAGCGGTTCACAAAAATTTTCATTTCCGGCCCGGATTTTGGAAATCCGTAAAAACGGTGCGATTTTCGTAGCTGTTGTCGGATTTGCAAACCAAATCAGCGAAATCGTATTAAGCCCTGCCGAAGCTGATAAACTGCAAACAAATGACAATGTCATAATTTCATCAAAAGCTTTCGGTCTGCATTTAAAAAAGGCGGAAATATGATTATAGCGACTGTTTTTGGATTAACAAAAAAATCTACTTTTGTAAAATTTATATTTTTAAATATGGCAAAAATGTTAAAATTTGCTTTATTAAACAGTTACGGTATAAATTTTATAATTAAATCAATCAAAAAAAATATAGAATATATATTGAAATTTATAAATTTTAAGACACAAAAAATAATTTTGGAAGCAATATGAACGAGTTTTTGCAAACTTTAAAAGCGCTTGATCTTGCCCCTTTTGTGCTTTCGCTGAAACTTGCAGGCATTACTACGTTAATTTTATTTTTTTTGGTTTTGCCGCTTGCATATTTTTTATCTACGCATGAATTCAAAGGACGCGCCACAATTGAAACACTTGCAAATCTGCCTTTAGTTTTGCCGCCTTCGGTTCTTGGTTTTTACCTTTTAATTTTTCTTTCGCCTTATTCATTTTTCGGTGAATTTATAGAAAAAACTCTTGGACTTCGCCTGGTTTTTAATTTTTACGGCTTAGTTATTGCAAGCTGTATTTATTCTTTGCCGTTTATGATGAATCCTTTGATTTCGGGCTTTCGCTCTATGCCGAAAAATTTAGTCGAAGCAAGCTACTCTCTTGGAAAAGGCAAAATTTATACGCTTTTTCACGTTTCACTTCCTGCAATAAAACCATCTTTATTAAGCGCGCTTGTAATAAGTTTTGCTCACACTATGGGAGAGTTCGGCGTTGTGCTTATGATAGGCGGAAGTGTAAGCAGCGAAACAAAAGTCGCGAGCATTGCAATTTATGAATATGTGGAAATTCTTGATTATAAAAATGCGCATATTTATTCAGGAATAATGCTCTTAATCAGCTTTTTTGTACTATTCCTGGTTTATAAATTTAATTCTAAAATAAAAAATTAACTAAAATAGAGTATAATTTTGCAAATTTTTTAAATGGAGAGTAAGTCGTGCCGGTGGCGATCGCGGACTTCAAATCCGATGAAAGGGCGGTTGACCGTTCTTTGGGGGGTTCGATTCCCTCACTCTCTCGCCAAAATTTATATTTATATTTTTACTTTGTTTTATTGTTTTTAAATAAAATCAATATTAAAAAAATAATTTCAAGCAGTTTTTAAAGCAAAAGGCATTGATATAAATTTATTTTAAATTCTGTTAATGATAATAAAAATATTTTAAATTTTACAAATATTTAAAAAAATAAGATTGAAATTTCAAAGGCTTGATTAAAGATTTTTAAAGTTATCGACATTAAATTTCTTATTTCAAGCCTTTAATTTTTTAAAACTTAATTCTTAAATCAAGCCCTATAAATCTATCTTTAAATTGAGTTTGATATCCACCTTTTAAAGATGCACCGAAATTTCCATTTTCGTATTTACCTACAAGTGTAAATTCAGCACCTTTATCTTCCTTATCCTCTTTTGGAAGTGAAAAATAGCTATTTGTATCTTTAAATCTTGCTAAATTGTTTGCTCTGTTTATCTTGCCGAATTCTTTATAAATTCTACTATCAAGAAGTATATTAAAATATGAATTCTCATCAAGCAAATGTGTATATCCAAGCTCAACTCCAAGATTTGGTCTGATACTATAATAATCTTTTGAATTAACATCTAAAAGAAGCGTATTGCCACTTTTTTCTTTTATGTTTTCTATAATTCCATATCCTAAATCAACTCCTGTATATGGCGAAATTTTAAAACCTGAATCGAATTTATACTCTTTATAGAAGCTGTTTTTGACATCAAAGCCTAATGTATAATATTTAGATTTTGCCCAAAAGTCTTTATCTAAAGTATATCTTTTCATCTCTCTTGTGCTTCCTGTAGCAGATATTTTTAAAAGATGATTTACCTCTTCGTTTAAAACTTTTCTATCGACATAATATCCGATTTGTGCTGTTAATGCGTCTTCTTTTGATTTATAATCGTTGTTAAACTCATATCTTTCTTTGGCGATTCCTCCAAAAACTCCATTTGAAGTTCCATCCATTTTAAGGTTGAAGTTATTTAGCACAAATAGACCGTAAGCATTCTTATCATATCCCAAAACTCCATCCGCTCTTTGATCTCGTTTAGTACTTGCACCAAAAATCTTAAATTTGGTTGTGTCTGTAGTGTTTGTATCCCAACGCATCAAATCATTAAATTCTCTATCATAAATATCAGTAGATGAGTAAGCTCTGGTTTGAGTTGATGCATATTCAAAACCACCTAAACTTTTTAAATTTTTATGAAGTTTAAATTCTTCATTTTTTCCAAGTAGGTTAAGTTTATTAAATATCTTTTTATCGTTGCTTCCAACTATGGCTTTTTCATATTTCTTATCAAGTGCAATATATAAATCTTTATATTTACTATCTTTTGTTATAAAATTTACATAAGGAATTTTTGACATCACAAAACTTTTTATTTTGTGATTATTTTTAGCATTTTTATCAAAAGTTGCAAATGCCTGCCAAGTCAAAGATCCTGAATAAACAGCTTTTGTAGCTGTTGATTTGTCAAGCTCATCTATGAAAGGCTTCATCAGACTTTGATCTAAGTTTATAACTTTTTTGTTTGTATAGTTTGCCGCTTCAGCACCTATATAAAGGATGATTTTATCATTTTTGCTTAGGTTATCAAGTCCTTTTATAGGTTTTGTCAAATTTACGCCTGAAGTATCCGCATACATTGCCACGATATTCTTTTTAACTCTTTTTTCTTTACTTTTGTTATCTAAATTTTTAGGAATCTCAATATTTGTTGTTTTGTTTGATAAACTTAGATCCAAATTGTTAGCAATTTGTGACTTTGATAATTTTACAGAATTTTCAGTATTGTAAGTTTCATTTTCATATTTTATATTAAAATCTTCAAAATCTCTAGTGTTTTTATTAACCTCTATATCAACGCCTTTAAATTTATCTTTATGAACTTCGTTTGGACTAAAAGAAGCAATACCTGGAAGTGCAATATCTATTTCTTCATCATCTTTTACTACGCTTTTTGAATTTCCAATTATTTTAATTTCGCCTCTATTTTTAAAATATGAGCCGTTTATCATATAAACTCCGACTGAATTATCAGCGTTTAAAGTTATTTTACCGGTATTGTCGATGACGGAATTATCAGCATAAATTCCGATTGAGTTTTGAGCATTTACATTTATATCTCCGCTGTTTTTAATATCGGCAAATTTAGCATACATTCCTATTTGGTTGTTTGCATTTAAGTTTATTGCTCCATCGTTTGTTAAAATAGCTCTATCTGTAGATGTGCCAACACCATACATTCCAATCTCATATTCTTTATTCAGATTTATAGTTCCTGTATTTTTTATGTTCTCACCTACTAATGCAGCTGAAAATTTATCATTTTCTCCTTTTGAGTTCAAATCTATAACACCGTCATTTAAGATATTTTTTGCAAAAATTCCAACCGAACTATCGCCTAGTAAAGAGATATTTCCTTTATTTACAGCTTCATTTTTTGTATAAATTCCAATTGAGTTTTTATTATTGAGTAAAATTTTATTCAAATTTAAAATTTTTGCATCTTCATCGTTAAACATTCCAGCACCCTGACTGCTTGCTAAAATTTCACCACTATTTATTAAAGAGCCTTTTTTAGCATACATTCCAACGCCGTTTTCACCATTTACATTTATTTTTCCGCTATTTGTGGCAGCTCCGTTTTTAATATACATGGCAACTGCGTTTATATTTGTATTTATTTCACCTTCGTTTTGCAAATTTACATTTTCATAATCTACGCCATACATTCCAACAGATTCATCATCTGTGTTTATAGTGCCATTATTAATTGCAATTCCTGGTGAAAAAAGTGCAATCGCAGCTGAATAAATTTTATTGTCTTTATCGCTTTTTGCTACGTTTATAGTGCCTTTGTTTGTTATGGTAAGTGTTTCATTGTCACTATCTTGAAGTGCTAGACCTATGCTTCCATAAGCTAACTCATCCATATTTATTTTTGAATTTACTCCTAGGCTTACATTTGTGCTACCTTCTGCTAAAACAGCGACATTGTTTTTTCCTTTTAGATTAAATGTTATATCATCAAAAGTATAATTTGAAGGATTTCCCATAGATTTTAAATGCAAGGCTTTAGAGTTTTCACCATTTACATTAAATACCGAATTTGGCACTAAAGTTAGTTTATTTGCATTTTGTGTGATATTTTCAAGATATATCGCAGTTTGATTTTTGCCTGAAATTTCTGTGTTTTTTATATTATAATTTATATTGGTTTTATCATTGCTTTTAGAGTATAAAATTATAGACTCATCACCTACACTTATTTCAGCATTTTCTTCTATATTTACATTAGACGAGTTATTGGCATAAATTCCAACTGAATTTTTTCCTTTTAAGTCTATTGTTGAGCCGTTTTTTACATCTATATTTTTTCCACTTATTGCTGTAACTTTTGATGCATCTTTAGATGAGGTTATTTCACCACCACCTAAAAGTTGTGTAGAGCTGTCATTAATAACTGATTTGTTAAGCATTCCGGCTGAGTGGTTTGAGTTTATAGATATACGTCCGCTATTTTTAAGAGTTGAACTTGACTTAGTGTTTTGTGCTTCATTTTGAAATTCTTTTCCATACATTGCAATGCTCGAGTCTGAGTATTCATTTAAATTTATATTTCCTTCGTTTGTAAGTGTGGAATTTGAGCTTGCCATCGCCATAGAATTTGCAGCATTTACATTTATGTTTTCCTTGTTTGTGGCTGTGTAGGCATTTTGGTCTTCATTTAAATTATTATCTACATAAATTCCAGCCGATCTCTCACCATTTACCACTATATCTCCATTATTTATAATAAAGCCATTTTGATCTATAGACCTACTATAAGGCTTTGTATTTTGTGCATAAAGCATTGCTCCAATTGAGAAAGAAGAGTCAGTTTGTATCGTGCCACCATTTGTCACATCAGAGCTTACTGCATAAATTCCAGTTGCCTTTTTTGTATTACTGCTTCCAACTTTTATTAGTGAGCTTTTTTCCGTATTTACCTTACCGAAGTCTATATATAGTCCAACTCCTGCTTCTTCTTTTTGATCTTTGCTATTAACTATAACTTTGCTGTTATCTTTTAGAGTTATTGAAGTTTCATCTTTATTTTTTGCGTTTGGTCCTGCAGATACTGCTATTGCAAACGGCTTATTCATTGAAAGATTTTTAAGCTCGTCTTTATTCATAACGGCTTTTACTGTTTTGCCGCTATTAAGAGTTATATTTGCTCTTTGAATTTTTATATTTTTAGCAAAATTGAAAGCTATTTTTTCATCATCGTTGTTCATATCTGAAATTTTATCGCCACTTTGTCCGGCTAGGGATTTATCAATATTACTATCTATAAGAAAATTTTCAAGCCCGTCAATTAATGCAAGTGTGGCTTTCGCACCATTTGGATCACTTCTGTCTATTTCATAACTAAAATCGCTACCGATCTTATCTTGGTCTTTGAGATTTAATGCGCTACCCTCATCATAAAAAAGTGAAGATTTTAAATCTTTATAGTCTTTAATTGTAAAAATATTTACTTTATCGCTTAAAGGTTCGATTTTTACTTTTCCCACTAAGCCTTTTACATCGTAATTCTTGGTTAATTTGTCGTAGTCAAGTGCTATGCCGTATGAGTTTCCTTTAAGCTTTATGGTGGCTTTATCCAAGTTTATTTTAGCGTCTTTTTGGCTTGAATATGTTGCGTAGCTGTTGCCGCTATAGTTTATAACTGCATTTTGAGCATTTATATATGAAGTGTTTCCTATAGAAGCAAGAGCTGATTTTAAGCCTGTAGCGTTGATAGTCGCGCCACTTATGTCTATATGTCCGCCATTTCCAGCTATTATGCCGACTCCATTACCATTTAAATTTACTGCTACTTTTTTTTCTATTTTTATTTGAGGTTGCGAATTTTGAGGATTTTGATTTGTGGGATTTAAAGAATTTGAAGCGTAAAATCCATTTGAGTTATCAGCTAAATACATATTTATAGTAGAGCCATTTTTTATGGTAACTTTTGCATCATCACTATAAACTACGGCATTGCTAGTAATCAAGGAGTCTTCTTTACCGACATTTAATTTTCCTTGAAATTCTATTTCTCCCTGATCTGCAGCTAAAATAGCTTTATTATCAGTGCTATTTTCTCCTTCAAAGTCTTTTCCACCATTTATATTTATATTTCCATTATAGATTATCACGCTTGGGTTATTGCTTTCATCTTGTTTTGCATAAAGAGCGACATTGTTTTTTCCACCATTTATATTGATGACATGATTTTTTTCGTTTTTAAAATATGTATTTATTTTATCAACTATTTCTCGATGAAAACTATTTATTATGGCATCATCAGCAATATCATTTGAGAGTTCTATCTTTCCGCTTTTAGCATAAATTCCTATACCGTTTGTAGAGTTTGCATTTATCTGTATATCTGTTCTTACGAAATTATCCATAACTGAATTTTTATAGTTTGGATTATATATCATTGCTATAGCATTATCTACTGATCTTTCATCATTGTCTGCTATATTGCTTTGAGGATCAAATTTTTTACCTTCTTCATCTTCAAATTTAATATCTACTTTCGGCTCATCTTGAATTTCTGTTACTATTTTTGACTCATAAGTATCAGTTTCGTTTCCTTTATCTCCTATTACTACTTTCATTGTGCTAAAGCTTTTGTTGTTTTTGTTGAAAGCGTTATTTTCATTATAAAAGCCGATCGCTTTATCACCTCTTAAGATAATCGGTTTAAAGGTATGAACATTTGATCCTGGTTGCAAATCTCCCCTATCCCCTGTGATCGCCATTCCTATGGAGTTTGCTCCATTTAAAACAAAATTTCCATCATTTATAAAGCTTAATGTATTACCTTTTAAACGCATTGAATTAGTCTCATTCTTTCGTTTTAATGCTGAAGCTAAATATCCTACGGTATGCATACCAAATAGATTTATATTTCCAGTGTTTGTATAAATGGCATTTAATTGCCTGACTTCAATATCTGGTGAATGAAAAAACACAGCAGCTTTTTTGTTTTCATCGTCATCTCTTGGAAGCAAAACTATATCGCCGCTGTTATTGTAAATATGCAGTTTATCTGATGTGTAATCACGGGCCACTGTCATCAAAAAGCCTTTAGCATTTCTTCCTATTTCAGCTATTCCTTCATTTTCAAAATAAACTAAAGGAACTTTTGATTTATCCGTTTTCCCGTTTATCTTTAAAGCTTTAGGCATAAAATATGGTAAAATTACATCTATAAGTTTACCTGACGGATCTTTGTCTAATACTTTCTGATTTATCTCTGAAATATTTTTTTTCTCAAAATTAGTGTTAGGATCTGTTTCTCCTACAACCAAAAAACCAAATTCACTAAAAAAATCATTTGGATCTTTATTGTAATTTTTAGAGTCCATATAAATTTTTACATCTTTTTTAAATGTATTGTATGGAGCAGTTCTTAATGTGTATAAAAAATTTTTTTCATCATGCTCTTCTTCTAGATAATCCAAATAATAATCATCACGAAAGTTCGTATCATAATAAAATAAAGGCTTGGAAGCTACACAGTCTTCTATAATTAAAAAACCTCCATTAGATTTATTTTCATAATCAGGTGATATTTTTAAAAATGTCCCTTCTTCTAAAGTTACTTGAGAAAAATTTCCTTGGTTACCGGAATAACCGCTATCATTCGTTTCTAGGTAGTAAGCCTTATCGCTTAAAAGAGCTCCCGAGCCTTTGATATTTATATTTACTTCATCTATATTTTCCGGTTTAGATATATCGGGCATAGAGATTAGACCTACTGTCGGGATATTAAAAAGTGGATTTGTACTTTTTGCTTGAGGCAGCATATCTTCTAAATTCCAATTATTATTTTTATAAGACGGTTTTTTTATACTTATATCTTTTTTTATATTTTCAGTATTAAAATTTGTGATTTCTAGCTCATTTCCGCCTGATTTATTAAATGCTAAAAAATGTGGAATTTCATAACCGCTACCCAGTAAAAACTCTTCATTTTCAATTTCTGTAATATGTCTTTTTAATAGATTTTTATCTATATAATCTCCATTTTTAGTCTTTGTTGTTAAACCATCATGATTTAAACCATCTATATTATTAGAAAAAGAATTTGGACTTTTTTGTTTAAGCCATAGCCAATTTACGCCTATCTGATAGCTGTGATTATCATCAAGGCCGGTTGTAAAGTGTGGTATAATGCTCTTTGCACTCAAACTTATATGAGTACTTAAAAGCAGTATCAGAACCTTTAAAAAAATGCTTTTTTGCATAATTTTCCTTTCTTAAAAAATTTAATCTTAATTATACAACAAATTATATTATTTTTAAAATTATTATTTTTTTATTTTTAGATAGTTTTTTGCATATTTTCTTTAGATTATTAACATTTTAAAATAATTTCGCAAAAGTTATAAATAAAAATTCAATTTTATATCACGGGCACGAATAGGAAATTTAAAAAATATATTTTTATCGATACGGTTATAAATCATCAATCAAAGCTTTTTTAGCTTGTTCACGCTGAAAAATTTTAGGAATTTTATAAATTTTCCCGTCTTTTTCAAAAATTTTACCTGTTTGATGAAAATGAAATTTTACGCCGTTTTCTCTGCAATCCTTTGCGATATCCAAAACCCATTTATATCTGCAAATTCTTGCATTTTTTCCGCTTTCGCCGCCTACACTGACAAGAGAGATTTTTTCATTCAGATATTTTTTCAAATTTATACTTTCCAGAAGCGGAGCGCATATGATATAACGCCTTTTTATCGGAGCATTTAGAAAAATCGGCAATCTTTCATCGGCCATTTTCTGATTTTCCACGCTGCATCCTACAATAACGTTTTCATAGCCATCACCCCAATCTTTGGGCAAAATATCACAAAAACGCTCTATTCTTTTTGTGAAAAACATAAAATCACAATCTTTTCTTATTTTTATCATATCAAATACTTCGCCTCTGAAACAATCAGCCTCAGAAATCAGAAAATCGCTGCTGAAACATAAATATATAAAAGAATTACCGGGAATTTTATACTCATTATTGCGATTTTTAGCTAACGGTAAATAAAAACTTTTTGTTTTGTAAATTTTGGCACTTTCTCTTTGAAAAATTTCATCCATCGCATAAATATAGCAGTTTCTGCACCCTTCGCTTTTCTTTATGCAACCATGCCATGGATTATAATTAACTTCGTTTTTTGCCTGCATTTTTTCTGTTTTCTTTCGGCTGTTGCGGCGGAAGCGTAATATAGCCCGTTTCAAGAAGTTTATTGTAAATTTCTCTTACGATAGGTCCATTTTTACCACCGCCACCTCCATGCTCCACCAGCACTGTTACTACATATTGCGGATCTTCGTAAGGCCCGAAACTTGTCATCCAGCTGTGAGATCTTTGCAAATATTCCATATCCGCTTCTTTTATACGTGACATTGCGGTTTGTGAAATTCCTACAACTTGAGCGGTTCCCGTTTTTGCGGCTATTTTAAACGGTATGCCCTGTAAAACTCTGTAAGCTGTGCCGATAGGCGAATTAGCCACTTCAAACATACCTTCTCTTACGATTTCAAGCTGATTTTTTTCGGTAGGTGTTAAAATTTCAGCAGCCTCGAAGGGAACGTTTATATCGTTTATCTCTTTTAAAAAATGCGGCGTAAGCTCTTTTCCGGTAGCAATCAACGCCGTATTTTTAGCTACTTGCATTGGGGTTGTAAGCACATATCCCTGACCGATTGAAGCATTTACCGTTTCTCCCAAATACCATTGTTGATTATATTTTTGCATTTTCCACTCTTTATTTGGAATTGTTCCTATAAACTCGTTCGGTAAATCTACTCCGGTTTTTCGTCCGAAACCGACTTTCGTAAGATATTCGCTCATAAAATCGATTCCGACTTCCAAACTTCCATCATAAAAATAAATATCACAACTATCTCTGATTGCGGTAAGCAAAGTCTCGTTTCCATGTCCGCCCGCTTTCCAGCAACGAAATTTACGCCCGCCAAGCTCAATGGCACCTGAGCAGTAAAACTTTGTCTCGGGAGTAATTTTGCCACTATTTAAAAATGACATTCCGACGGCCATTTTCATTACGGATCCTGGCGGATATAAACCATTTACAAGTTTATTTGTAAATGGCGCATTTACACCGTTTATAAGTTCGTCCCATTCACTTGCGCTGATACCGTTTACAAAACTGTTTAATGAAAATTCAGGATAACTTCCTGCGGCTAAAATTGCGCCGTCTTTCAAATCCATTATGATTACGGCGCCTGCTTTGTCTTTAAAAAGGTCTCTTAAAAACTCTTCAAGTTCCAAATCAATGGTAAGTTTTATATCGCTACTTTCGGGCTTTTTTGACGCAATTTCGGCAATAGTTTTATTTAAAGCGGTAACCTTGCTTTTTACTTCTCCGGCATTTCCTTGCAAAATTTCGTTATAAAAGCTTTCCACGCCGCTTCTACCGATATACCCCGTTAATTTTGTAATAGGCTCGTCTTCGATATCTTTGGTGTTTGCGCGTCCTACATAGCCTATTATATGAGATGCCAAATCGTCATTAGGATAAAATCTTATTGAAGTCGGCTTTATAGAAATATTTTCTCTTAAATTTAAAACGGCAAAATTTTTGATTGTTTCGTTGTAATCCAAAAAATCTATAACATCTATAAAATCGTGATTATAAGCCGAATTATCCTTTTTATAATTTTTAGAAATTTTGGTTGCATTCTGATCTGCAAAAAGTGAAACGATAAAATTTATCTCCCCATCAAGCTCGGAATTTTTTAAATGCGGCGCAAGAGCAAGTGAAAAACCAAGCCTGTTTATAGCTAACGGACGATTTTTCAAATCCTTGATTTGACCGCGCACGGGGGTAATAAACTCGGTTTTTATAGCATTTTTTTTAGCCAGAATTTCAAAATGTTCGTTTGATTGTACTGAAAGAACATATATTCTGCCTATCAGGAAAACAAAAAAAATAAATACAAAAAACGCTACCAATTTTACTCTCATATCAGTTTTCCTCTAAACAAAAATACTGCTAAAGAGCTTTCAATAACTATATAAATTGCGTATTCGTAGCCAAATTTAAGCGTTTCTTCTTCAAGCAAAAAATTAAGCGCATTTGTGATTAAAAACGGCGATACATAACCGAAAATCACAGCTAAAATAAGAATAAAATTTCTTATTTTAATAATTTTGAGTAAAATTTTAAAAATAAGAAAATAAAAAATCATAAATGATATAGCAATAGAAAATAGCGCAAATCCGTGTATCTGTTCGGCAAAAAAAAGAAAAAAAATCACAAAATAATAACTGCTGTCAAGCTTTTGAAATTTTTTGTCTTTTCTAAAAAACATAGTAAGCACCAGAGCGAAAAATAACCCGATAAGTGGCGGAAATAACTGATATAAGGCGCTTGTAGTCTCATAAATAAGCAAAAATATCGCAAATGCGAAATTTGCTACAATGTAAAGATTACCGCGACTTCGTTGCATGTAGGAAAATGCTTGCATTTAATACAATCCGCCCAAATTTTTTGTGCCGGCAGAGACTCTTTTGAAATTTCATTAAAACCGAGATTTAAAAAGAAATTTTTACGGTAAGTAAGAGCGAAAATTTGTGAAATTTCATAAAATTCGGCTTCTTTAATCAATTTTTTTACAATTTCAGAGCCTATTTTTTGACCGCGAAAATATTTTGAAACTATTAAAGAGCGCACTTCAGCAAGATTTTTCGTATAAATATGAAGTGCTGAATATCCAACAAGTTCACCGTCTAAAAACGCAAGAGTGTAAGAACGGATATTTGTAGCGATTTCATCATCGCTTCTAGGCAGAATTACACCTTTTTCTACATCTTCACGCACCAAATTTTGCATTTTAGATATATCTTTTAATTTCGCTTTTACAAGCTCTAACAACTTTCTCCTCCAAGTGCCGTTTTAACTATTATCTCGCGCGCATTTAAAATTTGTTTCTCATTTTTTATACTCATAAATTTTGCCGAAGGATCGTGTTTTAAAACAGCCGCTTTTTCTTTTTGATTTAATTTATCACTTTTTGTGTAAAATTTTATCAAAGCCTGATCAGGGCGCAAAAACGAACGAATATAACTGTCGGCGTTTTCATCAATTTCCAAATCAAACTGCCTGCTGTCGATAAGATGCACAAAAAGTTTTATGCCCGTTCTGTTTTTTATAAACTCGTCAAGATTTTTTTGCCAAATAAAGTGCATTTTTTTAGAAACTTTTGCATATCCGAAACCCGGTAAATCAACAAAAATAAGTGAAAAATTTTGAGCTGAATTTTCGCCGTTTTCACTTAAAATTTCATCTTTAAAATTTACTTCAAAGAAATTTATAAGTTGCGTTTTCCCGGGAATTGCACTGCTTTTTGCAAGATTTTTTTGATTTACGATGGCATTTATAAAGCTGCTTTTTCCTACATTCGATCTTCCCAAAAACGCAATTTCACTTTTTGCAAAATCATTTATTTGAGAAATTTCACTCGCCGAAATTAAAAATTCGGCACCGCAAATTTTAATCATTTCTTTTCTTTGTCTTCAATTTCAAATATAAGTTTTATCGGCTTTTTACTTATACTTTTTACTTCATATGTGGTTTTTGCCCGATCTACAATGATTTTATCTCCAAAAACCTCTTTTTTAGTCTCTTTTTCGTGCAGATAGGCATTTTTTTCAAGCGTATAAATTTCTTTTTCCGGCTCATACGTTAAAATTTCGCCCTTGCCGTCATAATGTTTATCTTTTAAAATTGCATTAAAACTTGTATTTCCTGTAGCGACATATTTTATGGGATTTTTTTCTTTATCAAAATAAATCGTCAGCTTATCGGCTTTTAAAGTGTCATAATCACCTTTTTTTAAAATTACATTGCCCGTTAAAATGCTTATCAGTTTATTTTCATCAGCAAAAAAATTATCGGCCGTTACATTAACGGTGTCGGCATTTACAAATACTGAAAACAAAAAAAATAAAATTATTTTTCTTGAAAACATCCATGAACCCCTTTGGAAAAAGTTTGCTTTTTATTTAAATCGTATTTTAAACTTTTACCGGTAATTTTATCACCGTTTTGAAGCATTATAAATGGCACATTACTTTTTGCTATCTTCGTTTTTGTATTATATATCGCTTCTTCGCTTAAAAAATTTAAATTATTGCTATTCGTGTAATTTACATCTTTTTTAAAAATTATATCATCACTTTTGCTTATAGCAATTTTTGAGCTTAATGTATGATTGATGTCGTCTATATATATAGCTTTAAAATTTTCAAATTCATCGCTGTTTTTATAACTTACTCCGTTTGTAGAGGTGAATTTACCGTTTATTTTATCTCCGATTTCATAATCTACGACGTTTTTAAATTCAGTAGCCGGACTTGTTATGCCGTTTTTTATAAAATCATCTGAAAATGGACTTTGCAAACTCAAAAATACCATTGCTACTGCAAAAATTGCAACCGCAACATAAAAAATTTTTATAACCAATTTTTATTCCACTCATCGCGCAAATTTTCACGATCCACCAAAATCTCTATCATCTCGCGCACAGCGCCATTTCCGCCATTTTTAGAAAGAGTTATATCGGCTTTTACGGATGAGAGTGCATCGGCAGGTTTGAAACTGATTTTAACAACATTTAAGAGTTTCATATCATTTAAATCATCACCTATTGCAGCGGCATTTGAAAAATCCAAATTTTCAAGTTCTAAAATTTCACGCGCTTTTTGAAATTTATCTTTTACACCTTGAAAAAAATATGGAATTTTAAGCTCTTTAGCTCTGTTTTCAACAATCTTGGAGCTTTTGCCGGTTATGATTGCTATTTTTTTTCCAATACGAAGCCATTCTTGAATCCCAAATCCGTCTTTTACATCAAATTTCTTAAACTCATCACCTGAGTTTGTTTTATAAATACCGCCATCAGTAAGGCTTCCATCGACATCAAGAAAAATTATTTCTATCATAAAATTCCTTTTGTGCTTGGAATTTCGGCACGTTCATTCTTACTTAAAGCTCTTCTAAGAGCAACGGCAAATGATTTAAAAGCAGCCTCCGACAAATGGTGCAAATTTTGTCCGCGAAGCTTTATTAAATGAAGAGTAATTCCCGCATTAAACGCTACTGCTCTAAAAAACTCTTCCAAAAGTTCAATATCAAACTCGCCTACTTTGCCTACTTTAGGTCCTTCAAAAACCAAAAACGCTCTATTTGACAAATCAAGCGCGCAAGAAAACGCCGCTTCATCCATCACAACTACGCTATCGCCAAATCGCTCGATTTTTTTAATCGGATAAATCGCTTCTCTTAAAGCGCTTCCAAGAACAATACCGCAATCTTCAACACTGTGATGAAAATCAACGTTTAAATCGCCTTTGCAAATCAGTTTTAAATCAATCAAAGAGTGCTTTGTAAAGCTTTCCAGCATATGGTCAAAAAAACCGATTCCTGTATCAATTTCAGCATTTCCGCTACCGCAAATTTCAAGTTCAACCGAAATTTCAGTCTCTTTTGTTTTTCTGTATTTTTTTATCATTTTATTCCCTTACGATAAAAGCACCTCTAAACGGTCCGCCGTGAGCAAAATCCCTGGCTTCGCTTTCACTTTTAAATCCGTGTAAAAACACGCGGTAAATAGGCTCTCCGTCAAGATCAAATACTTTTATAATTGTACCGTATCCCGATGTATTATTATACTCGTTTTTATAGCGCTTAGCTCCATTTACATTTCTAAATGCTCCGATTTGAACCATAAATTGTCCGCCAATTACTGTAGAACCTGCACTTCCTTTTGCGATTTGTCGTCCGCTAAATCCTACTACTTCCAGTTTTACAGGTGCAGTGCCTCTTGCAAAAACGCCAAGTCTTTGAGCCGCTTTTTTTGAAAGATCTATAATTCTACCATTTACAAAAGGACCGCGGTCGTTAATTCTAACAACATCGCTGTCGCCGGTATTTAAATTGGTGACTCTAACCATTGTGTTCATGGGATATGTTTTATGAGCTGCCGTCATCGCATACATATTATATTGTTCACCGTTTGATGTATTTTTGCCATGAAAATTCGGTCCGTACCAGCTGGCAGTTCCTCTTTGTGTATCGCCTACACTTACTTTTTCAGGATAGTATGTTTTTCCGTTAACTGTATATGGGCGCATAGTAGCGGGAGTTGATTTTTTTGGTGTGCCATAAGTTCCTGCATGCGGAATTTTTGAACTGCAACCGTAAAACAAAATCATAAAAACGAAAGAAAAAAACAAAAACCTCTTTTGCAATTTTATCTCCAAATTTTAATTATTCAAGCCTTGAGGTTTGAATTTTACTCTCTTCTTGTAAAAAATTAGAAATTTTAAAATTTAATTTTGCTTTATTATCTTCTTTTATCGCTTCAACTCCGCCGTTTGCAATGTATGTTTCATAATTTTCAGTCGGTATATAAAAATGGTAATTTCCGTTTTTCGGTGCAGCAACACCTCTTATATGTACATTTATATCTTTCATTGCACTAATCGGAATATTGGCTTTTTTGGCTATATTTGCCAACTTTTCACCGCCATTTACAGGAATTTTGATTAATTTATTTTTATCGCCGTCTTTATCTAAAATTTTAATCATTGAACTGTTTTTGGCGATATATGAATATTTTATAATTTTTTTCACAAAATTTTTAGTTTCATTCGGCAAAGCATTTGAATTTAAAAGAGTATCGAAATCGTCGCTTCCTACACTTTTTATTGATTTACTTAAACATGCCTCGCCGCAGTTATAAGCCATAGCCGCCAAATACCATTTACCGAAATAATCCTTAAGATAACTCATATATTCATAAGCAGCATCAGTAGAAACAATCGGGTCTCTTCTTTCGTCTATATGTCTATTTACGGTTAAACCGTATTTTTTTGCGGTGCTTGGCATAAATTGCCAAATTCCTCCAGCTCTTACTTGTGATGTAGCTTTATTTGAGAGTTGCGATTCAACCATTGCAAGATAAAGCATAAACTCGGGCGCATCCAAATCATCAAGTTTTTGTCTTATAACTTGTGTGTGATACGATTTGTTTAAAACGATTTTTTTAAAAAGATTACGATCGCTTTTATCTATACTTTTGTATATTGATATAACCATTTTTTTGTTATCCTGGTTATTTTCAATATCAAAATCGCTTAAAATTTTATCATGATTTATGTAAGAGATGGTCGGGTTTGCAATCAAAAAGTTTGCAAAAAAGATGCTAAAAAATAAAATTTTTAAAATTTTCATTTCTCTCCTTTAAAATTTAAACAATCTCTGTGCATTATCGCTTGTGATTTGTTCAATTTCGCGCTCAGGGATATTTAAAATTTCTGAGACCTTTTTTACTACAAATTTTGTGTAAGCAGGCTCGTTTCTTGTTCCTCTAAAAGGCTCAGGCGTAAGATACGGGGAATCTGTTTCTATTAAAATTTTATCCAATGGAATTTCTGGTAAAATTTTTACCAAATTTTTAGCATTTTTAAATGTCAAAACGCCGCCGATTCCAAAATAGAAACGATCTTTTAGAGTTAAAAGCAATTTACTTGCATTAAAGCAGTGTAAAACACCGCTCACCTCGGCTTTCCTTAAAATTTCAAAACTATCTTCATTCGCATCTCTTACATGCACGATAAGCGGTTTTTTAAGCTCATTAGCCAAATCTATTTGAGCTGAAAAAACCTCTTTTTGAAGCGCTTTATTAGCATTTTGTTCATCTTCCGTGTTAAAATCGTCTTTTAAACGAAAATAATCAAGTCCGCACTCACCGATTGCCACGCATTTCGGATCTTTGGCAAACTCGCGTAAAAAATTTAAATCGAAATTAGATATATCATAAGGATGGACGCCTGCTGCAAAAAATATATTTTCATGACTATGTGCGATTTTACAGGCTTTTTTAAGTTGTTTCGGATCTGCTCCCGGGATTATCGCTTTTTCTATACCATTTGAATGCATATGTGCTAAGACATCGTCAAAATCGTCGTCAAAAACGTCATCATCCAAATGCGTATGCGTATCAATTATCATAATTTCAGCTTCCTTAAAAATAAACTTAAAGATATTACTTAAAAAAAGATAATCAAAAACAAATGAAAAATTATAAAAATGTGACTAAACAAGTAATTTTTTGGCAAACTCAAGCGCTTCTTTTGTGATATTTTCACCGCTTATCATTCTTGCAAGTTCGGTTATTTTTTCATTCTCATTTAAAATTTTGACACTTGATTTGCCGTCAATTTTGCTTACCAAAAAATGACAATCGGCTTTCGAGCTGAGTTGTGGTTGGTGAGAAATTGCAAAAATTTGATAAAATTTTGAAATTTTAACAAGCACATCAGCTATGCTCATCGACTCTTTTCCACTTAAATTCGAATCAATTTCATCAAGTATTAAAATTCCTGCACCTTTATTTGTGATTTCAATATTTGTAGCTATAAAAGCCAAACGAAGACGATTTGTCTCGCCGGAACTGAAATTTTTAAAATCCGTCGCGCCCATTTTTACGGAAATTTCATCATTTCCGTTTTGTGAAATTTCACATTTTGAAAATTCAAGCGAAATTTCGTCCATATAAAGCTCTTTTAAATATTTGTTTATCAAATTTTGCAAATTTCGGGCATATTTTTTGCGCTTTTCGCTGATTTTTTGTAAAAAATTTGAAATTTCATTTTGTAAAATTTCAAATTTTTTCTCAAGCTCGGCTTTCTCAAAACTTATTTGCTCGTAATGCGCAAGCTCTTTTTTTCTTTTTTCCAAAATTTCAAGCGCTTCTTCAATACTTCCATAACGGCGATTCAGTGAGCTTAATGCTTCAATTCTATCTAAAATTTTTTCGATATCAAGTCCTTCAAGCTCTTCAAGATTCAAGCTTTCCTTTTGCGCCCTTAGTTCATTCATCGCATCTTCAAAAAAAGAACTTTCAAGTCCGCTTATTCTAAGCGCTTCCGTAACCGAACTTTCAAATTCGAAAATTTGCCCGGCTCTTTCCCAAAGCTCATTTATTTTGTCTTTTTTACTTAGCTTTTTTTTGATTTGCATAAGCTCGTCAAATTCGCCTGCTTTTGGAGAAATTTGTGATATTTTATCAATTTCGAATTTTGCAAATTCTTTGAGTTCTTCTATTCTGTTTTCTTCATTTTCTATTTTTTCAAGCTCTTTTTTTACTTCTGTAAATTCTTTAAATTCCGCTCTGAAATCGGCTAAAATTTTATCGAATTCAGGCTCGCTTTTAGAAATCAGAAAATCAAGTAAAAATATTAAATTTTCACTATTTATCTCATCGGTATTTTTTGCACCGAGAAATTTTACGAAATTTTGCGTAAGTGTAAGTAAATTTTGGCGCGAAATCATTTGAGAATTTATAAAATATCTTGTGCTTTTGTCTTTCAAAACGCGAAAATTATTTGGATTTTCATTTAAAATTCCAAACTCATCCAAAGAAAATTTTGCTTTTATATCGCCTTCTATCAGGCTTGCATCGCTTTGACTAAGTCCGAATAAAGCCAAAACAGCATTTATAAGCACCGATTTTCCGGCACCGCTGACTCCTGTAAAAACGTTTAATCCGCGTGAAAATTTTAAATCCGCTTTTTCAAAACTGAGCGCATCTTTTATTAAAATTTTCTCTAACATTATTTTATTTTCCCCAACTTAATTTTTCTCTTAAAATACCGAAATAATCGTGATTTACACGTCTAATCAAAGATGAGCGCGCTTTATTGACGCGTACACCGATATTTTTAAACTCATTCATATTAAAAATATCCTGTCCGTCGACGATAGCGCTAACATCACTTTTTGTTTTAAAATTTACAAAATACTCTTTCGGCACGATTAGCGGGCGTTGTGTAAGACTGTGCGAGCAAATGGGCGTTATACAGAAAACATCACTTAAAGGATAAATTATCGGTCCGTTTGCGCTCATATTGTAAGCTGTGGATCCAACAGCGGAGCTTATTATCACACCGTCTCCAAAATATGTATTAAAATATTTGCGATTTAAATAGGCGTCTATTTTAGCCATACTTGCGATATTGTTTCTATTTAGCACAACATCGTTAAATGCAAGTTTTCGCACTATTTCACCGCTGTTTTTTTCAAACAGAACTTCAAGCATAAAAGGGCGCTCTATTTCATATTCACCACGCAGAAATTCATCTAAAAACTTTTCAAAATCATCAGGTAGAATATCCGTTAAAAATCCTAAAGTTCCTGCGTGAATACCGATTATAAAAGCATTTTGATTGGCAACTTTTCCGGCAATTGAAATTAATGTTCCGTCGCCTCCAAGACTGATTAAAATTTCAGTTTTTTTTAAAATTTCATTTAGGCCAAAACCTGCTTTTCCAAAAAAATCTGCCGAGTTTTTTTCTATTAAAATTTCAATATTTTTTGCTTTTAAAATTTTAGTTATTTTATCTATTAAAGCACCTATTTCAGCACCTATTTCAGCACTTTTTTTAGCTATTAATCCGATTGATTTCACATTCTCGTGAAGTTTAAAATTTTGCATTGAATTTTCCAAATACCGTATTTATTAAAATTTATATAATTTCATGCTGTTTTTTTAATTAAAATTATCATTTAAAATAACACTTGCAGTAACGCAAAAAGCCATATTTTATCCTTTAAATCGCTTGGCATTATAACAAAAAATTTAAAATTTTAAAACGCTCTAAGCAAAATTTAACTATAATGTAGTTTTTTAAATTTATATTAGGAGAAATTTTGCGAAGTAATTATTGCACAGAGCTTGATAGCGGCGATATAGGCAAGATAGTTGATGTTTGCGGCTGGGTCAATTCTTACAGAGATCACGGCGGAGTTATTTTCATCGATTTGCGAGATAGAAGCGGGCTTATTCAGCTTGTTTGCGATCCGAAACATAGTCAAGAAGCTTATACTATAGCCAATTCGGTAAGAGACGAATTTGTTTTGAGAGCTCATGGAAAAATTAGAGCAAGAGGCAAAGATTTAATAAATCCGAAACTCAAAACAGGTGAAATTGAAGTCGTGGTTGAAAATTTGATTGTAGAAAATCCTAGTAAACCGCTTCCTTTTGTCATAGGCGACAAAAACGTAAGCGAAGAAACAAGGCTGAAATACAGATTTTTGGATCTTAGAACAAATGAAAATTTCAATAAATTTTTTACTAGATCAAAAGCTGCGATTGCTGCAAGAAATGCGCTTGACAGACTTGGTTTTGTTGAAGTTGAAACTCCTATTTTAACGCGCGCTACGCCTGAAGGCGCAAGAGATTATTTGGTGCCTAGCAGAGTTTATAACGGTCAATTTTATGCGCTTCCTCAAAGTCCGCAACTTTTCAAACAACTTTTAATGTGTTCGTGCTTTGATAAATACTTTCAAATTGCAAGATGTTTTAGAGACGAAGATTTAAGGGCAGATCGCCAACCGGAATTTACTCAAATTGATATAGAAATGAGTTTTTGCGATCAAAAAGACGTTATGAAAGTAGGAGAAGCCGTATTAAAAGATATTTTTAAATCTTGCGGAAAAGATATAAAAACACCGTTTCGTGTAATGCAATATAAAGATGCGATGGAAAATTACGGAAGCGACAAACCTGATTTGCGCTTTGGCATGAAATTTATCGATGTTGCGGATATTTTTGAAAAATCAAGCAATGAAATTTTTGCAAATATCGCAAAAGACAAAAAGAAAAATCGCGTAAAAGCCATAAAAGTGGAAGGCGGAGATCTTAAATTCAGCAAACGTCAAATGCAAAGATTTGAAGAGTATGTTCGTAAATTCGGTGCTCAAGGACTCGCTTTTATACAAGTTAAAGAAGAAGGTTTAAAAGGACCTTTGGTAAAATTTTTCGAAAAAAGCGAAATAGATGAATTGGTAAAAAGGTGCGAATTAAAAGTCGGCGATGTTGTATTTTTCGGTGCTGGAAAGAAAAAAATCGTTCTTGATTATATGGGAAGATTTAGAATTTTCCTTGCAAATGAGCTGGAATTGATAAATCCTGATGCGCTTGAGTTTTTATGGGTTGTTGATTTTCCTATGTTTGAGCAAAATGAAGACGGTACATATTCCGCTATGCACCACCCTTTCACAATGCCGAACAATGTCGATGAACCGGATATCGAAGAAATCACTTCAATCGCTTATGATGTCGTTTTAAACGGTATCGAACTTGGCGGCGGAAGTATAAGAATTCACAAAGAAGACATTCAAGAAAAAGTCTTTAAATTACTAAAAATAGAGCCTGCGGAACAAAGAGAAAAATTCGGCTTCCTGCTTGATGCGTTAAGTTTCGGAGCGCCACCACACGGAGGCATTGCGATAGGTTTTGACAGACTTATGATGCTAGTTACCAGATCAAGCTCGATAAGAGATGTTATCGCATTTCCAAAAACTCAACGCGCCCAATGTTTACTTACAAAAGCTCCAAGCGGAATTTCAAACGAACAGCTTAGAGAACTTGGACTGAAAATAAACAAAAAGGAACAAAAATGAAAAATTTATTTTTAATTATAGGAGCTCCTGGTAGCGGTAAAACTACAGATGCCGGATGTATCGCGCAAATGAATCAAAGCGTGGCGCACTATTCAACCGGTGATCTATTAAGAGCCGAAGTCGCAAAAGACAGCGAACTTGGCAAAAAAATAGACAAAATCATTTCAGGCGGAAATTTAGTACCGCTTGAAATTGTTATAAACACGATAACATCTGCAATTCACGCTTGCGAAAAAGATTTTATCATAATTGACGGCTATCCAAGAAGCGTAGAACAAATGACCGAACTTGATAAAGTTTTAGCAAATGAATATGATATAAACTTAAGCGCTATTATAGAAGTAAATGTAAGCGAAGAAGTCGCAAAAGAGCGCGTTTTAGGTCGTGCAAGAGGAGCTGATGACAACGAAGAAGTTTTTTATAACAGAATGAAAGTTTTCGTTGAACCGATTGAAGAAATTCGCAAATTTTACAACGAAAAAGGCATTTTTCATAGTATAAACGGTGAGCGAACGATAGAAGAAATAGTTACCGACATCAACGCAATCATAGTTAAAAAAATAGTTCAAGGATAATCTTTAACCTGGCTGCAATATAAAAATCAGTGTTGCAACCGCGATAAATAATTTAAAGGTGTTTTGCGAAATATAAAATTTCGCAAAACAAAATCAAATTTTACGTGAAATAATTATTAAAAAGTTTTTTAATAGACAAAATTTACGTAAATTTTAACGACGATATAAAATACAGCCGGAATATGGCTAAATTTTATAAATTAAAACATTTTTTAAAATATGAAAGGATAAAAAATGGATGTAAAAAAAATAAAATCAGGTGAAAATCCAAAAAAAGTTAATGCCGTAATTGAAATTCCTTACGGTTCAAATATCAAATATGAGCTTGACAAAGATAGCGGCGCTGTAGTAGTTGATCGCGTGCTATATTCTGCGATGTTTTATCCTGCGAATTACGGTTTTGTGCCGAGTACATTGGCAGCTGACGGCGATCCTGCTGATATACTTGTGCTAAATGAATATCCTCTCCAAGCAGGAAGTGTTATAGCATGCAGGCTTATCGGTGTTTTGGTTATGGAAGATGAAGCTGGAATGGACGAAAAACTTCTAGCTGTGCCTGTCAGCAAAATAGATCCAAGATACGACAACATAAAGTCAATTGATGATTTACCAAAAGCGACTTTGAATAAAATCAAAAATTTCTTTGAAACATACAAAACACTTGAGCCTGGAAAATGGGTAAAAGTAAAAGATTTCGCAGATGCGAAAAAAGCCGAAGAAATTCTGGAAAAAGCTATTAAAAACTATAAATAACAAAAATTTAAAGAGTGGAATTTTAATGAAATTTTTAAAATTCCACACAAAAATACAAAAATTTATTTTTAAAAACTTTCAACTGTATTTTTAAAATTTAAAATTACAAACTTAAATATTTTGGTTCAAAATCTTACACAAACCGAAATATTTTCAATAAAAAAATTTTATTAAAATTTCGCCAAATTATCTATTATTTTCTTTGTAACTTTCTTTTACGGCTTTACAATATTTTCGTTTTTTATATGCCGTATTGTTGAAATATTCTTTATTCGCATTGATTTTTTTATTGAAAAATCAGTTGAAATTTTAAAATAGATTAAATCAATTGCATAAGCGGCAGAAACATCAATAATTAAAGCCGAAATATCAAAAGAAACCGATACAAAACAATAAAACTAGTAACATGACCGCCAAATTTGCAGTCATACCGTAACTTTTTAATAAGTTTTAGAAAATTTAAGTCACGCAGACGATCCGATTTTAATATATTGTCAAAATGAAACCATGTGCAGATAATGCTATAGAAGTGTAGCAGATCAAGATATCAGTCGACAGCAACAGATGTAACTGCTGCGCCGATAAAATAATCTTAACTATTTCAATAGATTTTTTTAAGCGTTTTTTATGGATAGTCTGCAACGGTTTTATAAAGACAGGACGCGCTATATTGCAATCTTTCATCTGATATTTTATTATAAAAAAGTTGCACGGCCATATATTTTAATATACAGTTATCTCTAAATTTCAAATCCACGTTCTATTAGTTATTCTTCCGGATATATCTTTATAAATTAAAACTTTTGCGTAAAATATTTTTTAAATGGAATTCTAAAAAATTACAGTGTTTATCCTTTTATCTCTTTTGCAAAAAGCAACGAATCGATTCCATATTTTTCACGAATTTTATGCACCGCTTTATCGATTTCAGTGTTGTTTTGTTTCATTTCGCTAAAAAGATTTTGTTCAGCTCTATTTGTAAATTCGCCAACACATACACTTATATAAATTATAGATTTGGTCTCAAACTTATCACACTTTATAAAAAGATCGTTCATAATTTCATGCAAAACATTTTCATAAAATTTATTTCTATAAGTTATTGATCCGCTTAAGGTAATTCGATCTGAATATCTTATTTTAAGTTCATAATTAGTTGGATTTTGTCCGAATTTATAAACATCGAAACAAATATATCTGCAAAGTATCAAAATTCGCCTTTTAATCTCATTTCTATCAAAAACGGCTTTAAAAGTTCTGCTGTGAGAAAAACTTTTTCTTTTTCTATTAATTTGAAGCGAATTATCGCCGGTTCCTGTAATGTTTTCGTAAAGTTTGATTCCATTTTTTCCGAATTTTTCAAAAATAAATTTTACCTTTTTTACATCTCCCAAAGTAAAAATTCCAAACTTATTCAAACGCTTCAACATACTTTTTCCAACTCCAGGAAATTTAACGATATCTACATTTTTTAATGTAGAATCAAGTTCATCACTATTTATCATTTTTATGCCGAACGGTTTTGCCAAATCGGTAGCAAGTTTTGCTATATATTTAGCATCGCTAATACCGATACTGACAGGAAGATTAAATATTTTTAAAATTTCATTTTGCAGAAATTCGTCAAATTTCAAATGTCCGTTTTTCACATTGATTCCGCTTAAATCCAAGAAAAATTCATCAATGCTGTATTGTTCGATATCAGGAGTAAAAGTATATAAAAATTTATAAAGTTTAATCGAGAGCTCTTTATAAAAACTATGATCGGCCTTTACAACAATTAAATTTTTGCACAGTGTTTTAGCATGTTTTAAAGGCATTGCCGATTTTATTCCAAATTTTCTAGCCTCATAACCAGCACTTAAAACAACGCCGTTTTCTTCTTTTATCTTTTCATTATCATCTGCGGAACCATTTACGACAACTACATTTTTACCAATTAAAGTTTTATCTTTTATTCTTGCGGCCGATACAAAAAAACAGTCCAGATCGATATGTAAAATCACTTTTTTGCCTATTTATATTTTATGATACTAAGTCCGAAATTCGTTAAAATCGGGAAAATCTTTATTCGATTAATTATATTTTTTTGTTAAGCTGATAAATTTTAAAAAACAGATAGCAAAAATTTTGTGTGATAAAATTTTTGCTAATTTTAGTCATTTCGGCTATTAAAATTTATTTTTTATAAACCAAAACTTCATCTAAACTTTGGCGAATTTTTTTAGCAGGTTCATCGTCACTGTATCCTAAAGCTACGACAACGCAAGGGTGAAACGGTGCGCCGAAACCGTCAGCTGCTATAAACTCGCTTAAAGCATTATAGTCAAATCCGCCTATTATGCAACTTTGAACGCCAAATGCACAAGCTATATTTACAAGATTTGCGCAAGCCAAATATCCTTGCAAATCTGTATAAACGCAAAGTTCACGCTCGCTCATTCGACCTGTTTTAGAGCCGACAAACGCGATATATTTTTCCACTTTTTCTTTGCTTTTACCTTTACTTTCTATTCGCTCTCTTAAAAATTTATCATCAGGCCTTATATCATTGCGACTTATGATTATAACGGCGTGCGAACACTTTTCTATATGTTTTTGAGCATTGCATATTGTCGCTAAAGATGTTAAGTTTTCACCGCTTACAACCATAAATTTCCATGGTTCCAAACCAACTGAACTAGGGCTTAATCTTGTTAAATCTATAATTTCTCTTAACGTTTTATCATCAATCTTTTTATCATTAAAATTTCTGCAAGAATACCTATTTTGCATTATTTCACGTATAAAATTTTCCATTTTTTATCCTTTAAAAATTATAATCGAAACTAAGATTTAAAAAAGTAATGTGATTTCTTTCGAATGTACCTACAACATTATTAAAATCAACATTATCCGCAGAATTTACATGTCTTTTTTGGCGATCCTGATAAAAAAACGCTCCTGTAACGCCAAAATTTTCACTTACTTTATAATTTGCACCGGCAGAATAAATATATGCCTTTGTTTCAGGTAATTCAAAACGAACTTTATTACTGTCGGCTGCACTCTCATCAATGGCAAAACCGCCCATTAAGCGAAGTTTTGGATTGTATTTATAAGCAATGCCGAATCTATAAGTATTTGTATCATGCCAATTTTTTTCAATAGGTTTATCAAACATATCACTAACAGGAACCCGCTCATCATAGCGAAAATCAAGTTCTTTAAAAGCTGACCAAAATGTGCGGTCATAAGCAAATAAAAATGTGAAATCGTCAAGCTCGAATGAAGTTGCTAATGTAAGTACCGCAGGAAGCGGAATGTCTATTTTTACATCTCCGTCATAAAAGCCGCTATAAGCATTTTGTGTCAAAGCATTAAATTTATCCACATCTTTTTTATTTCCTTTTATTTGCGATTTTACTATAGCATCACCTTTTAATTTTAAATTTATTTTAGATCTATAAGTCGCTGCAAAAGATAAATTTTCATTCGGTTTGAAAGTAGCTGCAAGATTATATCCGAAATTTACCGAATCGCCTTTCATATCGCGCCCTGCATCCATACTGACAGGAAAAATAGGCGACGGAGCGAAACCACTTACAGAATTTCGTACTTTTCCTTCGGCATAAGCGGCTCTAACGCCCGCGCCGATAGAAAAATTGTCATTTACTTTATAAGCGACGCTTGGAGCAAGTTCTATTGCTCTTAAATAGAATTTTTCCGCAATTGATTTCGGATACGGATCTTCCCAGTTCATACCGACACCGGCAGGTGTAGCCAAAGCGATACCGAAGCGAAAATCGCCTAAAAACGGACTTATAAAATTCATCCCAGGAACATAAAAATTTGCGCTCTCAGATTTTGTATCATAGTTTTTACCGGGAAATTTATCGCTTTCGTTTTTAAACTTTAAACTTGAAATATGTAAATAAGTAGATGATAAATTTAAATAATGAACCGGATCTAAAAAAATCATATTTGCAGGGTTGTAATAAGCCGCGTCGGCACCAAAACTTGTAGCTACATTTGAAGCAAGAGTTGCTATACTGTCACCGCTTTGCTCCGGAATTTTATATCCGCCGGCAAAAGCGAATGTAGTTAAAACAGTCATTAAAGATATAGTTTTATTCATTAATTTCCTTTTATTAAGTTTCTTAAAATTTTGATTTCGTCAGGCCAAATAGTTTCATCTATAGTCTCCAAAATCATTGGAATTTCATCAATATTTTTATCATTCATTATATTTTCAAAACTTTCCAGCCCTAAAAAGCCCTTACCTAGACTTTCGTGACGATCTTTTCTAATTCCAAGTTCATTTTTTGTGTCATTTAAATGCATTCCGCTCAAAAATTTATAACCGATTTTTGCATCAAATTCGCTCATAGTTTTCTCATAAGCCGCTTTCGTGCGAAAATCATATCCGCCTGCAAAAGCATGGCAAGTATCGATACATACGCCAATACGAGATTTATCACTAACATTTTTTATAATAAAAGCTATTTGATCAAAATGATAACCCAGATTAGAGCCCTGCCCTGCCGTATTTTCTATGACAAGTTTTACTCTATTTGTATTTGCAAGCGCTTTATTTATACTTTCCGCTATATTTTTAAGACATTCCTGCTCGCTAATTAACTTTAAATGCGAGCCTGGATGAAAGTTTAAAAGTCTTATGCCTAAAATTTCGCAACGATTTATTTCATCAATAAAAGCCTCCAGACTTTTTTGACGATTTTGCAAATTTGGATGACCGAGATTTATAAGATAACTGTCGTGAGCCAAAATATGCTCAGGTAAAATTTTAGAGATTTTTAAATTTTGTTTGAAATTCTCAATTTCTTGATTTTCAAGAGGTTTTGCGCTCCACTGCCTTTGATTTTTTACAAACAGAGCAAATGCATCGGCACCGATTTTAGCGGCATTTAAAGGTGCGTTTGATACACCGCCGCTTGCACTTACATGAGCTCCTATTCGTTTCAATTCAATTCTTTTAATTTTATTTTTACGCCGTTTTTGCTATCTTTAAAATTTAGCATTCCACCGCAAATTTCGTATTTTATACCATCAAAAATTTGAGTGAAACCGCAATTTGTTTCGGTTAAATTTTTGCCTTTAAATATATGCTTAAAATTTAAAATTTCAGACAATAAACCTTTATAATAAGCATTTTTGAAAAATTTTTGATTAAAAATAAGTTCATCGTCACAGGCGCCGTTTAAACAAATTTTGCCGTTTTTATCAACCAATTCAAGCACCAAAACGCCACTTTTGTAAAGTTCTATCTTATCTCCTCCGGAAATTTTATGCAAAAATCCGGCATCATTTATTTTTATAAGAGGTGAAATCGCGGTAAAATTTATACTCTTTGAAATTTTTGGTGTATTAAAAGCACACCCTGTAAAAATCAAAAAAATAAAAAATAAAAAGTACTTATTCACATTAAAACCTTACAAAAACAAAAATAAAAAATAATTTTTAAAAATGGAATTGGGGCGAAATGCCCCGAATTTAGAAATTTAGCCTAAAATTTCAAATGGATTTACGACTACATTGTCGCGATCAACTATGTAAGGTATAAGTGCAGCTTGGCGAGCGCGTTTGATTGCTTTTTCAACCATTTCTTGATATTTTTTGCTTGTACCTGTTAATCTTCTTGGCATAATTTTAAATCTTTCTGAAAGACAATACTTTAAAAGTGCTGTGTCTTTATAATCGATAAACTCAATTTTAGCTTCTGTAAATTTGCAATATTTGCGTGTATATTTTCTTTTATCTGCCATATTATTTTCCTTTTAAAATGGTAATTCCTCATCCATATCGGCATTTACGTCGATATCAGGAATCTTTTCTTCTTGCACATCATCTTTTTGAGGTGCATTGTTTGAAAAATTTGTTTTATTGTTGTTTTGGTTTGAATATCCAAAATTTGAGCCGTTATTACGATTTTGGTTAAAATTTTGATTATTATTTGAATTATATCCGTTATAACCTTGATTTGAACCGTATCCGTTAAAGTTATTTTGAGAATTGAAATTTCCTCCGCCGAAATTTGAATTTTGATTACCGAAATTCCCGCTATTTTGCGAATTTTGCGGAGTTCCAAGCATTTCCATACTTTCTACGTAAATGCTATGTTTGCTTCTGTTTTGCCCATTTTGGTCTTGCCATTGATCAAGCTTCAGTCTTCCTTCTATTAAGACTTTGCTTCCTTTATGCAAATATTGATTTGCAATTTCTGCGGTTTTACCCCAAAAATCAATATCAATGAAACAAGTTTCTTCTTTTTTTTCACCGTTTGAATTGTATTTACGAGTCACGGCTATTGCGGATTTACCGACTGCCGAACCGTTTTGTAAATATCTTAGCTCTATATCTCGTGTTAGATTTCCGACCAAAACTACTTTGTTAAACATTTTCCACCCTTATTCTTCGCTAGTTATTTCTTCTTCGCTCTCTTTATTTTCTTCTTCGTCTTTTTTTACCGGTTCTTTTGGCGCTTTTCGTTCGTTTTTCTTCATATTCTCCGAAAGTTTTATGCCATGGCTTAATTTTTCCCAAGCCGAAATTTCTTTTTTATTCTCATATTTGATAGTCAAAAAACGAATAATATCTTCATTTATGCGCAAATTTCGCACAAGCTCAGCAATTAATTTTGTCGGTGCCGTGAAATAGATCACAAAATACACACCACGCTCATATTTATCGATTTTATAAGCGAGTTTGCGTGTTCCCATCTCGACTACAGCGGCTATTTCTCCGCCATTCTTAGTAATGACTTCTTTTACGAAATCAACTTTTGTTTTTACTTCATCATCTTGCAAAGTAGGCTTAACGATGAATAAAACCTCGTAATGTTTCATATTTTCTCCTTATGGATTTTTAGCTTATGCTCTTTTGCACAAGCAAGGATTTTGCATAATGCAACTTATAATTTTACTGAAATATTACTTAAATTTTTCTTTTAGATACATTCTTAATTTTTTCGTCACTATAAAATTTTTAAATACAACAATTTAATTTTATTTAAATACTTCTAAAATTTTAAACGTTTTTAACGAAACAGGCCGTATTATAGACTGAAATTCATACAAAAATTAAAAATTTTCAATCAAATCTTTATAAATTTCAGTTAATTTTTGCACTTCATTTACACTTACCCGTTCATTTACAGCGTGCAATCTGTCGTTTATAACACCGAACTCGGCAACATCGACATTAAACTCGGCAAAATATCTTGCATCACTTGTGCCGCCGCCTGTAGTGAAAGCCGGGCAAACACCTGAAATTTTTTGCACGCTTTGACTTAACTTTTGCACGATTTTTGAGTTTTTATCCGTCAAAAATGGATTAGAGCTAACTTTTAAATTAAGATCAAAATCACAATTTTTATACAAATCGTTTATAAAATTTTTAATATCATTTGCATCCGTTAAATTTGAGTTTCTTACATTAAACATAACACTGACATCGCTTGGCGTCACATTGCATACCTGCATACCGCCCCTGATATCAACAACCACAAGTTTGCTCGGTTCAAAAAAATCATTTCCGCTATCAAAATCATGTCCTGCAAAATTTGCAAATTTACTTGCCAAAATATGCACCGGATTTACGCATTTATTTGGATATGCTACGTGTCCTTGAATTCCGTTTATTCGTAAAATTCCATTTATAGAACCTCTTCTTCCGACCTTTATCGTATCGCCGAAAACGGTTTCACAAGTAGGTTCTCCAACAACCGCAAAATCAGGAAGTTCGCCTCGCGATTGTAAAAATTTTAAAGCTTCACGCGTCCCAAAAACAGCATCTCCTTCTTCGTCGCTTGTAAGAAGCAGACTAATAGTGCCATTAAAATTTTGCACCCCGGAAACCGCGCAAATCATTGAAGCTACGGCGCTTTTCATATCTTGTGCGCCGCGTGCATATATAAAACCGTCTTTTTGTAAAGGATCAAACGGATCACTATCCCAACCGATTCCAGGTTTTACGACGTCAATATGACCTGCAAAGCAAATATGCACTCCAGGACCGAAAGTTTTTCGAAAAATCACGTTTTTAACGCCGTTTTTATCAATATTAATTTCTTCAAAATCGTTTAAAATCATTGAAATATAGTTAAAAGCGCCGTCATCATCAGGTGTAATGGATTGAAATTTCAAAAGCTCATTTAAAATTTCCATACTGTCAAAATGTCTCATTTAAGTCTCCCAAAATGTCCTAAATATAAGAATTATACTAAAAAATATCAAAATAAAAGCAGAAATATATGAAAAAAGATTTGCGATTTTTTCGCCTATAACTTTGCGTGCCTTGAAAATTACAAGCGGAAATAAACTAATCCAAAGAAAAATTCCTATTATCAGTCCAAACAATGTAAGTATAAAATTTCCGCCCATATAACTCAAAACAGCGGCACTACTTAACCAAAATGCTATCACATAAGGATTTGACAAATTTATAAGAAATCCTTTTACAAAAATACCGAATAAAGAAAAACTGTCCGTTTTTTGCGTTTTTATATTTGATTTTGAGTTTTTTAAAATCAATATTGCCATATAAGTCAAAAAAATTGCACCGAAAACAGCTAAAATTTTAAAGCCGGTCGGTGAATTAAGAAATTTCAATATGCCGAAACTTAAAAGCGTAAGATAAAGTGCATCCGCACCCATCGCTCCAAGTCCAAGAAAAAACGCTTTTTTATAACTTTTCAGCGCATATGACATTATTAAGATATTTACAGGTCCAATCGGCACACTAACACCTATTCCAAAAATAATTCCGCTTAATATTTCTTGCACTTTTTTATTTTTTTATATATGACAAATTTTTAGCTGAAAATTTTAAAATTTTCACACTACAAAGATTAAATTTTACAAGAATTGTAAAATTTTATAATCAGGCGAAGAAGTTATGAAATTTCATCGCCTTCAATTTTTTACATCATAACAGGAATTTTTGTATTTTGTAGAAAATAATGCGCGGTTCCGCTTAGAAAAACTTCACGTATGCCATTATCATCACTCATTCCGGCAACTATCAAATCAAAATTTCCGTTTTCCGCGTTTTCCAATAAAATTTGACCAGGAACCTTTCCTTTTGCATCTACTGTATCGAAAGTAGCTTTTATTCCATGTAAATCCAAGTAATTATCGATTCTTCCTATTGTTTCTGCTTCGCTTTCTTGCAAATAGTGTCTTGCGATTATACAATGTACTTTTTTTGCTTTTTTAAGCAAATCTAGAGAGTGTCCAAGCGCTCTTGAACTTTCCGCGCTTCCTGTTAAAGCAACTAAAATTTTTTCTGCTTTAAACTCTTCTAAAACACGCGGAATTACGATAGCAGGACGTCCGCTTTTTACGACTGTCGCCTCAAAAGTTCCTGTAATTTTACCTGTTGTAGGCACTGCCGCTATAACCATATCAGAATATCGCGAATGTTTTTGCACCAAATCGGAACGATTGCCTATAAGATTTCTTAAAAAAGCGGAATTAGGCACACTTTGATCTTCGCTTACTATAATTCCAAGCTTTTCGCACTCTTCACACACAATTCTCAGATTGTTTTGTTGTTCTTCTATTAATTCTTCTTCCGCCGTGCGCAAAAACTCGTCAAATAAAATACCGCCACGAAGCGTCATTCGCACATTATAAACAGTAGCGGGATCCAGTTGGCAAGCTAAAATACTTAAATGAGTTCCAAAAAATTTATTTACCAAAAGCGCTCCTCTAATGCGCTCTCTTAACTCTTCGCCTGCACCTATAGGAAAAAAAAGCTTTTTTAACTCCATTTTTTTACTCCTTATTCACAAAGTTCTAATGAAATTTTACCACGTTTTATCTCTTCTACTTTTACACGTAAAGTATCACCTTCGCTAAGCTGTGTTTTTATTTTTGATACATGCAAAAGTCCGTCAATACCATCTTTTAAACTTATAAATGCGCCAAAATCCATAATCTTTTTCACAACTCCATCAAATTCTTCTCCGACTTGAAAATTTGAAGTTTCTTTTCTTTCGTGATGATGACCGAATTTTGAGCCTTTTTTGAAATCATTTGATTTTTTTACGATATTTAAAATATCGGATTTAGCGTTTTCCACATTTATTTTATTTGCACCTTGAATTTTAACTTCGCCGCTATCACGTTCCAAATCGATACTGACTTCATATTTATCAATAAGTTCTTTAATGGTTTTTCCGCCTTGTCCTATAATATCTACCATTTTATTCGGATCTACACCGAAAATTTCAATTTTAGGTAGAATTTCTTCATTTATAATTATATCGTCATTTGCGACTTCCATTAAATTTAATATATAATTTCTTCCATCTTTGGCTTGATTTAGCGCTTCTCTTAAAATTTCAAGGCTGATTCCACCAAGCTTTATATCCATTTGAAGCGCTGTAATTCCTTCTCTAGTACCGGCAACTTTAAAATCCATATCGCCGTCATGGTCTTCAAGTCCCATAATATCCGTTAAAATAGCATGTTTATCATCTTCAAAAATTAAGCCCATAGCAACTCCTGCTACAAGTTTTAAAGTAGAAACTCCAGCAGCCCTTAAAGATAAAGATCCACCACAAACGCTTGCCATAGAACTACTTCCGTTACTTTCCAAAATTTCACTTACAGTTCTTATAACTTGAGGATTATTCAAAGGCACACTAGGAGTTAAGGCTCTTTTTGCCAAATTTCCATGTCCTAATTCACGACGTCCCGGACTTTTTAAAGGACTTGCTTCTCCGACGCAAAATCCCGGAAAATTATATTGGAACATAAATCTTTCGCTAATCGGTGTATTTGAAGTCAGGCTATCGCTTACTTGCGCGTCTGTTTCGCCGCCCAATGTCGTAACAACCAAAGCTTGAGTTTGTCCACGCGTAAAAAGACAACTTCCATGTGCATTAGGTAAAATATTTGTTTCTATCGAAATCGGGCGAATTTCATCCAAAGCTCTACCATCAGCGCGTCTGCGTTCATTTATAATTTGACTTCTTATAATTTTTCGTTTAAATTTTCCTATAATATTTGAAACTACATTTTTTTGCCATTCGTTTTGAATTGCAGTTTCACTTTGCATAATTTTATTTACGATTTTATCAAGCTCGGTTGCTCGCTCGCTTTTTGCCATTTGATTTATTGCTGCTTGCACATCGCTTGTAAAATTTTGTTCTATGAAATTTGCGATATTTTCATCTTCCACTTCAGGCTTATACTCTAAAGCGGCATCCGGCTTTTTGAGCGCTGAAAATGTATTTTCATAAGCTGTAGAACCTGCTAAAATAGCCTTTGAAGCAAAATCTATGGCTTCTACCATTTTATCTTCGCTAAATTCGTTCATATTTTGATTTTCACCGTTCATGCTCGGCAAAGAGCGCATCTCAATCATCAGCATTTCATCTTTTACGCCTGCTACATATAAATCAAGCGCTGAGTTTTGAAGTTCCGAATTTGTAGGATTTATAACAAAACTATCATTTATGTAACCGACGCGAACGCCGCAAACCGGAGCTTTCATAGGAATATCACTCAAATAAAGCGCTACACTTGCCGCATTTAATCCTACAACCTGCAAATCGATTTCAGGATCTGCAGAAAGCACAAAAACTACGATTTGAGTAGGATAAGCATAACCTTTTGGAAAAAGTGGACGAAGTGAGCGATCTATTATACGTGAAGTTAATGTTTCAAAATCTCCAGGTTTTGTCTCTCTTTTTATATAACCGCCCGGAATTCTGCCTGCAGCGTATTGTTTTTCTATATATTGCACCGTTAGCGGTAAAAAATCTTCTTCCACTTGAGTGTTTTCTCTTGCAACAGTTGCCAAAACCACCGTATTTTTTACTTTCATCAAACAAGCACCGGCTGCCTGCTTAGCAACTTTATTAATCTCAAAAATTTCTACATTGTTGTTTACTTCCACTGCATATTTCATACTTTTTCTCCTTCTTTTTTAAGTGGTAAATAATATGGACTCTCTTCCAAAATCGACATAATAATATCTGATTTCGGCTCAATTTTATCCTTATAATAAAAATCTACATCGACAAAATTTAAAATAGAATGCACGGCGTAAATTTCATCAACTAAAAACCCTAAATTTTGTTTGACATCACTTGCTATAAGCGGCGTAGCGTAAGTTATTGTTTTTGCGCCAAGATGTGTTAGCGACTTGATACAAGTAAGAGCTGTAATTTCACTGTCGCAACCATCATCAATCAAAATTATATTTTTATTCTTTAATTTTTCTAAAAGTTTTCCTTTTCTAAATTTATATATGTTTTTTAAAATCGTTTCTTCATATTTTCGCTTACTTTCACCATAAATAAAATCCAAGTTTATGCCGAACGCATCTATAAGTTCATCGACAACTACGATTTCTTCAGTTTCGCTAACGCAGGCAATAGCGCATTCTGCATTATTCGGTGCATAAATCGTATCGGTAAATAAAATTTCATAACCAAGCTTTAAATTTCTTGCAATATTATCTACTAAAATTACGGATTCAAGAGATATGCAAACTAAAAGAGCATTATCAAATTTAGGTAAAATTTCAAGCAATTGAGTGCTTGCATCAAGTTGATTTTCAAACATCAATTTTTCGCGTTCTATCATTTACCCTCCGTATAATCCGTATCTTTTGAATAATCATATCCTACCCCGCCGAACGGATAGAAATTTACAAAAAAATAAACTGCCCGCTCTTTGCTTGCTTTTTCATAATCTCTAAGACTTGAGGTTTTAGGCTCGATATCTTCCTGATAAACAATTGAGTAATTCCAACATTTGCGGTTATGAGTAAGTCCTAAACGCCACATTTTTGAATAATCTCTAAGTAAATCGTATTCATAAACGCCAAAAATTTCATAATACTTAGGAAGTTTTAGGGCGGCATTAAAAATTAAATAATTATCTTTATTATATCTGCTTGCATCATCATTTAATTTTTCGTACTCGTAAGTATGACTCATATAAGCTGAAAACGCGCTATTATTATAATTTGCATATGTTTGCACTTTATCAAAACTATGAAATTTTTGTGAATAACTAAATCTGTTTCCTATATTAAAATTGCCCAAATATAAATCAACCCTATGATCTAAAGGACCGAATTCATCATCTTCAAGATTATAGCGTTGTTTTATAGCATGGCGTAAAAATTTTTTACCGTTTCCATCATAAAAATATTGTGTAAATTTGCCGGCTAAATTACTGTTTGTATATTCATCGCTAAGTTCATTGATAAAATTATCTTCATAATATAAATTGTCTTGTAAATTTTTCAATCGCGCAATATTTAAATTTCCGTTCTTTTTATCATATTCATATCTATAATCTTTTAAAATTCTATCATTTAAATCGCTGCTTTTATAACCTGCTATCAATAAATCAGTGCCGAAATTCATCGTATGATAAAGGCTGTCATAAGCTTTTGCCAAATCCGTTGAAAGAGAAAACAAATGATAATTATTGACATAATCGGAACTCTTATCTTCAAAAAATTCTCCGCCGAAATAACGGTAATTATCGCTCCAATCGATATGCGTAGCATACAAATCCTCAGTAAAACTGAAATTTAAATAATCGCCCAAAAGTTGTTTTGAAAAACTGATAGGGACATTTAACTCATATTGATTTGCATTTACACCTTCTTTTCTTATGTAATTATGGAATTTTGTATCAACCGAATAAATTAAATTAGGCAAAATTATATTATCCGCAAATTTATGATATTGAAATGTCGGAATTTCTTGAACGGTATCATCATTTTGAAATACATTTCCTCTATTTAACTTGCTTGTATCTATATAATATCTGGCATACGTACCGAAATAATGATCATCGTTAGTCAAATAATAATTTAAACGTGAAGTTACAAGAGAATTTTCGCTATCGTCATAACCGTTTTTTTGCGATAGATCAAAATATTCCAAATCATTCAATTGAGTAAAATTAATCCATAAATTTTCTTTAAAATCGCCTTGTTTTAAATATCCGATGAGTTTGCTTCTATCATATTCAACTTCAAAACCGTAATGTTTTTTGTCTTTTAATTCAAGCCTTTTTTGATGTCTTTCTTTATTTTCAAAAATACCACTTCTGATTTCCCCGTTTGAATACGGCGAATCTGCAAAACGAAAAATTCCGTAAATTCCAACTCCTCTGCGTGAGCGAATTTGCGGATCAAGCTCAAAATCCCAGCTATCATAAGGTGCAAAATAAACCGGCTGTTTATAATAAAATCCTTCATCACTCATATATCCCATTTCAGGTATCAAAAGTCCGGTTCTACGGGTAGTATCAGTAGGAAATCCAAAATACGGCAAATATAAAATCGGTACGTCTCCTACATAAAACACAGGATTAAAAAGATGTAAAAATTTACTTTCTTTATTAAGTTTTCCGCTTGTGAAGTTTATGTGCCAATCAGGATCGACTACATTGCAACTTGATACGATAGAACCTTTCGTGCGGTAATAATCCTTATAGGCGCAACTTTTATCATTTTGCATCCAAAGTTCGGCATCCTTATCCATCATAAAATTTGCATTTGCCTCTTGAGTGTTGTTTTTAAGATCTATTTTTACGTAATTTGCTCTGCTTGTTTCATTTAAATTTCGCATAGAATTTACATTTCCAAAAAATTCTGCGATTTGTTTTTTTTCATCATAAATCGCTTTATCGGCCGTAATAAAATAATCTTGCGAATAAAGAATAACATTTCCACTAGCTTCTATAATGTCGCCGTTTTTTGTGACATTATCCGCCATAAGCTCTACATTTTGGACTTTTGCTAACAATAAAGTAGCAAAAACAGCCAAAAATATAAAAATTTTACTCAACATTTACTACCAGCGTTTTTGCAACTTTATCTTGCCAGGTTTGTTTATATGGATCAAAAAGCGCCCAAACAAAACCTATATAAAATAAAAATTCGCTTAAAATTCTAACCGTAGCACGAAGTAAGGCAGCTGAAAAATTCATATTTCCATCCACGCATACACAACGAATTTTGCACAAATATTTGCCTAAAGTCGCCCCGAATTTGTATATAAAAAATGTGTGATAAATCATTTTTATTAAATAATATTGAAAACTAAGCGCTGAAATCGTAGCAATCATTGCTTCTTTGCTTGGAGCGCCGAATAACTCTTTGCTGTAAATTGCAAATTTTCTCCGTTTTTGCTGACACCGGCATAGCAAATATGAGTATTTGCAGGAATTTTATCGACTTTTATTCCCTCCGGCTCGCTTTTTGAATACGGATAGTTTTTGCTTGCCATTACAACACCGACTGCAAATTCATCTTTTAATTTGAATTTTTCAAGCTTACCGTCACTTGCATTTTTCAAAATTTCAGCCAAATTTCCGTCTATCAAAGGCATCAAAACTTCACACTCTGGATCGCCGAAACGAACGTTATATTCAAGCACATAAGGCTCGTTTTTAACAATCATAAGTCCTACAAAAAGCACACCGCAAAACGAATTTCCCTCATTTGCCATACCGTTAACAGTAGGACGAACGATTTCATTTTCTATTTTTTTAATTAAATCTTTATTTGCTAACGGACTTGGCGCATATGCACCCATTCCGCCTGTATTCGGACCTTCATCACCATCATTTAATTTTTTATGATCTTGAGCGACAGGCAAACTTACAAAATTTTTACCGTCACAAATTGCAAAAAAGCTAAGTTCAAAACCGTCTAAAAATTCCTCTATAACGACTTTTTTACCGGCTTCTCCAAAACTTTTTCCACTAAGCATTTCAAGAGCCGCTTTTTTGGCTTCATCTTTTGTTTTGGCTATTATAACGCCTTTTCCTGCACAAAGCCCGTCAGCTTTTACTACAATAGGCGTTTCAAGAATTTCTATAAATTTTGAAATTTCATTAAAATCGCTGCTATTTAAATATTTTGCTGTTTTGATTTTATTTCTGTGCAAAAAATCTTTCATAAAAACTTTACTTCCTTCAAGTTTTGCAGCATTTTTATCAGGTCCGAAAATTCGCAAATTTTTAGATTTAAATACATCTACAATTCCGTCTGTAAGTGGTGCTTCAGGTCCTACAATTGTTAAATCTATACTATTTTTTTTAGCGAAATTTGCAAGTTCGTCGAAATTTTTTATATCAATATTTTCACCGATTTGGCCGGTCGCACCGTTTCCCGGAGCAAAATAAATACGCTCTACACCGCTATCTTGTGAAATTCTGCGAGCTATAGCAAATTCTCTACCGCCGCTTCCTACTATTAAAATTTTCAATTTTACTCCTTAAAAACCCAAGTGAGCGGTGCGTAAAAAGAATCGGCCCGAAAAAGCCAATCTTGCAGTTAGGAAATTTCATCAGGTCGCAACCAATAACTCGGCCACGTCGCACAAAAATCTCACATCACCGCCTATACTTAAATGTTGGACCCTCATAAAAACGCTGTCGCTTCACCCAGGCAGATAAAATTATATAAAATTTTTGCTTAAATCTCAAATTTTATTTTTAAATATAAAATTTTTGAAATGAATGTAAAATCTTTTTAAAAAATTTTAAAATTATGCCAAAACGCGTTTCGCCATCTCTTCGGCTAATGTTTTGCAATGTTGCAAATCATCATAACTTGGTGAACAGCGCGCTTCAACAGGCATATCGATAAAATCGAACTCGGTGTTGTTTTTCGCAAATTCCAACAGATTTTTAACTCCACCACCGCTCCATGCGTAAGTTCCAAAAATTCCCAAAATATGATTTTTCATTTTGTGTGTGGAAATTAGTGAAATTAACTCCTGCATTACAGGAAACAGAGCATTATTATAAGATGCGCTTCCTAAAAACAGACCTTTATTCAGCCAAATATGAGTAAAAATATATGAAACATGAGTTTTTGAAACGTCAAAAAGACGAACATCTCTTACGCCATTTTTTGAAAGTGTATTTGCTAAATAATCGGCCATTTTTTCAGTATTTCCATACATTGTGCCGTAGGCAATTACAACACCGTTTTTCGTGCGACAATTTGCCAAATCATCATAAAATTTTACTATTTTTTCCGGATTACTTCGCCAAACAATACCATGCACAGGGCAAATTGTTTTAATTTCAAGATTTTCAAGTTTTTTAGTTGCACGTAAAATTTGAGAGGCAAATTTTCCGACTACATTTGTAAAATATCTCGCCCTTTCAAATTCTCGCGCCGTATAATCAATCTCGTCATCAAAAATTCCACCGTCGATCGTGCCGAATCCGCCGTAAAGATCTTGCGAAAAAAGTGTTTTGCTATCTTTATAATAAGTTACCATAGATTCCGGCCAATGAGCCATCGGCGTTTTATAAAAAGTTAATGCAAAATTTCCGAATTTGTGTGTTTCGCCTTCGCCTACTTCTATAAAATTCTCGCTTATATCAAGTTTATAAAACCCTTTTATAAACTCGGCGGTTTTGGAATTTCCTACAAGTTTCATTTTCGGAAATACATTTAAAAGAAGACTGATTGAACTTGAATGATCAGGTTCCATATGATTTATAATAAGATAATCAATCGTTCCATCCTGTCCGATGACTGAGCGAATTTTACTAAGATACAGTTCAAAACAGCTTGCATGAACAGGATCTATTAAAATATTTTTTTCGCCTTTTAATAAATAAGAGTTATAACTGATTCCGTTTTCAAGCGGCCACATATTTTCAAAAAGACCGGTATGGCGATCATTTACGCCGACATAAAATAAATTTTTTTGAATTTCAATTGTAGAAAATTCCATTTTTCGCATCCTTTTTTTTGTAAAATTTTATCAAAATTTTACAAAAAAATAATTATTTTTCAAAATTTACAATTTTTTTGTAAAATAGATTTTCAAAATTTTAAAAAGGATAATTATGAAATTTAGCGGAAATAATGTTTTGGTTACAGGCGGAAGTCGCGGAATCGGAGCCGAAATTTGCAAAACACTTGCAAATTTCAAATTGAAAGTATGGATAAATTATCGCTCAAAACCTGAAGTTGCGGACGCTCTAAAGGATGAAATAGAAAAAAACGGTGGAAATGCCGCTGTAATAAAATTTGACGCTACAAATGAAACGGAATTTATTGAAGCGATAAATCTCATCGTGCAAACCGACGGAGAACTTAGCTATTTGGTAAATAATGCAGGAATAACAAATGATAAATTGGCTCTTCGCATGAAAACCGAGGACTTCACATCCGTAATAAATGCAAATCTTACATCGGCTTTTATAGGTTGCAGAGAAGCTTTAAAAGTAATGAGTAAAAAAAGATTCGGTGCAGTTGTGAATATAGCTTCAATTGTCGGCGAAACCGGAAATGCCGGTCAAGTAAATTATGCGGCAAGTAAAGGCGGAATGATAGCTATGAGTAAAAGCTTTGCAAAAGAAGCAGCTAGCAGAAATGTAAGATTTAACTGCGTTACACCCGGTTTCATAGAAACAAAAATGACTGAAATTTTAAACGATGAAATTAAAAAAACTTATGAAGCCAATATCCCGCTTAAAAAATTCGGTACTCCAAATGATGTCGCAAACGGCGTAGCATTTTTGTTAAGCGATTACGCAACTTATATTACAGGCGAGGTTTTAAAGATTAACGGCGGACTTTATATGTAAATTTTAAGATTAAATATTGTAAAATTAAAAGATTTTTTTAAAGGAGAAAAAAATGGAAGTTTTTGAAGAAGTAAGAGATGTAGTTGTAGAGCAACTAAGCGTAGCACCTGATGCTGTAAAAATCGATTCTAAAATCATTGAAGATCTTGGTGCGGATTCGCTTGACGTAGTTGAGCTTGTAATGGCTTTGGAAGAAAAATTCGGTATAGAAATTCCCGATAGCGAGGCTGAAAAATTAATTAGTATTAAAGATGTCGTAACTTATATTGAAAATTTGAATAAAAATAAATAAGGATAAATTTTGAAACGCATCGTAATTACCGGTATGGGAATGATTACTTCTTTGGGGCTTGACAAAGAGTCGAGTTTTGAGAATATTTGTGCCGGAAAAACCGGTATAAAAAAGATTTCTTGTTTTGATACGACCGATTTTTCCGTAAAAATTGCAGGCGAAATTGAAGGATTTAATCCTGCCGACGTCGTTGATGACGGAAAAGAAATTAAAAAAATGGATAGATTTATCCAACTCGGCCTGAAAGCTACAATAGATGCGATGCGAGATGCAAATTTCAGTGAATTTAATGAAGATGAATTTGGTGTGGTTTCTGCTGCCGGCATTGGCGGGTTGCCGAATATTGAAACAAATTCTCTTGCTTGCAAAGAAAAAGGTCCAAGAAGAGTTTCGCCTTTTTTTATTCCTTCAGCTCTTGTAAATATGCTTGGCGGAGTAATTTCTATAAAATTTGGTCTTAAAGGTCCGAATTTAGCCAGTGTAACAGCCTGTGCGGCTTCTACTCATGCAATTTGCGAAGCTGCAAAATGCATAATGGTAGGCGAAAGTTCTAAAATGCTTGTAGTAGGTGCGGAATCAACTATCTGTCCTATTGGCATTTCAGGATTTGCTTCTATGAGAGCGCTTTCTACAAGAAATGACGATCCGCTCCATGCTTCAAGACCGTTTGACGGCGAAAGAGATGGTTTTGTAATGGGTGAAGGCAGCGCAGCTTTGGTTTTGGAAACTTACGAAGACGCAGTTGCAAGAGGAGCTAAAATTTATGGCGAAATAGCCGGTTTCGGAGAAAGCGGAGACGCTTATCATATTACATCACCATCTATGGATGGACCGTATAGAGCGATGAAAAAAGCTTATGAAATGGCAGGAAAACCAAAAATAGACTATATAAATGCGCATGGAACTTCTACGCCGGCAAACGATAAAAATGAAACCGGTGCGTTAAAAATGCTTTTTGCGGACAATGTTCCACCTGTCAGCTCAACAAAAGGACAAACCGGACATTGCCTTGGTGCAGCCGGTGCAATAGAAGCTGTTATTTGTCTTATGTCTATACAAAAAGGAATTTTGCCTCCGACTATAAATCAATTTGTAAAAGATAAAGAGTGTGATTTGGATTATATTCCAAATGTTGCAAGAAAAAGCGAAATAAATTATGTTATGAGTAATTCTTTCGGTTTTGGCGGAACAAACGGCTCTATTATTTTCAAAAAAGTGAAATAAAATGGCAAATTATTTGGATTTTGAAAAATCAATTAAACAAATTGACGATGATATTTCAAGCGCTAAAATTCGAGGAGATGATAGCGCCGTAGAAATCTTGAAAAAAAATCTTGAAAAAGAGATAAACAAAGTCTATAAAAATTTAAGCGAGTTTCAACGTTTACAACTTGCACGTCATCCAGATCGCCCTTACTCTCTTGATTATGTCAGAGCGTTACTAAAAAATTATTATGAAATTCATGGGGATCGAGTTTTTCGAGATGATCCGTCAATTGTATGTTTTTTAGGATATATAGCCGATAAAAAAGTAGTCGTTATAGCTGAACAAAAAGGCAGAGGAACAAAATATAAATTAAAACGAAATTTTGGTATGCCTCATCCTGAAGGCTATCGAAAAGCTTTAAGAGTTGCAAAACTAGCTGAAAAATTTTCTATTCCTATTATATTTTTTATAGATACCCCTGGAGCATATCCTGGAATAGGGGCTGAAGAACGCGGACAAAGTGAAGCTATAGCAAGAAATCTTTTTGAATTCAGCGATATTAAAACTCCAACAATTGCAATAGTGATTGGTGAAGGCGGAAGCGGTGGTGCGCTTGCTATCGGTGTAGCGGACAAACTTGCAATGCTTTCAAATTCCATATTTTCAGTAATTTCGCCTGAAGGTTGTGCTGCGATACTTTGGAAAGATTCTGACAAAAGCGAAGCCGCAACAAAAGCACTAAAAATTACAGCAGAAGAATTAAAAGAATTAAATTTAATTGACGACGTTATAAAAGAGCCTAAAATGGGTGCCCACAGAGATAAAGACGCTGCAGCGAAAGCTGTTGGAAATTATATTATCGAAAAATTAAATGAATTGGAAAAAATTCCGCTTGATGAAATTTTACGCAAAAGAAAAGAAAAAATTTTAAATACAGGTGTTTTTGAAGAATTATAAAATTTTAATTTTATTAAATTTTATAATTCATATTTTTTAAATCAAATTTCAACTTAAGAAAAAAATTATTGTTAACAATTTAAAACAAATCTCGCCTGTGTTAATAAAATTTAAATTTTTAAAAAAGTCGTTATTTTTTTGTATTATCTAAAAAACTAAATACTACAACTTGTAAATAGCGATATTAAATAATTTTGCTTAATTCGTATGTAAAAACACACTTTAAAAAACATTAATTAGAATAATTTCAAAAAAATAATATATTTTTTAGCATTTTAAAAAATTATTCTCATATTTTATTTTAAAATAAATGTAAAAATTTTACATTGCAATATAAAATTTATGAAATTAGACATATTTATTTAATTTGTTTTGTTTATGAAATTTAAATGCTTTATGGGTTAAAATCCCGTTGTATCGGCATTTATAATTACCAAGTATTTATCAAATCATATTATACTTTATTATTAAACTTTTAAAAAGGTTAATGATGAGAATATCATCTTTAAAATTTATACTACTTTTTACATTTTATCTTTCAGCAGTAAATTTTATATTTTTTTATAAAATTTTCACTATCTTTCAAAATAATGAAAAATTTTATATTATACCGCTGATTTTAACGGGCTTTTTTATCAGCGTTATAGCCGTATCGCTTTTGTTTGTAAAATTTCTATCTAAAATTATTGCTGTATCGGTTACCGTAATTTGCGGTATTTGCGGATATTTTATGTATAATTACGGCTCTATAATCGACAGCGAAATGATAAAAAATATAATCCAAACCGACGCAACGGAAGTTAAAAATTTATTAAGCGCCAAATTTTTCATCTGGGTGTTTGTGCTTGTAATTGTGCCGATTTTTTTTATTTTAAAAAGTAAAATTTCATATTTTTCATTTACAAAAGAACTAAAAATCAGAGCCGTTTTGATAATCGTTTCACTTTTAATAATAGGCGTAAATTACGCGATATTCGGCAAAACATTTATTCCTTTTTTTCGCGAAAATAAAACTTTACGCTTTTATACATTACCGTTTTATCAGATTTATTCCGCTGTAAAATTTACAAAAAAATCATTTACCGCGCCACGTCAATTTATAGATTTGGGAAAAGACAGTCTAAAAGATAACAACCAAAACTCGCTTCTTGTCTTTGTAGTAGGCGAAACACAAAGAAGCGCCAACTATTCACTAAACGGCTACACTGTAAACGATACAAATTTTTACACAAAAAACAATAAAGATTTGGTCAGTTTTAATAATTTTTATTCATGCGGCACGAACACGGCGACTTCTCTTCCTTGTATGTTCAGCGATTTAACTCGCGAAAATTTCAGCGGCGAAGAATCGAAATACAGAGAAAATTTGGTGCAAATTTTACTGGAAGCCGGTGTTGAAATTTATTGGCTTGATAATAACAGCGGCGGCTGCAAAGGAATTTGCGATGATTTGGATGAAAATCACACGGTAAATTTTAAAGCCCGAAAAATGGATAGAGCGATTTTTCAATACGCCAAACAAATAAAAATTAAAGATGCACCGACTGCGATATTTTTACATATTCAAGGAAGTCACGGACCTACATATTTTAAAGATTATGAAAACGCTAAATTTAAGCCTACTTGCGATACGGCCGAGCTAAACGATTGCACAAGCGAACAGATAGCAAATACTTACGATAACTCGATTTTATATGAAGATGAGCTTCAAAATGACATGATTGAATATCTGAAAACTTTTAATAAAAATAAAAAAATATTTTTTCTTTTTGTGAGCGATCACGGAGAAAGCCTTGGTGAAAACGGACTTTATCTGCATTCTATGCCTTATATTATAGCTCCTGATTTTCAAAAGAAAGTTCCTGCACTTTTTTGGTTTAACGACACAAATACAAGCAAAAAATTCGCAGCTTTTAAAAACGAAAAATTTTCGCACGACAATCTGTTTCATACGATTTTAGGCTTTTTTGATGTAAAAAGTCCCGCTTATAATAAAAATTTAGATATGTTTTCACAAGAATAATTTAATTTTTTGCTTGCAAAAATTTACTTTGTAAAAAAAATATTGCATGCAAGATCAGAATTTAACGGCTTTAATTCCTGTTTTTTGTCCCTCTTTTACGCTTTTATGCACGTTTTCAAACACTCCGCTATCTCTTCCGAATACAAAGCTCTGCTCATCTACAATCGTTTTATAAGTTTTATTCAACCTCATCGCGCGCTTAGGACTTGGCATTATTAAATAGCTGATATCGTTTTTAAGGATATTTATCGCTTTATTTTTAAATTTCAGGCTTTCTGTAACAAAAATATTATTTCCGCCTTTTTGATTTAATTCATACTCTTTTTTTATCATATCTTTGTTTTCACGCCAATTTGAAACAAAAAATTTTTGCATAATTTCATCATTTGATCGAAATTCATCTCCTGCATTATTTAAATATAAATACAATGCATACTCGCCTTTGCCGTTTGGCAAAATAAAATCTTTTATTCCTTCAAAACCTCGCTTACTGCCATGATACCAACCGTTTTTATAAGCTCCTTTTTCAAATTTTCGTGCAAACACAAAAGTAGAATCCGTAAGAGCGCCGATATTTGAATGACATCCCATGCAAAATACGCTCTCTTCATAATTTTGAGGACGTAAATCGCCCTTTTTATCTTCTATAAAACCTTGAAAAAACCAACCGCGATTATTGTTTAATCCTGTTTCAACATTTCCTATAAATTTTTCTATTCTGTCAGGAAAATCACGTTTTTCTTTTATCACTTTTGCACCGGTATCCAAAAGTTCGCCATAACTTTGCCAATACTTTTTCACGCCGTATCTTAACTCTTTCATTCTTTTTGACGGTGTGATTTTTTCGCCGTTTATGTCGATATATCTTACGGAATGTAAAAATTCCGTTCCAAGCGGATAAAGACCAGGAGCTATTTGAACTTTATTTTTTATTTGCAAATTTTTGGCAAGTCCTACATAACTCATAGAAAAACCGCTTAATTTTCCGCTTTTTGTATCTAATTTCGGCTTTTCCCATTTAAATTTTATCTCATCAGCTACGTCAAATTTACCGTTTTGATTTAAATCTACGCCGAATTTGCTCTCATCAACCGGATCTATTTTAAGACTTTTTTGTTTAATCAAACTTTCAACAATCAATAAATTCAATTTATAAATTTCTCTATCAATTTTGCCGTTTTCGTCAAACTGAAAAATTTTAGGAAGTCTTATTAAAGTATCATCTGTGCTGCCGTTTGTAGGCCAAAATGTTCCTAAAAACGGATAATACGAAAATGCTCTCCAACCTGTCATTTCACCGTCTTTGCCTACATCAAATCCGTCTTCATCAAAGTTGTATTTGCAATCAGGAATATATCCATCCCAAATTCCGTTTTTATTATAATCCCATTTCGGATCTAAATTTTTAAGCTTTTTCTCCAAAATTATCTCACCGTTTTCATCTTTGTAATTATCTTTTCTGATATAACTTAAAATTTCATCATCGCTTATTTTTGCAATCTTTTCGCTTCTGTCAATAAAAAGATTTTTGAAAGGATTTTTTCTTGCGGCGGCAGGAAAATCATAACTTTCCTGCAACTTATAATCTTCATAAGTAAAATTCGGCTCTTTGTTTTGAGTGTGACAAGAATAGCAAGGATTTGAAACGATTTTTGGATTTTTCTCGTCAGTCGTTTTTGTATAACATTGCGCTGAAATATAAGTGGTAGGCGAATTTATAAAATCTTTTGCTGTGATATTTATATCTAAAGAAAAAGCTTGTATAAAAAATAAATTCAGCAAAATCAGGCTCTTTTTCATAAAAAATTTCCTTTAAAAACAGTAAAATTTTTCAGATGAAATTTTAAAAATTTCATCTTTTTTAATTATTTTGTAATAACCGGAAACGGTCCGATATATCCGGTATAAGCCCTTGCATCACTTGAGTTTTGAAGTCTGTCTTCATCGCTTTCACCGTATGGATGTTGCACTACTGCAATAATATAACCAAACCCGCCTATATTGTTGTAATAATACGGCGACGTTGTTTCACTTCCATAAGGAGTAGTTAAAATTCTTGTTAATTTGTCTTTTTGTATATCGTAAGACCAGATATAATCGTTTTGATGACCAGAACCCGTATCTTCACCTATTATCAAAGTGCCTGTGCCGTTTATATATGTCACATTATCCGGATTTGCCAAACCGTTAAGATCGCAAGTGTTTAGTTTGTCGCCTGTTGTGGCATATTTTCCTGCAATCATACCACTCATCACATCAGGAACGAAATTTGAACCGATTTTGTCGTCTTTTTTAAGAGTAAGTCTATAAACCGCTCCGCAAGTATTGTGCAAAAGTCTTATGTCATCGACACCTTTTACATCGTATTTCAAGCTATCTTTTCCTTTTGATTTGAAACTTTCCATACCTTTATTTATCTCGCTCATTCCTATATAGATTTCATTTAAATCATTATTGTAAGTTATACCTTCCATTTTACGAAATTCAGTTGTAGCACCTTTTATAGCGGCGTATCTTCTGCTTTCAAGTCTTGAAGCTATTTTTTCCATACCGTGTTTTAATTTTATACATTCCGGCGTGATTTCTTGATTTGAATCCACATTTGCTTTTGTAGCTGTAAATCCGTCAGGACAAATATCATCTTTAAATTCCGCCATATCGAAAATATCACTGAATTTTATACCTTTATCAATCTCTTTTTTAATCTCATTATCATTAGCATTACCTAAACTTATCCATTCCAATTTTGCACTTCCGCCATTTTGATTGTCTGTTTGATGCCATTTTGCGGCATAAAGCACGCCCGAACTTAGATCGCCTGCTTTATCGGCTATAAACAAAAAAGCCCTGTATTTGTGCCGTCATCACTTAAAATAACAGTTTTTCTGTCGGGCATTACATAGCTTAATTCATGAGCGATTCTTCCCATTGCATAATGTTTAGTTACATTAACATCGCCTTTTTCGTTGATAATTTTAACTTCAGGCGTCCAACCGTAATTATAAGGATTGACTTTCATAAGATCGCCTCCGAAATATTCAGCCATCAAATTATAATATTCGCCGCCTTCGCCGTTTTCTTTTATCATTCTTGCATCGGGCTCATACTCTTCACTTCCAAGATGAGTTCCCCAAGGCGTAACGGATCCTGCGCAAGGAACCCAAAGACCGCCGAATTTACTGAAATCAATATTTTTTGTATTTACCGGGCTTAATTTTCCGGTAGTTTTATCTTGATTTAGTTCTGTGATATACATAGCAGCAGGTCTTGTTTCAAAATGTGAAATCATAAAAATTTTATCACCGTAAGTATGAAGCGATGAAAAATCATTGTCGTTCGAAATTCTAGGGGATCCGTCTTTTGTAGTGATAAGTTTGCCGTTTATATCATAAAGAGCACCAAATATTTCATCCCCTACTTTATCTCCGGAACGCATTATTATATTGTAACCGATTTTGTATTCTTTTCCTGAAATCTTTACGCCGTCGCTTGCGTTTATTGCTCTTTTTTCAGTGTCGTTGAGAGGAACCTTTACTTCGTTAAATTCTATATCTGTAAGTTCAGCCGCAACAGAAAAACAAACACTCGCCGCAACCAATGAAACTGTTTTTTGTCATAAATTTTCTCCCTTTTAAAAGATACGAAAAATTAACATCTGATAAAAACAAAATGATTACAAATAAAAAAGGGGCCCCGCGGCCCCTAATTTTTTGAAAGGAAGTTCTAAACATTTAATTTTTATGTAATTATAAAATTTATCGGTAAATAATCGGTAAGAATAAAAAATTATCTTGTCTTGTATAAAAAATGCATATGTTTTCTATATTGCTCTATTATGTCATTTATAACTGAAATTTTGCTCCAACCGATTATATCATAATCTTGTCCACCCTCTTTTAAGAAGACGTCCGCTCTATAATAACTATCACTCATTATATAGCTTGGCGAGTTTGTCTCAATCAATCTCACGCCATACACGAAATTTCTTTCGTCCGCTAAATCTATTTCGAGTTCAATCTTTGTGTCGTTTAACGATTTTGTTATTTTATAATTAAACGCATTTTTCTTAAAAATTTGGGAAACTTCATTAAAAGCAGGCTCTACTATATCTTTTAAAAAATCTTTCGCTTCATATTTATTTGGAGTATCAATTATAACTTGAAGTCTTTCCTGCCAAGATTTATTACTTGCGATTACAGGTAAATTTGCAACACTTTGAGTAAACTTTTTCTGCGCATCAACATTTAGCGCTTTAAAAAGTCCGTGCATAGAGCCAAGAAGTGCCAAAGTAAGTGGAAAAGCTGAAATTATAGTCATTGTTTGAAGCACGTCAAATCCGCCCATATATAATAAAACGGCAGCTACAATAGCAATAATTATACACCAAAAAAGTTTTTGCCAAACGGGAGTTTTATCATTACCGTTGGAACAAATCATATTTATAACCATAGCAGCACTATCAGCGGATGTAATAAAAAATAAAATTATCATTAAAACTGATATCAAAGATAAAATTCCGCTAAGCGGAAATTTTTCCAAAAATATGAAAAGCGCCAATGAAACATCTTTATTTACCATATCTGCTAAAGTTATAAAACCGGAATTTACAAAATCTATTGCGCTATTTCCGAAACCGCTCATCCATAAAAACGTAAATCCTGACGGAACCAACAAAACGCCTATAACAAATTCTCTAATTGTCCTGCCGCGTGAAATTTTAGCTATAAAAACACCTACAAAAGGCGACCAAGACAGCCACCAGGTCCAATAAAGTATTGTCCAACCGCCAAGCCAATTATCATTTTGCTTTTTGTAAGCATACATATTAAAAGTGTCGCCTACAAATGATGTCAAATAATTTCCAACATTTTCAAGCAAAGCTTTTAAGAGCCCTGTCGTATTTCCAAGTAAAAATATAAAAATAATCAATAAAAAAGCTAAGATTATATTTATACTGCTTAAAATTTTTATACCTTTATTTACACCGCTTACTGCTGAAATTGTCACACAAATCATAATCGCAAAAATAAGAATTATTTGCGTAGTTTTATTTGATTCTATTCCAAAAATATATTCAAAACCTCCGCCTATTTGAAGCACGCCGTATCCAAGAGATGTAATAACTCCAAAAAGCGTCGCTAAAACAGCAAAAACATCTATAATATCACCAAATTTCGAGTAAATTTTATCTCCTACTAAAGGATAAAAAGCGGATCTTAAAGTAAGTGGTAAATTATGTCTATATGAAAAAAATGCTAAAATTACGGCAACTATTCCATAGCACGCCCACGCGCTAAATCCCCAATGAAAAAATGTAATATTCATCGCCTCTTTTGCAGCAACGGCCTGATCGCTTGTGCCGCTTGGCGGACTTAAAAAATGCATAAGAGGTTCACTGACACCGAAAAACATAAGACCTATTCCCATTCCTGCAGCAAAAAGCATGGCAAACCATGAAATATTGCTATACTCAGGCACGGAATGGTCTGGTCCTAATTTAATATTTCCAAACCTTGAAAAAGCCAAATATAAAACCGAAAAAAATATAATCGTCATACTAAGAACATAAAACCAACCGAATTTTGCAGTCAAAAATTCCTGCGTCATTTTAAGATATTTAAGTGAGAAATCCGGTAAAAATAATACAAAAAATAGAATAAAAACTAAAACTGAAACTGAGCTGTAAAAAACATTTGGATTGTAAGATTTTTTAAATTTCATTTTTCTCCTTCGTTTTTATATATACACAAAAAAAGTAAATCGTAAAAAATTTGCTTTTTGATATTAAAAGTAGTATAATCGCAAGTTTAATCAAAAATTTAAGGAAAATAAAATGAAAAAAGATATTCATCCAAATTATGTAGAATGCACCGTTGCATGCGCTTGTGGCAATACTTTTAAAACCCGTTCAAACAAACCGGAAATTAAAGTTGATGTCTGCTCAAAATGCCATCCTTTTTTCACAGGTAGCGAAAAAATAGTAGATAGCGCAGGTAGAGTGGAAAAATTCAATAAAAAATACGGACGCAAATAATTGCTCTATTTCGTCCCAACTCCGATTGGGAATTTAGCCGATATATCGGCTCATGCACTTGAAATTTTAAGCAAGTGCGAAATAGTGATTTGCGAAGATACAAGAGTTGGCAAATCTCTATTTAATCTTTTAAGTTCTCGTTATGATTTTAAACCGAAAGCGACAAACTTTTATCCGCTTCATACACACAACGAAAATGAATTTTTTAATATCTTCAAAACAGAATTTTTAAAAGAAAAAATCTGCGTTTATATAAGTGATGCCGGAATGCCATGTATAAGCGATCCGGGTATTTTTTTAGTAAAATTCGCTCAAAAAAACGATATAAAGTATGAATTTTTAAGCGGCTCGAATGCGCTTTTATTAGCGGCGGCGGCAAGCGGTTTGATTGAAAAAGAATTCAGCTTTTTAGGATTTTTACCAAGTTCCGGTAAAGAGCGTGAAATAGGTATTCAAAATTTAATGTATCAGCCTTATCCTTGTATAATTTATGAATCCCCGAAAAGAATTTTAAATTTAATTGAAAAAATAGCGCTTTTGGATGAAAATAGAAAAATTTTTGCCATAAAAGAAGCAACCAAAAAATTTGAAACAAAATTTTTCGGCAGCGTAAAAAAAGTATTAAATGACATACAACAAAATGTAAATTTAAACGGAGAATGGGCGCTAGTGATAGATAAATCACAAAATTTAAGTCAAGAAAAAATTACACTTCAAGATATAAAAAATCTTCAAATTCCTCCAAAAATCAAAGCAAAACTCATATCAAAAATCACAGGTGAGAAGTCATCCGAAATTTATGAAAAACTGGTTAAAATAAGTTAATCATTAGCTATTTTTTGATAAAATTTTAAGATGATTATTTATGGAAAACAGCTATTTTTACATATTTTGGACGCACATAAACAAAATTTTAAAGAAATTTATCTGGCAAAAGAGATTGATAAATCTTTGTTTGCCAAAATTTCACGTTTGGGCGTGAAAATTTTAAAAATAGACAACAAAAAGGCTCAAGCTTTAGCTCACGGCGGCAATCATCAAGGCTTTTTAGCAAAAGTTGATGAGTTTGAATTTTGCGAAATCGCAGATTTGAAAGAAGCAAAATTTTTAGTAATTTTGTGGAATTTAAGCGATATAGGAAACATCGGCGCGATCGTCAGAAGCGCTTATGCTTTAGGAGCTGATGCAATTTGCGTCGTTTCAAAAAATTTACAAATCGAAGGTGTTATAAGAGCAAGCAGCGGCGCAGCTTATGAAATAAAAATCGCTCGCATAGATGATGGTGCCGGTTTAATAAATGAATTAAAACAAATAGGCTTTCAAATTTTTGCCGCTACAATGGACGGTGAAGATATAAAAACAGCCAAAATAGGCGCAAAAACCGCTCTGATTTTAGGAAGCGAAGGCGAAGGAATTCCACAAAAAATAGTTACAAAATGCGATCATAGCGTAAGTATAAAAATGAAGCACGGCTGGGACAGCTTAAATGTAAGCGCCGCATTTGCCATAATTTGCGATAGGATGATAAATGGATAATATAAAAAAATTTGAAGATTTAAAAAAACTTAATATTAAAGAAATTTCCAAAACGACACATATCGAAGAAAAAACGATAGAGCAACTTTTAAACAAAGATTTTAAAAATTTGCTTGATTTTAATGTAAACGGTTTTTTGAAAATTTTAGAGCGGGATTTTGGGCTTGATTTAAGTGATATAAAAAACGAATTTGATGAGTTTAAATCACAAAATGTTTCCAAAAAAACTACTATCATCAAGCAAATGGCGAAAAAGCAATCGTCAAATACAACAAATGTTCCTATTAAAAAATCGCGTATAATTTTTCCGTTTTTACTGCTTTTACTGCTTTTTATTCTGATATTTTTTAAATCCGATATTTTTAATTTCATAAAAAATAATGAAAATAATGCCGTATATTCAAACGCTACAAGCGTAGATAAAATAAAAACGGACCTGGAAAGTATCGGCATTAATGTTCCGAAATTTGACGAAAACAACACATTAATTGAAAGTAATCAAAGCGATGGTGAAAACAACGAATCAATAAACGCCTTGGAAAAAAGCATTTTGGTTGAAAAAGAGCACAATGCAAGTTTGGAAAATAATGCAAGCGCAAAAACAGAAAACAACGCAAGTATGCCAAATACCGCTATAATAAGTTCAAAAAATAAAATTTGGATCGGCATAATAGATATAAAAACCGGTAAAAAAACAATGCAAATAGCAAACGAGCCTTATAAAATCGATTTAAGCAAAGATTCACTTTTGATGACAGGACACGGTGAATTCGAGCTAAAAACAGATGATAAAGTTCAAGAATTTAACAATAAAAATTCAATGAAATTTTTAATTGAAAACGGCAAAATTTCGCAAATTGATATGGAAACTTTTCAAAAATATAACGGCGGAAAGGTTTGGTAGGTGAAATATTTTTGGCTTATTTTTGTATTTGTGAGCGAAATTTTTGCAGCAAATGCCGTTGAAATTTTACAAAATTTCAAATTAAACTCACAAAATTTTAATGAAAATGAGCTGAAAGATGAAAACTTGAATCCTGATTTTGACAAAATTTCTCAAATTTTAAAGCAAAATAAAAGATTTTATATATTTGATGAAATTTCACAAAATACTGAAATTTCGGACAAAAATGAAACAAAGGATAAAAATCTGGCATCGGATGAAAATCAAACTGATTTTGACAAAAAAAGCGTGCATTTCAGCAGCAAAGATTATATTTATGAGCCCAAAAATATCGGCGGCGAAAGCCTTGACGGAGAGATTATAGAAAATCATTTTTCATGGCCGCAAAAAAAAATCATCGAAAACAAAATAAACTTTAACAATGAAAACGAAATAAAAATGCATTTCGTATCAAATATAAAAGCGCCGATTTTATTAAAAAGTATAGAATTTTTAATGCAAAAAAGTGAAAATTCAGACTATAAAATAACCGAACTTAATTATTCAAAAACTCCATTTGTAGGAGTTTTTATAGGATTAAAAAATTTAGGCGAAAATAATGCCACTTTAAAAAATATTCAAGCAAATGAACAGATAGCCGAAATTTTAAGTAAATTTTATAAAATTTCGAAAGATAATGGAATTTTTATTAAAAATTTTTATTGCAATGCTGAAAAATCATATGTTTTTGAACTGGATTTAAACCAAGTAAGTTTAAACACAGCGACTCAAAAAGAAAATTTTTTTAAAAACAAAAAAAATGTTTTTTTAAATGTGAGCGATTATTTTTTTGTTGATATTATACCGAAGCAAAAAACAAAACTCGAAGTGATATTTTTTGATAAATTTTTGAATATAATTTATGAAAAAAAATCAAATAAACCGGTTTTAAGCTTTAAACAAAAAATGCCTAAAAACGCTTATTATTTGCAAATTTGCAACAATGAAAAACCTCAAAATCTTAAAAATTTGAAAGTAAATTTTAACTAAGGAGTGATTTTATGTTTGACGAGATTCATTTTAATAGAATTGAACGTTTGCCAAATTATGTTTTTGCTGAAGTAAATGCCATAAAAATGGCTGCTAGGCGAAATGGAGAAGATATTATCGATTTTTCGATGGGAAACCCTGACGGTAGGACACCTCAGCATATAGTCGATAAACTTTGCGAAAGCGCCCAAAAAGATAAAACTCACGGATACAGCGTCAGCCAAGGTATTTACAAACTTCGTTTAGCATGCGCAAATTGGTATAAAAGAAAATACGGCGTAATACTTGATCCTGAAACCGAAGTCGTCGCAACAATGGGAAGTAAGGAGGGTTTTGTGCATTTAGTTATGGCTATCACAAATCCAGGCGATGTAGCCATAGTACCTGAGCCGGCGTATCCTATTCATACACAAGCTTTCATAATAGCGGGCGGAAACGTCGTAAAAATGCCTATGAACTATTCAGCGGATTTTGTACTTGATGAAAATAAATTTTTCTATGATTTGCAAAAAACATTTGACGAAAGTATTCCAAGACCAAAATATATGGTTGTAAATTTCCCTCACAATCCAACAACCGTAACCGTAGAAAAGAGCTTTTATGAGCGTTTGGTCGCTATGGCTAAAAAAGAGAGATTTTATATAATTTCGGATATAGCTTACGCTGAAATTGCGTATGACGGTTACAAAACACCGTCTATATTTGAAGTTGATGGTGCAAAAGATGTCGCAGTTGAAGGCTATACGTTATCGAAATCTTATAATATGGCTGGTTGGCGAGTTGGCTTTGTATGCGGAAATAAACGCCTTGTCGCAGCGCTTAAAAAGATTAAATCATGGTTTGATTACGGAATGTTTACACCAATTCAAGTAGCGGCAACTATCGCTCTTGACGGACCGCAAGATTGCGTGGATAAAATTCGCCAAACTTATGAACATCGTCGTGATGTTTTGCTTGAAGCTTTTGATAATTCCGGTTGGCATATTGAAAAACCTAAAGCTTCGATGTTTGCATGGGCAAAATTGCCTGAAAAATGTCTAAATTTAGGAAGTATGGAATTTTCAAAACAACTTCTTACAAAAGCTAATATCGCAGTAAGCCCGGGAATAGGCTTTGGCGTTTTAGGAAACGATTACGTCAGAATCGCATTTATAGAAAATGAAAATCGTATCAGACAAGCGGCAAGAAATATCAAAAAATATCTAAAAGAGATTTGATGAATGTAGCAATTTTGGGCGTCGGCACGGTTGGAAGCGAAGTCGCGAATATATTGATTGAAAACAAAAAATTAATTTCAGCTCGCTCAGGCGTGGAAATCGTGCCTTTAATAGGCGTAGTCCGTAATTTAAATAAACAGAGAAATTGTAAAATTCCTCTTAGTGATGATTTGAATAGCGTAATAGATCGCAACGATATTGATGTTTTTGTTGAATTAATGGGCGGTGTAGAACAGCCTTACAGGATAATAAACCGAATTTTAAAAAAACAAAAAGCCGTAGTAACCGCAAATAAAGCACTTTTAGCTTACCATAGATACAGTCTTCAAAGTTTGGCAGGAAGCACACCTTTCGGTTTTGAAGCAAGCGTGGCCGGCGGAATTCCGATTATAAAAGCTTTACGCGAGGGACTTTCGGCAAATAAAATTTTAAAAATTACCGGAATTATGAATGGAACAAGTAATTATATTCTAACAAATATGGCTCAAAACGGCGAAAATTTTGACATTGTATTAAAAAAAGCGCAGGATTTAGGATACGCGGAAGCCGATCCTGCATTTGATATAGGAGGATTTGACGCGGCGCACAAGCTTTTAATTTTAGCAAGCATTGCCTATGGTGTGCACGGAAATCCGGAAGATATTTTGATTGAAGGTATAGAAAATATCACGCAGGAAGACATCTATTTTGCAAAGGAATTCGAGTTTGTAATCAAGCTTCTCACAATAGCAAAGCGAATTAATGATGAAAACGTAGAACTTCGTGTCCATCCGGCTTTGGTACCGCAAGACAAAATGCTTGCAAATGTCGGCGGAGTGATGAATGCGGTTAGCGTTTACGGAGATTGTGTCGGCGAAACACTATTTTACGGACCTGGAGCCGGAGGAAAAGCTACTGCAAGCGCTGTAATAAGCGATCTGATAGACATAGCACGCGGCACAAAAAGCCCGATGCTAGGGTATAAAATGCAAAATGAAATTCATCAAATGAAGCTGCTTCCTGCATGTGAGATTATGACAAAATACTATTTGCGATTAAAAGTAGAAGATAAAAAAGGTGTTTTGGCGAAAATTACAAATATAATGAGCGAAAACAATATCTCAATCGACAGCTTTTTACAAAAGCCAAAAGCAAAAGAAGAGAGCGATGTAACGCTATTTTTTACAACTCATACAAGTTTTGAAAAAGATATTCAAAATGTAATTGAAATTTTAAATATACAAAGCTATTTAAAACAAAAAGTTGCAATGATCCGTATAGAAGAGTGAAATTTTGGGATTAAAAGAGTATAAATTCGGCTTTGAAAGTGAAAACATAGCCGTGAAATTTTTAAAATCTCACGGCTTTGAAATTTTAGAGCGCAATTTTCACTCAAGATTCGGAGAAATAGACATTATTGCCAAAAAAGATAAAATTTTGCATTTTATTGAAGTAAAAGCGACAAGCAAAAATTACGAAACGGCTTACCGAATAACATCATCCAAATTCAGTAAAATTTTAAAAACAATAAAATTTTACATTACTAAAAATCAAAATGAAACTGATTTTCAAGTCGATTTTATAGGTATAAATAAAGAAAAAATAAGTTTTATAGAAAACATTTCGTTGTAAAATTCATTACTTTTTATTTAATCAATTTAAAGTATAATTATAAAAATTTTAAAGGAGACAAAATGGGAAAATATATAGAATTGACATCAGCGAATTTTGACGCTGAAACTTCAAAAGGTGCGGTTTTAGTTGATTTCTGGGCACCATGGTGCGGACCATGCAGAATGCTTTCACCTGTAATTGAAGAACTTGCAGAAGATTTTGAAGGTAAAGCTAAAATTTGTAAAGTAAATACCGATGAAGCACAAGATTTAGCGACAAAATTCGGTGTGCGAAGCATTCCGACACTTCTTTTTATAAAAGACGGCGAAATCAAAGCTCAAATGATCGGTGCACAATCAAAACAAGTTATCGCAGATAAAATCAACTCACTTCTATAATTTCTAAATTTTGGTCGCCAAAAGCGTCCAAAATTTTATATTTTTTAAATTTTTAAGGAAATGCAAATGTTGGATTTAGCAATTATCGGCGGCGGACCTGCCGGACTTAGTGCAGGACTTTATGCTACGCGCGGCGGTTTAAAAAATGTAGTAATGTTTGAAATGGGAATGCCGGGCGGCCAAATCACATCAAGCTCTGAAATCGAAAACTATCCTGGTGTCGCCGATAAAATGGACGGAATCAGCTTTATGTCGGCTTGGCAGGAGCAATGCTTTCGTTTCGGATTAAAACACGAAATGATAAAAGTAAAGCGCGTCGCAAAAAAACAAAACGGCGAATTTGAAATATTTTTGGAAAACGGCAAAAGTGAACTTGCAAAAGCGGTCATAGTCGCCACAGGTTCTGCGCCAAGGAAAGCCGGTATAAAAGGCGAAGATGAATTTTTTGGCAAAGGAGTAAGCACCTGCGCTACTTGCGACGGATTTTTTTATAAAGGAAAAGAAGTAGCTGTCGTTGGGGGCGGCGATACTGCGCTTGAAGAGAGTTTATATTTGGCAAATATCTGCTCGAAAGTTTATTTGATTCATAGAAGAGATTCATTTCGTGCAGTGCCAAGCACAACAGAAAAAGTTAAAAAAAATAAAAAAATAGAACTCATCACAAATAGCGTAGTAAATGAAATAAAAGGCGATAATAGCGGTGTCTGCGAAATCGTAATAAAAAATAAAAACGGCGAAATCAGAAATTTAAAAGTACCGGGTATTTTTACATTTATCGGTTTGGACGTCAGAAATGATATTTTAAAAGACGAAAACGGCGAATTTATATGTAAAATGAACGAAAACGGACAAGTTGTCGTAAATCTGAAAATGCAAACAAATGTACCGGGACTTTTTGCAGCAGGCGATATTAGACAAGACGCGCCGAAACAAGTTGTTTGTTCAGCCGGAGATGGCGCAATAGCTGCTCTTAGCGCAATAAATTATATAGAAAATCAGCACTAAGATAACCTAAATTTTAAAATTTATATAAAATTTTGAGTTTTGTAATATAAATTTATCTGTAAAAATTATAAAAAATAGGATTTAAAAAAATGGACTTTGCGTTTTTAAATGAAACATCGGACGAACTTATTTTTAGCGATGAGATTGATATTTTAGAAGCGCCGAATGATGAATTTTTTTTGGTTGCCAATTCGCCAAAAATAAAAGCTGAAATTTACGCCCCCGAGATTAACAATTATCTGGCAAATTCAAAAAACAACATGCTCGAAAAAGCCAAAAATGTAAAAATTTTATACGAAAGCAGAGCTTTATCTTTTGATTTTGCCACAAATTTACCAAATTCGCAAAATGTCGGCAAAAACGTTATTTATGCGAGTCAAACACCAAGAAAAACCGTAGTAGAAACGCTCCGAAAAGCCGGTTTTAAAGTAATAATCTGTAAAAACGACGAAGTAGAATCTGTATATGGAAAAATAGGCGAAATTTATGTGCAAATCACGCAAGACGTGGAAACTGAATGCGATTTTTTTATATGTGAAAACACTGATAAAAAATTTTTAACTCAAAGCGGATGTTACGAGATTTCAAATTTAGATGAAAATGAAATTTTAGAACTTTTAAGCAAAAAAACACCTGTTTATGAATATGAAAATTTTGTAAGTTATAATCATAAAATTTGCGATTTTGACGGCTCAAAAACTGAATGCTGCGGGTTTTGCGCTGATGTTTGCCCAACTGTGGCGATTTTAAAAGATAAAGAAAATGCAAAACTTAATTTTTCTCATATTGACTGCGTAAAATGCGCTAAATGCGTGCAAATTTGCCCAAGCGGCGCGCTGGAACTTGCAAAAATGAGTATTGAAAGTTTTGAAAAAATAGCAAAACTTTATAAAGATCGCTTTGTAATTTTACTTAGCGAAAAAAACTTGCCGCAAAATATCACTCTACCTGAAAATGCGCTGTATTTCGTAATACCAAACGACAAATTTTTAAAAGCGAACCATTTTTTGTCGATTTTGGAACAAAGCGGACAAAATATGATATTTTTTACACCTTATTTAGATGAAATTACAAAACAAAATATCAATTTTGTAAATAAAATTTATGATTTAAAATTTCACAAAACAGCTATTATAACGGTTGAAAATGAAAATGAACTGCAAAGTGCACTAAATAAAACCGAAAAAACAGCATATTTCGATATACCTTTTGTAAATCAAAACTCACGCGAAATTCTAAGTCAAAGACTTGGTATTTTAGTGGAAAATGAAAATTTTAGGAAAATTTCGCTTGATGAACATCCGAAATTTGCTCAAATTTCGATAAATGAAGATACTTGCACGCTTTGCGCAAGTTGTGCAGGAGCTTGCAAAAACGGCGCTTTGATAGCAGATAGTGAAGAAAACGCGATAAAATTAAACGCTTCACTTTGCACGGCGTGCGGTGCCTGCGTTAAAAGTTGCGCCGAACAAGGCACAATTGCGATTCAAACAAATGAAATTGATCTGCAAAAAAGCTTTTTTGAATATCAAACATTAGCTCACGATGAACTTTTCGCCTGTATCGAATGCGGCAAAAAATTTGCAACCAAAAAATCGGTAATGCGCGTAGCAGGACTTTTAAAAGATAATTTCACAGGCGATACTTATAAAATGAAATCACTTTTTTGTTGCAGTGATTGCAAAGCAAAATTAATGATACAAAAGCAGCTAAAGGAACAAAATGGAAACTGAAATTACTGCTGCAAGAGCACTTTATTATGAATTTCTTGCATTTATTTTTTTCTTTTACGAAGATGATAAAAAATTTTTGGAATGGAAAAAAGAGCTTGAAATTTTACAAAAATCGCCTCTCGGCGACGCGCAAAATTTTGAAATTTTAAAAAGTTTTGATTTTAAGAGCTTTAAAGCGGAGCAAAATGCCGTCTTATTTGACTTTTCCATTTCAAATGTAGCGCTAAGCGCCTCTTTTTATGATGAAGGAAGAGACGAAGGAAAAATGAAAATTTTTGTGAGTAATATCCTAAAAAGAAGCAAATTTAGAAAAAACGAAAAAGAAAAAAATGATGAAGATTTTATCGGTTTTATATTTTATTTTATGTCTGTTTTGCTTAAAAACGGCGAAACAGCACTATCTCGCGAACTTTTCAGCAGCGTAATAGATAAAATCGCCGATAAATTTTCAAGCGCACTTATTTCTCATCCTAATGCAGTTTTTTTTGCAAGTATAGGAAAAATTTTACGCGATTTTATTGAACTTGAACGCACAATAAAACGTTAAAATTTATAGCGTCCGCCATTTTGAGAAACAAATAAAATTAATTCAACCGCTTTTTAAGAAAAGTGAATATTTTTCTTTTATTTATTTTGCTAACAGTTCTGCATATCATCTAATCAAAAATATTATTTACAATAAAAATGCACAATCATAGGATTTTAAAAATTTACATTTAAATGTAATTTACACATAGTCTATTCCTTTAAATCAAGATAAAAATCTCTCCATTGCTTTTCTTCCCACGAATAAGCCCTTTGATAAACCGGTATAGTAAAAATTTTTCTTCATTAAATAAACCGCTGATTGTTTTTTGCTGAAATCTCATTTTTATCATTAAAAATAAAATTTTTATAATTTTATTTCAATTATACTGTATCACAATAATACAGCGCCATAAAGCAATTTTTAAACGAAATCGCATTTATGGTATTTGGAAATTTTAAGTGATTTTTGGTTAAAATGACGAAAAATTTTTAAAGGAAAATCATGAATATCGAAAAAATTTATAAAGAACACGGCGCGTTTTTAGATGGTCATTTTTTGCTCAGCAGCGGCAATCACTCACAATTTTATTTACAAAGCGCTAAAATTTTGGAATTTCCCTGGATAGCAGGAGAATTGGCAAATGAACTTTTTAATGTAATAAAAAATGCGGGCATTGAGTTTGATAGCGTCTGTTCGCCTGCACTTGGCGGAATTTTGGCTGGCTACGAACTTGCAAAATCAGCGCACAAAAGATTTATTTTTACAGAAAGAGTTGATAAAAAGATGACTCTTAGACGCGGATTTAGTGTATCAAAAGGCGAAAAATTCATAGTTTGCGAAGACATCATAACAACAGGCGGCTCAGCTTTGGAAAGCGCAAAAATCATAGAAAGTCTTGGTGGAGAAGTTGTAGCGTTTGCGGCGCTTGCAAATCGCGGCTTCTGCGCGGTACAAAATTTAGGAAACGAAAGAAAAGAAAGCTGCAAATTACCGCTTAACAAACCTCTTTTTACACTTGGAAATTTTGAATTTGATATTTATGAGCCTGAAAATTGCCCGCTTTGCAAAACAGGAAGCGTGGCGATAAAACCTGGAAGTCGCGGAAACTGAAATTTACAAAATCAATTTGATTTTGTAAAATCTTTTTTAAATATGGTTTAAAAAATCAAGTCTTTCGATATTTTAAACGTATTTTTTACTTTGAAATTATAGTTTAAAGCGCATTAAATCTAAAATTTGTTTTAAAATTTTAGATTTAATAAAATGCACAAAAATATTTATCTATATTAAATTTTTAAAAACATTTAACAAAAATATCCAACTTATACTTGCCGCGTTTTTTAATTTAAAATTTTGGAAAATAAATTAAATTTTGCAATTAATTTTATAATTGCAAAAATATTAAAGATATTCCTCTAAAACTTTTGGAATTTTAATTGAGCCATCTTTTTGTTGGTAGTTTTCCATTATAGCTACAAGTGTGCGACCAACTGCCAAAGATGAGCCGTTTAGCGTATTTACCAGACGGTTTTTACCATTTTTATCTTTGTAGCGAATTTTTGCCCTTCTTGCCTGAAAATCGCGACAATTTGAAATAGAACTTATTTCTCTATATGTATTTTGTCCTGGAAGCCAAACTTCAAGATCGATTGTTTTAGCTGCTGAAAAACCTAAATCACCGCTGCAAAGCATCATTTGGCGATGCGCAAGCCCAAGACTTTTTAGCAGATCGCTCGCACAACTTACCATCTCATCAAACATTTTATCGCTATCTTCAGGCTTTGTGATGGATACAAGTTCAACTTTTTCAAATTGATGTTGACGAATCATTCCGCGTGTATCTTTTCCTGCGGAACCGGCTTCTTTGCGAAAACAGTGACTGTAACTGGTAAATTTAACAGGAAGTTCATCTTCGCTTAAAATTTCACCATTGTAAAAATTCGTAGCCGTAACCTCGCTAGTTGGAATTAAATATAAAGAAAGCTCGTCATTATCGACTTTGTAAAGATCATCTTTAAATTTCGGAAGCTGTCCCGTGCCGAAAAGAATTTCATCTTTTACTAAAAACGGCAAATTTACAAGTTCAAAACCGCGACTTTGATTAAAATCAATCATATAATTTATAATCGCTAAATTTAACTTAGCACCCATACCTTTTATCGCAGTAAAACGACTTCCGCTAAGTTTCACACCGCGCTCAAAATCGAGCCAGCCAAGTTTTTCACCAAGCTCAAAATGTTCTTTCGGCTTAAAATCAAAAACAGGCGGTTGTAAAATCTTTTTTATGCAGACATTTTCATTTTCATCAGCACCGAAAGGTACATCATCATCTATTATATTCGGCACACAGGATGCAATTTTATCAAGCTTTATTTCGGCGGCTTTTACAATTTCACTTTGGGTTTGAATTTTTGATTTGTTTATCGCAAGCTCTTTTTTAAGCTCACCTGCATTACCTTTTTGACGCATTATTTCGCCGAATTCTTTGCTTTTTGTATTTTGTAAATTTTGTAAATTCTCCAACTCTAAGCGATCTTTTTTAAGTTCGTCATAAGTTTCTAAAAGAGTGCTCAATACATCGTTTTTTACATTTTTTGCAATAAGTTTTTTATTAAATTCATCAAAATTTGTTTCAATCAGTTTAAGGTTTATCATATTTTATGCCTTTAGAATTAAAATTTTGTTATTGTATCCAAAATAATCTTAAAGGCATAAAATTTTATAATATATTTTTGATGTGTATTTTTTACGATTTTTTATTAAAAATTGTATATTTTATTCAAAATCTAAATTTATACTTATAAGAATTTAAGAAAAATTAAATTTTATTTTATGTATAATCAAAAGTTATACTGAAATTTCAAAATCAAGAAAGGAGAAAAATGTCAAAAGACGACGTAATCGAGATTGACGGAAATGTCATTGAAGCATTGCCAAATGCTACTTTTAAAGTAGAACTTGACAACAAACATGTAATTTTGTGTCATATTGCAGGAAAAATGAGAATGCATTATATCAAAATTATGCCAGGAGACAGAGTAAAAGTCGAACTTACACCTTATAGCCTTGATAAAGGTCGAATCACATATAGGTATAAGTAAAAATAAAGCAAAATTTTTATATAATCAATGTTTTGCAACTAAGCTGTGTGAAGAAGTGTTTTCAAAATTACCACTATTTTGAAAACAGTTGGTTTGATACTTTCAAATGAAATTTCGTTAAACCTGAGTGCAGTTTGCATAAAAAAGTGGAAAAATTTTTTAGGAGACTGAAATGAAAGTTCGTCCTTCTGTGAAGAAGATGTGTGACAAATGTAAAATTGTCAAGCGTAAAGGTGTTGTTCACGTAATTTGTGAAAATCCAAAACATAAACAAAGACAAGGATAAAATATGGCTCGTATATCAGGTGTAGATTTACCAAAGAAAAAAAGAATTGAATACGGCCTAACTTATATCTATGGTATAGGTCTTTTTACTTCAAGAAAAATTCTTGATGCAACAGGCATTTCTTATGACAAAAGAGTCGCTGATTTAAGCGAAGATGAAGTCGCTGCAATCCGTAAAGAAATCCAAGAACATTATATGGTTGAAGGTGATTTAAGAAAAGAAGTTTCTATGAATATCAAATCACTTATGGATTTAGGTTGTTACCGTGGTTTAAGACATATAAAAGGTCTTCCTGTGCGCGGTCAAAAAACAAAAACAAACGCAAGAACCAGAAAAGGTAAACGTAAAACTGTAGGTGCAGTATCAGCTGCTGCCAATAAGGAATAGAAAATGGCGGAAAAGAAAATATTAAAGAAAAAAGTAGTTAAAAAAAGTATAGCAAAAGGTATTGTTTATATATCTGCTACATTTAATAACACAATGGTTACAGTTACCGACGAAATGGGTAATGCAATTGCTTGGAGCAGTGCAGGAGCGCTTAATTTTAAAGGAAGTAAAAAATCAACTCCATATGCTGCGCAACAAGCTGTTGAAGACGCATTAAATAAAGCAAAAGAGCATGGAATAAAAGAAGTCGGTATCAAAGTTCAAGGTCCGGGAAGCGGTAGAGAAACTGCTGTAAAAAGCATTGGTGCGATTGAAGGAATAAAAGTTACATTTTTTAAAGATATTACACCATTAGCACACAATGGTTGCCGTCCACCAAAAAGACGCCGAGTGTAAGTTAGAAAGTAGGAGAATATTATGTCAAGATATACAGGTCCAGTTGAAAAATTAGAAAGAAGACTTGGCGTTGATCTTTTTATGAAAGGCGAAAGAAGACTTGCTGGCAAATCAGCACTCTTAAAACGTCCTTATGCACCGGGACAACACGGACAAAGACGCGCAAAAGTAAGTGAATACGGCTCACAATTAAGAGAAAAACAAAAAGCAAAATTTATGTACGGTTTAAGTGAAAAACAATTTAGAAGATTGTTTAAAGAAGCTGCCAGAAGAGAAGGAAATACAGGAGAAATTCTGGTTCAACTTTTGGAACAAAGACTTGATAATTTAGTTTATCGTATGGGCTTTGCTACAACTCGCAGATTTGCTCGCCAACTTGTTACTCACGGACACATTTTGGTAGACGGCAAAAGAGTGGATATACCGTCATATAGCGTAAAAGTAGGTCAAAAAATCGAAATAGCGGAAAAAAGTAAAAATAATCCGCAAATTTTGCGCGCTGTAGAACTTACAGCTCAAACAGGAATTGTTGCGTGGGTAGATGTGGAAAAAGATAAAAAATTCGGAATTTTCACACGCAAACCTGAAAGAGATGAAATTGTTATTCCTATTGAGGAAAGATTTATAGTAGAGCTTTACTCTAAATAATAGGGGGCGATAATGAGAAAAATCACAACATCAGCTTATATGCCAACTGAAATTGAAGTTGAAAATGTCAGCGAAAATGTTGCTAAAATTATAGCTTATCCATTTGAAACGGGATATGCGGTTACTCTTGCACACCCTTTAAGAAGACTTCTTTATACAAGTACAGTCGGTTATGCGCCGACTGCCGTTAAAATTGACGGTGTTAGTCATGAATTTGACAGTATGAGAGGTATGCTTGAAGATGTCGCAATTTTTATTATAAATCTAAAAGGAATAAGATTTAAGATAAAAGGTGATTCAAAAAGAGAAGTTATCGAATACAATTTTACCGGTCCGAAAGAAATTACAGGCAAAGATTTAAATAACGATATTGTAGAAATAGTAAATCCTGATGCTTATTTGGCAACAATAAACGAAGATGCGGATTTGAAATTTAGCGTTGTGATAGAAAAAGGAATCGGATATGTGCCGAGTGAATCTATTAGAGATTATGTAAGTAGCGATTATATTGCGCTTGATGCATTCTTTACACCTGTAATTCGCGCTATTTATGATATAGAAAATGTATTCGTAGAAGATAATCCCGACTATGAAAAAATCATTTTTACAATCACAACCGACGGTCAAGTAAGTGCGGTTGACGCATTCAAAAATGCACTTGAAGCAATGTATCAACAAATGTCAGTTTTCAAAGGCATTGTAGATATTGATACCGGCAAAAGTTTCACAAAACAAATTCCAAGCGGTGAGCATTCAAAACTTTTTGAAAGCATTGAAAATTTAAATTTGAGTGCAAGAAGCTTTAATTGTTTGGAAAAAGCGGATATCAAATTCGTCGGCGAAATTGTTATTATGGACGAAAGTGAATTAAAAGGTATTAAAAATTTAGGTAAAAAATCTCTCGAAGAAATTAAATCCGTTATGGAAGAAATCGGTTATCCGATAGGAAATGAAGAGATTAAAGACAAAAAAGAAGTGCTTAGCAAAAAAATAGCTGAGCTTAAAAAGAAAGCTAAGGATGATAAATGAGACACAAGAACGGATATAGAAAATTAGGTAGAACTTCATCTCATCGTGCAGCTTTGCTAAAAAATTTAACAATCGCAATTGTTAAAAACGGCAAAATTGAAACAACACTTGAAAAAGCAAAAGAGCTTAGAAGTTATGTAGAAAAACTAATTACACGCGCAAGAAAAGGCGATTTCAATGCGCATAAATTTGTTTTTGCAGCTTTGCAAGACAAAGAAGCTACAAATATGCTTGTTAATGAAGTAGCTCCAAAATTCGCTACTAAAAACGGCGGATATACTCGTATAATAAAAACTCGCACACGTCGTGGTGATGCCGCTGAAATGGCATATATTGAGTTGATTAACGAATAAATTTTAGTCAGGATTTTTCCTGACTATCTTATATATTTCAAAAATTTTATCTAGTATCATTAAAAAATCTTAAATTTTATTGCATTGTTATAAATTCAATATAAAAACGGGACTTATTTATAAATTTAAATCTCTAAAAAAGCTTTAAATTATTGTTTTAAGTATAAAAACCGGCATATCTTAAAAAATTTTGAAGTAAACTTAAAAATAAATTTTAAACTGTTTTTTTGTATTAATATGAAATTTTTTGGCAAAAAAATTTAACCATCGATAAAATATTAATAAATCATCATAAGTTATTTTACGAAATTTATCCGTTTAAATTATAAGTTTAATAAAAAAATATTATAAATTCTTATAAATAAGAAAATTTGTAAGCTATATTAAAAAACCAAATTTTTATTAATTTATCAATTGATTTTTTAAATAAACAACAATGTCAATTATTAATCATTTTGTTTCCAATGCTTTTTGAACTTGATTGCCATACGGCTCTATATTAAAATTTTTAGCTTTCAGGCTTACTTTCTCTATGTAATTATTCACATTTTGCGGTGTTAATAATCCTTTTTTATTGCTTATCATTTTCAGCATAAGAGAATTTATTTTTTCGCTATAATGTGTTAAATCCTTATAATTTGCGATATCATCAGTAAAATTCAAATCATTGAAGCCGTAAATTTTAAGATTTGAATATTTTTTACTTTCATTTACCAAAAATTTTACAAGTTTCATTTCAAAATCAAACTCTTTGTTTTTTGTTTGAAATTTTATAGCTTTATAAAGTGTAGAATATGGCGGTAAGATAAGAATAAAATCCGTTTGCGGGTAATTTTTGACAAATTTTAAAATTTTATCGTCCAGATATTTTGTCTGTTTTTCAAAATCACCGCTGAAATTTTGAAATTTGCCGCTTGATATTGTTTTATTTGCGTCTATTATTACATTAAATGCATCTTTTATTTGATTTTTGTCCTTAAATTTTATCCAGTTATCAAAGCCGCCGAAACGTGAACTGTGCCATTTAATATTAAACCATTTATTCGGTCTGTCAAAATCAACTTCTTTAAGCGGACAATTTTTGTCACCCAAAAAAACATCCTGAAAATTTAGTTTCAAAATAAACTTTTATATCGTTAAACGGATTTTTATCATATAAAAAATCATAATTTAAATGTTCATAATGTGGGTTTTATACGGATTTATTAAAGCAAAATCATCAAGTGAATACAAAATCATATCCAGGTTTTTATTTCTCAGTGTATAATCAAGAACAAATTTTCTATTATAAAAATTTCCTCCGTTAAGAGAGAGATTGAAAAATTTTAACTCTTTTTTTGAGTGAAATATTTTACCGCCTCTTTAGCCAAAGTGTTTTAAAGCATTGAAGTACCTAAAATCAGCCCGTTAAAATCATAATTATTTATAATTCCGGCAGCTTGAACGCGCATATTTGTGTAAAGTTTTTTACTGAATTCCTGATTTATATGATAAATTTTAAGAGGATCTATATAAATCATCACAGCTGCAATAAAAATAAAAATTCCAATCGCAACAGCAAAAGCGCCGCCAAAAACAAAAGTAAAAAATTTGGCGGTATTTTTTTAAAATTTTAATTAAAAATTTCACACTTTCTACTGTTTCATTAATTTTTTTGCAGTTTCTGCGATATTTTTATCGGTAAAACCGAAATGTTTAAAAAGATCACTCGCTTTGCCGCTTGCACCAAATGTTTTCATACCGAAAATTTCATCTGCGAATTTATACCATTCAAGACCGCTTGCAGCCTCAACGGCTAAAATTTTACCTTTTAAAATTTTATTTATATAATCTTCATTCTGCTCACATAAAATCTCAAAACAAGGCGCAGATACAACATTTGCATTTATATTTTCGCTTTTTAAAATTTCAGCCGCTTTCAAGCAAAGTTCCACTTCGCTTCCGCTTGCAATCAGTGTAATTTTTGCATCTTTTGTTTCTTTTACTAGATAAGCTCCATTTTTTACGCTTCCAAGAACAGCTTTCGGCAGACTTTCAAGTCCTTGTCTTGAACATACAAAAGCCGCAGGTTTTAAGTTGTTTAAAGCTATTTTCCAGCACTCTACGTTTTCATTTCCATCAGCCGGTCTAAATGTATAAAAATCAGGCATTGAGCGAAATGTGCCAAGTTGTTCTATAGGTTCGTGTGTAGGACCGTCTTCGCCGACACCGATACTATCGTGAGTAAAAACAAAATAATGACGCAATCCCATAAGTGCGGCAAGTCTTACACCTGCTTTCATATAATCGCTAAAAATAAAAAATGTAGCGGAAAACGGTATGAAAAGACCGTATCTTGCGAATGCATTGCCGATTGCAGCCATAGCGTGTTCTCGAATGCCATAGTGAATATTTTTTCCGTACGGAAAATCGCCGGAATTTTTAAGTGCGGTTTTGTTTGATGTGGCAAGATCCGCACTTCCACCTAGAAATCCCGGAATTGCTTCACTTATTGCATTTAAAATTTTACCGTTACTCTCTCTGGTTGCGATTTTTTGACCGCTAAAATCAGGAAAAACAATTTTTGAAAAATCAGGATTTTGCAGTTCATTTAAAATTTTACGTTTATCATCGCTTAATTTTTCCACTTTTTCATTCCAAAGTTTTTCTGCTAAATCGCCTTTTTCTATTGCGGATCGTGTCTCAAAAAGTACGTCTTCATCAACAAAAAAACTTTTTTGCGGATCAAAACCGACCGCTTTTTTAGCTCTTGCAATTAAGTCTTCTCCAAGTGGCGAACCATGAGTTTTTGCACTTCCTTCAAGCTCTAAAGCGCCTTTTCCGATTGCTGTATTTACGATAATTAAATATGGCTTTGTCTTGTTGGCTGCTTCATTTAATGCAAATTCGATTTGATCAAAATTGTGTCCGTCGATTCTTGCTACTTCAAAACCTTGTGCTTCAAAGCGCACTTTTACATCTTCATCCCACGTAATATTTATATTGCCGTCAATTGTGATATTGTTTGAATCATAAATTATTACTAAATTATCCAAATTTTGATTTCCGGCAATTGAGCAGGCTTCATAGCTTATACCTTCCTCCAAATCGCCATCGCCACAAATACAATAAACTTTATGATCTATAATTTTATTTTTATCTTCATTCAGTAAATTTGCGGCAAATTTTGCTGCCATTGCAAAACCGACTGCATTTGCTATGCCTTGACCAAGTGGTCCTGTTGCTATTTCAATTCCCGGAGTTGTGATTTCAGGATGTCCCGGAGTTTTACTGTAAATTTGGCGAAAATTTTTAAGATCGTCTAAGCTCAATTCATAACCTGTAAGATATAAATAACTATAAATCAAAGCGCTTGCGTGGCCACCTGAAAATACCAATCTGTCACGATTCAACCATTTAGGATTCTTTGGATTATGACGGATATGGCGCATAAGTACGGTTATAACATCGCTTAATCCCATCGGTGTTCCAGGATGTCCTGAATTTGCTTTTTGGATCATATCCGCACTTAAAAATTTTATTGTGTTTGAAATTTTTTCATTCATCTTTTATCCTTTCAGATATTTTTCTATCAAATTTTCTACCATTTTTTTTAGTTTCGGCTCGAAATTTTCATTTAAAATTTCGCCAATCAGCCTATTTTTATATAATTTTGAATTTTCTATACCGATAATATTTGTAAATGAATTTTTAAATTCATCGTGTCCTACAGGTTTTCCTGCGATTTTATCACTGCTTGTGGCATCTATCAAATCATCATTTATTTGAAAAGCAAGTCCGAGTTTTAGCCCGATTTCGTAAATTTTATCAGTTTTTTCTTTCGGTATTTCTGAAATTGTTGCACCAAGAGCTAAGCTTGCGCCGATTAGTGCGCCGGTTTTTAAACGATGCAAAAATTCAACTTGTGAAATTTCAAGCTGTTTTTTTTCAAAAAAACAATCAATCGCCTGACCCAAAACCATTCCAGCGCTTCCTGCGTTTTTACTTAAAATTTCAACGCATTTTATTTTAATATTATCGTTTAAATCAGCGCGTGAAATTCTATAAAACGCCTCCGTATTTAGTGCATCTCCAACTAAAATTGCACTTACCTCATCATATTTTTTATGAATTGTAGCAATTCCTCTTCTAAAATCCGCATTATCGACGCTTGGCAAATCATCATGAATAAGCGAATATGTATGAATCATCTCGATTGCAAGCGCAATAGGCATTGCTTTTGAAAGTTTTTTCGGTGCCATAGCTTCCACAACACCTAAGCAAAGTTGCGCTCTGAAATGTTTTCCGCCGGCAAACAGCATATAATTTAACGCTTCTTCAAAATAAGGATGAAAACTTGGCGCTTTTATCGGATTTTCACGCAAATAATTTTCAAAATTTTCAAGCGGGCTCATTTTTCGCCACCGAAACCGCCTAAATTTCCAATATCTCCAAGCATTTTTGCTGCTAAGTTTTTCTTTTCATTGTCAATTAGTTTGACCGCGTCATTTATAGCGGAAATCAACAAAATTTGAAGGCTGTCTTTGTCGCTCATAAGGCTGTCATCTATACTTACATCTAAAACTTCGCCTTTTCCACTGATTTTTATTTCTACCATTCCGGCTCCGCTTTTTACGCTAAACTCGCGGTTTGCATTTTCGTTTTCCATTTGCTGCGCCTTTTTTTGTAAGTCGCCAAGCATTTCATTCATTTTAGATAAATCAAAACCTTCAAACATATTCTACTCCAAAGCTTCATTTTTACTATTTACATGCACGATTTTAGGTTTGAAATTCAAAGCTTCATCCGCGCTCATTTGCGCATAACTTACAATTATAACCAAATCACCGATGCAAACTTTCCTTGCAGCCGCACCGTTTAGGCAAATTTCACCTTTTTTGCCTTTTATTATATATGTGCTGAATCTCTCACCGTTATTTATATCCAAAATATCCACCTTTTGAAATTCCAGCATTCCGGCTTTTTTTATAAGTTCTTCATCTATTGTGATTGAACCCACATAGTTAAGATTTGCATCAGTAACTGTGGCTCTGTGAATTTTACTTTGAAGCATTGAAATTGTCATTTTTTATCCTTTGTTATATTTTTTATCTTAATTAAATTATACTTTTTATTGCAAAAAGTATTATACAAGTAAAAATTTAAATTAAAATTTATAGTATTCTTAGTCATTGAATTTTGCAATAAAAAAATATCAAAATTATCAAAAATGCCGGTTATATTCGTGGCGTTTAAAAATGGTGCTTTTTGTGATAAAAAATCTAAATTTTTCATTTTTATCACTTAGTGCCATTTAAAATTTCAAGAACGCACTCTTTATCGTTAAAATGATGCTTTACACCTTTAATTTCCTGATAAGTTTCATCGCCTTTACCGAGAATTACAACCATTTCGCCGTTTTTAGCAAGACTTATCGCTTTTTTTATAGCTTCGGCGCGATTTTCTATTTTTATTATTTTGTTTTTTTCTCGCATACCGCTTTCAATTTCATCTATTATGACATTTGGATCTTCACTTCTTGGATTATCACTTGTAATAATTGCCGTTTTTGCGAAATGCTCCACTATTGCTCCCATTTTTGGACGCTTTGTCTTATCTCTATCTCCACCGGCGCCAAAAACTGCAATAAGTTCATGATCTTTTAGCGCATTTAATACTTTTTCAATTCCATCCGGTGTATGAGCAAAATCTACGACTACATAAGGATTGCGACTTACGATTTGGACGCGACCTTCCACACCGCCGAAATTTGCAAGGGCTTTGGCAATTTTCTTATTATCATAATTTGTAAGAATTTTAACAGCCGCAAACGCAGCCATTAAATTATATAAATTAAACTCTCCTACAAGCGGACTTTCAATTTGAATTTCTCCATCCGGTGTTCTTAAAAGAGCATCAATCGCTCTTTTTACGCTATAAGCTAAAACAGAATAAGTTGCAATCTGTTTTAATGCGTAGGTTCGCGCATTTGTTTCATTGTATATGATGCCGCCAGCGTCCTTATTTATCAGTTTCGGCGTATCGTCTTTGAAAAATGAGCTTTTTACGCGTGCATATTCTTCCATAGTTTTGTGATAATCAAGGTGATCCTGTGTTAGATTTGTAAAAATTTTAAGTGCAAAATTCAGTCCTTGTATACGGTTTTGCGCAATTGCGTGAGAGCTTACTTCCATTATAAAAAACTCACAGTCTTCTTTGCTTGCCTCATACAAATAACCGATTGTTTTAAAAACAGAACTTGTTGTAAGACCTTTTTCATCAATTCTACGATCATTTATAAAAGCGCCTCTTGTGCCCGATAATCCGCATTTAAAGCCTAAATCCAAAAGAGTGGAATAAATTGCCGCGGCGGTTGTGGTTTTGCCGTTTGTGCCAGTGATTCCGACGATTTTGATATTTTTATTTATATTAAGCATTTTTTTAGCTTCATCTATACTTATGATTTTTGCACCATTTTTTAACGCACTATCCGTAAATTTCATATTTGCGTCGGTTTGCATAAAATATGCGCCATTTTGGCATTCGTTGGAATTATCGGTAATAAATGTATTTTGAAATTTTATTTTCATAATCGGTCTTTAATTTAAATTTTACTTATTTAAAAAGCATGTAAAATTATACATTAAAAATATAAAAAAATTGATTAAAAAGTCGGTATAAAATACAAAAAAGCAAAATAAAATTTATTATCCGAAATTTAAAAATTCAAATAAATTTTAAAACCTTTTTTTAGATAACTAAATTTTATTCTCTGCCGCTTAAAAGCGGAACAAACTCGCACTCTTCAACAATTTCTTCGCTTATTTCGCCATTTATATTTTTGCGAAATTTTGTGATAAATTGTTTGTCGTCTTTTATAATCGGAGCAAGCAAAATTCCACCGTTTTCAAGCTGAGAAAACAATCTATCGTTAACATTTTCGCTTGCCGCCCAAATTAAAATTCGTTCATACGGAGCAAAATTTCTCCAGCCGCAGTTTCCGTCGTCATATCGCACATTTACATTTGAAATTCCTAAATTTTCAAAATGTTTTTTCGCCTCTTTTACAAGTCTTTCTATTCTTTCTATCGTAAAAACTCTATTTACTATTTTGCTAAGAACGGCCGCTGCGTATCCGCTTCCACAACCGATTTCAAGTATATTTTCACATTTATCGCATTCTGTTTGCATTATCATTTTTGCTACAGTTAGAGGCGAACTTATCCACTGATTTCCCAAAATCGGCTGAGGATTTAAATCGTAAGCGTGAGCTTCAATAGGCACAAACTCGCTACGAGAAATTTCACTTAAAGCGCGAAAAAGCGGTAATGAAATTTCGATTTCGGTTGCGATGTTTTCCGCCATTTTCGTACATCTGCGTTTTTCATAATCGCTTGCACTAAAAATCATCGAAATTTAAACTTCCTTTGCTGTAATTCGTAACTTTGCTTTCGAAAAAGTTTGATTTTTGGTCATTGAATTTCGCAAAATCGTCAACCCATTTTATCGGATGACGAGCATTGTATTTTTTGTTAAGTCCGATTGCGCTTAATCTGTTATCGACTAGATAATGAATATATTCTTCGATAATTTCATCCGTTAAACCCATAATTTGATTTTGTGTGATGTATTTTCCCCACTTGATTTCAAGTTCGCCCGCTTTTTCAAACATTTCATAAATTTTAGCTATATTTTTATCGTTAAAAAGATCCGGGCGCTCTTTGCGAACGGAATTTATCATATTTTGAAAAAGAAGTAAATGCGTAATTTCATCTCTTTGAATAAAACGAATCATTTGAGCACTTCCTAACATTTTACCGCTTCTTGCAAGCGCGTAAATAGAACAAAATCCGGAATAAAAATAAATTCCTTCCAAAATTTGATTTGCAACCATTGCCAAAAGCAGTTTATTTTCATCAACCTCCCCCGCAAGTTCTTCGTAAATACTTGAAATATAATCGTTTTTTTCGCGAAGCACATCATCAAATTTTTCCATTTCATAAATTTGATCCGTGTTTTGACAAATGGCTTCTACCATTACAGCGTAACTTTTACTGTGATTTGCCTCTTCGTAAGCTTGACGAGCTAAAATCGCATTAATTTCAGGAGCTGTTATATAAGGATTTATATTATCCGCCAAATTATTCGTTTGGAAACTGTCCATTGAAATAAGTTGGCTCCAAACAAGCTCATACATACGTTTTTCAGCAGGAGTTAAATTAAAATTATAATCCCTTACATCATCTGTAGTATCGACTTCACGCGGAAACCATGTATTTGCTTCCATAATATCCCAAAGTTTTAAAGCCCATACATATTTCGCTTTTGTAAAATTTAAAATTCCTTGCGGATTTCCTGAAAAAATTTTACGCTCTGTAAGCGTTTCGTTTGAAAACGGATTATATATTTTCTTTCTTTTCATTTTCTATTCCTTTATTTATATAAATTTCAATACAAAATCTGTCCAAAATTTTACCATAAACGGCGCCAAAATACATAAAATTGCAGAAAATGTAATAATAAATTTTATCGCATTCGATGAATTTTGTTTATACAATGTCGCTTCCGCATTTTCAAGCGGCTCTTTTAAAAACATACAAACGATAATTCGCAAATAATAATACACTGCAATTGCGCTGTTTATCGCCATAATCACAGCCATAAAAATAAAACCCGAGCTGATAGCCGAGCCCATAAGATACATTTTTCCCCAGAATACACTAAAAGGTGGAATTCCTGCAAGTGAAATCATAAAAAGCGCCATTAAGAATGAAGTATAAGGCAAAAATTTAACAAGTCCGTTAAATTTTTCAAATGGATGATCAAATCGTTCGTGCCAAATATTTTGCTTGTTGCGAGTAAACCAAAGCACGCTAAATGCGCCGAGATTTGCGAAAGAAAACATAAGCCAATATAGAAAAAGCCCTATATTCGCCGATTTGGTCCCGATTACAACGGCGCAAAGCACAAATCCCGCATGAGAAATCGAGCTGAATGCAAGCATTCTTTTTACATCATTTTGAATTAAAGCCATAATATTTGCCAGTGTCATCGTAAGCACGGCAATAATATAAAGAGATATTTGAATAAATGCGATATTTGAATCATAAAGCGATTCAAAAACTCTCATAGCAACGATAAAGCCGGCAATTTTAGGCACAATTGAAATATATCCTGCCATTACTTCACTTGAACCTTCATAAACATCCGGTATCCACGTGTGAAACGGAATCAAGGATAATTTAAAACCGATTGAGCAAATCAAAAATATGCAAGCCGTAGCAATTAAAATCGGATCTGTATTTTTTGCACTATATGAAATCGCACTTATATCAAGACTTGCGCTGCTTAAATAAAAAATCACAATTGCAAAACAAAAAAATCCGGTACTAAGCGCTCCCATTGTAAAATATTTTATAGCGGCTTCTATAGCGCGTGTGCGATTGTGAAGCGCTATTAAAGCATAAAGTGCAAGAGATGATGTTTCAAGTCCGACTAAAATCACAATCAAATTTTGACTTGAAACCATGAATTCATATCCTACTATCATAAATAAATAAAGCGCGTAAAATTCCGCTAAACTGCAATCATGAAAGTTCTCTTTACTAAGAGTAAGCGGTAGAAAAAGAATGGAAAACAGCAAAATAATAATCATGGAAATAAATGCAAATCCATCAATCAAAACAAGATCGAAAAATCCGCGAACAATGCCCGAATATCCGAATAAAAAGAAAATATTTATAGCAAGCCCTAAAATAGCAAGCATAGTCCAAAATGTTCGAGATATATTTTTGTTAATAAAATTTAAAACCAGAATAAATACGGCAAATAGACTCAAAACCATCATAGGTGCGATAGAAGATAAATTTAATATACCGAAATCAATTAAATTTTTCATTTTTCATCCTTTATGAAATTCAGCCTTTGAAGTCTTATTTGCATCTTTGTTAGGCTTTTTTGACTCATCTGATTTACGATTACACTTGATGAAACATCGATTTGGCTAAGAACCGGCTTTGGATAAACACCAAGAACGATAACCAAAATACAAATCGGCACAATCGCAAAATTTTCCATTACATTAAGATCTTTTAATTTGCGATTTTCTTCATGAATAACAGGTCCGAAAAATGTCTTTTTATAAAGATTCATACTATAAATCGCACCCATTATGATACCGAAACCTCCCAAAAACGCATAAATCGGTTCGTATTTAAACATTCCGAGCAAACTTAAAAACTCTCCTACAAAACCGATTGTAAGCGGAAGTCCGATAGAGCCTAAAAGCACTACACAAAATGTAAATGCATAAAACGGCATAACTTTAGCAAGCCCGCCGAACTCCGACATAAGTTTCGTATGTTTTCTTTCATAAATAAAACCTACAAGCATAAAAAGCCCGCCGCTGACAATTCCATGGCTTAGCATTAAAAATACTGCACCGCTGATTCCTTCAATCGTAAAGCTGAAAATTCCAAGCATAATCACGCCCATATGTGCAATTGAACTGTAAGCGATAACCTGTTTAAGATCTTTTTGAGCAAACGCAATAAATGAAGTGTAAATAATCATAATAATAGCGATAACGCACATCATATCGGCAAAATACAAGCTTGCATCAGGAAAAATCGGAAGAGAAAATCTTACAAAACCGTAAGTTCCCATTTTAAGAAGCACGGCTGCCAAAAGCACGGAGCCGATTGTAGGAGCTTGCCCGTGTGCATAAGGAAGCCAGGTATGAAATGGAAAAAGCGGAGTTTTGATTGCAAATGCGATAGAAAAAGCCAGAAACAGCCAAATTTGATAGTTAAATGGAATTTCAAGGCGTTGCCAATCTAAAATATTAAAACTGAAAGAACCGTTTGTTTTATAGCAAAGATAAGCCATAAAAATTAGTCCGAAAAGCATAAACACGGAACCGAAAAATGTATAAATGAAAAATTTAACCGCAGCGTAAATTCTTTTGCCGCTTCCCCAAGCACCGATAATATAAAGCATAGGAATAAGAGAAAGCTCCCAAAATATATAAAATAGAATTCCGTCAAGTGCCGCAAAAACGCCGATCATCGTCATTTCCAAAGCTAAGATTGAAATGACAAGATGTTTTATGCGCTCTTTTATGGTAAGACTGATTAGAGCTATAAGTGTCATAAATGTGCTTAAAATAATTAAAAACAGCGAAATTCCGTCAATTCCTATAAAATAATTTATACCTACATTTTTTATAAACGGTATAAACTCAATAAATTTAAAATTACCTTCCAAAAATCCGAAATTAAACCACAAAATAATCGAAAGTATAAGCTCGACTATTGCCGCGCAAATGCCATAAATTTTAATATTTTTTTCTTCAATAAAAATTCCGAAAATTCCCGCTAGAAGTGGAAAAAATATAACCAAACTTAAAAAATGCTCCATTATTTTTCCTTAAATCACAAATGCCGAAATCAGCAAAATCACAAAACCTATAACCATCAAACGAAGCATAAGCGAAAGATTTCCGCTTTGCATTTTATTTGTAACGGTGGCTGTTTTCATGATATATCTTGCGATAAGATCTACTGTCGTGTCTATTATTTTATTATCTATTTTCTCGCAAAATTCGCTGATCTTCAAATATCCCGCAACAATTACCTTATCATAAAATTTTGGGATAAAATATTGATTTTTTAAAATTTTATATATTAAATTTTGCTCAATTTTAGGGCTAAAAATTTGTTTTGTATAAGCGAAAACAGCAAAAATAGTGCTTGATAGAATAGCAAAAAACGTAATAATGATTAAAATTTTGGCGGTACTTTTAGAAATTCCGAAATCATAACCAGGCAAAATTTCAAGAACGAACTCTGTAAATTTATTTTCAAAAAATCCTGAAATAACCGCTAAAATTCCAAGCGGAATAAGCGATATGATGACAAAATTTTTAGCTTCATGGAGGGTGTGTGTAAATTTTTGTTTTCCGAAAAATACAAGCATAATAAGTCTGAAACTATAAAATGCGGTGAAAATGGCGCCTGTTAAAAGTGTAACCCAAATAATTAAATCGCCTTCGTTAAATGCAACTTCTAAAATTTTATCTTTACTGAAAAATCCTGAAAACGGATAATACCCGCAAAGCGCTATGGAACCTATAATCATTAAAATTGCAGTCGGTTTCATAAATTTATAAAGCCCACCCATTTTTTTGATATTCAAATCATCATTCATCGCATGCATTACATTTCCTGCACACAAAAACAGCAAAGATTTAAAAAATGCGTGTGTCATCAAATGAAAAAGCGCAATCCAATAAGCCCCGAAACCTGCTGCTACAAACATATATCCAAGTTGCGAAAGCGTAGAATAAGCTATGATTTTTTTAAGATCATCGTGCACTAAAGCCATGCTTGCGGCAAAAACCGCCACAAATGCACCAAGACAAACTATAAAATAGCTCACAGCAGGAACAGCTGCAAAAATCACATTTGCACGAATTACCAAATAAACGCCGGCTGTAACCATTGTAGCGGCATGAATTAGCGCAGAAACCGGAGTCGGTCCGGCCATCGCATCGGCTAACCATGTATGAAATGGAAATTGAGCCGATTTTCCCATCGCACCGATAAAAAGCAAAATAGCAATAACGCTAAGTATAAATGGATTAATACCTGCCGCAGCATCAAATACTTCCGCATATCGAAGAGATCCTACTTGTGTATAAATAAGAAAAATTCCAAGTAAAATTCCAAGATCAGCCACTCTATTCATTATAAAAGCTTCATTTGCACACCAGCTGTTATTATCTTTATCATACCAAAAACCGATAAGCAACCAACTGCAAAGTCCAACGCCTTCCCAGCCTATAAAAAGTCCCAAAAAGTTGTCGCTCATAACCAAAATGAGCATAGAAAATACAAAAAGTCCTAAAAAACTGAAAAATTTATTAAATTTCTCATCGTGTTCCATATAACCGATTGAATAAATATGTACGATAGCAGCCACAATCCCAACTGTTGTCATCATTACGGCGCTTACGCTGTCTATAAGGAATGTAAAATATGAGTCAAATGATCCGGCCCCTATAAAATCGCCCAAATACACATTTATAATATGTCCGCCGTATGTAAATTCCAAAAGTGCAAAACTGCAAACGGCGCTTAAAATTATAAGAATCGAACAAACAATGCCTATAAAATTCGATTTTTTACTGAATGCGAAAATACCTGCCAGCATAAAAGCGACTAAAGGCGCAAAAAGTGAGATTAAAACATAATTTAACATTACTTGTCCCTCATCGTAGATAAACTATCAATTTCTATTGAATGTCGCTTTTTATACCATAAAATCAAAAGCCCGAGCCCGACCGCCATTTCGCTTGCAGCAATTGCGATGATAAACATCGCAAAAATTTGTCCGCCGATATCGTTATAAAAGCTTGAAATTGCCGCGAGCGCAACATTTGCCGCATTTAGTAAAATTTCAGTGGAAAAGAAAAGCATAATTAAATTTTGTCTTTTCATAACGCCGACAAGTCCAAGAACAAACATAAGCGCAGCCACGATTAAATAATGATTTAAACTTATCATTTACTCTCCTCTTCAAGAGTTAGCGACTTATCCATATTTTTGTGCACAAGCACAATTCCGCAAATCATAGCTACAAGCAACATAATAGCCACTAATTCAAAAACAATCAAATATTTTGTAAAAATTACCAAACCGATAGCTTCAATATTGTCAAGCTCTTTTATAATAGGATAGGCGCTGATTTTATCGCTCAAAATAGGCGCAACAAAAATCATAACAAGCAAAAATGCTGAAATTACCGCAAGAGAATATATTATTTTGTTTTCTTTTGCCTCTTTTACATCTTTATTTGCATTAAAAAACATCATTGAAAAACCGTAAAGAACAATAACGGCGCCCGTATAAACCATAATTTGCACTACGCCTAAAAATTCGGCTCCAAGCGTAAAAAAAAGTCCTGAAATAAATATCATACCACCTGCTAAAGCGCTCATCGCATAAAGCACATTTTTGCTGAAAACGCTTACGGCGAAAAGTCCTAAAGACAGCACACTGAAAAAATAAAAACTTATGATTTCAAACATTTTCATCAACCTTTTTTGTGTAAACCGTAGGCGTTAATTTTATTAAATCATCAACATTTTCAGGAAGTGAACCGAAACCTGTAAACTCTTTTTGGTTTTTTAATTCATCATATTTTGTGAGTAAATCTTTTTTAAAGCCAAAAAATGCTCTTTGCTCGCTTGCAAATTCATAATCTCCTCCATGAACAATCGCAAGCTCCGGACAAACATCGGCACAAAGTCCGCAATAAACGCAACGCCCGAAATTTATGGAATAATTTAACACTTTTTTGCGTCCGTCATCTCCAAGAGTCGTTTCCATTCTAATGCAGTTGCTAACGCAAATTTTTTCGCATAATCCGCAACCTATACAACGCTCATTTCCGCTTTCCAAAAGCCTTAAAAGTTTATGAATTCCGCGATATCTGTCTGATAGCTCAAATTTTTCCATAGGATATAAAATTGTATGAGAGTTGTTTTTTTTAAGCATTTCCCGCAAAACTACCCAAAGACCGACAAAAAGCTCACTGCGAAAAGTACGATGCAAAAATTGTTTAAATCTATCAAATGAACTTTTGACTTCAGCTCTTTCATCAAGTTTTATGTATTTTACCATTTTAGCTCCTAAATAATCACAAACGCTGTAACAAATATACAAATAAGCGCGATCGGCATACAAATTTTCCAGCACAGATCCATAAGTTGATCAGGTCTTAAATGAGGCCATGCCGCGCGTGTCCAAAGCATAAAGAAAAATATGAAGCTTGCTTTTAAAAATATCATAAGAGATCCCGGAATAAACCAAAACGAATTAAAACCGCCCAAAAATATAAGCGAAATCACAATCGAATAAGTTATCATATTTGCATATTCGCCGATGAAAAACATACCCCAACGCATTCCTGAATACGCAGTTCCGCAACCGGCCACAAGCTCTGTTTCATTTTCAGTCAAACAAAGCGGCGTTCTATTACACTCTATAAAAGCCGCGATTGTAAAAAGCACGAAACAGACTGGCTGTTTTATCAAAAACCAACTTGTAATTCCGTTATTTTGCTCATGTACGATGTCAATTAAAGAAAGTGATCCGACCATCATAATAACAGGAATTAACGATAATCCATTTACAATTTCAAAACTTATAAGCTGTAAAACCGATCTTGCAGAACCTATCACTCCCCATTTGTTATAACTTGCAAGACCTCCAATCAGAGTGCCATATACGCAAGTTCCGCTTACTGAAAGCAAAAACAGAATTCCAATATTTACATCACTTAAAATCGGTCTTACAACATGACCGAAAATTTCAAACTCAGGTAAAAAAGGTATCACAGACATCGCTACAAAAGCACAAGATGCTGAAATTATCGGTGCTATTAAAAAAATAAATCTGTTCGCGCCTGAAGGCATAGCGTCTTCTTTTGTAAAAAGCTTTATCATATCGGCTACAATCTGTAACACTCCGGCAGGTCCAACCATCCAAGGACCGACACGACGTTGCATATAAGCCAAAACTTTTCTTTCCGCATATGTTCCAAGCCCTGCAAGCGTAGCGATGACGGATAAAATTACAACCGCTTTTATAATGGTTTCAACAATAAAAAATGTAATATCACTCATTTTCGCCGCCTTTTACAATTTCAAAATCACAAAATCTTGAATCGGCAAAAATTTCATTTGCCGGAATTTTAGAATCAAAATACGGCAGTAAAATTCCGCCAAACTCATTATTTTCTTCTGTCGGAAGAGAAATTTCAATTCCATTTATTTTTAGCGTTAAAATTTCATCTTTTTTTATATTATGCATTTGCAAAAATTCGCTGCCGACTATAAATTTGGCTTTTTCATTAAATGCGATTGCGCTAAATTCACTAAATTCATTTATAGGATTTGCCGCATAAATAAAATCTTTTAAATTTTTATTTTCATTTTTTATTTCAAACTCGCTTAAATCAGCATCTTGTTTAAAAATTTCAAGTTCATATCCACGTTGATTTTCGCCGCTGTCTGAATAACAATTTTCCAAATCGTCAAATTTTATATTTTTAAAATTTTTACCCAAATCCTGCGTAAAATCAATCGTAAATTTTTTGCCGAAGCCAAGAGATTTTGCAAAATCGTTCAGTTCAAAACCGCAAAACGGCAAGGCTGCATTTGTAGGTACAACGCGTTTATCATAATTTGTAAAAGTGCCTTCCTGTTGGCTTAAAGCCGGCGCCTGAAGATCTTTAAAAACTCCGAAACTGTAATCACCTTCTTCATTGTAACCGAAAATTTCGCCCTCACTTTTTTCGCTGAGTTCGCATATTAAAGATACTCCAAGCGAATTCGTGCGAGGCGGAATTATTAAAATTTTAAAAGGCGTAAATTTTGCTATAAATCCGGTAAGTTTAGCCAAAATTTCAGCATTTTTTGAGCACACGAAATCTTCACCGATTATAAGCGTAAATTTTTGTCGCTCTGTTAAAATTGCGTCGATTTTTGTCTCATTTAAATCTAACAATTCGGAAAAATTTTGATCTAAATTTTTATTAAGCCACTCAGGCAAATTTTGACCGAATTTTTTTAGAATAAAAAGTAGAATTTCAATATCAAATTTCGCGTCATGCTTTATTTGAATAAAATTTTTACTGAAGTTTTTCACCACTTTATCGCTGACAGGATGAAAATAAAGTCCTGCACCTTTTTTTATTTTCAAAGCATTATTTACTTTATAACTTAAATTCGGCGCATCGCTTCTTAAAAATGAGCCTGCAACTATGATAAAATCACTGTTTGCCACATCGGCCGAATTTGCGCTGTAAAGATTTTCTCCACTTGTTTCGGCAAAATTTTTCATAAATTTTTGAAATTTAAACGCTTCGTCATTTACTAATTTTATACCGAAATTTTGTCTGAAAAGCTCTAAAATTCGTGCTTCTTCATTTGTTATAAAGCTATTAAATTTTATAGTTTTTATCTCTTTATTTTTTAAAGCAAAAACGATTTTATCAAAAAGTTTTTCATCTCTCACGGCATTTTTATTACTAAAATCAAAACCGAATCTGGCAGCACCGTTTAACCAACCGAAATAAAAATCATTGCTGACGCGGTAAATTTTTGGCGCCCTATTTTCTATACCGCTTTGTTTTACATCGTAATAAATAAGCTCACAGTCGCTGCTATGCGGATTTGAAGCAGGAATTTTATTAAGTTCCCACGCATTTGATTTATACTTGAAATCGCTGCTTGTCAAAGCTCCAACAGGACAAACAGCCACGCATTCGCCGCATTTTGAACATTCCAAAGTTTCGCCGCTGGCAGGAGCTATAAGATTTTTTTGAAATTTATTCCAAACGGCAAAAGCTTCTTTTGGCATACTTTCCTTTAAGCTTTTATCCACATTATCACCACCTCTAGGAACTGTTTTCAGCGCACTTTCACCGATTTTATCCTTGCAGGTTTTGATACATCTTTCGCAAACTATGCAAAGACTTGGACTGTAACTTATAACTCCCCATTTTTTACAAGGTTTATGCGTATCTTTGATAGCGTATTTTTGCTCATTTACGCCCATGTAATGGACAAAATTTTGAAGTTCACACTCGCCGCTTTGATCGCAAACGCCACATTCAAGCGGATGGTTTATACAATAAGTTTGCATTATCGCTTTTCGCTCTTCATTCAATTCGGGCGTATCGGTTATCACCAGCATTCCATCTTTTACTTTCGCATTGCAGGTATATACGCGTTTACCATCGATTTCGCCGACACAAAGACGACATGCAAGTGTGGGAGAAGCGCAGCTCACATAACAAAGCGCCGGAATAAAAATTCCGTTGGCTCTTGCTACATTTAGTACATATTCATTTTCTTCGCATTCGCAAACTTGTCCGTTTATCATTATTTTTATCATATCAAACCTTAGAAATTTTAGCTGTTTCAAAATTATAATTTTTGATTTCATTTACGCCAAGAAGCGCGATTGTGCCTTTTAAATTTTCATCAAGTTTAAAAATTCTGCGCACGGAAAAATTTTTTGTTTTTATTTCGACCTCATCGCCGTTTGCGATTTTTGCAACCATAGCAAAATATTTTCCGCCTACAAAATCCAAATTTTTTACATGCTCGAAAACAACCGAACCGTCAAAATTTTCAAGCTCTTTTAATTCGTTAAATTCAGTTTTTTTCAAATAAATTTCGTCTTCATTTTGATTTAAAATTTTAAGCGAAAATTTTTGTTTTAGAATTGCTAGAAAATTTTCAATATTTTGCCTATCTGTATGAAATTTCAATGTATTTTCATCAATAATTAAAATTTCAGTGCCTTTTAAAAAATCTGAAATTTCATCAATTTCTTCTTCACCGACATTGCATTCACCGCTTAAAAAGCCGATATCAAGACTGTGAAAAAAACTGTCGTCATAAAATCTTTCGCAAATCATCGCCAATACATAATTTATTGAGCCGACTTCGCACTTTACGGTTTTGCCTGATTTTTCATTAAACGGACTTATATTTAAAATTTCAGCGTTTTTAAAATTTTTAAAATCAAAAAATGGAATAAAATTTAAAATTTTCATATTTTGCCCTTTTTTACGATTATCGTCCAATCTACTTGATTAAATTGCAGCGAATTTAAAAGTGTGGAATTTAAAGCCTCAACTAAATCTGCACTTTGTTGTATGCCGCTAAAATCGCCAATCTCAAAAATAAAAATTATAACTTCACCGTTTTGTGAATTTTTTATGATTTCTCCCATACGGTTTAGAAAATTTTTGCCCAAATGTCTTAAATCATAGCGTTTCATCTATCCACCTCGCCGAGAATAATGTTTGAGCTTCCTATAATTGCCGTAACATCCGCTATATATTGACCTGGCATAATCTCTTCATAAATGGCGCAATGCCAAAAACTTGGACATCTGATTTTTAAGCGATATGGAGAGCTCTCTCCTACCGAATAAATATAAAATCCAAGCTCACCCTTAGGGCTTTCCGTTGCTAAATAAATTTCACCTTTAGGCGGTTTTAATCCTTGCGTAATAAGCACAAAATGTTGCATAAGAGAATAATTTTGACTCATAAGCTGCTCTTTGCCGGCACTTACAAACTCAGGCGAATCGGCTAAAATTTTCGGTTCGCTTGCTTTATAAAGCGGCACGCATTGAGTTAAAATTTTAACACTTTCTCGCATCTCCTGTACGTAACATTTATATCTTGCGTAGCAATCGCCGGCCTCTGCATAAGGCACGTCAAAGTCAAGTTCATCATAGATTAAATACGGTTCTTCTTTTCTAATATCCCATTTATAGCCGCTAGCTCTTAACATTACGCCCGAACACCCGCAGCTTAGCGCCTGTTCTTTTGTAATAACACCTACATTCTGAGTTCTTAAAAGCCAAATTCTATTAGTATCCAAAAGTGCTTCATAGTCGGCGATGTCTCTTGGAAATTTTTCGCAAAACGCTAGCAACTCGTCAAGCCAACCATCCGGTAAATCAACAAACATTCCGCCTATTTTTACATTATGATGAGTTAAGCGCGCACCGGAATATTTTTCTATTAAATCAAGCACGTATTCGCGCTCTCTGAAAGTATATAAAAATACAGTCATAGCACCGATATCAAGGGCATGCGTGCCCAAAAAAAGAAGATGAGAGGCGATTCTGTTTAATTCAAGAAGCATCGTACGAATGATTTGTGCGCGACGTGGAACATCAATACAGCAAAGTTTTTCTACCGTAGCGCAAAAGCCGTAATTATTTGAACCTGCGGCAATATAATCAACCCTATCGGTAACCGGCACAAACTCCTGATAAATCATATTTTCCGCCATTTTTTCCACTCCACGGTGCATATAGCCGATTCCGGGGCGAGCCTTAATGATTTTTTCGCCGTCAACTTCAAGCACAAGCTTAAGCTGTCCGTGCGCACTAGGATGTTGTGGGCCGAAATTTAATATCATATTCGAACCCTCACGGTTAAATTCCACATTTTCAAAAAACGGTCTTAGTTTGTTCGGATCTTGCATTATTTTCTCTTTTTGATTATTTTAAATTTATCTCTTTTTGCACGTTTTACAAAAGGCACTCCGCCGTCTTCTTGATATTCCTGCAAATATTCCTTCTCAGGTCTATTACCGCCGTATTCCGTTTCGTGGTAAATTTGCGAAAAATTAAAAGTATCTTTACTATCAACAAAAGCCGGATCTCTATTTTCTTCGCCAAACTCTTCTCTGCGCTCTTTTCCGAAAATTTTATCTATCTCATACCATTTTGCAAAATCATCGCCTTGAAGCGGATATGATTTTAAAAGCGGGTGTCCATACCAATCATCCGGCATAAGAATTCTTGACAAATTCGGATGGTCTTTAATCCAAACACCTAACATATCGTATAGTTCGCGCTCCGCCCAATTAGCGCTTTTAAAAAGCTGGGTGGCCGAATTTAAAAACTCTTTTTGCGGAACAAAACATTTTAGCCTTGCACGACGAATTCTAGTCATATCAAGAAGTTGGTAAAAGACCTCGATTCCCCCGCGACTTGTAATAAAATCTACGCCAGAAAGTTCGCAAAGTATCGTATAACCGAGATTTTTGAGCTCTTTTAAAATTTTAAGATTATCATCTTTTTCACAAAACAGCACAAGATTATCAAATTCCACGTAAGATTTTAAGATTTTAAAATCTTTCAAGGCATTTAAATCATCAATAAATTTTGTCTCATTTGCAGAAATTTTAACACTTTCTTTAGGTACAAAAAATCTATAATCATAATAATTTTTTTTGCTTTTATCATCTTTCGGTTCAAATTTTCTCATTAAACAAGCCTTTTTGGTAATTGATTTCTGTTTGCTTTTTCGCGGCGAATTTTCTTTTGTAAAATCATAAGCGCATATTGAAGAGTTTCCGGACGCGGCGCACATCCAGGTAAATAAACATCTACAGGAATTATTCTATCGCAACCTTGTACAACGGCGTAAGTGTTAAACATGCCGCCTGTGTTTGCGCAGCTTCCCATCGAAATAACCCATTTAGGTTCAGGCATGGCATCATACAGACGACGCGCAAGCTCGGCATGTTTTTTACTTAAAGTTCCTGCTATCACCATAACTTCACTCTGTTTTGCCGAAGCTCTGAAAATTGTGCCGAATCTGTCAAAATCGTATCTACTAGCTCCTGTTGCCATCATTTCTATTGCACAGCAAGCAAGTCCGTAATTCATCGCCCAAAGCGAATTGCTTCTACCCCAATTAACCAATTTATCAATTGTAGTAAGCACGACCGGAAGTCCGTTTTCGCGCGTATAGTCTATCTTATGCTTTGCCACTCCAACGCTCCTTTTTTCCATGCATAAACAAATCCGATAACCAAAATAACTATAAACAGGCACATTTCAATAAGCCCGAATGTACCTAAAATTTTAAAATCCACAGCCCACGGAAACATAAAAACAATTTCAACATCAAATAAAATAAACAAAAGTGCAACTAAAAAAAAGTGCGAATCGATACGGTTTTGCTGTTTCACGCTCTCCGGTCCGCTTTCATAAATCGTATTTTTAAGTCTTTCATCTTTGCGATTTGCAAATTTTTTGCCTACAAAAGTAGCTAAATTCGTGATAAGTAAAAATGCGGTAAACGCAAAAATAAGCATAAAAAAAGCTCCGAAATAAGGATGCTCTGTCATCATATGTGTCATTTTAAGCCCTTAAAGATTTTCATTGGTTATTCATAAAATTTTGTAAAATGATTTTACCAAAAAAAGATTTATTTTAACTTATTTTATAACTTTTAAAATAGCAAAATTTTAAAATTTCCGTATTAAATAATTTATAACATAAAAAAAGTTATAATTAACGATTAAAAAATTTATAGGAATAATTATGTCTGAAACTAAATATATTTTTATAACCGGCGGCGTTTTAAGCTCGCTTGGAAAAGGTATAGCTTCCGCTTCAATCGCTACGCTTCTTAAAAACTCGGGGTTGAAAGTAAGCATTTTAAAAGCGGATCCTTATATAAATGTGGATCCTGGAACCATGAGTCCGCTTGAACACGGCGAAGTTTTTGTGACTGATGATGGAGCTGAAACGGATCTTGATTTGGGACATTATGAGCGTTTTTTGGATGAAAATTTAAGTCAAAAAAACAACTTCACAACAGGCAGAGTTTATAGTACTGTTATCGAAAAAGAGCGTAGAGGAGATTATCTTGGAAAAACAATTCAAGTTATTCCTCACATTGTAGGAGAAATAGTAAGACGCATAAAAAAAGCTGGCGAAGGTCAAGAGATACTAATCGTAGAAATCGGCGGAACAGTAGGAGATATTGAAGGTTTGCCGTTTTTAGAGGCGATTAGGGCAATGAGAGTAGAACTTGGCAAAAAAAATGCGATGAATATACATCTTACATTAGTACCTTATATAAAGGTAGCGGGTGAATTAAAGACAAAACCGACCCAACATAGCGTAGGCGAACTAAGAAGAATAGGAATTACGCCCGATATGATAATTTGCAGAAGCGAAATTCCGCTAAACAGGGATTTAAAAAATAAAATCGCAATAAGTTGCGGCGTAGATAAAAACTGTGTCATAGAAAGTCCGGATAGCGCAAGCATTTATCAAATTCCGCTAACTTTTTTAAATCAAAATATTTTAGAGCCGATAGCTGAAAATTTAGCTCTTAAAAAACTAAATCCTAATATGAGCAAATGGGATAGTTTGGTAAAACGCGTAATTGCTCCGAACAGTGAAGTTACAATCGCATTTGTAGGAAAATATCTTGATCTTAAAGAAAGTTATAAAAGTCTAACTGAAGGGTTAATTCACGCAGGCGCTACGCTTGATACAAAAGTAAAAATCAACTGGGTTGACAGCGAAAAATTAAACTCGGAAAATGTCGATAAAATTTTAAAAGACGTAAGTGGCGTACTGGTCCCCGGCGGCTTTGGCGAACGTGGAATTGATGGCAAAATGACTGCAATAAATTATGCAAGAATAAATAAAATTCCGTTTCTTGGAATTTGCCTTGGAATGCAGCTTGCGATTATAGAATTTGCGCGAAACATCCTAAATATAAAAGATGCAAATTCAATGGAATTTGACCCGAATACAAAAGAACCTTTGATTTATTTAATAGACAGTTTTATAGACGCAAACGGTAAAAAACAGATTAGAACATACAAAAGCCCGTTAGGAGGAACTATGCGACTTGGCGGATATGATTGTAATATCAAACCTGATACATTGTTAAGCAAAATTTACGGCACGAAAAAAACAAGAGAACGTCACCGTCACCGCTATGAAGCAAATCCGAAATATCGCGAAATTCTGGAAAAAAACGGTTTAATAGTAAGCGGTGAAAGCGACGGACTTATTGAAGCTATTGAGCTTAAAAACCATCCGTTTTTTGTAGGAGTTCAGTTTCATCCTGAATTTACAAGCAGATTGATTTCACCAAATCCTGTAATTTTAAACTTTATAGAGGCATCTATAAAAAATGGTAGGTAAAAAAGAGTTAAAAGAAATTTTATCGGCTCGCTTTAAAAATGACAAGCATACTAAAATTTCGCAAATTCCACTTCCAAGCGATCTTAAAGACACTTATAAAGCCGCAAATCGCATAAAAGAGGCTATAAACAATAATGAAAAAATAGCGATTATCGGCGATTATGATGTGGACGGCGTCGTAAGCAGCGTAATTATGAATGATTTTTTAAGTGAGCTCGGTGCAAATTTTATAGTTAAAATCCCGAATCGCTTTACTGATGGATACGGTCTTAATCCACAAATGCTTAATGAGCTTGACGGAATAAATCTTATTATCACGGTGGATAATGGAATTTCGGCAAACGATGCAGCTGAAATCTGCTACAAAAAAAGAATAGATCTTATAATCACGGATCACCATATGCCACCGCCGACTCTTCCAAAAGCTTATGCGATAATAAATCCCAAACAAAATGACTGCACGTTTCCGAATGTAGAAATTTGCGGGGCGCAGGTAGCGTGGTATTTAATCGGTGCTTTAAAAGAAATTTGCAATGTAAATTATGATATGTCAGAGCTTCTGGATCTTTTAATAATTGCTATAATTGCTGATATGATGGAACTTCGAGATTTAAATCGCGCACTTTTAAAATTCGGCATAAAAAAGCTTAACAACTCGAAGCGTGCCTGCTTTAAAGCCATAAGGGAGCATTATTTTAAGAAAAAATTTGAGTTTGACGACATAAGTTACACAATAGCTCCGCTTATAAATTCTACAGGCAGAATGGACGATGCAAGTTTGTCTTATAAATTTTTGTGTTCGAAAAATATAAAAGAAGCGAATTACTATCTTGATCAAATTACAAAAATAAACAGATCGCGCAAAGAAGAAGAACATATCCTTTATAAACAAAGCTTGCAAAATGTGGATGAAAACGACCATATATTAGTAACTTGGGGCGAAAATTGGCATGAAGGCGTAATAGGAATAGTTGCCAGCAGACTTACAAAAAATTATAAAAAACCGGCAATTGTGTTTAGTATCGATAAGGACGCAAATCGTGCAAAAGGAAGCGCCAGAAGCATAGGAAAGTTCGATATTTTAGAGCTTATAGCCTCACAAAAAGAACTTTTGGAAGGTTTTGGCGGGCATAAAGGCGCGGCAGGACTTGTGATAAATCCACAAAATTTAAGTGAGTTTAAAAAGAAAATAAACAATGCCTGCTTCAATGTAAATCATGGAAATTTTACATTTGCCGATGAAATTTTGGGCGAGCTCAATTTAAGCGAACTTGATAACGAAATGCTTAAAATTTTGGAATTTTACGAACCATACGGACAAAAAAATCCGCGTCCGCTTTTTAAATTGGAAAATGCGATTGTAAAAAACATAAAAATCATCGGAAAAGAGAAAAATCACGCTAAAATCGTAATCGAAAAAAATAACGCAATAAGAGAAGGGCTGTTTTTTAATTTCAACTTTTTACCGCAAGTTGGAGATAGTTTTTCATTTATCGCATCAATCGGAAAAAATTCGTTTCGCGGAGAAATTTCACCAGAACTGATTATAAAAGAAATTTTGTGATTAAAGTTTTTTTTGATATAATCAGCTCTTTATTTTTTAAGGAGAAACAATGTCTTACTCAATGGGAGATCTTAAAAAAGGTCTAAAAATCGAAATAGATGGCATTCCATATAAAATCGTTGAATACCAACACGTAAAACCGGGTAAAGGTCCCGCTTTTGTACGCGTAAAAATAAAATCTTTTATAGACGGTAAAGTCTTGGAAAAAACTTTCCACGCAGGCGATAAATGCGAAGCGCCTAATTTGGAAGAAAAAGAGATGCAATATCTTTATGATGACGGCGAATTTTGTCAATTTATGGATACCGAAACTTATGAACAAATCGCAATCAGTGATGAAGAAGTAGGCGATAATAAAAAATGGATGCTTGATGGAACGATGGTTAATGTGCTTTTCCATAACGGAAGAGCGATTGGAATTGAAATTCCGCAAGTAGTAGAACTCAAAATCATAGAAACTGCTCCTGATTTTCGCGGCGATACACAAGGAAGCAACAAAAAACCGGCTACTCTTGAAACAGGTGCCGTTGTGCAAATTCCATTTCACATACTTGAAGGTGAAGTTATCCGCGTAGATACAGTTCGTGGCGAATACATAGAAAAAGCAAATAAATAAACTCGGCGAAGTAATCTGAAAATTTAATTTTAATTGATTGCTTCGCAATAATTTAATTTCTCGCAATTACCGAATTTACTGAAATGCAAGATGAATTTTACATGAATCTCGCTTTACAAAAAGCGTGGAAAAATCAACTTTTAACATATCCTAATCCAGCAGTAGGCGCAGTTGTACTTGATAATGCCGGAAAAATTTTAAGCATTGAAGCGCATGAAAAAGCTGGTTTTGCTCATGCTGAAGTTTTAGCTGTTTTTAGAGCGCTTGAAAATTCGGACCGAAATTTCACTTTAAAATTTTTAAACTCTTATAATAAAAATTTTAACTCAAATTTTAAAGATACAAAAAATTTAGCCACAGAATTTAATGCAAATTTCATATATGATTTCATCATTAAAAATCACGCCGACAAATTAAAAGGCGGTAAAATTTTTGTTACATTGGAGCCTTGTTCTCATTTAGGAAAAACTCCGCCTTGCGCAAATCTGATAAGCGCTTTAAAATTTAAAGATTGTGTAATAGGTGCAAAAGACGAAAACAAAATCGCATCCGGCGGGGCTTATATTTTGAATAAAAATGGCGTAAATGTAAAATTAGGTGTTTGCAAAAATGAAGCCGAAATTTTAATTTCACCTTTTAAAAAGTGGCAAAAAAACGGTAAATTCGTATTTTTTAAACTGGCACTTTCTGCAAACGGCGTAGCCTGCGGCGGAATTATTTCAAATGAAAAAAGCCGTATTTTCTCTCACAAACTTAGGGCAATAAGTGATTTACTGATAATAGGTGGAAACACTGTCAGGACGGATCGCCCGAAACTTGATACCCGTTTAATAAGCGGCACAAAAAATCCGAATATTTTTATTTTTTCTCACTCGCAAAATTTTGATAAAACAATACCGCTTTTCAGCGTGCCGAATAGAAACGTTGAAATCGGTGAAAACATATACGAAAAGCTTACAAATGGACTTATAATGATTGAAGGCGGTGAAAATTTTCTGCGTGAAATAAAACAGAACGGCAAAATTTGCAGACAAATTGATTATTTTTTATTTTTTCACTCAAATAAGTTTAAAAACGCACAAAATTTAAAAATCGATATGAAATTTAACCAAATTTTCAGCTCGAAGAATGATGATGAAAATTACGGCTGGTATGAAATTTCCAAATTTTAATAAAAATTAAATCAATTTTGACCTAAATCAACAAAAAATTATCTGTGTTTTGATAAAATGTGACATTTTTTTTGAGATAAATCCAAAATTTTATCAGAAAATTAAAAAATTTTAAAATTTAGGAGGTTTTTTTGGAAAATAAAAACGGCTCGCAAACAGAGCAAAAGACCAAAAAACGCTCTTTTTCCATAGCTTTATTTATTATAATCATCAGTTTTGGCGTGATTATAGGTCATGGACTTTATACTTTTGTCTATGCCGAAGGTTTTTCATATTTCAGCGACGATCCCGCTGCTTGCAAAAACTGTCACGTGATGAATCAGGTATATGAAAGCTGGCAAAGAGGCGGACATCAAAATGCGGCTACCTGTAATCAATGTCACGTTCCGCATGAGTTTTTTTCAAAATGGATAATGAAAGCAAAAAGCGGACTTCATCACGGATATGCTTTTACTTTCAAAGATAATCCTGTTGCATTTTCAGCGACACAAGAGAGCAAACAGATTGTACAGCAAAACTGTATCTCTTGTCACAAAGACGTATCGGCAAATTCAATTTGCGGTGCAAATGTCGCTACAGTAGGAAATGACGGCAGATTAAAATTACCTGCCAAAAATGAAGAATTAAGTTGCGTTAGCTGCCATAAGCAAGCAGGCCACGCACATAATTATTAAAATCAAGGAGTTAATAGATGAAAAAATTTATATATCTAGTCAGCTTTTTAATAGCTGTAGTTTTAGGTGCAGGTATATTTGCGCTTTTTGCGGATATCAGCAACAAAAAAATCGAAGAAAAATCTTATCCGCTGATGTTAAATAAAGTTAGCGATACAAATCCTGATATACAGGAATGGGGTAAAAATTTCCCTTCGCAATACAACGGACTTGCTGCGATGAAAGATATCACTTTCCAAACAAATTTTGCAGGAAGTTTGCCATACAGCAAATTGATTCGTTGGCCTGCAGCTACGAAATTGTGGAACGGCTACGCATTTGCGGTTGATTATTCAAGACCTAGACTTCATTTTTATTCACAAATAGATCAAATCGAAACAATGAGAAACAATAAAGAGTATTTAAACGCACATGGACTTCCTAAATTTAAAGGACAACCGGGAGCCTGTGTAAATTGTCATACCGGACACTTAACCGCTTTAATGGTTGATAAAGACTACAAACTTAGCGAAAATCCTGTGGAATCGGCAAATAAACCGATGGGATTTTTTGACGTAGATAAAGAAAACGGCGCAGCAAAAAAAGCGGCATGGACAAAAATGAATTCAATACCTTATTTTGATGTAATGAAACTAATAAAAGAAAAACACGGCGATGATGCGTATAAAGGCTCACATTTAGGAAGTAGCTGCGCAGATTGCCATAATCCTGACGATATGAGCTTACGAGTAACAAGGCCGGCTTTTGTAAATGCGATGGTGGAACGCGGATATGAAGCTGATGCAAAAAGCGGCATAAAAGGTACAAGAGCGGAAATGAGAAATTACGTCTGTATGCAATGCCACATAGAATACTATTTCCAAGGCAAAGACAACACATTGACATTTCCTTGGGCAAAATGGGGCAAAGATAAACCTTTCAAAATTGAAATGTTTGATGAGTATTATGATGAAAAATTAGCCGACGGAAGCTTTAAATTCGACTTTATTCACAAAGATACCGGTGCACAAATCATAAAAATGCAACACTCGGAAGCTGAGTTAAGTAGTGCCGGAATTCACGCTAGAAGCGGCGTAAGTTGTGTTGATTGCCATATGCCTTATAAAAGAGAAGGAAGTATAAAAATCACAAATCACACAATTCAAACTCCACTGGCGGATATAACTGCAAGCTGCAAAACTTGCCATATGCAAAATGAAAACGAATTGAAAAACCGCGTAAGTTTTATACAAAACCGCCACGCTTATGAACTTAGAGGTTGCGAAAACGCTCTGCTTTCTTTGATAAAAGACATATCTTATGCAAGAGGCGAACTTGCAAAATTAGATGAGTTTGCAGCACTTTCTGCAGACGAACAAAAAGCAAAAATCAGTGAAGTTTTGGCTGAACCGCTCAAATTCCATAGGAAAGCGCATTTACGATGGGATTTTGCATTTAGCGAAAACAGCTACGGATTTCACGCGCCGCAAGAAGCTATGAGAATTATAGGTCAATGCAAAGAAAACTCGCGACTCGGTCAAATAGCGCTCGTAAATGTAATGTCAAAGTACGGAATAAAAATGCAAATCAGCGAAACTGCCGAAATTCCTGAAGCTCCTGAAGTTATTACAGAACACAAATATCCGGTAGCAAGCAAGCCGAGCGATGAACTTTTAAAACTTGATGAAGATATTAAAAATCTGAAATTTTAAAAAACCTCATCCTTTTTAAAAACGAAATTCCCGTCATTTGACGGGAATTTCAACTCAATCATGCTCTTTTTAAAAAACAACTAAAAATTAAAAATAAAATTCTATTATTCAAAAAATTTCTTTTATACCGGCACCGGGACTTTTGTAAATTTTATAAATATATTCTAAATTAAAACGTTATTTAATGTAAATATTACCATTTAACAATATCATAATTCTTAAAAAATCCGTCACTAATCCATCCGACATTAAATTATCACATATTAACCTTTTCATTCTATAACACAAACAAAAGTGAAGTTATATAAATATAAAAATCACAAAAAGCTTGAATTTTCTAAATTGTTTTGCGCGCGTTTTTAATGCTGAGTGCAATTGAAAGCGAAGATGACAATATTAACAGGCAGTTTCAAAAAAACGCTCTTTTATTTATTCGTTTGGAAATATCAGGAAAAATCAATTTGTGTGGATAAAAAAATTATGTTAAAAAACTTTAAAAAACTTGCCGTACATTTTAATCACATTCGTTGCACTATAATAAAAATTCGAAATAATAGGCTAAAAAACGTATCAATTTTTTTAAAATCAGTCAAATATAAAAATTCTCGTTAAAATTAGAAAATCTTTTTTTAAAATATTTTCCCATTTTATACAAAATTTTATAGTTGAATAAAGAGCAACGGATTTTATTCAATTTAAAAGAATAGTTCAAGTTATAAATTTCATGTTTTTAATACAATAAACTTTGATATTTTTTATTTTAGCATCACTAAAATTTATAAGTTTTTATAAACAAACAGAATCACAAATTGATAATTTTCGAAAAATTAAATTTAAGACAGTTTATAAAAATTCATTAAATCGCGGATAAAATAAATTTATAAGTTTAAATTTACATATTTAACAATAGATGAAATTTACTATTTATATGCAAAACCGAAACTTATTTTATCTACACTTTTTGAATAATCGACTAAGCTTTCGCCATATCCTGAAAAGTACTGCACGTATCCTTTGAAATTTCCATAAAGCGGAAAAAACCAGCCAAGCTCGATTGCGCCGCGATTTTCATCAAATTTTAAATTGTTTCGCCATTTTGCATGAAGCTCATGCTCGCCAATTTCATAGTTGAAATTAAACTCGCCGTAGCCCATATAATCGCTTATATCGTTGTTGTCATCCGTTAAAAATGCCCGCCAAACTCGCGGCGTAAATGTAAAATTTGACATTTTAAATGCGGCTTGAGCATATAATTTATTCCAGCTGCGGCTAACTTCGCCATCTTTTCCGTTTGATTCGTGCAAAGCGCCTAATTGCACGTATTTTATACTATTTTCAAAAGGAATTTGTATAAAAATTTCAGATTGATAATTTGTCTCACGAAACGGCGCACTATCAAGATCGACTTGCCACCACGCCCTTTGCGTGTAAGCAAATGCGATTTTTTCATTAAGCCCGAATAAATCATAAACAATCGGCATTTCCAAACCGAAACCGAACTTAACTTCGCCGTTTTTACGCCCATCTTTATCGCTGAAATCATAGCTTCCCAAAAAATAAAAAGGCTCGTAAACGCTTATATCAAATAATTTATCATCTTGTGCATATTTTGATTCGCTTTTGTGTTCCGCATCGTCTTTGCTTAGAATTTTGTATGAATTTTGAGGCAAAGCTTTATCGACTGAAATTTTACTATCATTAGAAATTTGCGTAGAAATTTCGACATTTTTCGGTTTTTGAAATCTATTTTGTGCGATTTGCTTATACAATTTCATCGCATTTTCATAATCACCTTTATTTTCATAATCTTGCGCTTTTTGATAAATTTCAGTTTCATCGAAAGCAAAAATTCCGGCGCAAAAAATAGCCAAGATAAAAATTTTTCTCATATTTTGACCTTCAACAAATCGGATTGATAATTTATGTTTAAAAATTGCCCGCTATTTTGAAATTCCACGCTTTTAAATCCTGCTTTTTTGCATAAATTTTCAATTTTATGCTCATTTTTTTTAGCAAGCGAACATGCTAAATCGGCAATTTCACTACTGAAAAATCCGCATAAAAAATGTGTTCGCTTGCTTTCTTTTGCAACGCAAATTTTTTCATTTGCGCTACTTTCATAAAGCGAGTAGATTGTGGAAAATTCCACAAGCGGCATATCGGCAGGCACTATAAAAACTTTTTCGTTTTTAAAATTTTCTAAAATACTGAAAAGTGCATTCATCGGTGAAAATTCAGAACTTTTATCAAGTAAAAGTCTAAATTTTCCACCGAATTTATCATTTTTGGCGCTTACAAAAATTTTTTCAAAAATTTCGCCGTATCGCTTCACGCAAAACTCCGTTAAAGTATCACATTCATTAAATTTTACAAGAGTTTTATCGCAACCGAAACGAGAACTTTTCCCGCCGCTTAAAATCACGCAAACCGGAAGTTTCAAAACTATCCTCTAGGATCTGTTATTTTGCCTGCAATTGCCGAAGCTGCGACTACAGCCGAGTTTGCAAGATAAACTTCGCTGGTTCTATCTCCCATTCTACCTACAAAATTTCTATTTGTAGTGCTGACACAACGTTCATTTGCTCCTAAAATTCCCATATATCCGCCAAGACAAGCCCCACAAGTAGGATTTGATACGACAGCTCCCGCATCTATAAAAATATCAATTAATCCCTCGTGTTCGGCAGCTTTATATATTTTTTGCGTCGCAGGAGTTATTATCAGACGGGTTTTTTTCGCAACTTTTTTGCCTTTTAAAATTTCAGCAGCAATTCTTAAATCACTCAAACGCCCGTTTGTACAGCTTCCGATAAATGCCTGGTCTATTTTTAATTCATCAGCAACAGCCTGAGTTATTGTTTTTCCATTACTTGGTAAAAACGGATACGCAACCATAGGCTCAAGCGCGCTCATATCAATTTCAACCGTGCGCTCATAAAAAGCGTCCTCATCGCTATAAAAATATTTCGGTTCGGCTCTTAAATTTTTATCTTTAAAAAATTGTTTTGTTATCTCATCGGCTGCGATTATTCCACTTTTCGCGCCGGCTTCAATCGCCATATTGCACATTGAAAAACGGCTGTCCATATCGATATTTTGAATATCTCCGCAAAATTCAAGCGCCTTATAAAGCGCACCGTCAACACCGATCATTGAAATTAGTTTTAAAATAAGATCTTTTCCGTAAATATGTTCGCCTAATCGTCCTTTTAACACGACTTTTATTGATTTTGGCACTTTAAACCAATTTTTACCGGTTATCATCGCATATGCTATATCGGTGCTTCCCATACCTGTGCTGAATGCCCCTAAAGCACCGTGAGTGCAAGTATGAGAATCTGCTCCTATTATTACATCGCCTGATACCACAAGCCCTTTTTCAGGTATAAGAGCGTGCTCAATTCCCATGTCCTTTTCATCGAAAAAATTTTTCAAATTATGCTTATATGCAAATTCGCGTGAAATTTTAGCCTGATTTGCACTTGCAATATCTTTAGTCGGAATATAATGGTCCATTACGATTGCAAAGCCGTCAGGATTAGCCAAATGCGCTGCGCCGGATTTTTCAAATTGACGAATTGAAATCGGCGTAGTGATATCGTTTCCTATCACCATATCGATTTTACTTTCTACAATCTCTCCTGCGTAAACCTGCGCGCCAACATGGTCGCTAAAAATTTTTTCCGTAATCGTCTGTTTCATTTTTATTCCTTATTAAAATTTTGTATGATTTTAGCAAAATTTCGCTAAAATCTCATTATGAAATATCAAAATTTATTGCAAATAGCGGAATTTTTACAAAAATTCCATAAAATTTCGAACATAAAACGAGTCGGAGATAATCTTTTTTACATAGTTTTTGATGATTATGAGCTGTTTTTCGATCTTGGAAAAACTCATTCAAATATACATAAAAACGAGAATTTCACGCCGAATAAAATTTACAAAGCCCCGTTTGATCTGATTTTGGAAAAACGTTTTGTTTCGGCTAAAATTTCAGCCGTTGAAGTTCCAAAAAACAATCGCATACTTCATATTTGCGCCACTTTAAACGGAAGCTATAAAAAAATTATTTCACATATTTATTTTGAATTTACGGGGCGATTTACAAATGTAATAATAACAGATGAAAATAACATTATTTTAGAAGCTTTAAGACATTTTGAAAATGAGTTCAGAAATATAAAAGTCGGTGTGAGACTGAAATTTTTACCAGGTATAGAAATTCGCGAAAAAACGGTAGAAAAAATAGAAAATTTTGATATTTTTTTTGAAAATGAGTTTAACAATATAAAAAATTTACAATTTGAAAATTTACGCACCGCCAAAATTTTATCAGTAGATAAAAAAATAGAAAATTTTTCGCAAAATTTATGCGAACTTCCAAAGGAGGAGGAGCTTTTAAAAAATGCCGCGGATTTTAAACTCAAAGGTGAAATTTTAATTGAAAACCTTTATAAATTAAAAGATTTTGATAGAAAAATTTCAATTTATAAGAATGACAAAAAAATTGAGTTTTCTTTTGAAAAACCGCCGAAAATTTCGGCAAACGATTTTTTTACGGCTTCTAAAAAACTTCGTCAAAAAGCAGCGAATTTATATATCCAAAGGCAAAATTTAGACGAACAGCTTAAATTTTGGCAAAATTTAAAAGCATTGATTTTAAACGCAAAAAACGGACAGGAGCTTGAAATTTTACTTCCAAAACACGAAATAACCGCACAGAAAAAAGAAAAAAACAACCAAAACGTGCAAAACTTTTATATAGGAGAATTTAAAATAAGTGTCGGTAAAAACAAAATCGGCAACGAATGGCTACTTAAAAACTCGGCTAAAAACGATTTCTGGTTCCATATAAAAGATATACCGGGGGCCCACGTCATTGTAAAAACTGCAAAACAAAACTTAACGCCGGAAATCATAGAAATGGCAGCAAAAATTTGCGTAAATTTCAGCGTAAATACACCTGGAAATTTCAATGTAGATTACACAAAAAGAGGCTTTGTACGTGTAGTTGAAAGTGCGTTTGTAAATTACAATAACTTTAAAACAATAAAAATTTTAAAGCCATAATAAGCGAAAATTTTATATAATTATCGGCTTAGGAGTTTTTTATGAGAGAGAAAATTTTAACAGGCTTAGTACTATTTGTAGCCTTTACGGTTCTTGCGTGGCTTGACATTTATGCCCTGAACTTCGTACTTTTTGTCGTAATACTTGCGGTCGCTTATTCTGAAAGCGCAAAACTTTTCGGTGTCAGCGATGAAAGTAAATATTTTGTTTTAATTGCAATCGCATTTTTTGTGGCATTGCCGTTTGTTACACTTGAAGCGCCGTTTTCAGCAGCTGTAAAACTCTCATTTTTTATGTTAATTTTTGTAGCTTCAATTCAAGCTTATTTTAAAATTTCAAACTTAAAAATCATTTTGCCTTTTATATATCCGGTTGTACCGATTTTTATTATGTTTTCACTTTATAGCGATCTTGGAATTGCGATGTTTGTATGGATGATTCTAATCGTAATCTGCTCTGATTCCGGAGCTTATTTCGTAGGAAAAGCCATAGGCAAAATTCATTTTAGCCCAAGTTCGCCTAATAAAACACTTGAAGGCGTTATCGGCGGATTTATTTTCGCGGTTATAATCAGCTTTTTATACGCTAAAATTTTTACAAATGCGGATTTTAAAGAAATTGTTTATACAACACTTGTTGTGAGCGTATTCGGGGTTTTCGGTGATCTTTTTGAAAGTTACTTAAAACGTCTTGCAAACGTAAAAGATAGCGGCGAAATTTTACCTGGGCATGGCGGAATTTTAGATAGAATAGACGGTTATCTTTTTGGCGCCATAGCGATGCTTTTGGTCTATGCATGGTAGTTTTAGGATCCACCGGAAGTATAGGCACAAACTCCCTTGAAATAGCACGAAAATTTAACATCAAAGTAGAAGCTTTAGCGTGCGCTGAAAATGTAAAAAAATTAAACGCGCAAATCGCGGAATTTCATCCGAAATTTGTCTACATAAAAGATGAAAAATTAAAATCAAAAGTAGCACACAATAAAATTTTTAGCGGCGAAAACGGCATTTGCGAAATGCTGAATCGCTGCGAAAGTAAAACCGTAATAAATGCATTAGTCGGCTTTGCAGGACTTATCCCGAGTCTGAAAATTCAAAATTCAGGCAAAATTTTATGCCTTTCAAATAAAGAAAGTTTGGTAGTGGGCGGAAAATTTTTGGATACTTCTAAAATTCGCGCAATAGACAGCGAACATTTCGGTCTTAAATTTTTACTTGAAAATAGCGCAAAACCCGCTAAAATGATAATTACAGCAAGCGGAGGCGCGTTTTATAAAACGCCGATTAAAGATTTAAGCTCAAAAAAAGCCGCTGACGCTCTAAAACATCCGAACTGGAATATGGGCGCAAAAATCACAATTGATAGCGCTACAATGGCAAACAAACTTTTTGAAATGCTGGAAGCTTTTTGGCTTTACGGCTGCAAAAATCTGGACGCTTTAATTGAACCAAGCTCAAGCGTACATGCTTTGATAGAATTTATTGACGGCTCGACAGCCGCTCATTTAAGTCGCACGGATATGAAACTGGCAATTGCTCATGCGATTTTGCCTAATTTAAAAAGCGAAATTTTAAAACCTGTCGATTTGTTAAGTTTAAATTTGAAATTTGAAAAGATAGATATTAAAAAATATCCTATTTTCGAACTTAAAGATGAAGTTTTGTCAAATCCTGATTTGGGCGTTATAATAAATGCGGCAAACGAAATTGCAGTTTTTGCGTTTTTACAGGGAAAGTGCGGATTTTTGGACATTTCATCTATAATTTTTAAAGCCGTAGAAAAATTTAACGATTTGACGTCGGAAAATACGGGAGATCTTATAAAAATAGATAAAATTGTGCGAAATTTCGCAAGAAGCGAGCTTAAATTATGATTTTAGGAATAGAAAGCAGTTGCGATGACAGCTCAATTGCTTTGATGGACGAAAACAGTTTAAAACTTAACTATTTCAGTAAAATTTCACAAGAGATAAAACATGCTAAATTTGGCGGAGTTGTACCTGAACTTGCCGCAAGACTTCACACCAAAGCACTTCCTGAAATGATAGAAAAAATAAAGCCATATTTTAGCGAAATTTCAGCAATTGCCGTCACAAACGAACCTGGACTTAGTGTAAGTCTAATAGGCGGCGTAAGCATGGCGAAAGCTCTATCAATATCACTAAATAAACCGCTAATTGCCATAAATCATCTTGTAGGACATATTTTTTCAGTTTTTTTGGATAAAAAAGAAATTTTTCCGCTTGGTGTTCTGCTCGTCAGCGGAGGACATACTTTGGTTTTAGATATTAGCGCAAACGGCAAAATATCGGTATTAGCTAAAACCGGCGACGACAGTTTCGGCGAAAGCTTTGATAAAGTCGCAAAAATGCTTGGACTTGATTATCCTGGCGGTGCACTTATAGAAAATTTAGCGAAAAACTGCGATGGAAATCTAAATTTTACCATTCCGCTTTTACATGACAAACGCCTTGAATACAGCTTTTCCGGATTAAAAAATCAAGTTAGGATGGAAATCGAAAAAGCAGGTGAAACTTCACAAAGTGTTCAGGAAAATATAGCTGCAAGTTTCCAAAAAACGGCGATTGCTCATATAATGGATAAATTAAGCAAAATTTACGAAATGAAAAAATGGCAAAATTTTGCGGTCGTTGGCGGTGCAAGTGCTAATTTGGTTCTTAGAACAAAGCTTGAAAATTTGGCAAACAAATACGGCTCGACCTTACATCTGGCGCCGCTTAAATTTTGCTCGGATAATGCCGCTATGATAGCACGCGCAGGAGTTTATAAGTATAATAAAAAAGAGTTTATGAACTATAAAAATTTAGATATAGTTCCGCATTTAAATTACGAAAATTTTAAAATTTAAACTTTTTACGCACTTATTTTTTAACTTCATTTATCTTTTTACTGATTTTTTTGATACGAAAATATTTTGCTTTTTTACAGCGTGTTTTAAAAAAAATAAAACTTTATATCAAAATTTATCATAAGCGATTTTTATATGATTTCTAATTTCGCAGTTTTTCATATCCGCTTTAAAAAGAGGCAATATAAAAGCCGTTTTTTTTCTTGCAAAAGATTTTACCGTTTTTAAAATATGAAATCAAAAATATTAAAATTAAGCATTGATAAAAATTATAAAATTTGCCGTGCCGACAAAGTAAAAATCACTGAAATACGCCGTCATACAAGTTATAAATTTAAAATCATAAACTTGCATAAAAAATAAATTTAGTGTCTTAGTGCGCACTAATTGGATATTTCAAAATACGTATAAAATTAGGAGTGTAAAAAAGTCTTAAATTTTAAAATAAAATATTTTAAAAACGCGCATAAATTTACATTTAAGATTAAAAATTTAAGGCCAAACTGCACTAATTTCGCCTTTTGTATTCATCATAACCAAAAATTTTGCTGTCTAAAATTTCGCCGTTTTTATCTATGAGATACAAATCCGGTAATTTTATACCGTTAAATGTCGTATTTTTTACAATTGTATAGTGTATCTGATCTTCAAAAATAATGCGATCACCGATTTTTAAAGATTTTTCAAAACAATAAAGCGGCTCGCCACTTTCAAGTCCTATTATATCGCCAGCAAGACAGGTATTTCCACCAAAACGATATGAAAAAATTTCGCCGTTTTTAAGTTTTTTATCACAAGACGAAATTTCGCCGCGCACCGACGGGCGATACGGCATAAGAACGGTGTCCGGCATATGCGCTTCGGCTGAAGTGTCCAAAATCGCGATTTTTACGCCATTTTCCACTATATCAAGCACACTTGCAACCAAATATCCACACTGCCAACCAACTGCTTCTCCCGGTTCTATATAAACTTCCACGCCCCATTTTTGGCTGAAATCTTTTAAAATTTTAACCAAAAGCTCTACATTGTAACCTTTTTTTGTGATATGGTGTCCGCCGCCAAAATTTATCCATTTCATACGCGGTATAAACTCGCCGAACTGCATTTCAAACTCACGCACAACAGTTTGCAGATGTTCGCTGCTTTCCTCGCAAAGCGCGTGCAAATGAAGTCCTGAAATACCATCAAGCAAAGAATTCTCAGCATTTAAAGCATTTTTAAAATTTTCAATCGTAATTCCAAGACGACTGAATTTTCCGCAAGGATTGTAATTTTCAACAGGCGAAAAAGATGTTTGCGGATTTACACGAAGACCGCATTTTACGCCACTTATAATAGCTTTTTGACGAAATTTCTTCCACTGAGAAAAAGAGTTAAAAACTACATGATTTGAAATTTGCAAAATTTCATCCATATCACCATCTTTAAAAGCCGGGCTGTAAGTGTGGATTTCTATATTTTTATAATTTTTATTGCCCATTTTTTGCATATTTTCAGATAAACCGCCTTTTATCAAATCGTTTGCATATTTCGCTTCAAAAAGCCCGCTGCACGTTGCTCCCCGTAAAAATTCTCCGATATAAGGCATCGCAAGACTGAAAGCAAAACCTTTTAAAGCGCATAAAATTTTGGCGCCGCTAGTTTCACCAACACTTTTCAAAAGCTCTAAATTTCGTAAAAGCACATCTTTTTCACAAACATAAGCAGGTGTTTTTATTTCATTTATATTCATTTTTTTCCTTAAAATTTTTTTGGTTATTATATAAAATTTTGTTAAAATACCAAAAAATTTGAGGAAAGAATAATGGTAAAAGTAGAATTTTTAGGTCCTATAAATAAAGAACCGATTGAACTTGAAATATCAAATTTATCACAGCTAAGAGAAATTTTACAAAAAGATGAAAACGTAAAGCTTTGGCTTGAAACCTCAGCCATAGCTGTAAATGACAAAATAGTTTTTTCTAAAAATTTCAAACTTGAAAATGGAGACAAAATAGCTATTTTGCCACCTGTTTGTGGAGGTTGATATGGAAATTTACGAAGGAAAACTAAATGTGAATGAAATTTTAACTCGTTGGTATAATGAGTTTAAAAATCGCAACTGCGGCGCTTTTATAAATTTTGTAGGTATCGTGCGAGCTGAAAATAATATAAGTGCACTTAGTTTTGACATCTATGAACCGCTTCTTAAAAATTGGCTTGATAATTGGCAGGAAAAAGCCGCAAAAATTGACGCTTTTATAAAATTTGCTCATTCAAGAGGCGATGTAAGCGTGCATGAAAGTTCATTTGTATGCGCTATAATAAGTCCGAAACGAAAAACAGCACTTACTCTGATAAATGATTTTGTTGAAGATTTTAAAGCAAACGCGCCGATTTGGAAATATGATGTGATAGACGGTAAAAGAATTTATGCGAAAGATAGATCCAGCGCAATAAATGGTGCAGGAATATTAAAATAATTTTAGGCACAAAAAAGTGCCTAAAAAACGGATTTACTTGTTATCTATAATGATAATAGCATCAGAAAACGGCGTATCTTTTATAGCAGCCAAAGATCCCGTACTCCAAACGTTTGCACAAAGCCCGTCGGTACTTTTTATAAGTTTTGTTTCGTTGTTGTCGGTAACTTTAAAAGTAGCACAGGCATTTCCGCGAAGCATAACAGGATTTTCGATATTACTCATCGGTGATATATCGGTATCTCCTTTAGGACCTTTTACAAAATTACCTTGTGAAATGTAAAAACTTGCTATCTCACTCATACCGTTAACTATCGTTTGAGATTTTGCTACGATTTCAGCATCATCTCTGGTAGCAGCCAGTCTAGGAATAGCAACAGCAGCCAAAATTCCCAAAATAACAATCACAAAGATCAATTCAATCATTGTAAAAGCTTTCATTATATCTCCTTTCACTATCTTTGCCTTTGCAAAAAATAGTGTTCAGATTATAGCTAAATTTTGGTTAAAGATAAAATTTTTTAAGTGATGTTAAAGTTGAACCGAGATTTAAAAGCATCATATCGGCTACAATAAGTCTCATCATCGCGGTTGCCACCACACTTCCCCTTACAGCGATACAAGGATCGTGCCTGCCTTTTAAACTGAGCGTTTTGACAGCTCCACTTTCATCTATAGTATTTTGCGCTAAAAAAATAGACGGTGTCGGTTTAAAATGGCTTTTTACAATAATTTCATCGCCATTTGTAATGCCGCCCAAAATTCCGCCGCTATGATTTGTTTTAAATTTTCCAAACGGCAAAATTTCATCGTTATTTTCACTTCCAATCATCTCGCTTGCTTTTACGCCAGCTCCGATTTCTACGGCTTTTACGCCATTTATTCCCATTAGTGCATAAGCAATTTTCGCATCAATTTTATCATAAAGAACTTCTCCAAGCCCTGCAGGCACATTTTTTACGCGTGTTACTACACTTCCGCCTACACTGTCGTGGGCATTTTTAGTATTTAAAATTTCATTTTTCATTTCATTTTCAAGCTCTTTAAAAAGTGAGAAAATTTCACTGGTTTGCGCATAATCAAAATCCATTTTTAAATTTTTTGCATTTGAAATTTCACCGCTTTTATTTATAGAACCTATGCTAAAAATTCCACTTTGCACACAAATATCAAACTCATTAAGCAAAATCTGTGCAAAAGCGCCCGCTGCCACGCGAACGGCTGTTTCGCGAGCGCTACTTCTTCCACCACCCCTGTAATCTCTAATTCCGAATTTCTTAAAATATCCGAAATCAGCATGTCCCGGACGAAAAAGATTCTTTATATTTTCATAATCTTTACTTTTTTGATTTTCATTAAAAATTACAAAGCCGATTGGCGTACCGATGCTTACGCCTTCAAAAATTCCACTAAAAATTTGCACTTTATCATTTTCTTTTCTGGCGGTAGCAAATTTTCCACCCGGTTTTCTTTTATCAAGTTCGGCCTGGATAAATTTTTCATCTATTTTAACGCCTGACGGAAATCCGTCAATCACGCCGCCGATTGCATTGCCGTGGCTTTCTCCAAAAGTAGTAAGTCTAAGCTTTCGCCCAAAAGTATTCATACTTCGTCCTTTGAAATTTTTTGTGAAATTTAATTATATTTTTGTAACAAACAATTATATTTAAATTTTCTAACAATCTTTTTTTGAAGTATTATATAATATTTTTCCACATTTTTTAAACTGAAAATCGTATAAACACAATCAATTTTAAATCCGGTTTATTTAAATAAAAAGCCGAATTTCTGTTATAAAGTAATTTTTTTGATTATAAAATATGGTACAAAATTAAAAAATTTTATAGGACATTAAAAATTTAACGTCCTATTTAGATGGATTAGTGGAATTTTAATTAAAATTTTTATGTGAATTGATTAATTTTTCGCGCAAATTCCAAAGTTTGTTTGACATATCGACCTTATAAACTTGCGGATTGATGTTTCTTAGATATTCATCCCAAATAAGCGCCTTTTGCTCTTTGCTATATTTTGCGATTTCCATTACGCTTCGTTTGTTTCCTACAAATTTGCCGTCTATAAAAAGTGGCTTCAGTAAAGGTTCAGCCGTAAAATTTTCAACTTTCTTTCGGCGATATGTATAAAGCGGATGGAAAATTTCAAGCGATTTACTTTCATCTATTTTTTCATCGGCAAGCGTAATCAAATCTGCAACCGCTTTGCCGTTATCCTTATCATAAAGTCTATAAACTTGTTTGTATCCGGGATTATTTATCTTGCGCGGATCATTTGAAATTTTAATTTTAGGTTCAAAATTTCCGTTTCGTTCAATGCCTGAAAGTTTATAAACACCACCTAAACTTGGACTGTCATGCGATGTGATAAGTCTGGTGCCAACTCCCCAAGAATCTATCTTAGCGCCGAAAAGTTTAAGTTGTTCTATAGAATATTCGTCCAAATCGCTTGAAGCTGTAATTTTTGCATTTTTAAAACCGGCTTCGTCAAGCATTTTACGCGCTATTTTCGTCAAGTATTCCAAATCGCCCGAATCAATACGAATTCCAAGCGGTTCGTGTCCGTTTGCGCGAAGTTCTTTAAAAACTTTAATGGCGTTTGGAATGCCGCTTTTTAAAGTATCATATGTATCGACGAGCAAAAGTGCGGTATTCGGATACATTTTAGCATAAGCTCTAAACGCATCTATTTCATTGTCAAAACTTTGAATCCACGAGTGAGAGTGTGTTCCAAGCGGTTTTATGCCAAACATTTTTGCCGCCAAAACATTTGCCGTTCCGCCGCAACCGCCTATGACAGCCGCTTTAGCACCATAAATTCCGGCACTTCTGTCTTGGGCTCTTCTAAGTCCGAATTCCATAACCAAATCGTTGTTTGCGGCTTTGCAAATACGTGAGCTTTTTGTTGCGATCAGCGTCTGAAAATTTAAAATGTTTAAAATTGCGGTCTCAATAAGTTGGGCTTCCATAATATTTGCTTTTACGCGTAATAACGGTTCGTGTGGAAAAACTATATTTCCTTCTTCAACGGCATAAATTTCGCCGTTAAACTTAAAAGTTTTTAAATAATTTAAAAATTCGTCTTTAAAAGTCCCTAAACTTTTTAAATACTTAATATCATCATCGCTAAATCTTAAATTTTTAATATAATCAACTACTTCATTGACACCGCAAAATATCGCATATCCACCATTTGATGGATTTTTACGATAAAACATATCAAAAACTGCAACATCATCTTTTTTTTCAAAAAAATAACCTTGCATCATTGTAAGTTGATAAAAATCGGTAAGCAGCGCTTCGCTCATTTTTCCGCCTCTAATCTCTCTTTGTATTTTTTTAGATCAAAGTCTTTAATCAAAGCAACTCCATCCTCAATCGCCGCTTTTGCTACAGCTAATGCAACCCTTGAAAAAACTCTTTCATCAAAAGGATTTGGTATCACATAATTTATACCGAATTCTAATTTGTCATTACCGACAATCTTTTTAACTTTATCACTGACAGGCTCTCTTGCAAGCTCTGCTAAGGCTTTTGCCGCAGCCATTTTCATATTTTCAGTTATATTTGTAGATTTTACATCAAGCGCACCCCTGAAAATATAAGGAAATCCTAAAATATTGTTGATTTGGTTTGGATAGTCGCTTCTTCCTGTTCCTATAATAGCGTCGTCTCTTGTATCTTTTACATCTTTTGGGCTGATTTCAGGATCCGGATTTGCAAGAGCAAAAACTATAGGATTTTTTGCCATACTTTTTACCATATCTTTGCTTACGATACCTGCTTTGCTAAGTCCTAAAAACATATCGGCATTTTTCATCGCATCGCTTAAGGTTCTTGCGTCCGTTTTTATTGCAAATTCCATTTTTTCATGGCTTAAATTTTCTCTTCCTTCATAAATTACGCCTTTAGAATCAACCATAATTACATTTTTCGCACCAAGAGTCTTATACATTCTTGCGCAAGCAATTCCTGCAGCCCCGCTTCCGCTTACTACTATCTTGACATCTTCTATTTTTTTGCCGCTTATTTTAACGGCATTTAAAAGTCCGGCTGATGTTATGATAGCCGTTCCATGCTGATCGTCATGCATAACCGGAATTTTGGTCTCAGCTTTCAATCTTTTTTCTATATAAAAACACTCCGGCGCTTTTATATCTTCAAGGTTTATACCGCCAAATGTCGGTGCAATCGCTTTGCAGATTTCTATAAATTTATCAGGATCCGTTTCATCTATTTCTATATCAAAAGCATCTATTTTCCCAAATTTTTTAAATAATACCGCTTTGCCTTCCATAACAGGTTTGCCGGCTTGTGCTCCGATATTACCAAGTCCTAAAACGGCGGTTCCATTACTGATAACAGCTACCAAATTTGATTTATTTGTGTATTTGTAAGCAAGTTCGCTATTTTTATGAATCTCTTTGCAAGGTTCGGCAACGCCAGGACTGTAAGCCAATGAAAGATCTTCCACATTTTCGCAAGGCTTTGTGATTTGTATGGCAGTTTTGCCTCCTATGTGATATTCAAGTGCTTTTTCTTTGTTTATCATAAACTTTCCTTGTTTTTTATTAAATTTTCTATTCTTAATTTTATCTCATTTACGCCTAAAATTTCAATTACCTCAAAAATAGAAGGGCTTACGCTTGTGCCAGTAATCGCAACCCTTAAAGGTTGGGCTAAATTTTTAAGTTTTTCTCCCTCTTTTTCCAAAAATTGCATGGTTTTTTCTTCAATTTCCTTTGCTTTTAAATTTTGCGCGTCTAAAATTTCGCTGAATTTTTGAAGCAAGTTTTTTGAGTTTTCATTTATAAACTTATTAAAGGCTTTTTGCTCGTAAGTTTTTGGGCGTGACAAAAGCGATTCTATCCCTTTCGCCATATCCGCCAACGTTTTGGCGCGTTCTTTAAAAGAATCTATTAAAAGCTCTTTTTTAAGGTGATTTTCAATGTTGATATTAAAATTCTTAAGCTCTTTTATTAGCCTTTTATTTGATGAGTTTTTTATGTAATAAGCATTTAGCCACTCAAGTTTGCTTTGATTAAAAGTGCTTGAGCTTTTGCTGATATGGTTAGGATCAAAGTATTTTTTCATATCGTCAAGGCTGAAAATTTCATCATCGCCGTGGCTCCAGCCAAGTCGTACTAAAAAATTCAAAAGCGCTTCCGGCAAATATCCCATACGTTTATATTCCATAACATCTGTTGCGCCGTGTCTTTTTGAGAGTTTCCGTCCGTCGCTTCCGTTTATCATCGCAACGTGGTAAAATTTAGGTATTTTAAATCCCAAAGCATTGTATAAAACAATTTGTTTTGGAGTATTTGAAAGGTGATCATCACCGCGAATAACATCTGTAATTCCCATAAGCGCATCATCGATGACAACGGTAAAATTATAAGTCGGTGTTCCGTCGCTTCTTGCGATTATAAAATCATCCAAAATATCATTAGCGTTAAATTTCATACTGCCTTTTATACCGTCATCAAACTCAATTGTGCCGGAAAGTGGTGCTTTTATACGAATAACAGGATCAATTCCTTTTGGCGGAATGCCATTAAAATCTCTATATCTACCGTCATATTTAGGACGCTCTTTACGCGCTTCCTGCTCGGCTCTTAGAGTATCCAGTTCGGCTTTACTCATATAACATTTATAAGCCTTATTTTCATCAAGCAACTTTTGAATATATTTTTTGTATAAATCAAAACGGCTGCTTTGATAAACGATTTCGCCGTCATAATCAAGCCCACACCACTTAAAAGCCTCCACAATAGCGTTTGCAGCTTCAACCGAATTGCGTTTTAAATCAGTATCTTCAATGCGAAGTACAAATTTTCCGCCGTTAGCGCGCGCATAGAGATAATTAAAAAGTGCCGTCCTAAGTCCTCCGATATGTAAATATCCTGTCGGACTCGGTGCAAATCTGGTACAAATCATATAAAATTCCTTTAAATTTACTAAAAAAAGCTATAATTTCAATTTTGGTATTATATTATCAAAGAGCTTAAATAAAGGTTGGAAATGAAAAAAAAGTTTGTTTTTCTATCATTAATTTTTGGTTTTTGCCTTGCCAATGCCGATGTCATAAACGGCGTTGTAGCGGTAGTGGAAAATGAGCCTATCACACATTATGAATTAAACAAAATGATAAAAACGCGCGGACTAAATCCGAATGATGCCTTAGAAGTACTGATAAAAAATAAACTTCAAGTAGCTGAAATTAAAAGACTTGGAATTATCACAAGCGACTACGAAACAAATGAGCGTATAAAAGCAATAGCCGCACAAAATAAAATTTCAGTAGATACAATGCAGGCTTCAATAAAAAAACAAGGCGGAACATGGAGCGAATTTAAAGAAAACGTAAGAAATTCTTTACAAGAAGAAAAACTTTACGCGGCAATTTTTAAAGAAGTCGCAAAAAGCGTTACTCCTGAAAATGTAGAAAAATTTTACAACGAAAATCCGTCTCTTTTTACAACATATGACAGCGTAAATTTAATACGTTACATATCAAAAAATGCAAATGCCCTATCGGCTATAAAAGCGGGCAAAAATGCAAACGGGGTACAAAAAATTAGCGGTGTATTAAAAAACAGTCAAATGAATGAAAGTCTTAGATATGTCGTATCAAATGTAGGGCCTGATGGCTTTTCACCGATAATTCCAACAAAACTGGGTTATGAAATGTTTAAGGTGAATTCTAAAAACGGCGTTAATAAAATAAGTTTTGAAGAAGCGCAACAAAAAGCAATAGAAGCTTATACGATAAGCGAGCGTAAAAAAGCAATCGAAAATTTCAATCAAAAACTCCGCTCAAATGCAATAATTAAAATAATTAAACACTAAAAATTTAGGATAACGTTTAAGTTATCCTAAATTTACAGACTTAAAAAAATGAAAAAGTTATAAAATCTTTACACCTTCTCCTTTGCAAACTTCACCGATTATATAAGCATCAGAGTTTGAAAGAATAAAATCCGCTTCATCTTTACCTGTAACGATGACAAGTCCTACGCCGTTATTAAAAGTTCTTTGCATTTCATGTGAATCTACCATTTTTGCGATAATTTTAAAAATTTCAGGTGTTTTAATTGCTGATTTTTCTATTTTAGCGCCAAGACCCGCTCTGAAAACACGCGGTAAATTTTCTATCAAGCCGCCGCCTGTAATATGCGCAAGCGCGTGAATATGACTTTTTAATTTTAAGAAATCTTTTACATAAATTCTTGTCGGCTCCAAAAGCGTATCAATTAAACTTTTTTCACCGATTTTTTCATCAAATTTAAGCCCCAAATCATTTACAACTTTTCTTGCCAAAGAAAAACCGTTTGAGTGGAGTCCTGTGCTTGGAAGCGCTAAAAGAACATCATCTTCTTTTACAAATTTTGTGCGATCAATTTCATCAATTTCGGCAATTCCTACGGCAAATCCGGCCAAATCAAAATCTTTCCCTTCATACATAGAAGGCATTTCAGCTGTTTCTCCTCCGATTAAAGCGCAATTTGCCATTTTGCAACCTTTTGCAATTCCTGCTACTACGCGTTTCGCGGTTTCTATTTCAAGCTTTGCTGTAGCATAATAATCCAAAAAGAAAATCGGCTCGGCAAAATTGCAAATTAAATCATTTACACACATTGCAACTAAATCTTGTCCTACAAAATCAACTTTGCCGGCATCAATCGCAAGTCTAAGTTTTGTACCGACACCGTCCGTTGCACCTAAAATTGCAGGATTTTTATATCCGACAGGCAAACGCACAGCTCCGCTGAAAGAACCGATTCCGCCAAGAACCAAAGGCGTAAAAGTATCTTTTACAAACGGTTTTATTTCATTAACGAAACTGTTTCCCGCGTCGATATCGACACCGGCTTCTTTGTAGCTTATCATTTTTAATCCTTTAATCAAATAAAAGCCAATTTTAGCTAAAATTGTATAAAATAAAAATGAAATTGGGGTTTTTATGTATCAAAATGCGTTTGTGCTGACAGGAACGATAGGTTCAGGAAAAAGCACGGTGGCAAATTTTTTGAAACTTTACGGTTTTCACGTAATCGATGCCGATAAAATTGCGCACGAAATTTTAGAAAAAAATACAGACAAAATAACTGAAATTTTTGGAAAGCAAATTTTGGAAAACGGCAAAATTTCGCGCCAAAAGCTTGGAAATTTAGTTTTTAAAGATAAAAATAAACTTGAAATGTTAGAAAATTTTTTGCATCCGAAAATCAGAGATGAAATTTATAAAAATTGCGAATTACCTGAAATTTCGGGATTTCCTTATTTTGTGGATATTCCACTGTTTTATGAAAAAAACAATTACAAAAATTTTAAAAAAGTCGTAGTGGTTTACGCAAAAAATGAAATTTTAAAAGAGCGTATAAAAAAAAGAAATCATTTAAATGATGAAGAAGCAAAAAATAGAATAAATTTACAAATGAATATAGAAAAAAAACGTGAAATGGCAAATTTTGTCATTGATAACAGCGGCGATTTAAAGCATTTGGAAAGCGAAATTTTAAAATTTATAAAAGGTCTTAAAAATGAGTATAAAAATCTCAAAATATAACGCAAGCGGAAATGATTTTGTAATTTTTGAAAGCGACTCCTTTCACAATTATTCAAATTTGGCTCGCAAAATTTGCAACCGTCATAAAGGAATCGGAGCGGATGGTTTAATAGTAATCATTAAAAATA
>QWCH01000131.1_pt1 | contig 170979 bp, 139 predicted proteins | sample 1972671 | NCBI WGS metagenome assembly QWCH01 (sample SAMN09866713, study PRJNA288562) | Human gut metagenome isolate term3_stool, whole genome shotgun sequencing... | isolation source: gut | host: Homo sapiens | place: USA: California
GAAGTGTTGTGATTGCTGGAAGGGTATGCCAATTTCATAACTGAATGGTTGCAATGACGACTCTGTTGGACGACCAATGCGGAATCGTTCTTGTAGTTGTGCCAAGTCGGATATTTGGCTGCCAAAATAGATACCAGAACGTTGGTAGAACAAACTTGTAAGCACGGTTGCCGTGATGCGCTTGTTCTCAAAACCACCCATGGCAGACATGCTGATGTTATTGTAGCCCGTGTTGTTCATAATGTATTCTGGCGTATGGTAATCACCACCACGAGTATAGTTGCCGTGCAGGCGCATACCGAAATTCTTCCAACCTGCTTCAATGCTTCCCGAGCCGCTTATTCCTCGGGGATTGGTATCATAACCGATGTTGGTAACTCCTTTCACGATAGGCTTGTTATGCCCATAGGGTAGAGGCGCATCGTTGAGCAATACCACACCACCCATAGCACCAAAACCGTAACGAATACATTCGGCACCCTTTACAACCTCTACCATGCTGGCACCTGTGTAGTCAATTTCTGGCGCATGATCGTTGCCCCAACTCTGGCTCTCCAATTTCACTCCATTGTTCATCAATAGAATACGGCTGCTGTGCATACCTTGAATAACGGGTTTAGCCACCGTATTACCAGCACTGATAGAACTCACACCAGGAATAGACTCCAACATTTTTGCCAACGAGGTAGCACCACCTTTTTCGAGTACACTTTCATCCAAAACCTTGGCTTGCTGCATGATGTCGGTGTGTCTCTTTTTAGATGTTACCGTTACTCCACTTAATTGCTGTACGTCTTCCTTTAACTTGATGTTCAGTGTGCGTGTTTTTGCTGACACATAGGAAGTGTAACTCTTATAGCCTACGAATGAGACAGTGACTTTCACATTCTTATCGGTGTTGCTTAACTTCATAATGCAGATTCCCGACTCGTTGGTGACGTATGTCTTACCGTTACTATCTTTCACAACGGCCCCTAATATGGGTTCGCCCGTTAGCGCATCTGTAACTTGAAGAGTCACGCTACCTTCCTCGACTTTATCTGTGCTTGCGTACTTGCCGTTGTGTGCCTTTGTGGCAGAGATGCTTAGAAACAGCATCATCAGCATTAGCAAGCATCCCTTGAAAAGAGAGTCTCGAGCCGATAAAATTTTTTGCGTTCGTTGTTCTTTTTTCGACATTTTACTATTTTGATAATTGTTATTATACTAAAAAAATCTTTCGATTTGCAAAGATATTTCAACTTCTCGATACAGAAAAAAAATGTACATACCTAAAAATAGGTATTTTTTGTTGCTTCTTTTTACGGGCATAACTACTTTTAGTGAAAGCAGATGGTGTTGACCAGCTTGTTGGCTAAGTCGTGTTCCTCTTGTTTGGAATGTGGTCTGAGTACACATTATTTATTTTATTGTGCCTAAATGCGGGTGTTGTACACATACTTTACCACCTTTGCCCTACTATCTCTTTGTTATAAGACGCAGTGGATGACAGCCCAGTGTCCGTCATCAAACGATAGAACAACATGTTTATGAATAAGCAATAAAATGAAACCTAACAACCCTCAACTCTCCAATAAGCGTTACCTTGTCCCCTTTGTACTCATCACCTCACTGTTTTTTTTTGAGTGAAGCGATGGCATGCGTGTTATTCGTCAAGGAAAGGGAGAGGTTGCTATGACGGAAGGCGAACTGGCAAGGTTTTTCGGAGTTAGTTGGCAGAAAGTTAATAATAAGGTCAGACTTATAAAACAGACAATGTGTTTGAAGCCTTATGGGATAGAAACTACTGATTATACCCTTCTTCTTCCACTGCTTAGGTATATCTATAAAGAATTCAATAACTGCTATCATTATTTTTAGGTATTTTCAGGCAGATGAAGAAAAAAGTTGTCTACTTACTTGCTTTTTTCATAAAAAGTACATATATTCGCAACGTTTTATTTATAAGACTCTAAAAACTTACAGTTATGAAAGCAAAACAAGCAACCCTTTACACTCTTACTTTCATATTGGCATTATTTATAGGAGTATTAACATCGTGTTCTAATAATGATGAGGTAGCTGAAATTACTGTTACTAGAGATTACCAAACTGATTCTAAGGTTCTTGCTAAATTTGTTGATATAAATAAAACAGTTGGCGAGTACTATTTGAATGTACATAAAACCTCTTTCAAAGATTTGCTTTCTGATAAGGATTGGCAAGATTTGCAGAGCGTTAATCCTTTAAATAAACAAAGGTTTGAAAAAGAAATAGCAGAATTAAATATGCGATTACAAGCCGCTGCAAATAATCCAAAAACTTCTCAAATAGTATATTCTACGTATAATGAAACTTGGATTAGAAATCTTACACAAGATAGAATAGTGCAAGTTGAAAATACCTTAACAAGCTCTCTAACAAGGGCAAGAGGTAGTAATCTTGCAACATTATCAATTTTCCCAGGAAGTAAAAGTCAGTGTTATTTCTCTTCAGGAAAAAAAATTATTTCAAGGATTCAATTAAATATCTTCAATGGTAGCTATTTCTTTTTTGACATTCTTTGTAAAACAGATGCAAAAAAAGACCCCAATCCGAATATGAATGAAAAACTAATAACTCTTTCTGGAGTATCAACGCTTCCATATAATTATTTTACTTGGACAGCATATAGCAATGATGCTAATATAAATTGGCAATTTGAAGGACAAGGTTATGAACCCAAAAATGGTGGTCCTATTGCCACTGCTACTTTTGAATCGTACAATTAAATGTTTTTATATATGGGGAGAGATTATATATCCCCCTATTTCTTAACTTAAACAAATGAACTCCACGTATAAGTTATTAGTAATATTTGTTTTCTCCTTCTGTTTAATATCTTGCACTACTGAAGACTATTATACTAGTAATGATGTTGTAGAGAAACTTACAAATAAAATATGGGTAAATATTATCAAGGATAAACCCAAAACGATGTGTGCGCAATATGTTTTTTTAAAGAATGGAACAGGATATCAAGTAGTTCTGGAATATCAAAACAAAGAAGTTGGAAAAGAAAAAAAATCATATTTTCACTGGACTTTTATATATCCTGATAATAAAGTTATATATATAGATTGGGGATTGTATTGGAAAATAAATTCCTTGTCAGATGTTGTCTTTAATGTAGAGGAAACTTATGACGACCCCTATCAGATTCCTAGTCAACTATATAAAAGAAAATTAGAGATGACCTCTAAAAACAGCATTTGTATGTAGTCTGAGTTATAACGAAAAGCAAAAATGCCTAACGATTATTCTATTAGGCATTTCTTTATTACTCTTGTTTATTATTTTTACTTCAAAAAATAGGGTCAAGTTTCCTTATCTGAAACCCAACCCTATTCGTATCATAAAATCCTTATTAGGACTAAAAGTTAAAGTATTACATTATTCATCTGCCTCTTCTTTAGCATGTGCCTCTATTAGCTTGTCTTGCAAATCATTTGGAACTAACTCATAACTAGAGAATTTAGTAATGAAACTAGCACGACCACCAGTGATAGAACTTAATGTTGTACTATATGAAGAAAGCTCTTTCAACGGAATTTTAGCTTGCAACTTCTGATAACCAGCTTCGGAATCCATACCCATAATTAAGGCACGACGACCTTGAAGATCACTCATTACATCGCCCATATAATCGTCTGGTACAAATACTTCTAGATCGTTAATAGGCTCAAGGATCTTTGGACCAGCAATCTTGAAAGCATCAGAGAACGCATGCTTTGCAGCTAGGGTAAATGATAATTCATTAGAATCTACTGGGTGCATTTTACCATCGTAAACAATAACACGAACATCACGCGCATAACTACCTGTCAATGGACCTTTTTCCATACAATCCATTACACCTTTTAAGATGGCTGGCATAAAGCGTGTATCAATAGCACCACCAACAACAGAATTGATAAACACAAGCTTACCACCCCATGGTAGGGTCTTTTCTTCTCGACTTTTTACATTAAGCTTAAATTCTTGACCATCAAACTTGTAGGTAGTAGGTTCTGGCATTCCTTCTGCGTATGGCTCAATGATCAAGTGAACTTCACCAAACTGTCCTGCACCACCACTCTGCTTTTTATGCCTATACTCAGCCTTAGCCTGCTTAGTAATCGTTTCACGATAAGGAATACGTGGTTCTTTGTATTCAACCTGTAATTTTTCGTTATTTTCAAGACGCCATTTTAAGGTACGAAGGTGGAATTCTCCCTGACCATGTACAATAACCTGACGCAACTCCTTGCTCTGCTCTACTACCCATGTAGGGTCTTCTTGGCGCATCTTTAACAAAGCAGCCATTAGCTTCTCGGTTTCAGAAGTATTCTTTGCCTCAATAGCACGAGAGTATTTAGAGTTAGGATATTTAATAAAATCGAAATGATAATCACAGCCCTTACCATTCAGAGTGTTACCCGTTTTAACATCTTTCAGTTTTACGGTACATCCTATATCACCAGCATTCAATTGATCAACAGGTATACGAGTAGTACCAGCACAAACATATATTTGTCCTAATCGTTCTTTCGATCCACGATCGGCATTAGTCAAGTCATCACCTGTTTTCACACTTCCACTCATTACTTTAAAGTAAGACACTTCACCAATATGTGGCTCCATACCTGTCTTAAAGAAATAAATAGAAGTAGCATTATCAGAATTTGGTTGTACTTCTTCACCGCGTGTATTATGTATCTTAGGCATTTCATCAACAAACGGAACTACATTACCTAAGAATTCCATTAATCGTCTCACGCCCATATCCTTGCCTGCACAAACACAAAATACAGGGAAGATAGATCGTGTAATTAATCCCTTACGAATACCCATACGAAGTTCGTCTTCGGAAAGTTGCTCTTCCTCAAAGAATTTCTCCATCAAGCTTTCATCGTTTTCAGCAGCAGCCTCAACTAATATTTTGTGTAATTCAAGTGCTTTATCTAACTCTTCTTTTGGGATTTCCTCAATAGTTGGTGTTCCACCTTCTGCTTTCCATGTATATTTCTTCATCAATAACACATCAATAAGGCTATTGAAGTTGGGACCAGTCTCTATAGGATACTGTATTTGTACACACTTTGAGCCATAAATATCTTGCATCGTTGTAATGATATTCTCAAAGTTGCACTTATCAGAATCTAACTGGTTAATCAAAAATATTACAGGTTTCTTTAATTTCTCTGTATAACGGAAAATATTCTGTGTGCCTACTTCTGGGCCATACTGACCGTTGATCAATATAACAGCTTCATCGGTTACATTAAGTGCTGTTATTGCACCACCTACGAAATCATCACTTCCAGGACAATCTATTATGTTTAATTTCTTATTATTCCACTCGGTATGAAACACTGTTGGGAATACAGAATAACCGTATTCTTGCTCTACTGGAAAATAGTCGCTTACCGTATTCTTACCTTCTATTGTACCACGTCGCTTAATAACAGAAGCTTCAAATAACATACTCTCGGCAAGTGTGGTCTTGCCGCTACCCGCACTGCCAACAAGGGCAATGTTTTTAATTTCATTTGTCTGATAAATACGCATAACAGATTGATTTAAGTAGTTAGTAAAATGTTAAATTATCAGGTTATCAAGCATCAAATCTGCATTTTGCAAATCTAAATACTATCTGTCGCCTAAATTATACATTTTGATTGAAAGAACCAAAAAATAAAAGCAATAAATCACAAAAAATTAAGGCAAATTAGTACATTTGCAATAAATTTTGACTTCATCACATATTATATAGAAAAATAATAATGACAGGACTCTATATCCATATACCTTTTTGTGCTAGTAGATGTATATATTGTGGCTTCTATGCTACACTTACAAAAAATGCAGCGAAAAGAGAAAACGAAAATACACTTACTCAAAGACAAAGATACATCAATGCTGTTTGCAAGGAGATCGGCAAGCAAAAGGCAGAACTTTCTACTATTTATTTTGGTGGAGGAACTCCCTCGCAACTCACATCAGAGGAGCTGGTTCAAATCTTTGAACAAATTAATAAAACCTTCTTACATCACACAAATAATGGAGCTACGCAGCTAAAAGAAATCACAATAGAATGTAACCCAGAAGATATTACAGAGGATTTTGTACAAATACTTAAAATTCTTCCGTTCAATAGGGTATCAATGGGTGTTCAAACATTCTCTGACGAAAGACTTAAATTTCTTCATCGTAGGCATACTTCCTCAAAAATACCAGAAGCTATTCAGCTACTTAGGAGTGTAGGTATCAATAATATCTCAATTGATCTCATGTTCGGTTTCCCCAATGAAACACAAGAAGAATGGATTGCCGATATAGAAAAGGCTATTGCCCTCAACGTAGAACACATTTCTGCTTATAGCCTAATGTATGAAGAAGGTACTGCGCTCTATACCATGCAAAAGCATCAAAGAGTAAAGCAGATAGACGAAGAACAATATCGGGAAATGTATGAAGTGCTTATTGATCGATTAGAAAAAGCTGGCTATGAACAATACGAGATCAGCAACTTCGCTAAACAAGGTTTTCGATCTCAACATAATAGTTCTTATTGGCACAACATACCCTATATTGGTATTGGAGCTGCAGCACATTCTTATGACCTCAATACGCGTCGTTGGAACTATGCCAATCTCACTAAATACATTAACGCCATAGAACAAGATAAGCCTGCTTATGAAGAAGAAACCATTGATGCAAACACGCATTACAATGATAGCATAGTAACGGCACTTAGGACAAAAGAGGGATTAAACATAGCAGAATTTGAAGAAAAGTATAGAAGATATTTCTTAACAAATGCAGCGTCATACATTGAAAATGGGTATCTTCGCAAGAATGATACTTGCTATACGATAACAAGAAAAGGTTTATATATCAGTGATACGATCATGGTTGATTTGATTATAGCATAACATAGAGTTTTAAACGCTTTAAAACACATAGATTATGACAGAACAAGAATTTGAAAATCTTTGGGAAGAAAACAAAGAAAAGATAAGACTAAATAGTGATGAATATCAAGCCATTAAAAAGTCATATTATAGTTGGGGGTTAATAGATTATACGCTATTAATCGGTGGCTTTATTGGATGTGAAGCTCTCCTCCAACAAATAGTGAAATCTATTATTCTTCAATATATTCTTGCCCTATTAGGTATGCTTAGTATTTGGTTAGGTTGGAGATATTTTAAATCAAGATTGGCAAATGGCAAAACGCTTGAGGAAGTCGATCAAGAATTGAAAGAAAGATACAAAAGAACACTACGCTTATAATAACAAAGAGGATCGCCATAATAGGTGATCCCCTTTATTGTTCATATCCTTTTTTTTATTTATCTGCTTTATTTTCTGAAGGTAAAACAAGATTAAGAACAACGCCAATAATCGCTGCTAGTCCAATTCCACTCATAGAAAAACCACCAAAACTTAATACTGCTCCGCCAATACCCATTGTTAATGTTATGGAAATAATAATAATATTACGTGTTTGGTTTAAGTCTACCCTATGTTGAATAAGATTATGAATTCCAACAGATGCTATCGTTCCGAATAATAATAGCATAATACCCCCTAATACTGCTGTTGGAATACTTCTTAGCAATGCGCTCAACTTACCAATTACTGAAAAAACAATTGCTGTCAATGCTGCTATACGTATAACTTGTGGCTGAGTAACCCTGGTGATACTCATAGCTCCAGTTACCTCACTATAGGTAGTTACAGGAGGACCTCCAAAAAGACTCGCAGCAAGACAAGCAAGACCATCACCTAACATTGTACGGTGAAGACCAGGTTCTTTCACAAAGTCTTTATCTGCAACAGCACTTACTACATATACATCGCCTACATGCTCAATAACAGGGGCTATAGCCACTGGTATCATATAAAGGAATGGTTCCAAAGCAAAATGTGGTAGATGAAAATTTGATATTGCAGAAGGTAAAGCAAACCAAGCTGCTTCTTGTACAGGTTTAAAATCGACCTCACCTATAAACATAGCAACAATATAGCCCACAATAATACCACTAATAACTGGCACTAACTTAAACAATCCCTTACCTAAGGTTAACACTAAAATAGCTGTTATCAATGACACAAAAGCTAAAAGCCAATTTGTCTTAGCCATATCAACAGCAGAGCCAGAAAGCGACAGACCTATCAAAATAATAACAGGACCAATAACTACAGGAGGGAAGATCTTATCAAGCAAAGCTTTTCCCTGCCATTTTACCAATACTGACATCACAAAATAAACCAGTGCCACACCTGCAAATGAAGCTAATGTACCTGGCATACCCCACTCTTTTGATGCTGCAATAATAGGGGCTATAAAGGCAAACGATGATCCTAAAAAAATAGGAACCTTACCTTTCGTAATGAGATGAAAGATGAAGGTTCCTATACCTGCCGTAAATAATGCTGTTGATGGATCAAGCCCCACGAGCAACGGAACTAAGACAGTAGCACCAAACGCAACGAAGAGGAATTGTACTCCCACCAACGTTTTTCTGAAAGTTGTTAAGTTATTTGTATCCATTATATTTAATAAAGAGTAAATTCTTTATGAGGTAGCAAGTATGATATTTGCTAATCAAGTGCAAAATTATAAAATTAATAGGAAGAAACTATCACCTAAACGATAAATATTTTATTAGTCGGCTATTTTCTACTTCGTATTAGAATATAGATAATAACAGGGGCACCAATAATAGGTGTTACCACATTTAATGGCAGAACACCACTCTCTCTTGGAAGAAAACAAAGAAGATTACATAGTAATGCTATTAACGATCCACTTAGAAGTGTTGTTGGCAATAACTTTAATTGGTTTTCCGACTTCAACACCAAGCGTGCCATATGTGGAACTGCCAAACCTAGAAACAATATAGGACCACAAAAGGCGGTAGTAATTGCCGTTAATATACCTGTTAAGGCTAGCAAAACTGTTCGCATTTTTTTTGTGTTAATACCTAAACTCTCAGCATAAAGAGAACCTAACGACAATATATTTAATGGCTTTATCAAAAGTAATGTCAGAATAATTCCGACAAGGCAAAGCATAGAGAAAGGTAATAACTGATCGGAAGATACGCTACCAAAATCGCCCAACCCCCAAATCATATAGCTTTTTACTCCATCTGCTGTTGAGAAAAAATTTAAAAGCGATACCACTGATGATGCCAAATATCCCACCATAATACCAACTACTAATAACATTGTATTGCTATGCACAAAGTTAGATAATAAGGATATAAGCATTGTTACGACCATCGCCCCTACAAAAGCAGCTATTAAAATAGCCAAAAAGCCTGTAAAAGAAAAACTTGAAACCGAAACAGTGCCTCCTAATAATAACATTACCAAAGCCACACCTAGTGCTGCTCCACTATTAATGCCAAAAACATCAGGTCCAGCCAAAGGATTACTAAATAAGGTTTGTAAGATTAATCCATTTGCAGCCAACACACTACCACATAGCAATGCTGTAATAGCTTGTGGCAATCTGTTTTCTAAAATTATAAAACGCCAACTATCATCTTCCACCTCTACGCCTCGCAATATACTAATTATCTCTAAAAGAGGAATTTCCACAGCTCCAATACAAAGATTGAAACAAAACAGAACTGCTATTCCAACAACAAGAAAAGCATTAATAACTATATTATGTTGCTTCATCACTTAGGCTATAACATTTTACAAACGCTTATAATATCTTAAAGGGGCTATCTTTAAATCTGGATGGAAAAGCTGTATCAAATCTTGCAAAAGCCAATCGGGATGCCAACTCACTTCCTCAAAATAAGGAACTTTGTCTATCTTACAACCATAAACCTCACCTTCACGAAGAGGCTTCAAAATCTTATAATCGGGTGACTCTTGTAGCAATATTTCCTTGTTGCAATTCCCTACATAAGAAAGTATCCAAAAGTCTGCCTTACCAAACTTTGACACAATCGTTTCAAAAGGCAAGGATAAGCTGCCACTATGTTTGTCGCTACTATAGGCATATTTTCCTAAAGCATCTTTATAAAGTAACCCTACACTACTCTCACCGCCAGGTACATACCACACTGAACCTACCTTGCGATCTGGCAAAACACTACGCGAAAGCTTACTCTTCTTTGCTAAGTTATGCAATTTCCAATAATTGGTCTTTACGACATTAAATAATGAGTCGGCTTCTTTTTCCTTACCAACAAGTATACCATAAAACTTCATCCACTCTGCTCTACCCAATGCCGACGTCTCCATATACTCAGCACACTCTATTAACGGAACACCTGCTTTATCTAATCTGCCATACCCCCCACTATTCTCAAAAGGCGAAACGAAGATGGCTTGAGGCTCCAACGTGATTATTTTCTCCACATTAGGTTTCATGCTCTCGCCACAATCTGTAATTTTTCCTTCTGCACCATCAGCCTGTTGGGCACGCTTCTGAACATCAGAGATCAGCATATATTTAAGGTCGGTTACACCTACGATTGATTTTTGAGCTTCCAACATCTCGAACAAATTAGCATGAGCAGTAGTAAAAACCACACAACGCTTCAGTGGTAAGACTATAAGATTTTCTTTGTCAGATACAGCTTTTTTTATAGGAGCATCCGATAAATAATAAGTATGCAAGATTGTATGCTTTTTCCATGGATTATGTATTTCTACCTTAGTAAAATCAGAGTATTTCACTATAGTTAGATGCTTTGCATACTCAAGCTTTAAAGTGTCGCCTTCTTCGACATCACTACTATCAGTATGCTTACGAATATTACAACTCGTCAAAACTAACAACAGAGACAAAAAATAGAATATATATTTCCACATAATTGAAAAATATTTGTGCAAAAATACAAAAAAACTGTGGCTTATTGAATGTAATAAGTTTTTTTTTGTAACTTAGCCAGCAATTATTACTAACAATACTAAACAGTTTCAATTATGGCAGAAGACATTTCTAATGCACTTTCTAACCACATCAATAAGAAGAAAGTATGGCAACTGCTTGCCATCATTGTGGTTACGACCATCGTTTGGAACCTACCTTCCAATGTTTTCGGTATCGATGGTCTTACAATCGTTCAACAACGCGTTATAGCAATCTTTGTTTTTGCAATCCTTTCTTGGCTCACCGAGTGTATCCCTGCTTGGGCAACATCACTCGCCCTCACAGCTATTATGTGTGTTACAGTATCAAAAAATGCTTTTGGTGTATTCAAAGGAGATAATGTAGGAAAGTTACTAGACTCGACAGAGATAATGGCTTCATTTGCCGACCCTATCATTATGCTTTTCCTTGCAGGTTTCATCATAGCAATAGCCGCATCTAAATCGGGACTTGATACCTTGTTAGCACGAAATCTTATCCGACCATTCGGAAAAAAGAGCGAGAATGTCTTACTAGGTTTCCTACTTATCACAGGATTATTCTCTATGTTTATCTCTAATACAGCTACAGCTGCATTGATGCTTACTTTCCTTGCACCGGTATTTGCTGCACTACCAGCAAACGGTAAAGGTCGTATTGCATTGACCTTATCAATCCCCGTTGCTGCAAATTTAGGAGGTCTGGGAACGCCCATCGGAACCCCTCCTAACCTCATCGCCTTGAAGTATCTCAACGACCCTGCAGGGCTCAATATGAACATTGGATTTGCACAGTGGGCTCTGCTTATGATGCCTACCGTCATCATCTTGTTGATAATCTCTTGGAAAGTTATCCTTCACTATTACCCTTTCACACAGAAAACTATCGAACTGAAGATCGATGGAGCCGTTCACCGTGGGTGGAGAATGTGGGTAGTTATGGCAACCTTCACTCTTACCATACTCCTTTGGGTAATTCCTAAAGAAATTACTGGTATTGATACCAACACCGTCTCTATGATTCCAATGGGTATATTCGCTATCACGGGTGTTATAACAGCAAAAGACCTCCAGAAAATCGACTGGAGTGTTATTTGGATGGTGGCTGGAGGATTTGCCATTGGGCTAGGTATGAACAGCTCAGGATTGGCTGATGCCGCAATCGAGAGTATTCCGTTCGGTTCATGGAGTCCTATGCTCATTATGCTGATTTCTGGCTTAATCTGCTATCTCCTCTCCAATTTCATTTCAAACACTGCAACAGCTGCATTACTTGTTCCTATTCTCGCAGTAGTATGCCGTGGTATGGGTAATAAATTGGACGGCATTGGTGGGACAAGCATTGTTTTAGTTGGTATTGCTATCGCTGCATCTTGTGCTATGTGTTTACCTATTTCAACTCCTCCTAACGCCATTGCCTACTCTACAGGACTCGTAAAGCAGAATCAAATGTTGAAAGTAGGATTAAGTTGTGGTCTTATATCGCTCGCTCTAGGCTATGTCCTATTATTCGTCATCGGTCAGATGCACTTAATATAATAAGTCGACACAATAAGTTGAAGGAGTATTTCTTGCTCCCTCGTTATTCGTTTTAACTGTAGAACACAGAGAGCGGTACATAGAAAATGTACCGCTCCTCTTTTATTTTGTAAATAATTCATAGATAAATAATAAAGCTAAAGTCCATTTTTTCAAACTTCATTGGCTATATCTAGGAACACCGTGGAATAATTTTTGTAAGTTTGTAAGCATAAACAATAAATAAAATACACTATGATACTAGCAAACTTACAAGATGCAGTGCGTTATTACTCCCTGCATCCACGCATGCAAGAGTTATTTGAATATATCAAATCAACCGATTTCTCCAAACTTTCAGCAGGAAGAATTACGTTAGATGACGATGCTCTTTTCATCAATTTAGATGTATCTTCGCTATTAGACAAGGAGCAACAAAAGCTGGAATTTCACAAAAAATACATCGATGTTCAAATCCCATTATTAGTGAACGAGACAATGGGCTGGTCGCCTATTAACAAACTAGGCAAACCCGATATCCCCTACGATGAAGCGCGCGATTGTGGCTTATACTTTAAACCTGCCCAAACCTATTTCACGGTTTCACCTAACGAATTCACAATCTTCTTCCCAGAAGATGCCCATGCACCTATCATTGGTGAAGGGACACAACGCAAACTAATAGGAAAATTGCTGATATAGAGAAGTATAGGTATTATTTGTTCTATCCTTTAACGCATAAAAAATAATGAGCGGTGCATCTATAGAAATGTGCCGCTCATTCCCTTAATACCTTTTTAAAAAAGAAAAACTTATATTTTATCTATCAATAAAGTATCTTTTTAAACGCAAAGCGTCAGCTTTGGAAAATATTTTTAATTTATTTTTGCGTACAAAACTTCACCTTTTATCAGATAAAACCTTATCTATTACTAAATAAACCATGATCTATCACCATTTAAAGATTAGTATTTTACTATTTACCTATGCAAAAATGCTTAAAAATATTATTCAGTGTCTCTTGACTAGAGATCTGTGTACCTGTGATTTCTCCAAGGATAGCGATAACATCTTTGAGATCTTCGGCAACAAGGTCGCCTGAAAGTTCCATACTAAAAGCTGAAAGGACACGAAGGAGAGCTTCGTGAGCTCGGGTGAGGGCATCGTAATGCCGGGCATTAGTAACGATAACAGAGTTCTCTGTAAAAGCAGGAATATTGGCTTTCTGATAGAGTAATTGCTCCAAGTCATGCATGTTAGTACCTTGCTTAGCAGAGATAGAGATGGTAACGAGGGGAGATTGTGTGCTTGTTTTAATAGTATCAATCTTATTTCGCACCACAACAATAGGTTTCTCTCCTACCCTCTCCTTTATTTCATTGTACTCTTCTTGCGTTGGATCTATATCTAATATCCACATCACAATCTGTGCATTATCCAACTCCTTATACGTGCGTTGAATACCCAGTTGTTCTACGACATCTGTAGTCTCACGAATACCTGCTGTATCAATAAAACGGAAAGTTATACCATTTATATCGGTTGTATCTTCTATCACATCGCGTGTGGTGCCTTCTATGTTAGAAACGATAGCACGCTCCTCACCCAACAACTGATTGAGCAAGGTAGATTTACCCACATTTGTCTTGCCAATGATAGCCACAGAAATTCCACGTTTCAAGGCTTGCCCTGTCTTAAAAGATTGAGCCAAAGACAAAACCTTCTCATCTATCTCGTTGGTAAGATCTACTAACTCTGAACGATCGGCAAACTCAAGTTCTTCATGCTCAGAAAAGTCGAGTTCTAACTCAAGGAGTGAAGTAATTTTAAGCAAACGCTTACGCAATGTGGTAAGTTCATCGCTGAAATGCCCTTTCAATTGTGAGAGTGCCATTTCATAACTAGCACGATTAGAAGATGCTATCAAATCTGCCACTGCCTCTGCTTGTGAGAGATCCATCTTGCCATTAAGGTAAGCGCGTTGTGTAAACTCTCCTGGATTAGCTTGCCTACATCCACTCGCTATAAGCGCATGAAGCACTTCTTGTAAGATAAAGGAAGAGCCGTGGCATGATATTTCGATTGCATCTTCACCTGTATAAGAATGTGGGGCACGCCAAAGAGATACCACTACCTCATCAATAACCTTTCCGCTCTGATCAAGGATATTGCCGTAATGGATAGTATTTGCTTTAGCCGATGTTATATCTTTACTAAAAATAGAATTAACAAAGGGTATAGCCTCGGAACCAGCAATGCGAATAATACCAAGGGCACCCCCAGATTGAGTGGCAAGGGCGCAAATTGTATCGGACACTATTGAAATCAATTGAAAAGTGGGAATTGAGAATTGAGAATCTTATCCAATTATTTTAAATACGATCTAGCACACGAGTTATAAGACCATCAATGGTATTCTTATAACCACTATTTACTTCTTTTACAAGACGATTAGCAATTACCATACAACAAGTAAGTGCCTTGTGCCCCATTAGCGAAGCAAGACCTGCAAGGGCTGATGATTCCATCTCAAAATTAGTGATGTGCATACCTTTATATTCGAATGCCTCAATCTTTTCGTTTAGCTTTGGATCATGTAAAGGCAAACGTAGTTCACGCCCTTGTGGACCAAAGAAACCTCCACAAGCTATAGTAACACCGCGCACCATATCGTCTTGTGCTATCTGTTCTGTTAATGCTATATCGGCATTTGCCACGTATGGGTTACCCATGTGATCATCCCATTCCACTTGCTTCTTAAACTCCTTTTCAAACTCTAGATCGCACACCTCATTACGACGAGCATAGAAGTTGAGCAAACCATCAAAACCAATACTCTTCTGCGAAGCAATATAAGTACCCACTGGAGTGTTAAGTTGCAAACCTCCACAAGTACCAATACGTACAAGTGTAAGCGAGCGCAATTCGTCTTTTTCTTTACGAGTTTTGAAATCGATATTAGCAAGTGCATCAAGTTCGTTTACTACAATATCTATGTTATCACATCCTATACCTGTGCTTAGGGCTGTAATTCGCTTCCCTTTATAAATACCCGTAACAGTACGGAATTCACGACTATTAGCTTCGCTCTCTATCTTTTCAAAATGAGACGCAACTAAAGCTACACGCCCAGGATCACCCACTAATATTACCTTATCTGCAAGTTCCTCTGGCTTAACATGAAGGTGAAAAATACTACCATCCTCGTTAATAATAAGTTCTGAAGGAGCAAAATATTTCTTATCCATAGGTATAAATTTTATATTATAATTTTCAAAAGTAGTGTAAATAGATGCAAAGAGAGGCAAGCTTTTGCAATATCTCAAGTGTAACCTATCCTTTTACAAAGATAAGAATTTTTATTGAATAAAGCAACAATATACTGTAAACAAAAACGCTTCGAAAAAGGAAAGACCTTATCCGAAGCGTTTATATATTAACTTTACAATATATATTGTTTGCTTAATTGATCAGCCATAGCTTTAGCAGCTTTTCTTCCATCGCCCATCGATAATACTACCGTAGCAGGACCATTTACAATATCTCCTCCAGCATATATCTCTGGGAACGAACTTTGCATTTTTTCATTTACTGCAATCGTATCTTTCCAACCCAACTTTAAGCCTTCAATAGATCTTGGTACTAATGGATTAGGCGATGTTCCGACGGCTACAATAACCTGATCACAATCAATCGTGATCTCCCTACCCGTCTTCTTTGGCGAGCGACGTCCACTCTCATCGGGTTCGCCAAGCTCCATTACATCTAATACAGCTTTAATAACCTTACCTTCAGCATCCATTATATATTCCTTTGGATTATGAAGCGTTAGCAGCTTTATGCCCTCTTCTTGAGCTTGAATAACTTCAATTCTACCTGCAGGCATTTCTAACTCTGAACGGCGATATACCACAGTAACATCTCCACCTAAGCGTTTTGCCATACGACATGCGTCCATAGCCGTATTACCACCACCCACTACTATTACTTTCTTGCCTACATAGATAGGGGTTTCTGCTTCGGGATTGGTAGCATCCATAAGATTTAAGCGCGTGAGAAGCTCATTACTCGACAATACATTGATAGCATTCTCTCCCGGAATATTCATAAAATTGGGTACACCAGCACCACTAGCCACGAAAATACCTTTAAAGCCACGTCGCTTCAATCGCTCTACTGTAAGTGTTTTACCGATGATAACATCTGTAAGAAAATGAACACCTAACTTTTTCAAATAAGCGATTTCTGTATCTACTATCTTATTAGGAAGACGAAACTCTGGAATACCATATTTTAAGACTCCACCCAACTCGTGTAAAGCCTCAAAGACAAAGACCGAAAAACCTTTCTTTGCCATTTCGCCCGCAAAACTCAATCCAGCAGGACCCGACCCCACTACAGCTACCTTAATATTATTCATTGTTACTGTGGGCGTTGCCAATTGGATATTATTTTCACGAATATGATCGGCAACAAACTGCTCCAATCCTCCAATACCCACAGGTTTACTATTCATTTTATTATGAATACAATTTCCCTCACACTGCTTTTCATGAGGACACACACGACCACAAATAGCAGGCAAAGAAGTTGTATTCTTCAACACTTTATACGCTCCAATGATATTTCCACGTTCTATATTTTTTATAAAGGCTGGAATATCATTATTTACAGGGCATCCTTTTACACATGACGGATTACCACAATCCAAACAACGATGTGCTTCTTCAATTGCCATTTCTAAGGTATAGCCCTTTGTTACTTCCTCCATACGAGTGGTAGCACGATAAGTAGGATCAAGCGTAGGTATAGGCACATGCTGTAAAGTCATGCGTTCCTTTGACTTCATTTGTTTTCTAAGTTCGTCTCGCCATTTTGTTCCACGAGCAGAGAGTTCTTCTAAAGTATCATCACACTTTACAATCTGAGGAGCTTTTTTATTAGTGATAGTATGTTTACTCTTCTTCTCATTCAATTTTGAAGCCTTAATCTCACTCGTGCGCTGGATAAGCTCTTCCCAATTGATCATACAACCATCAAACCATGGACCGTCAATGCAGGCAAATCGTATTTTACCTGCTATTGTTATTCGGCAAGCACCGCACATTCCTGCGCCATCTACCATAATTGTATTGAGATATACCTCATAAGGAACTTGATACTTGATAGAAAACTTTGCCGTTTGTTGCATCAGTTTTTGTGAACCTAACGCAATAATCTTATCCACCTTTCCTTGCTTAAAAATTGTCTCCAAGGAGTCGGTTACTTCTTGATAATCGGCACCAACATTAAGCACTACATCCACCTGCTTTCGAATATCCTCAAGCATCAATATTTTCTCTTCTCTTTCTGCCGACAAAAGAGCAAGAACCCTATTATTAGCTTGCTTTAAAGCTTTCATTATAGGCAAAGCTGTTGCCGATCCGAGCTTGTTACAAACAAAAAGTACTGTACCAAAACTTTCCACTTTAGCAGGCGAGCCTAGTGGTCCTACGATGTCGGCAATAGCGTCTCCCACCGATAATTTAGCTAATCTAGCATTTGAGGGATTACTTGCTTTTACCACAACGGTAACTGAGCCTCTCTCTGGATTTACTTTTGTAACAGTAAGCGGCAATCGTTGGCTTTTATCCTCAACACGGATAATAACAAAATTACCAGCTTTGTAACTACGCGCAATAAGTGGTGCTTCCACTTCAATGCTGAAAACTTGATCTGTTAGTCGATTCTTACTCAGAATTTTGTTCATAGATGTGTAAGGTTTTTATTTTGTTTTTGGTTCGTAATATTCAAAAAAAAAAATCTTCTCACTATTCCCCTAGAACAGTAAGAAGAATTTTATAGTATTTTAGAAGTTCTTATCATCAAGAACCTCGAAACCACAGTAAGGCACTAGGGCTTTCGGCACTCTTACGCCTTCTGGAGTTTGATTATTTTCAATGATAGCAGCCACGATACGTGGTAATGCCAATGCCGATCCATTCAAGGTATGACATAGTTCTATCTTTTTATCTTCTGTATGACGATAACGACAATGCAAGCGATTAGCTTGATAACTTTCAAAATTGCTTACCGAACTTACTTCTAGCCAACGTTCTTGAGCTGCACTCCATACTTCAAAGTCGTAGCAGATAGCCGATGTAAAGCTCATGTCTCCACCACATAGTTTCAGAATGTGGTAAGGAAGTTCTAGCTTCTTTAGCAAGCCTTCTACATGGTCTAGCATTTCCTTGAGCGAGTCGTAAGAGTGTTCAGGCTTATCAATACGTACTATTTCTACTTTATCAAATTGGTGTAAACGATTGAGTCCGCGCACATCCTTACCATAGCTTCCAGCCTCACGACGGAAACAAGCCGAGTAAGCACAACGCTTAATAGGCAAATCTTTTTCGTCGAGGATTTCATCACGGAAGATATTGGTAACAGGCACTTCTGCCGTAGGGATCAAATAGAGATCATCTACCGTTGCATGATACATTTGTCCCTCTTTATCAGGAAGCTGACCTGTACCCAAGCCGGATGCTGTGTTTACCACCAATGGAGGTTGCACCTCGAGGTATCCGCTCTTGCGTGCTTCGTCCAAGAAAAATGCTTCTAACGCACGTTGTAAGCGAGCCATCTTTCCAATATAGATAGGAAAGCCAGCACCTGTAATCTTAACACCCAACTCAAAGTCGATCAAATTATACTTCTTGCAAATATCCCAATGGCAAAGCGCATCGGCAGGAAGTGTAGGCTTTTCGCCACCTTCTTTTATAACGATGTTACTACTAGCATCTTTACCTTCAGGAACATCGTCGTTGGCAATGTTAGGAATGGTGAGCAACACTTCGGTCATATCTTGTTGGGCTCTGTCCATCTCTTCCTGTAAAGACTTGTCTAAAGCCTTTAGTTCTGCCACCTTATTCTTTATATCTTCAGCTTCAGCCTTTTTCCCCTCCTTCATCAAGCCACCTATTTGCTTAGACAATTGATTTTGCTGTTGCTTGTTATTATCAAGCTTTTGCTGTGCCTCACGGCGTTGAAGGTCGAAACTTAAAACTTTTTCTACAGCCTCACGCGCTCCTGAAAAGTGCTTCTTCTCAAGACCTTTTACTACGCGTTCAGTTTCCTCACTGATGAGCTTTAATGTAAGCATAAATATCTTTTTTATAATTTTACTATGTGAGAGCAAAGATACAAAAAATATTTTTATTACTACCTATATTACTTATATTCCTAAAAAGAGTCTTATTACTATATCCCTATTTATAGATGCATAAATCCCATTCTCTCGCTTGAGAGAATGGGATTATGTTGTTTGTTTGGAATAGTTGTTGTTATTATTGTTTAAGCTTCAGGCTTTGCAGTCTTAGCAGCGTAAACTTCCTCAGAAAGTACAGAGACAGTACTCTTGTTAAACTTTCCCTTGTGGAAGTAAACAACACCGTCAGTAAGCGCGTACAATGTATCGTCCTTACCTTGTGCAACACCTTCACCTGGATAGTGACGATTACCACGCTGACGAACAATGATGTTGCCTGCTATGATTTTCTGACCACCCCAGATCTTAACACCTAAACGTTGTGAAGCCGATTCACGACCGTTCTTAGAACTACCGACACCTTTTTTATGAGCCATTTCTAAAATCCTCCTCTTTTTAAGCGTTAATAGATTTAATTTCTACCTGAGTGAACTGGGTACGATGACCGTTCTTTTTTCTGCAGTCCTTACGACGCTTCATCTTGAAAACGATGACCTTGTCGCCCTTTACTAAAGGATTAACTACCTCAGCTACTACTTTAGCACCACTTACAGTTGGCGCACCTACTGTGACATTACCGTCGTTGTCAATCAACAACACCTTGTCAAACTCAACAGTATTACCAGCTTCCACGTCTTTGATGTGGTTAACGAAGAGCTTCATACCCTCTTCTGCCTTAAACTGCTGACCGTTAATTTCTACAATTGCGTACATTATTATATTATTGTAAACGGGTTTCACCGCTAGGCGGCTGAGCATCTTTCCAGCACTTATACGAGCCCATACGGCATAATTGGTTGCAAAGTTACAAAAACATTGTGGTTTACAACCATACCACATTCCTTTTCTTTCTTATTTATAATAAATTAACGCAACTAAACCTCTGATATACTTTTAGCGTATTCTGATATGTATCTACTTGTAAAGATACGATCATAAGAAGCCCTCATTTTTTCCGATTTAAACTCACCACTTCTAAGCTGCTATCAATATACAGGATTTTTATCATACAGAAATACGTATAAAAACGCACTTATAAAGAAAAAAGAAAGAGAAAAATCTAAAAACATCTAATCTTCAAATCATTAAGCCATTTACAACCCACCTAGATATGTTAAATTACTGTTAATTCTTAGCAATTATCCATATTTTTAACCTATTGCTATTTCACAAAAAAAATATGATATAGGCGATTTTTTGTAAAACAATACAGTTTTCCTGCCTTTTCATCCTGTAAATTAGGATTTTTATTCATAAAAAAGACAAGAGCAAACGAACTATTCAGCACCTTTTACCCCATTAAAGAGTACCTTTCGATGCACAATACATCATATTTTACTTTGCAAAAGGTAACCTTTTACCTCAATATCTTTATTTTTATCCTTTTTAACAGCTAAAAGAACAAAATAAAATGTAATAAAACAAGAATTTATGTAATGTTTTTTCACCCACAAAAACCTACCTCACCGTAATATGAAAGCACCCTTGATGACACTCGTGCTTTACGTAACAACGCTTTTGGGAGCGAAGCGTGTTGAGAACTTCGGCTAATACCCACTTGAGGGTATCATCGCGAACAGGGCGAGTTAGGGCGTAATATTTATTGTAGGCTATGTCGAAGGTGGTGCCATATTGGTGGCAACTATTCTCAGAAGCGTTGCGATTAAAGGAACGAAGCTTGGCGATGTCCTCCTTTGTACGAAGCACAGAGGTTACGAGAATTTTATTAGCAGGAATGCCTTTAAGCTGGAGCGAGTCCATAAAGCTACGCCCTATCTCTTGTAAAAGTACCGAAGCTGTAGGCACTAGATAGGGAATACTGTTATAAAGTTTCTTCACCTCGTAATAGGGATTATAACCCACAAAAACGAGTTCTTGCTTACGATGTTCAGCTTCGACACGATTTTGCACAGGGCTTACACCATTTTGCTTAGCCGATAGAAGCTGAACATCGTTCATATCGGGGAAGCTCGTTTCATAATCAGGCACACCTATTATCTTATGCTTTACTACAGAGCCGTCGGCATTGAAGAATACAGAGGGTACTTCGGAGGTATCTACACTACTAGCACGCACAGAACTAGCCTTTGAGGGCTTTCCCTTTCGAGGAGTGAGAAGCGTAGTATGTGATGCAGAATCGCTATTCATGGATATAGCAGCTTGGTAGGGATCATTCCCTTTTGCCACCGATGGAAACACGAGGCGCACGAGTGCTAAAAGCATCGTAATGGCAAAAAATCCAAGAAGAAAACGATTCTTTAGATTATTTGATATTTTCTTCATAAACGCAAAGGTAATAAGAATTGATAAAAAGGAAATTAAGAATTAAGAATTATTTGCTAGTATAAGGATTTTGTAGTAACTTTGCCCTTGCATAAAAATAAAGCATATCGACTTGATAGAGAAGCATATTATCTTAGAGGATATAGACCCTGTTACTTTCTATGGAGTAGGCAACGAACACCTGCTCATGATAAAATCGCTCTTCCCAAAACTACGTATTGTGGCGCGCGATAATGTGATTCGCGTTCTAGGCGATGAGGAAGAAATGGCAAAGATAGAGGAAAGCATTGAGCGCATTCGCCAGCATGTTGTAAAATATAACACGCTTTCCTCTGAAGACATCCTTGACATCATTAAAGGCAAACAAACCAAAGCCGATGCTGTCAAGGATGTTTTGGTTTATTCGGTAACAGGACGTCCTATCAAAGGACGTTCGGCTAACCAACAAGCATTGATCGATGCTTTTGAGAAAAGCGATATGATGTTTGCTGTAGGTCCTGCTGGTACGGGTAAAACCTATCTAAGCATAGCCCTTGCCGTGAAAGCTCTGAAAGAGAAAACGGTAAAGAAGATTATCCTCTCACGCCCAGCGGTGGAAGCAGGGGAAAAGTTAGGTTTCTTGCCCGGCGACATGAAGGATAAGATCGACCCTTATCTACAGCCCTTATACGATGCACTAGAAGATATGATCCCTGCCACAAAGCTTCAGGACATGCTGGACAAGCGCATTATACAAATAGCTCCGCTAGCCTTTATGCGAGGTAGAACGCTGAGCGATGCCATTGTGATATTGGACGAGGCGCAAAACACCACTCCTGCCCAAATAAGAATGTTTCTCACAAGAATGGGATGGAACTCGAAGATGATCATCACAGGAGATATGACACAGATTGATTTGCCACGTGAGCAAAAAAGTGGGCTTCGGGAAGCATTGAGCATTCTTGGACATACCGAGGGGATTAGCGTAATAGAGCTAGGGGCTAAAGACATCGTGCGCCACAAGCTGGTAACACGCATCGTAAATGCCTACGAAGCATACGATAAAGATAAAGCCGCGAAGAAATAAAAAAACTTCGCATTTTATATAAAAACAACAAAACAACCCATGGTGTGAAACCTTTTAATAAAGAGCACGCCAAACATTTTAATTGCACAGAAATGAAAGCATTAACACAAACCAACTTCAACTTCGAAGGACAAAAGAGCGTTTATCATGGTAAAGTTCGCGATGTTTACAACATCAATGACGACTTAATCGTAATGGTGGCAACCGACCGTATCTCTGCCTTCGATGTGGTATTACCAAAGGGTATTCCCTTTAAAGGACAAGTATTAAACCAAATTGCAGCTAAGTTTTTGGATCAAACCACAGACATCTGCCCTAATTGGAAGTTAGCTACTCCTGACCCTATGGTTACAGTAGGTTTGAAGTGTGAAGGTTTCCGTGTAGAAATGATTATCCGCTCTATCCTTACAGGTTCGGCTTGGAGAGAGTATCAAAAGGGATGCCGCGAGATATGTGGTGTGAAGCTTCCTGATGGTATGCGTGAGAACGAGCGTTTCCCAGAACCCATTATCACCCCTACAACAAAAGCCGATGAGGGGCATGACTTGAATATTTCTCGCGAAGAAATCATTGCACAAGGCATTGTTTCAGAGGAAGATTATAACATCATAGAAGATTGGACAAGAAAAATCTTTGCACGTGGACAAGAAATTGCAGCTAAGCAAGGTTTGATCTTGGTAGATACAAAATACGAATTTGGCAAGCGCGATGGTCAGTGCTACCTCATCGACGAGATCCATACTCCTGACTCTAGCCGTTATTTCTATGCAGAAGGCTATGAAGAGAAGTTTGAAAAGGGTGAGCCTCAACGCCAACTATCAAAGGAATTTGTGCGCCAGTGGCTTATCGAACACAACTTTATGAACGAACCAGGACAAGTAATACCAGAGATTACCGACGAATATGCAGAAACGGTGAGTGATCGTTATATTGAACTATACGAGCATATCACAGGCGAAAACTTCGAGAAGAAGGAATACGATGGCGATATTGCAGAACGCATAGAGAAAAACGTAAAGGCATACTTGGCTGAACGCAAGTAGCATTTGTAGAATAAAACATAAAAGTCTCATAAGGTAAGGAATAATATCCCTCCTTATGAGACTCTACCATTATATATTATAATATATACAAAGAAATATTTTAAAAGAGTGTACGAACAAGAGAAGATAAAGCCTTACGATGGCAATGGTGACAAAGCAAAACTCGTGGAGACAATGTTTGATAACATTGCCCCAACCTATGATAAGCTCAACCACCATCTTTCGTGGGATATTGATAAGGGATGGCGGCGTAAAGCTATTGCACAAATAGCACCTTATAAACCTCAGCGCATATTAGACATTGCCACTGGTACGGGCGATTTTGCCATCCTCTCGGCTAAAATGCTAAAACCTACAAGTCTTATTGGTGCTGACATTTCAGAGGGTATGATGGCTATTGGGCGCGAGAAGGTAAAGCAAGAGGGGCTTTCAGAGGTAATTGCCTTTCAGAAAGAAGATTGTCTGAACCTTACTTTCGAGGATAATGCTTTCGATGCAGTAACGGCTGCCTTCGGTATCCGCAATTTCCAAAGCTTGGATAAGGGGTTGTCGGAAATATGTCGTGTACTTAAAAAGGGGGGACACTTGAGTATAGTGGAACTAACAACACCTGTGTCATTCCCTATGAAGCAACTCTTTCGTATTTATTCTAGCACCATATTGCCCACATACGGGCGTATTATCTCGAAGGATAAGAGTGCTTACGAATATTTAAACAAAACCATAGAAGCTTTTCCACAAGGAGAAGAAATGATGCAAATATTTAAAAAAGCAGGGTTTAGTAGAGCTTCCTTTAAACGACTTACCTTTGGCATTTGCACCATGTATTTAGCTGAGAAATAATATTCACACGAAACAACGCAAAATATGGATAAATATGGACTTATTGGCTATCCATTAGGGCATTCTTTCTCTATTGGGTACTTTAACGAGAAATTTCAAAACGAAGGAATTAACGCAAAGTATATCAACTTTGAAATCCCTTCAATAGAAAACCTTACAGAGATTTTAGCACTCAACCCCGAGTTAAAAGGTCTCAATGTTACTATACCCTACAAAGAACAAGTAATACCCTATCTTGACGAAATAAGTCCCGAAGCCAAAGCCATTGGTGCTGTGAACGTGATACGCATAACACGCAAAGGTCATAAAACCATATTGAAGGGATTTAATAGTGATGTGATTGGATTTACACAAAGCATTGAACCGCTACTCATACCCCACTGGCATAAGAAAGCACTTGTACTGGGTACAGGGGGTGCAGCAAAAGCCATCAACTATGGATTGAAGTCGCTAGGGCTAGATACGAAACTCGTTTCGAGAGAGCCGATGTTAGAAGAAATTTCATACGAAAAGATAACCCCCGAAATCATCAAAGACTATAATGTCATTGTGAATTGCACTCCACTAGGTATGTATCCTAATGTAGAAACATGCCCTAAGCTCCCTTACGAGGCAATGAATACTAAAACCATTCTTTACGACCTTATCTATAACCCCGATCAAACGCTCTTTATGAAAAAAGGAGCAGCGCAAGGGGCTACGGTAAAGAATGGACTTGAGATGCTTTTACTTCAAGCTTTTGCCAGTTGGGAGTTTTGGCATGGTAAAGAATAAAAAGAGAAAGTGCTTTTAAAAATATCATAGATAATAAAAAAGACATGGACAATAGATACATGATGCGAGGCGTAAGTGCCGCAAAAGAAGATGTGCATAACGCTATCAAAAATATTGATAAAGGATTATACCCACAAGCTTTTTGTAAAATTATCCCCGATGTACTAGGAGGTGATCCTGAGTATTGCAACATTATGCACGCCGATGGCGCAGGTACAAAGTCGGCATTGGCTTATATGTATTGGAAAGAAACGGGAGATATTAGCGTATGGAAAGGTATTGCACAAGATGCGATCGTAATGAACACCGACGACTTGCTTTGCGTAGGTGCGGTGGATAATATTCTAGTATCTTCTACCATTGGACGCAACAAGATGCTTATCCCAGGTGAGGTTATTTCTGCCATTATCAATGGTACTGATGATCTTTTGGCAAGTATGCGCGAAATGGGAATTGGTATCTATCCCACTGGAGGCGAAACCGCTGATGTGGGCGACTTAGTGCGCACCATTATCGTAGACTCTACCGTTACTTGTCGTATGAAACGTGCCGATGTTATTGACAATGCAAATATTCGTCCGGGAGATGTTATAGTAGGATTGAGCTCTACGGGGCAAGCCACATACGAAGACAGATATAATGGTGGTATGGGCAGCAATGGTTTAACAAGTGCTCGCCATGATGTGTTTGCTAAGTATCTTGCCGAAAATTATCCTGAAAGCTATGATCATGCTGTACCAGAAGAGTTAGTATATAGTGGCAAGTATAGGCTAACCGAAGAGGTGGAAGGAAGCCCCGTAAATGCGGGAATGCTCGTGCTTTCACCTACAAGAACCTACGCTCCTGTTATTAAAAAGATATTAGACGAGCATCGTTCGGAAATTCACGGTATGGTACATTGTACTGGTGGCGCTCAAACAAAGGTACTCCACTTTGTGGGTGAGAATTGTAAGGTAGTAAAGGATAATATGTTCCCAATTCCTCCTTTGTTCAGAGCCATTAAAGAATGTAGTGGTACTGATTGGAAAGAAATGTATCAAGTGTTCAATATGGGACACAGAATGGAAATATACGTTCGCCCAGAACTAGCCGAGAGCATCATTGCTATAAGCAAGTCGTTTAACATTGATGCACAGGTGATAGGACATATTGAAGAAGGGAAGAAGCGTCTTACCATTAAATCAGAATTTGGAGAATTTAATTATTAAGATTATGCGTTTATAAGTGCCGTAAAGCGCACATTATTGCTCATTAAAAGAAAAAATATATGCCAGAGAATAATAGCATTTTAGACAAACTAGATGGCCTAGAAGCACGATTTGAAGAAGTTTCTACACTTATTACCGACCCCGATGTTATCGGCGATCAGGCTAGATATGTAAAACTTACTCGCGAATACAAGGATCTAGGCGACATTATGGACGCGCGTAAGCGTTATATAGCTTGCCTTTCTACTATCAAAGAAGCTAAGGATATTCTTGCTAACGAGAGTGATCCCGATATGAAGGAAATGGCTCGAGAGGAGCTGAGCGAGAACGAAACGCTACAACCAAAGCTTGAAGAAGAAATTAAGATTTTGCTGGTACCAAAAGATCCTGAAGATGCAAAGAATGTTCAAATGGAGGTGCGTGCTGGTACGGGTGGAGACGAAGCAGCACTCTTTGCTGGCGACATCTTTAATATGTACAAGCGCTTTTGCGATAAAAAGGGCTGGACATTATCGGTTACTGATGTGAACGAGGGTGCTGTAGGTGGATTTAAAGAAATCGACTTTGCTGTGTCTGGTGATGGTGTTTATGGCATTTTGAAGTATGAGTCAGGGGTACATCGTGTTCAGCGCGTGCCTTCTACAGATACACAAGGACGTATGCAAACATCGGCTGCAACAGTAGCGGTATTGCCCGAAGCCGACAGGTTTGAAGTAAACATTAACGAAGGCGATATTAAGTGGGATACCTTCCGTTCGAGTGGTGCAGGTGGTCAGAATGTAAACAAGGTAGAGTCGGGTGTGCGTTTACGCTATCCTTGGAAGAACCCTAATACGGGAGAAGTGGAGGAAATACTAATAGAGTGTACCGAAACACGCGATCAACCTAAGAATAAGGAGCGTGCATTATCACGTTTGCGCACATTTATTTACGACCGTGAGCATCAGAAGTATGTAGATGACATTGCTAATCGCCGTAAGAGTTTGGTATCAACGGGCGACCGTTCGGCAAAGATACGTACTTACAACTATCCTCAAGGTCGTGTTACCGATCATCGTATTGGCTATACCACCCACGATCTTCCTGGTTTTATGAATGGTAATATTCAAGAAATGATCGATGCCCTTACCGTGGCAGAGAATGCAGAAAAGATGAAGGAGGCCGATCTATAAAGGCTTTCTTTAATATTTATCTTAAATACGAAATAGAGATATGACTAGAGAACAACTAGTAGAGCAAATCTTTAAGAAGAAAACTTTCCTATGTGTAGGGCTAGATACAGACATCAGAAAACTCCCTACTTGCTTAACAAACGAGGAAGATCCTATCTTTGCGTTCAACAAAGCTATCATTGATGCCACTGCACCCTATTGTGTAGCATACAAACCAAACTTGGCTTTCTATGAGAGCTTAGGTATAAAGGGTATGTTAGCATTTGAGAAAACAGTGAAATATCTAAAGGTATCTTATCCCCATCACTTCATTATTGCCGATGCAAAGCGTGGCGATATTGGTAATACTTCGAGTATGTATGCACGTACCTTCTTTGAAGAATACGACATTGACTCACTTACCGTTGCTCCCTACATGGGCGAAGACTCTATTAAGCCTTTCTTAGAATATGAAGGAAAATGGACTATCGTGCTAGCCCTTACCTCTAACAAAGGTAGTCAGGATTTTCAATTATTCGAGAATAAAAATCAAGAACGTTTATTCGAAAAGGTATTAATGAAAACGCAAGAATGGGGCAATGAAAGAAATATGATGTATGTAGTGGGGGCAACGCAAGGAGCAATGTTTAAGGATATTCGTAAACTTGTTCCTAATCATTTCTTGCTAGTTCCAGGTGTTGGCGCGCAAGGAGGAAGCCTTTCTGAAGTATGTAAATATGGTATTATCAAGGAATGTGGCTTATTGGTAAACTCTTCGCGTGGCATTATCTATGCCGATAACACCGAAAACTATGCTAAAGTAGCAGGTGAGAAAGCACACGAGATGCAACAAGAAATGGCACTAGAGCTAGAGAAGCTCGCATAACAAAATAAAATCTATACTTGAGAAAAATTGTTCTGGAGTATAGATTTTTTTCAAAAATTCCTTGATCTTCTTCCTGAAAGTCCTTGAGCTTTTCAGTTAAACACATTGAGCCTTCATGCAAAAGATCTCCACCCTTTCCACTTAAAACTTGCAAAGAACAACAAAAGTATGAGCGAAAGCAAAATTATTATCGATCCTGTGTTTGGTTTTATCAATGTACCCAAAGGATTATTATTGAAAATTGTAAAGCATCCTTTTATGCAAAGGCTTAGAAGGATAAAGCAAAATGGGCTAGCTTCAGAGGTTTATCCAGGAGCGCAACACACACGATTTCAACACTCATTAGGTGCTTTTCACCTTATGACACAAGCAATTCTCACACTTGAACAAAAGGGGATTTTCATCTTTGATAGTGAAGCCGAAGCCGTAGAAGCCGCTATCCTTATGCACGACATAGGGCATGGACCCTTCTCCCACGTATTGGAGCATACGCTCATCAATGGTATCTCGCACGAAGACATATCATTGATGATGATGGAGAAGATGAATAAAGAGCAGAACGGAGCTTTAACCCTTGCTATCTCCATCTTTAAGAATACTTATCCAAAGAAGTTTCTACACCAGCTCATTAGTAGCCAACTAGATATGGACCGTCTTGATTATCTTCGCCGAGATAGCTTCTTTACGGGAGTAAACGAGGCGAGTGTAGGCTCGGCACGTATCATCAAGATGCTCAATATAGTGGATGACACACTCGTAGTAGACGCAAAAGGCATCTACTCCATAGAAAATTACCTCACCTCACGCCGATTAATGTATTGGCAAGTATATCTTCACAAAACCACTGTGGCATCCGAGAAAGTACTCATCAATGCTTTGTTAAGAGCAAAAGAATTGGTACAACGTGGAGAAAAATTATTTGCACCACCTGCCCTTCTCTATTTTCTTGAAAAAAAAGTAGATAAAGAGTATTTCTTAAATCATGAAGAAGCTTTTGAAAACTATGTTCTTCTTGATGATAACGACATTTGGACAGCATTAAAAAATTGGCAGAATCTTCCAGATAAGATCTTATCAACACTAGCTAAAAACCTTATCAATAGGTGTCCTTTCAAGGTGGAAGTGAGAGAAGAACCCATCAGCGTGGAAGAACAAACCCATTTGCTAGAAGAAATAGCCCTCAAAGCAGATATAAGTTTTGATGAGGCAAAATACTTTATGAGTGTTGACACACTTCAAAAAGATATGTACAATCCCGATGAAGACCACATTAGTATTCTCTATCCCAATGGAGAATTAAAAGATATTGCAGAGGCGTCTGATCTTTTAAGTACCAGCCTACTATCCAAGAAAATAAAGAAATATTATATGTGTTATCAACGTTTTCAATAAAATTTCTATACCTTTGCATTCCAAACAATCATAATATTTTAGCATGGAATTTTCTGCAAAACAAATTGCACAATTTATTCAGGGACAGATTGAAGGAGATGAAAATGTTACCATCAATGATTTCTGCAAAATAGAGGAAGGCAAAAAAGGAGCTATTTCTTTCTTAGCTAGCCCAAAATATACCCACTATCTTTATACCACTGAGGCTTCAATTGTTTTAGTTGATAAGTCTATCACACTTGATCAACCTACCACAGCTACACTTATCAAGGTTGATAATGCGCGTGATTGCGTAGCTAAACTTCTACAACTATACGAAAGCATGAAGCCAAAGAAACAAGGCATCGACTCTATGGCTTTCGTTTCCCCAACAGCAAAAATAGGCAAAGATGTTTATATTGGTGCTTTTGCTTACATTGGTGATAACGTCGTTTTAGGCAATGGCACAATGGTATATCCTCATGCTACTATTATGGATGGCACCCATCTCGGTTCTCATTGTATTATTTATCCCAATGCTACTATTTATCATAGTTGCAAATTAGGCAACAATGTAATCATTCATGCAGGAAGTGTGATTGGTGCTGATGGCTTCGGTTTTGCTCCTAACCCAGAGAACAATTGCTATGATAAGATTCCACAAATTGGTATCGTTACTATAGAGGATAATGTAGAGATTGGTGCAAATACCTGTGTCGACCGCTCTACAATGGGAAGTACTTATCTACGTAAGGGTGTAAAACTTGATAACCTTGTACAAATAGCCCACAATAATGACATTGGTGAAAACACTGTAATGAGTGCTCAAGTAGGCATTGCTGGTTCTACAAAGGTAGGACAATGGTGTATGTTTGGTGGACAAGTAGGTATAGCAGGACACATTACCATAGGCAATCAAGTATTCTTAGGAGCACAATCAGGTGTGCCAGGAAGTTTGAAAGATGGACAACAACTCATAGGTACCCCTCCTATGCCTCAGCGCAATTACTTTAAGTCGCAAGCCATCTTCCAACGTTTGCCTGATATGTATAAGCAATTAAACGCTTTACAAAAAGAAATAGAAGAATTAAAGAAAAACAAATAACACACATACATGGAAACAGTAAAGCAGAAAACCCTTAACGGAAGTTTCTCCCTATTCGGTATAGGACTACATACAGGTTTAAACCTCACCGTTACCTTTAACCCTGCTCCAGAGAACACTGGCTATAGAATACAACGCATCGATTTAGAAGGTCAGCCTATAATCAATGCTGTTGCAGAGTATGTGGAAGAAACCCAACGTGGCACAGTACTCATAAAAGGTGATGTACGCGTAGGTACGATTGAGCATGCAATGGCAGCTATCTATGCTATGGGTATTGACAACTGTTTGATACAGGTAAATGGTCCCGAGTTCCCTATCCTTGATGGTTCTGCTGCAATGTATGTGCAGAAGATTAAAGAAGTAGGACTAACCGAGCAGAATGCAGCAAAAGATTTCTATATCATTCGCAAGAAACTTGAAATAAAAGAAGGCGACTCTGTTATCACCATTCTTCCTGACGACGACTTCTCTATCACAACAATGTGTTCGTTCAAGTCAAAGTTTATTAGTAGCCAGTTTGCCACATTAGACAGCATTTCTAAGTTTGATGAAGAAATTTCATCTGCCCGTACTTTTGTTTTTGTACGTGATATTCTTCCTTTGCTTCAAGCCAACTTGATAAAAGGTGGAGACCTCGATAATGCCATTGTTATTTACGAACAACAACTAGAACAAGAAAAACTAGACCAACTAGCCGACTTGCTTCATGTACCTCATATTGATGCCAATAATATTGGCTATATTCAGCATAAGCCATTGATGTGGGATAACGAATGTACCCGCCACAAGCTTCTTGATATTATTGGCGACTTAGCTTTAATAGGAAAACCTCTAAAGGGTAGAATTATCGCTACTCGTCCTGGACACACCGTGAACAATAAGTTTGCACGTATGATGCGTAGAGAACTTAGAAATCATGATGTTCAAGCCCCTATCTATGATCCGAACATAGAACCGCTAATGGACAATATTCGTATCAAGGAGTTGCTTCCTCATCGCTATCCTATGCAGTTGATCGATAAGGTTATCGCTATGGGAGCTACTACAATTGTAGGAGTCAAAAATGTTACTAGTAACGAACCATTCTTCCAAGGTCATTTTCCAGCAGAACCCGTAATGCCCGGAGTGCTACAGGTAGAAGCAATGGCACAATGTGGAGGACTCCTAGTACTTTCCCAGCTTGAGGAGCCACAACGCTGGTCAACATATTTCCTAAAGATCGATGATGTTAAGTTCCGTCAAAAGGTAGTACCTGGCGACACCTTGTTGTTTAAGGTTGAACTTCTCGGACCTGTTCGTCATGGCATTAGCTCTATGAAGGGTTATGTATTCGTTGGTGATAATGTTGTAGCCGAGGCTTCATTTACCGCTCAAATTGTAAAAAACAAGTAATCAAGAATTATATACGATGAATCAAATTAGTCCATTAGCTTTTGTACATCCAGAAGCAAAACTAGGCGATAATAACATCATAGGACCTTTCTGCTATATAGATAAAAACACCGTTATAGGTGATAATAATAATTTCCAGAATAGTGTTACTATCAACTATGGTGCGCGTATTGGAAATGGAAACGAAATTCTTGCTGGTGCAAGCATTTCTACCAAGCCACAAGACTTAAAGTTCAAAGGTGAGGAAACTATCTGCGAAATCGGAGACAACAACTCTATTCGTGAAAATGTAACAATCTCTCGAGGAACAGCATCAAAGGGGACTACTATCGTCGGAAGCAATAATCTCTTAATGGAGAATATGCATATTGCTCACGATTGTGTTATCGGATCACATTGTATCATCGGCAATTCTACAAAGTTTGCAGGAGAAGTAACCGTAGATGATGGTGCGATCATCTCTGCTGCTGTCTTATGCCATCAGTTCTGCCATATTGGTGGAGGAGTAATGGTACAAGGCGGAAGTCGCTTCTCACAAGATATACCTCCTTTTGTTATTGCAGGCAAAGATCCTATCAAATATTGTGGAGTCAACCTCATAGGCTTACGCCGTCGTGGCTATAGCAACGAACAGATCACAGCCATCCATGATGCTTATCGCATTATCTATAGTGCTGGCACAAAAGAAGAAAACATACAGAAGATTAAAGCCACTATGGAGATAACAAAGGAGATACAATATATTATCGACTTTGTATCTAGCTCTGAGCGTGGCATTATTCGTCAATAATATTTTGAAAGAGAATACTTTAATCGTTATTACTGGACCGACGGGAGTAGGCAAAACTGAAGCAACCCTTCAGATAGCAGAACATTTTAATGCTGTTATTCTTAATGCCGACTCCCGTCAGTTGTTTTCTGAAATACCCATAGGCACAGCCGCACCCACTCCTACCCAACTAGCCCGCGTGAAGCATCTTTTCGTTGGCACATTAAAACTTACCGACTACTATTCGGCTAGTAAATATGAAGAAGATGTTATAAAGTATATGGAGCAAAACCCTGCTCCTATAACAGTTTTATCAGGAGGATCAATGATGTACATTGATGCTGTGTGCAAAGGTATTGACGACATTCCTACTGTCCTTCCAAATATACGCCAAGCCCTTATGTCGCGATTAGCAAAAGAAGGTTTGGACAACCTTTGCATAGAACTTTCCCAACTTGATCCAGCCTACTATGCTATCGTCGATAAACAAAACCCCCGTCGTGTGCTTCATGCTTTAGAAATCTGTCATCAAACAGGGAAAACCTATACTTCTTTTCGCACGAATGGCACTAAAGAACGCCCTTTTAATATTATTAAAATAGGACTAAATAGGGAGCGTGAAGAACTCTATAACCGCATCAACCAGCGTGTTTTAAATATGATCAAAGATGGACTTGTCGAAGAAGTCCTGAAAGTTTATAAATATCGGGAGCTAAATTCGCTCAACACCGTAGGTTATAAGGAAATATTCGAATACCTCGACGGACTTACCACCCTTGACGAAGCCATCTATAAAATACAAAGCAATAGCCGCCGCTATGCACGTAAACAGCTAACATGGTATAATAAAGATAAAGACATACAGTGGTTTACACCCGATAATATTGAAGAAATCTTAAATTATATCTATCAAAAATTAGATACACCAAGATAATAAGTACTTTTGTACTTTACAAGATACTTATCATGTATTATACTTAAACCGATGAAGCGATTTTTCACATTTATCAAAAAAATAATCAGAGGATTTCTAAAATTCTTCCCATGGTACGCACACCTATACAAAGGTAGAGCTTGGTACACTAAGTTTGCTATAGGCATTGTATCATTTATAGTCTCTATTTTCTTATACCTAGGAATGGTCGATATCAACTTTCTAGGTTTGTTTGGTAAATCCCCAGGCTTTATCGACATTAAAACTCCCCCTACATACGCAGCCTCTGAAGTATACAGTGCCGACTCTGTTCTTATCGGAAAATACTTCAAGGAAAACCGCATCCCTGTAAAATATGGCGATGTTACCCCAGACTTTTGGAAAGCCCTCATCAGCACAGAGGATGAACGTTTCTATAGCCATCATGGTGTTGACTTCATGGGCATTGGCGGTGCTTTGAAAGATGCCATCACTCGTAACGATGCACGTGGAGCTTCTACTATCACGCAGCAATTAGCTAAGAATATGTTCCGCGTCCGCACCCAATATTCAGGTGGACTTCTAGGACATATTCCCGGGCTTCGCATGCTTATCATGAAGAGCAAAGAATGGATCATTGCTATCAAACTTGAGATGATCTATTCTAAAAATGAAATCTTAACCATGTATGCTAATACCGTCGATTTTGGTAATAATGCATACGGCATTAAGACCGCTGCACGCACTTATTATAACACCACTCCTGCCAAACTTACCACCGAACAAGCCGCAACGCTTGTAGGTATGTTGAAGGCTACCACCTATTACAGCCCACTACTCCACCCTAAAAACTCGCTAAAACGCCGTAATACCGTACTTTACAATATGGTTACACATAATGAGTTGAGCAAAGATAGATACGCCCAATTAACAAAACTCCCCATCAAACTCAACATTCACGTAGAGGAAAACTATGACGGCAAAGCACAATACTTTAGAGGTTATGTAGCAAAATATCTCGAAGGATGGTGCAAAGACAATGGATACGATCTCTATAGTAGTGGCTTAAAAATCTACACCACTATTGATACACGTATGCAAAAACTCGCTGAAGATGCTGCTCGTAAACAAATGAAGCGCATTCAGCACGAGTTCGACCAGCATTGGGCAGGTCAAGAGCCATGGCGCGATGAAAAAGGTAATGTTATCCCTGGCTTTATCGAAGGCATTGCCGAACGTCAGCCTTTCTATAAACGCCTCGTACAAAAATACCCAAACCATCAAGATAGCGTACTTTATTACTTGAACAAGCCGCATAAAGTAAAGCTTTTCGATTATGAAAAAGGAACGATAGAAAAGGAAATGTCGTCAATGGACTCTATCCGCTACATGGTTAAGTTTATGCACTGCTCTATGGTGGCAATGGAACCTGACACCAGAGCTGTACGCGCTTGGGTAGGCGATGTCGATTTTGATACATGGAAATACGACAAAGTAGTGGCAGAACGCCAACCGGGTTCTACTTTCAAACTCTTCGTTTATTCAGAAGCAATGAACCAAGGCTTAACGCCCTGCGACAAGCGCCGTGATGAGTATATTTCCATGCAAGTACTAGATAAGAAAACAGGACTCATGCAAACATGGAGACCAACAAATGCCAATGGGCGTTTTTCGGGCGACTCCATTCCGCTTCACTTAGCTTTTGCACAGAGCATCAACTCTATAGCCGTACGCTTAGGACAAGAAATGGGCATTAAAAACATTATCCAAACAGCGCAAGAAATGGGTATTAAGAGTCCTATGGTAGACGAGCCTTCATTGGCTTTAGGTGCTAGCGATGTCAATTTGCTTGAAATGACCGATGCTTATAGCACCATTGCCAACTATGGCGAACATCGCGACCCTGTGGTTATCACACGCATTCTCGACCAAGAGGGCAATGAGGTATATGTTGCTCCTCGCGATCATAATCAGGCTATCACTTATAAGAGTGCTTTCTTCATGCAGCAATTGTTAAAGGCTGGCTTAACCGACCCAAAGGGAACGAGCCGAACGCTTAAACAATATATATTCGACGACACCGATTGGGGTGGTAAGACGGGTACTAGCAACAACCACTCGGATGCGTGGTACATGGCAGTAAGCCCGAAGATTGTAGTAGGAGCATGGGTAGGAGGAGAATATCGAAGTATCCACTTCCGAACAGGTGCTTTGGGACAAGGCTCAAAAACGGCACTGCCTATTTGTGGAGAGTTTATATACAGTCTTATGCGCGATCGTCGCTTTCAGAAGTATCACGCTAAATGGCAGCTCGATCCCGATGAGGATATTGATCCAGCAGCCTACAACTGTAATGCTTATGTTCCTCAAAAGACCTACACCATTGACGATACGCTTAACAATGCAAGAGTTCATCAACAAGACAATAATAACGAGGAGGTAAATGAGGAGAATATAGATGAGAATGGTATCGAAAATCAGGAACTCCCTGCGCCTGCAGCGCCTAATATGCCGCAACATAATGCTGCTCCAGAGCATCAGAACATGCCACCCGCAGAGAACACACCACCTATCAAACAGATGAAAAAGCCTAAAGTGGAACAAATCTAGTTCATAGGCAATACAAAATGAGCAAATATAATTCAAAAGAAAAAAACATACAAGATATTGATTTGGATAATCCTGAATTGCAAAACGCGCTTCAGATTATCCAATTCACCCATAATTCGCTTTTCCTAACTGGAAAAGCTGGTACTGGAAAATCTACACTTCTGCGTTATATAGCTCAAACAACTAAGAAAAAATGTGTTATCCTTGCACCTACAGGCATTGCGGCTATCAATGCAGGCGGAAGCACACTACATAGCTTTTTCAAACTTCCTTTCCACCCACTCCTTCCCGACGATCAACGTTATTCGGTTCGTCATCTTCGCAAAACCTTAAAATATAATGGTGATAAGGTGAAGCTGCTACGCGAAGTTGAACTCATTATCATCGATGAAATAAGTATGGTGCGTGCCGACATCATCGACTTCATTGATAAGCTCCTCCGTGTGTACACACGCAATATGCGTGAGCCTTTTGGTGGAAAGCAACTTCTACTTGTAGGCGACATCTACCAACTTGAGCCTGTTGTAAAAGAAGAAGACAGACGACTCCTCCAACCTTATTATCCTAGCAACTTCTTTTTCGATGCTAAGATTTTTCGTGAACATCCTTTAGTAAGTATAGAACTTACCAAAGTCTATCGCCAATCAGACCCCACGTTTATCGCTATCCTCGACCATATCCGTACCAATCAGGCTACAGTGCATGATTTTAATATGATAAATAAAAGGGTAAATACTACTACTTCCTTACACAACGAGGACACGCCTTCGCCCTTTACTATCACACTTTCCTCTAAACGCGATACAGTCGATTGGATCAATAATGAAGGGCTTAGCCAGCTCCCTGGCACGCCTACTATGTTTCTCGGCGAGATAAAAGGCGACTTCCCTGAAAGCAGCCTTCCCACTCCTATTGAGCTTAACATAAAACTTGGTGCACATATTATGTTTATCAAAAACGACATTGAACACCAATGGGTCAATGGCACACTAGGCATTATCACTGGTATTGATGAGGAAGAAGGTATGCTGTACGTAAGAACCGAAGAGGGACAAGACCTTCAAGTACAACGTGAACTATGGGAAAACGTGCGATATACCTTCAACGAAGAAGAAAAGAAAATAGAAGAAGAACAAATAGGTACTTATATCCAATTTCCTATTAAGCTTGCATGGGCTATAACGGTACATAAAAGTCAAGGACTTACATTCAATAATGTCAATATCGACTTCACCGATGGTGTCTTTGCAGGAGGACAAGCCTATGTAGCACTTTCACGTTGCACCTCGCTAGAAGGTATCACCCTCAAAACTCCACTTAAACACAGCGAGGTTTTCGTACGTGCTGAGGTAAACCACTTTGCCCACCACTTTAATGACAACAATCTCATTTCAAAAGCCTTAAAACAAAGCAAAGCCGACCGTGAATATTCCGATGCCATTAAAGCTTTTGACAAAGGCAATTTTGATAGCTTCCTTCAAAACTTTTTCCTAGCAATCCATAGCCGCTACGACATTGAACGCCCTATTATTCAGCGTTATATTCGTCGCAAACTAAATATTATCAATCTGTTACGCAATGAGATAAAGCAGCTCAAAAAGGAACGCAAAGAAAAAGAACAAGTCTTAAAGAAACTCTCCGTAGAATATGTCCTTATGGGCAAAGATTGCGAGCGCGAAGGTATGACCGATGCAGCTATCAATAATTATAAGAAAGCGCTTGAACTATGCGCTGATAATCCAGAGGCAAAGAAGAAACTAAAAAGACTGAATGCTGAAAATTAAAGAATTAAAAAGTTACACCTTTAAAAATATTATCACTTCATCTCCCCATTTTAAGCCCTTCCTCCACTATGCAGAAAAAGAAATTTATCTCCTCACTCCTCATCTTACTTGCTGCCATTCTCTTCATCATAACTTTCAATCGGAAGCGTATTACCTTCGCAGCACCTCTTACAGATACAGTACCAGCCGAAGTATTCTCTCCTACAAAGAAGAAAGACGCTGTAAAGATTGATCTAAAAACCATTACCGCTGTAACCTTTCCCAAGTATAAACTTACAAAACAAACTGTCTTTATTCCCGATTCTATCAGTATAGCAGCCGATGAGGAAAATATGGCAAATGGCAATTACATTGCTATCCTCACTCTAGATACCCTGCCTGACAAAAGTTTCATTCAAACTCTAAAAGCAGCGTCCGTAAAAGATACTTGTTGGAAAATCAATGATACTTACATTTCATACGCACGAAAGGAGAAAAATGGTGGAAAATATAATATTAGCTTCTCCACAAAAGGAAAGCAGATTGTTTTGACATACTCTCACCCCTGAAGGGATGAGATTCTTGGGTGACTAACGTGGCTGCGTCCTCGCTGATGCTTGGACGACTTACTACCACTCCCCAATTCGAAAGCCTGCTTGATGGGTGAAACCTATCAATCTTATGTACTGTGCAACCATACTTGGATGCGACATACTCTAACTTCAATACAAATTCTCCATGCGCAAGGTCGCTCATCTTCCTTCCCCAACATCTCGACATACCTGTGAGGTTTAAGTCCTCTATGAATATGTTGTCATACTGGCGGCATAGTTGGTGGGCGAGTTTCCATTGGAAATCACATCTCTTGTTGGAAACATCGTTGTACAGCCTATCCAATTCAAACCTTTTCCGCTTACTGTTGTTTGAGCCTTTTACACATTTAGAAAGATTGCGTGATTTACGCCTAAGCTCACCCAAGTCAGATTTAAGGAATTGCGGATTGTCTATCTCTACCCCGTTGCTTAACGTCATGTACTTCTTCAATCCGAAGTCGATGCCTACGGATGCACCATCGTGTGTCTTTCCGTATTTCTCGACTTCTCTGTCGATACACATAACGATAAAGTATTCTCCTAAATGGTTGCGCTTAATCGTCAGTCGCTTAATCTTGCCTTCATATATTCTGCTCAATGAGAACTTATAGCGTTTCTTGATTTTGTTCACAGTCAGAACATTACCATTCAATGAATATCCACCTTGCTTGAACACTATCGAGCAGAAATCAGATGCCCTCTTGAATTTTGGCGGACGCTTGGAAATATGGTTAAAGAAACGCTTATAAGCAACATCAAGGCGTTGTATGATCTCTTGCACTGTCTGAGAGTGAAGTCTTGCAAACTTGAATCTTTTAGCAAGGTGCTTTTGCATATCAACAACGCTCGCATACTTATGGTATAACTTATAGTACCGCTTTTGCAAAGCGAGTGTATGATTCCATACAAATGCACCCTCACGAAGCATCTTGTCAAGGTGCTTCGTCTTGTCGGTTCTATATAGTTTGTACTTTTGTGAAATCATATTTTAAGTTATGCCACTTGCAAATATATAATATTATTCTTACGATTGCAAATAAAAAAATATACTATTTTTATGACAACAAAGAATAGATACCATTACAACTCCCATTGCGTATTCAATATTGGTTATCACGTTATTTGGTGTCCTAAATATCGTAGGAAAGTGCTTGCAGGTGGAGCTGACGAACGCTTAAAAGAACTGTTGCTTGAAAAAGCCAAGTCCATAGATGTGGAAATTGTTAAGATGGAAGTTATGCCTGATCATGTGCATTTGTTCATCAAAACACCACCAACGCTTGCTGTGTATTTTGTGGTCAATCAATTCAAAGGTTATACCTCACGCCTATTAAGAAACGAGATGCCTTGGTTAAAATCAAGATTGCCTACACTTTGGTCTCGTTCTTATTATTGCGAAAGTGTTGGACACATATCAGAAGAAACCATTAAGAGATACATTGAAGATCAAAAGAAATAACGCTTTCATCCCACGCCTAAAGGCTGTGGGCATTCTCGCTATCGGTCGTAAAACACATCGAGCAATAAACCGAATTAATGTAAAATTATTTCTCGATCTAAAAAACAAATATTAGTAGCTATAGCCACTTTCATAACCTGCTTACTATCAGCTCCTTACAACTACAAAAATAAAAGATTACCTTTTGAGGTTCAAAAGATAACCTTTTACCCACTAAAAGGTTATCTTTTACATTGTGAAAGGTAGTCTTTTGCTATGTAAAAGATAACCTATACCATAAACGTAAAATAATAATCATATTCCTTCTGTTCACAAATCAAATTATTTTCCACCTACAAAAACACAAAAATACTAAAATCTTGGATTTTTAAAATACAATCAAAACCTTTTTTCTACTTTTGTAGCAATACACAATAAATAATAGTTTTAGCACGAAAGAGCATGCAATATGAACGAAGAAAAAAGACGAGCAGCACAGCAGCGCATAAGCGAAAGCACCAGCTATAGAAACATGGAGCGCATACAAAAGGTGATGGATCAGTATTACCTTGACGGCATAATAGGACTTTTACCCTTCGGCATTGGAGATGTTATAGCCTCCTTTTGCGCCCTCACGTATGTATGGTTTGCTATGCGCAAAGTAAAAAGCATTCCGCTCACACTAGCTATTATCAACAATTCGCTTCGCGATATACTGCTAGGGCTTATCCCTTTTTATATAGGCAACATTATCGACTTTTTCCACAAAGCCAACAAACAAAATATGGCATTGGTACAAGGTTTTGTAGAAGGTGATAAAGCCACTATCCATACTGTTAATAAAAAAGCCATACAAAGCGGCTTATTCATCATTCTTTCAATTGCGCTAATAGCCTTATTACTAAGCATTTTAGCATCACTAACCCTCTATTTATTCCATTTTTTGCAGGGAATTTTCTCCTAATTAATGTAAAATAATTGCAGTGAAATAAACTTTATCTATACTTTTGCATCAAATAAGAAACAAAAGGGAGAAGTTATACTAATTAAGAAAGAAAAAATGTTAGATATGAAAAAAGTAATCCTTATGATGCTATTTGCTGTTCTAGGTTTCACAACAGCTATGGCACAGCAAAACCAAGCTGAAATAAAGTTCGAATCGCTTTCACATAACTTTGGCACATTTAGTACTAGCGTGCCTATCCACAAAACAACATTCCGATTTACCAACGTAGGCAATGCTCCTTTGATTATCAATCAGGTTGTGGCAAGTTGTGGCTGTACAATACCTAAATACGACAAACGCCCTATCGCGCCAGGTCAGAAAGGTACGATTGAGGTTATTTACAACGGCAAGGATCGTTTCCCTGGTAAGTTTAGAAAAAGCATTACAGTTCGCACAAACGGTAAAACAGAAATGACACGCCTTTACATAGAAGGGGTCATGAACGATTAAGTTAAAAATAACACTCAAAACATTCCATAAGCAAGGGGTAACTGTCAAAAACAGTTACCCCTTACTTTTATAGTAATTTTAAACATATACTGACAACAGCTTTAGTATATATAATATAAATAGGTGATAACACCTTACAAAAACTTACTTTGCTATCTTTTAGAATTCCTTTTTAGTTTTCATATCCTTTTTTCTTGGATAATCCAAATTTAAGTATTAAGTTTGTAGACAAGAATAATAACTAAAACCCTCCTCTTAGTAGGAGGTGAAATTACAAAAATGGTGTCAGAGGGCAATCCTATTTTAAGTTAGATAACCTAAAATGCCATAACGTAAATACTCTATTAATAAAAATTTTTTATACTAATGCAAAAAGGTAAGATCCTTCCAGTTAGTGTATTTTTATCATGTTGTTGCTTAACATCATTCGCAAGTAATGTTGTTGGCACATCTAATGCTGCCCGCACGAATTATGTCAGTGCAGCCATAGATGGTAAAAGTTCACTTATTTCTGAAAGCCTAAAGGCTCGTGGTGTTAACGCAAACTTAAAAGTTGCGGGTACTGTCGTTGATGAGAATGGCGAACCAGTTATTGGTGCGTCTATCCGCATTAAAGGCACTCAAAGCGGTACACAAACCGATATTGACGGTAAGTATGTGCTTGATGTGCCTGCCGATGCAGTTTTAATCGTTAGCTACATTGGTTACAAAACCCAAGAAGTCGCTGTAAACGGAGCAACTACACTTGACATTAAGCTTCAGCCTGAAGCGCATCAAATTGAAGAAGTTGTCGTAACAGCGTTGGGTATTAAGCGTTCAGAGAAAGCCCTTTCATACAATGTGCAGAAAGTGGGCGGCGAGGCACTTAACACTGTTAAGAGTGCCAACTTTATGAACTCCCTTTCGGGTAAAGTAGCTGGTGTAAACATCAATGCTTCTGCTGCTGGTATGGGTGGTGCTACCCGTGTCGTTATGCGTGGTCCTAAGAGTATCACAAAGAGCAACCAAGCACTTTATGTTATTGATGGTGTACCTGTAAACAACACTAATAATGGTGAAGTGAGCGGTGGTATATATGGTTCACAACCAGGTTCTGAAGGTATTGCCGACCTAAACCCAGAGGATATTGAGTCGATCAACGTCCTTTCTGGTCCTGCGGCGGCTGCTCTTTACGGTTCGGCTGCTGCCCAAGGTGTTATTATGATCACCACCAAAAAGGGTAAAGAAGGTAAGGTAAGCGTAACGATCAGCAACAGCACACAGTTTGCTAATCCCTTCATCATGCCTGAATTCCAAAATTCTTATCTTAACCGCCCAGGTGAAGTAAAGTCATGGGGTGCTAAGGCAGCATCGCCTTACGGTGCTTTCGACCCTAAGCACTTCTTTAATACAGGTTCTAATGTTCAGAACAACGTATCGTTGACGGCTGGTACAGAGAAAAACCAAACCTATCTGTCTATTGGTACCACCAATGCTAAGGGTATTCTTCCTAACAACAAGTACGATCGTTACAACTTCACTTTCCGTAACACTACATCGTTCTTGAAGGACAACCGAATGACATTCGATTTCAACTTCAACTATATCCGTGAGAACGACCGCAACCTCACTGCTCAGGGACAATATTATAACCCACTGACAGGTCTTTATCTCTTCCCACGTGGCGAAAGCTTTAATGCTATTCGTACTTATGAGATTTTTGATGAGACACGCGGTATCTATATGCAAAACTGGAACTACGGCGATGCACTATCTATGCAAAACCCTTATTGGGTAGCTAACCGCATGGTTCGCACCAACAACCGTACACGCTATATGGTAAGTGGTCAGTTGAAGTACAAGATCTTCGATTGGTTGGATGTTGCTGCTCGTCTTCGCTGGGACGATGCTGCCACAAAGCAGGAAGATAAGCGTTACGCTTCTACTACCAACCTCTTTGCACACTCTAAATATGGCTTCTATGGCTATGATAAGGTAAACGATCAGGCACTTTATGGCGACTTGATGTTCAATGTAAACAAGGTACTTGGCGATTACAGCATTGGTGCTAACCTTGGTACATCATTCAATCGCACTAAATACGATGTAACAGGTTTCCAAGGTGGTTTGAAGGCTCCTTCTAACATATTCACACCAAACGGTATTGACTATGGCACACCTACCAACGATAACCGTCCTATTTACGACTACTATAAGCATAGCGTTAACTCTATCTTCGCTAACGTGGAATTGGGTTGGAAGAGTATGTTGTTCTTAACCCTTACAGGTCGTAACGACTGGGACTCTGCACTTGCTGGTACAGACAATCCTTCATTCTTCTACCCTTCTGTAGGTATGTCGGCTGTTATCTCTCAGATGGCTAAATTGCCTGAGTTTATCAGCTACTTGAAGGTACGTGGCTCATGGGCTTCTGTAGGTTCGGCTATATCAGCTAACATTACCTCGCCATGGCGCTATGGCTATAACCCAGCATCAGGTACTTACGAAACAGTAACCTACAAGTTCCCTAGCAACTTCAAGCCAGAGCGTACCGACTCATGGGAAGCTGGTCTTACTGCACGTTTCTTCAACAACAATTTAACATTGGATGTTACCCTCTATCAGTCGAACACCAAGAACCAAACATTCTTACGCCCTATCACTCCTAGTGAAGGTTTCACAAGAGAATATGTTCAAACCGGTAACGTTCGCAACCGTGGTATCGAATTGTCATTGGGTTACAACCACAAGTGGGGTGATTTCGATTGGAGTACAAACTTCACTTACAGTGCTAACCGCAACAAGATCGTGGAATTGCTAGCCGACGAAAACGAAGTTATCAACCAAGGCGGTTTGAAGGGTGCCGACATCATTTTGAAGAAGGGCGGTACTATGGGCGACCTTTATATGACAACCGACTTTGCTCGCGATCCAGAAGGCAACCCTATTGTAAAAGATGGCAACGTAGTTCAGACAAACCTAGCTAACCCATCATATCGTGGCTCGGTATTGCCAAAGGGTAATATTGGCTTCACTAACGATTTCGGTTATAAGGGCTTCAACTTCGGTTTCGTTATTACAGCACGCTTTGGCGGTATCGTAATGTCGCAGACACAAGCATTGATGGATGCTTACGGCGTTTCTAAGCGTTCTGCTGAAGCTCGCGATAACGGTGGTATCCCTGTTAACAACGGAACTATTTCTGCTGAAAAATATTATTCAGTAGTAGGTGGCGACAATCCTATTTGGTCAGAATATATCTATAGCGCAACCAATGCCCGTTTGCAAGATGTACATGCATCTTATACTTTCCCACGTAAGTGGCTAGGCGGAATGGAGCTAACCCTTGGTTTGAACGCTCACAACCTATTTATGCTTTATAACAAAGCGCCATTCGATCCAGAGTCGACAGCATCAACAGGAACCTATTATCAAGGCTTCGACTATTTGATGCAGCCAAGTCTCCGCACAATGGGCTTCAATGTAAAACTTAAGTTCTAAACCAATAACACTAATTTAGACAAAAATGAATACAAACTATAATATTTCAAAAATACTTGCTGGTGCAGTATGTGCAGGAGCAACACTCTTTGCTATGCCTGCTTGTACTGATGGTTTTCAGGAGGATAACCGCCCTGGTAATAAGCTAAGTATTGACGAATTAAAACGCGATAACTATATCACTTCTTCTTTCATCGTTCAGATGGCTAACGAGGCTTTCCCTGAACAAGAAAATACTTACCAGATGAACGAAGACTTGATCGGTAACTATCTTGGTCGTTATATGACATATGCCAACGATGGCTTTGCAGAAAAGAACTTTGCAAAATTCAATGCTCCTAATGGTTGGGTGCGCTATCCTTTCAAGGATTCTATGCCTAAAACTGTTTCGGCATTCAATGAAATAAAGCGTTTGACAAAGGGTGATGGCGTGATGTACGCATGGGCTTTGATCCTAAAGTCGGCTAACTTCTTACGTTACACCGATATGTACGGTCCACTTCCTATTGGTGCCGATCCTAAAAATCCTAACGCTTATTCATCACAAGAAGATGTTTATAAAGCTATCATAAAGGATCTTAATAGCGCAACAGAAGCTATTAAGGGACAACTAATTACCAACCCTAACCTTACTGTTGCTGCAGAACAAGACAAGGTATATGGCGGTAAGATGGCTAAATGGCTAAAATATGCTAACTCTTTGAAGCTTCGCATTGCTATCCGCATTAGTGGTGTAGCACCTCAAATGGCAAAAGAACTAGGCGAACAGGCTGTAGCCGATGGCGTTATCGAGAAGAACGAGGACAACTTAGAGATAGCTTACAATCCTAACGGTCAGTGGAAAACTTCTGTAGAATGGGGAGATAGCCGCGCATGTGCTGACATCGAAAGCTACATGTATGGCTACGGAGACCCACGCCTATCTAAGTATTTCTCTAACACAAAAACTAAAGGCAAGCGTCCTATCATAGGTTGCCGTGCAGGTGCTAAAATTGGTAACAAAAAGATTGCTGGTGAAAGCTACTCGGCTGCTAATGTAACACAACTTACCAAAGGTGTTTGGATGACTGCTGCCGAAATGGCTTTCTGCAAAGCAGAAGGTGCTATGCTCAATTGGAAAATGGGCGATACTCCTGAAAACTTATATAATCTAGGTATCAAGCTATCATTCGATCAATGGGGTGCTGCCAATGTAGACAACTACATTAACGATGCTACCAAAACAATGGCTAGCTATGAAGATGCCGACATTAACTATGGCGGATCTGCTGGTGCTGTAAGTAATATTACCATTAAATGGGAAGCAGGTAACGATGCTGCTAACAAGGAGCGCTTGGCTGTACAAAAGTGGATTGCAATGTTCCCTGATGGACAAGAAGGATGGAACGAAATTCGTCGCACGGGCTACCCTAAGGTGTTCCCTGTAGCACAGAACACTGGCTCTGCCCTTAATGTTCCTAATCGTATTCCTTTTGACCAAGACGAAAGCGTCCAAAACAAAGACAACTATCTAAAGGCTGTTCAGTTACTCAAAGGAAACGACGACTACACTACAAAGATGTGGTGGCAAAAGTAATTTTTATTAAGTACCTAAAAGATACATTATTAGAATATGAAAAGTATTTTCAAAACAATATTATTCTCTGCTTTCGCAGTGGCATCACTTACAGCTTGTAGTGATGCTACTGAGACAGAGATCAAAAATCCTGCTGATCTTACTCACAACAATAAGACAGAAGCTTATTATGAGCAGCTACGTGCTTACAAAAAGACCGATCACCCTGTAGCTTTCGGATGGTTTGGTCAGTGGTCAGGTAAAGGAGCTTCATTAGAAAACTCATTGGCAGGTCTTCCTGACAGTGTGGATATGGTTTCTATTTGGGGCAACTGGAACAATCCATCAGAAGAACAGTTGAAGGATTTAAGATTTGTTCAAGAAAAGAAAGGTACTAAGGCTATGATCTGTTTCCTTGTACTTAACATTGGTGATCAGCTAACTCCAGAACAGCCTAAAGAAGGTCCTGATAGCAAACTCTCTTGGACAGAATGGAGACACAAGACATGGGGTTGGGGCTCATCGCTAGAATCAAAGATAGAAGCTGCTAAAAAGTATGCTACCGCTATTTGCGACATCATTGACAAATATGGTTACGATGGCTTTGATATGGATGCAGAACCTCATTATGCTCATTATGGTGTAAACCATCCTTATGAAATGTGGGAAACCGACCCTAAAATTATAAAAGCCTTTGTAGAAACACTTGCAAAGCGTCTTGGTCCTGCTTCAGGTACAGACAAATTGCTAGTGGTAGATGGCGAACCAAATGCGATAGATGCAAAATATGCTAAGTACTTCAATTACTTTATCTTGCAGACCTATTCTGACGGTTATAATGTGCACGGCTTTGATTTCCTCCAAAACAGATTTAACACTCAATATAACCATTTCCAAAGCGAATTAAGCGCAGAAGAAATTGCTAAAAAGATTATTGTTTGTGAGAATTATGAGAGGTTTGCAAGCACAGGTGGTTTCTTCTTCAACCTCCCAACAAAAGAGAGAGTACCTTCATTAAAGGCTTTCGCTTTGTGGAACCCAATGCTCAATGGCATTACATACCGCAAAGGTGGTGTAGGAACATTCCACATGGAGTATGAATATAATGTCGATGGAAAGTTCTATCCTTCTCTTCGACAAGCTATTCAGATTATGAACCCTTCTAAGAGAAACTAATTTTATATTGAAGCATCATTATGAAGAAAAAGAATATATTATATGCGCTAACAGGCTTGGTTACTCTATCGTCTGTTTGCCTCACATCATGTGAAAATGCTGAATACAAACAGCTAACAGATCAGGCATTTATCACACAAACCAACACCAACGGCAACACCATTAAAAGATTGGCTGTTGATGTTGACGGAGTTTCGTCGGATATTAGCGTTCGCCTATCCAACCCAACAGCTAATACCTGCGTATTCAATTTTGTGGACAACTCGGGTGTGCTAAAAGCATACAACGAAGAGAATGGTACAAACTACCAACCTCTCCCCGAGAAATATTATGCGCTTTCAGAAAAAGATTTCACGATTGAAGCAGGTAAGGCACTTTCAAATACAGCTTTCCTAAAGGTTAAAGCCATTCCAGAAGAAATGACGAAGAATGGTGAGAAGTATGCTGTTGCGTTGCGCTTAACAAGCAAAGATGGTGCTAAAGAAGTATTAAACTCTGGAAGTACTATCCTTTATTTACTAGACAAGGTAGTAAAGCAGCCTGTTCCAACTATTACTAATGAAAGTGTTGTTAAGGTTAAACTAGCCAAAGATCAAGATGTAACTTTAAAGGATTGGACACTTGAATACAACGTGCGTATTAGCAAACTTGGTAAGGCTAAAGGTGAGCTAGCTAACCAGTGTATCTTCGGTGCTTGGGCTCCGTCGGGTATGGATGGCGAAATCTATACACGTTTTGGTGATGCACAGGTAGAAGGTAACAAGATACAGATTAAGACTCAAGGCGTTCAGGTAAATACAAATGCTACCTTTGAGCCTAATAAGTGGTATCACATTGCTTTCGTATGCGAAGGTTCTAAACTTACTTTATACGTAAATGGTAAGGCTGATGTAACACTAGATGTACCAGGCAAACCAGTAACCTTATCTTACAGAGATATTCAGCTTGGCAACTTAGACGGTTTAAAATCAGATCTAAACATTAGCGAACTTCGCTTATGGACAGTTGCACGTACAGGCAATCAGATTATAAATAATATGTACAACGTTGATCCAAATGCAGAAAACCTCTTCATGTACTTTAAGCTCAATGAAGGTAGTGGTAATAAATTTACCGATATTACCAAAAATAAGCATACAGCTTTCAGCGAAACGAATATAAAATGGAGCAAGCCTATTCGCATTGATGGTAAATAAACAACTATTTTAAAACTTAAGAACAATGAAACTTAAAATAAAAGCAATAAACATTGCGATGCTTTCACTCCCTCTCATCGCTGCTTCGTGCCAAAGCGATCCAGAGGTAGGATCTCTACTATATCCTGTTGACAACACGGTAGTAGTAAAAGGCTTTATTGATAACCGTAGCTATTTCCCTAAGAACGAAGCTACATCTGAAGTCATTCAGGCTGGAGAAGGTGGAAAGTTAACAACCTCGGGTGATACAATTAGTTTGTTTGCAGAAATAACAAATCCTACTGATAAAGATTTAACCTTTACCTTAAAGGCTGTTCCTACAACAAGTGAAGGGCTTACAGCTTTAAAAGGAGATGCTGTTTCTTTAAAAACCGCAATTGTAACGATTAAACAAGGTGAGAAAATTTCAGCAAAACCATTTATTTTTTCTATTAACAAAGAATCGGCTTCATTGAAAGCACTTAAAAACAAAGAAAAAGCAGAACTTGTACTATCGTTGGAATCAAAAGATGGGCTTGATATTGTACAATCTGCTTCTACTTTTAAGTGGATTATTAGTAAAAAGATTTCTAATATCAATAGTATTGGCACGCTTGAAGGTAAGCAGCAGATTGGATTTGAAAAATATGATTATTTAGATCCAGGCTACAAACAGAAAAGCAACATACTTAGTGATGGAGATATGAGTGATTCCAATTGTGAAAGATTCGATCTTGACAATCCAAACTCTTATGCACAGTTTAATTTCCATGAACCAACAGAGGTTAGTGGATTAACGCTAATAGTACCTGAATTTTCTAAAATGGGATACCCTGAAGGTACAATGCCTCGTGTTGTACAAATCAAGGCTCTAGTAGATGATAAGTGGACAGATATAGGAGAAGCTATATGCCCCGAGATAAAAAAATCACCTAAAGGATGGGATATTGTGTTCTTCAACAAGATTAAGACCACACAAATAAACCTTACTTTTACAGATAACTTTAGCAAAGGGAAATATCTTTACACAGTTCTTTCTGAAGTAAAATTCTACAAGTAACTTATACACTAACACTAAACAATTATATTCGTTTTAAAGAATAGGCATCTCCTCATCGTGAGGTGAGGAATGCTTTCCTTATAATAGCAATATAAGCGTTTAGAGAGTTAGTAATAAAGAAACTCCGAGTAGAAGGATTTAAAAAGCCTTTTACTCGGAGTTTTTATTTTTGGCACCTCAAAAGGGTAGAATGTGCCTAGCCGTGGGGTAAACGAGCAAAGCGAGTTAGTTTTGATAAACGCCAAAGAAAGCGATGTTCACTTGTCCCCTAGCCTCAAGAACACGTAAACGAACTTGCTTTGCCTCACAAGTAGGAATACGCAACAAACGTTTATAACCGATAGTAGTACCTTCTGCCACTACCCTCCACGCATCCTTTTTAGACGTTCTTACTTCGACTACAAACTTTTCTACCCTTTGACCCTTTAAAATATCTTCTTGCAAAGCGATAACATTAAAGCTGATAGGCTGGCGGAGCGTATAGCTTAACGAATAAATATCCTTCAACTGCTTATTCACATAATAGGCACTGGCATCTATCTTTTTTGGTTGCGCTTTCTCTACCTTTACGATGTTCTTACTAGGAGCAAGCAAGTTGGTTTGGAACGTCTTATCTAATAGCTGCTTAAAACCCATTAATGAAGCCACATCTTTTTGACTGATCAATCCTTCTGGTGTGGGAGGAACATTCAAAAGCAAGACTCCATTACGCCCCACGGAAGAATAATATATTTCCATTAGCTCCTTGGGAGTTTTCACTTTATCGTCTTCTGTTTGATGATAAAACCATCCCGGACGTATCGAAACATCGGTTTCAGCAGGATACCATACAAGCGCTTTGGCCTGCATTATTTTTTCCCGACTACCAAGATCGTTTCCCACCATATCGCCTGAAGGTGGGGTTATCATTTCCTTTTGGGAATTGGCTGCTATCTGCTCTTGGCTAAGATTATCCATAGGCACTACACTCCACTCGGTTTCACGCCCTCGCCCACTCTCAGTACCTACCCAACGCACATCAGGACCCATCACAGCAATAACAGCTTTAGGCTGCAACTCGCGTATTATTTTATACCAACGCACAAAATCGTACTCCTGCTTTTTACCATTTGGACCTTCACCACAAGCACCATCAAACCATACCTCGCTCACTTCCCCATACTGCGTTAACAATTCCTTGAGCTGACTGACAAAGTAATCGTTGTAAGCTGATGTACCATAAAATTTTGAATTACGATCCCAAGGCGACAAATACACTCCAAAGCCCATACCATACTTTTTACAAGCATCGCTCACTGCACGTACAACATCACCCTTGCCATTGAGCCATGGCGATGATTTCACACCATAATCGGTATATGCTGTTTGCCATAGACAGAACCCATCGTGATGCTTACAAGTGAGGATAGCGGTTTTAAAACCTGCATTGCGTAGAGTTTTAATCCATTGTTCGGCATCAAAATTGGTAGGATTAAACAGCGAAGGACTATCTGTTCCCTCACCCCACTCCTTATTGGTGAAGGTGTTCATACCAAAATGTAAAAAAGCTGTAAGCTCTTGTTGCTGCCACGCATATTGACGAACTGAGGGAACAACACAGGCAGCTTTCTCAATAATCGTGGAAGGACTGTCCGCTGGCGATAGCATCACCATATTTTGTGCTTGCGTATGAAGAGAATACGCTGTTAATAGCAGTGGTAACACACCACTGTAAAAAGGTTTTATATTCATAAGAGCTTTTATTTTAAGTCTATACAAAAGTAAAAAAAGAATTTTGTATCTTTGCAATATCTTTCATAGAAATACAAGCCATTTATAACCTAAAATAAACAAAAAAATAATGAATCAGATCTCTTTTGAAAAGAAGAAAGCGAGTCCGATAACTTGGGTACCTACGCTTTATTTTGCTATGGGCATGCCTTTTGTTGTGCTTAATATGGTATGCACCCTAATGTATAAAGGTATGGGGGTATCTGACACTCAGATAGCTTATTGGACATCCTTAATTATGCTCCCATGGACACTAAAACCTATTTGGAGTCCATTTCTTGAGATATACAAAACAAAGAAGTTCTTTGTGGTAACAACCCAATTGCTATCAGGCGTTATGTTTGCGCTAATAGCCTTTGCATTAGGAGCATCGTCTTTCTTTGCCATAACAATAGCGATGCTAGCAGTGGTGGCTTTAAGTGGTGCTACTCACGACATAGCTGCCGATGGTACCTATATGTCGTTACTTTCAAACGAAGAGCAAGCGCGCTGGATTGGTTGGCAAGGGGCTTTCTACAACATTGCAAAGATAGCTGCAACGGGTGGTTTGGTGTATTTGGCTGGTATTTTTATCAAGATGTTTGGTGTTACGAAAGCATGGATGGTGATAATGCTGATCATCGGTGTTATAATGATAGGCTTAGGCATTTATCATTATTTCTTCTTGCCTAAAGAAAACATTGCAGAGAAGAAAGTTGTTACTTTCAAGCAAACTTTAGACGAACTAATCTTCTTCTTCAAAGAATTTTTCCAAAAGAAGCACATTTGGTATTATATTATTTTTATCATTCTTTACCGTTTTGCAGAAGGCTTTGCCATTAAGATTGTCCCCTTATTCTTAAAAGCCTCAACAGATGTAGGCGGCTTAGGTCTGAGCGAAGAAGAAATTGGTTTATGTTATGGAACTTTTGGTGCAGCAGCTTTTGTACTAGGAAGTATTCTTGGTGGTAACTACATCGCTAAAAGGGGACTAAAGAAGAGCTTGTTCTCGCTTGCGTTAATCTTTAATATTCCGTTTGTAGCTTACACCTTATTAGCTGTTTACCAACCTAGTAGTTTATGGCTTATTGGTGGAGGTATTGTAATGGAATACTTTGGCTATGGCTTTGGCTTTGTGGGTTTAACCCTATTTATGATGCAACAGATAGCTCCGGGCAAACATCAAATGGCTCACTACGCTTTTGCAAGTGGTATTATGAACCTTGGGGTAATGCTCCCTGGTATGTTGAGTGGTGTAGTAAGCGATGCCATTGGCTATAAACACTTCTTTATCTTCGTATTATTCTGTACCATTCCTGCCTTACTCATAACATGGTTTGTACCATTTACTTACGAAGAGGTGAGAGATGAGAAGTGAGAAGTGAGAATTAGAGTACACTTAAATACTATATAGCAAATAACAATGAAGAAAATTTTATTATCACTAGCCCTAAGCGCATTGGCAGTAACAGGATTTACTGCTGATGCCGATTACAATGTAATACCTTTGCCACATAGCATTGTGATGACAAAGGGAAAAGCATTTACGCTTAACAGTAATACAACTATTGTTTGCACTTCGTCTGACGAATTGATGCAGAAGAATGCCCAGTTTTTAGCCAACTATATTAACGAATTAACAGGATTAAAGCTAACCGTTTCAAATGTTAAGCCCAAGAAGGGAGGATATATAGAGCTATTACTCAATAAAAGCATTCTAGGCGACGAAGCCTACACCATCGCTGTAAACGATAAGAAGATTAGCATTAGCGGTATGTCATCGGCTGGTGTGTTTTATGGCATTCAAACTTTGAGAAAGTCATTGCCTATAGGCGATGCTACAAAAGAGGCTATCACCCTTCCTGCAGTAAAGATAAGCGATGCTCCACGCTTTAAGTATAGAGGCATGATGCTCGATAGTAGCCGCCACTTCTTCACTATCGACTTTGTAAAGGAGTTTATCGACCTTATAGCACTTCATAATATGAACGTGTTCCATTGGCATTTAAATGATGATCAAGGCTGGCGCATCGAAATAAAGAAATATCCTAGACTCACTGAAATAGGATCAATGCGTAGTGGAACGGTAATGGGACACAACAGCGATGTTGAGGATGGTATTCCCTATAGCGGCTACTACACTCAGGAACAGTGTAAAGAAATTGTAGAGTATGCTCGCCAACGCCATATCACCGTTATTCCTGAAATTGATATGCCGGGACACATGAAGGCTGCGCTAGCTGCTTATCCTAACCTTGGCTGTACGGGAGGACCATACGAGGTAGGTCATAAGTGGGGTGTATATTTCGATGTGCTATGTCTTGGCAAAGAAGAAACTTTCAAGTTTGCAGAAGATGTACTTGACGAGGTTATACAAATATTCCCTTCTAAGTATATTCATATTGGCGGTGATGAAACCCCTACTGAACGCTGGAATGCCTGCGAAAGATGTAAGAAAGTAATGGCTGAACAGAATTTGCCTATTAAGAAGCTACAGGCTTACTTCACCAATCGCATTGAGAAGCATCTTAATAGCAAAGGAAGAGCAATTATTGGCTGGGACGAAATTCTTGACGGAGACATCAACAAGAGTGCCACGATCATGAGTTGGCGTGGTATAGAACCCGGAGAGAGAGGCGCTAAGCTAGGGCATGATGTTATTATGTCGCCTACTAGTTATTGCTATTTCGATTATGCGCAAGCCAAAGATCAGTATTCTGAACCTCAAGCACAACCACATGTAGTAACAGTAGAAAAGGTGTATAGTCTTGATCCTGCACCAGCAACAATGGCAGAAGAAAGCAGAAAGCATATTTTAGGTGCGCAAGCAAACCTTTGGACAGAATATGTTAGCAATCCTAACTTTGCTACCTATATGATCCTCCCACGTATGGCTGCACTAGCAGAGGTGCAATGGATGAACCCAGAGCAAAAGGATTTCGACCAATTTAAGGTGCGTGCTACTCGCTTATCAAAATTATACGATAAGTATGGTTATGTTTATGGAGTCCACCTTTGGCCTGAGAGATATAAGCATAATAGAGAGAACCAATAAGAGGTGAGAGGTGAGAATTGAGAGTTGAGAATTACCCGTCCTAGCTCTCTAGTGTTTCTAGTATTCCTAGACTTGCTAGTATTCCTAGCTCTCCTAGAAAATCTCTCAACTCTCAACTCTCAACTCTCAACTCTCAATTCTCAACCCGATAAGCTATTCCCATTTTCCTGAGCAAGGCAGCATCACGCTTGGCTTGCTCATATTTTTTTTGCTTCTTATACACTTCTATGCGTTGTATAATATAGTCGGTATTATTGGGATCGCGCATAATAGCTTGTGTATAGTCGTATTCGGCTAAGGTTAGCAGTCCACGTTCTTCCTCCATCCCTGCTCTAGCAGCGTATGCCACAGCACTCGTAGGATATTGCTCTATCAAACCATTAATGCCATCCATTGCCTCCGTGTAGTGCTTATCCTTCTGATTGAGTAGTATCAATCCTAATTGTGCCTCAAAATGTCCAGGAACTAACTTCAGCAAATTATTATAATCTTGACGCGCAAAGCCATATCGCCCTAAACGCTCGTTGGCATAGGCACGAAAGAACAAGGCTGCGACATTGTTAGGATAATGGGCAAGAATAAGATCATAATCATCCTTAGCAGAGTTCCACTTTTCAAGCAATAAATACCATGAGGCACGCTTTAAACGGAGATCCACCGAGTCGGTATGCTGCTCTAACGCATGTGTTGCGATAAGCAATGAGTCGCGAAGAGGGTTGGTTTGTGCTTTCGTGGGGTTACAACTCCATGAAAGTAGTACCACCAACGATAATATTATTTTTTTATGTAGATACATCATTTTAAATATGAGCTAAGATTTATCAATAGCGCAAAAGTAAGCAAAAAGGGCGGAAAACTTTCAAAGCATTTCACCCTTTAGAATTAATTTGCTTATCATCTCCGACTTAGACATTTTTTTTATCATTACATAGATAATTAATAATGGTAAGTACAATATCGCCTTTTATATGTATCTTTGCACATCGGAAAAGGAAGAATATATAGACTGATGTAAATAAGCCCATAAGCTTAGGTGTAAAAATAACGTAGAAAAAAGCATATATACATTTTGCTGCAACAAAGAAAGATATTTTTTATGTCATAAAAAAAATCTATCCAATAACAAATATAAAAACATCACAAACACGCAACGATTATGAAAATAAAAGAACTTTTCGAGACTTACGAATTTGGTGAGATCTATCCTAACATAGGCTTAATGTATCCTAATGCGCGCCACTTGCGGAAGCAGTTTGAACACGCTTACAAACTATGTTTGGAGATAAAGCCCGTAACCTCGAAAAAACAAATACGTTATGAGCTGATGCAAGATCCTGACACCAACGAAATGTTTTTTGGATCGGATGATAGTGCTTTCAATGGTCCATGGGACGTATTGTTAGGCAAAGAGTTAAAGCGCGAACCTAATGTAGAACTCACCGAAGACGAAATACTTGCTAATTGCTTGCTTAACATCGTTCTCATAGGCAAACATCCTCGCCAATTTGAAGAAGATTATCAAGCTATTATTGCAAAGTAAGGATATATGGAAAGACTAAGAAATAGCATATACAAATGAATAAGAAACTATTGCTACTTCTTTGCATAGTAGGTTTATTTACTGCCTGCTCAAACTATGCAGACATTAATACGGAAAGTAAACCTATTTCGGGAAAGCACTATACTTTGCAAGAACTTGAACCTATGACTTACAAATTTAAAGTCGTTTTTCATTTTCTACAAAACAACAAGTCTGAACTATCGGCTGTACATACCACACATTTGCAAGCTATCATAGATGCAATTAATAATTTCTATGTGGGCAACACGAATGAAACAAATACAAAGGTAGTATTCGAACTTGCTGATAATGCACCTCAAGGGAAAACGCTTTCTGAAAAAGGTATTACTCGTTATAACATCACAGAAGATTCGATTAGCTATAATGCGCTGATAAACGAAAAACCTGGAGATAAGTTTTATGATATGGGTTGGGATAGAGCAAATTATATCAACATTTATGTATATACCACCAAAGAAAAGAACATCGGTGGTGTGTCTACACTCCCAAAGATGCCTAAGTCGGTGGCAAAAGATGGCGACATTGTAGCTTCTGGCAATGAATATACTTCTTATAATGTATCGGTTACACTGCAAAAAGCATTGCTAGGTTTATGGCTAAAGGCTGAGAAAAAATACCCTAATACTAGTCCAGCTAAGGTTATACCTTCTGATTTTAATCCTGTCAATGTGCTTGCCCACGAGCTAGGACATTATTTGGGATTATATCATGTTTTTCATACAAAAGAAGCTGATAACGATTATTGTGAGGACACGAAAGAATATGATCGCAATGAATATATGAAACGAGTTGATGCAGCTCAACCTACTATAGATGCAGCCATAAAAGCTAATGATGCCAAAGCTTATTATGCTGCTATAGATCCTTTATTTATGCGTACTCCTATGAATGGTGGCTCTAGCTTTAGATCGGTAAACATTATGGACTACTATTATACTGATGCCAACAAGTTTACTGCTGACCAAGTGAAACGTATACGACGACATCTCTATTATAGCACCACTATTCCAGGACCAAAGGTTCACCTAGGAACTGGCTCACGTGCAACGATAACAGCACCTAGCAAACCCTACATTATTATTTAATACACAAAAAGTCATATCAACAGATTGTGAAAAGTTGATATGACTTTTTTCTTTTATCATTGCGTTATATTATATTAATGTGTATCTTTGCCACAAGCATTCATTTAATAATCACGACTATGGCAAAAAGGTTATCTACCCTATTACTACTTATTAGTGTCTTTACTACCCTATCTGCTCAACACTCCACAGAATTGGGATTCTATCCTGTTTTCACAACCTTAGAGTTTAGTGAGGTTTTAGAGAAGTTTCCTACTACGATTAAGCAAAAGATCATTTATAGAAACGAAGATACCATTGCCAACACTTCAGACACTATAAGCGCTAACGAGGACGTAATAATAACCGATTCTACCGATAACATTCTTACTTTCTTCTATAGTGTTTTGCCTCGCGATACTGCGCTCGTGGGGCGATATATTCGTGCGCAACAGCTAACGAACAAAAAACTAAAGGGGACAAAGCTATTTTGGCATCCGTCCGACGAATACCCTAGTGAGGTTTATCTCGTTTTAGCAAAGGTAGATAGCGAGTATAAACTGGTAAATCCGATATTAACCAACTTAGAGAAAATTAAAAGTGGAGAGGGAATGTACTCGTGTCATCTCCAATTTGCACATCAAGATGGACTAAAGTGGGCGCACCTTACATGGGAGGCAATAGGTAGTTCCATAGCTATCGTTGTGGATAATAAGGTTACCAATTTGCCCATAGTAAACCAAATGATTTCTGGTAATAGAGCCGCTATTGATGTAAGTTCGGAAGAAACAATGAATTGGCTATACGATAAACTTACATCGCTCATCGCTGCCGATCCTTTCCAACCACTTTGGAAACCTGACTATAAAGTGGGCGAAAAATATACCTACAACATCACAGGGACAAAAGCAAAACACATAGGTAAATTTACGATTGAGGTAAAGGAGCGAACCGCAGAAGGATGGAAAATGGAAGCTATCCTTAAAGACTTTCATTTGCTAGACGATAATGAAAACATTGCCAAGATGCCTGATGCTGCAGATCTTTTGAAGCTATTTAGGAATACCTTTAATACGTTAATAAACCGTCCTATCACTTTGCGACTTGATAAATATGGAAATTATAACCTTATGGAAACGGAACGACAGCTCAACGAGATATGGGGTAAAAGTATTCAAACGCAAATGGAAACTTTTGTAAAAGAGAAATATCCTCAATACAAGACAATGAAGGAGTTTTTTGCATCAACAGAAGGTAAAGATATGGGTATGGTTATAATCGCATTACTCAGCAATATCAACCCTGCATTATATCATATCCCCTTACAAAGTTTATTTGCATTGAACAACCAAGTGGCACTAGGAAAGCAAAAAGGCGAACTATTTAATCTTGGCGTATTGACAAATTATACGTTAGCATCGCCTATGCAGAAAGACAATACTTATACTGTTAATGTAAAGGGATCAACCGTTTCGGGTAGCCATAATTATATCGTTACCACTGATGGTTGGGTTGTTAAATTCTCAGCTCCCATTCTAACAGAAGAACCTTGGATAGTAATAAGAGAATAAGAATTACCCATTTACAAGCATTAGATGATCCTATCATTTTAATTGTTCACGAAGAAGAAACCTATATTTGAGGCAAACTTGCTATGGGGATACATTGCTTTGAGCTTATACATACCGTTAGGCAAGCCAATAATAGAAACGGTGTTGCCCTTTAGCGTACCCGATAGTTGACGAACAATATTCCCTTGTAATGTCTCTACTGTATAATAGCGAGCTTTAAATGCTACCATCTTGCAAGGAAGTTCAAGTGTTATGCCATCATTAGAGAGCATGACACTATGAGCAGAAGTTGTAGTACGACTACGCTCTTGCAAGGCAATACTCTCATTATCAAACCTATCAATAGCTGTTATAGCATAATGGATATTATGCTGCTGATAAGGATTTTTAAGCGTAAGCATCTTACCACTAAACTTAGCATACACCATGTTTTCAGCCTTAGTAATATCTACGGGGAATGTCTTGCTCGCATAAATATTATAATAAGGTGATATTCCTTCCCATGCAAGCAGTTTGGTATTACTATCCTCTGACATAATCAAGTCATTATCTTTACAATACGAAGGTGCAGCCACAGTTTGTTGTTTACTTTCTAAAGCCTGTGGAAGCGCAGGATAAGCATTAAATTGTTGCTCAAAATCGAGTATTCCTTGCTTATTATTAGTGAGAAAGGCAGAGCGGAAGTGAGCATGTCCTATACCAAGATCACGACTCACATTCATTTGTCGTTTCACCTCATTGAGTTTCCAATTGCCCTCTCGCGGATCAAGAAAATAGGTACCGATACCCGATACGATCTCCTTCGCATGCTTGTTCTCCTCCCAGTCGGCAAGGAAAGGATAATAATTTGTGCCACGGAAATACTGCATAGGATAGAGCTGATCCATCAATCCTTGCCGTAACCACTCTTGCGACTCTTGTGAAAGGCGATCTCTGCCATTATAATTCTTAGATGAATAGTGGTTGAGATCAGCATATTTACCAATGGGCGAACATGACATTTTCACCCATGGTTTGATAGCTTTAACCTGATCGTGAATGGCACGCACAATGTTTGTTATCTGTGCCCGACGATCATCACGCGTATCACCATATCTGCCCGTTGGCGAAGACCAACCGTCAGGATAACGAATATAGTCGAGATGAATACCATCGACATCATAATTTCTTACCACTTCGCCACATATTTGTGCTAAATAGTTAGGTACTTGACTATCCGCAGGATTCAAGTATGCACCAGTAGACAAATAGCGCAACTTGAAACCCTTTTGTACAAGCATTCTAGCCCCCAAAGAGCGTTTACTCCCAGCAGGCATAGAAGCTATCCACGCATGAATAGCCATACCACGCTTATGACATTCATCTACCACAAACTTCAATGGATCGTAACCATAACTAGGGGCTTTCCCCTCTGTTCCTGTAATACATTTATCCCATGGCTCAATAGCAGAGGGATAGATTGTAGCTGCACGCACACGTGTTTGTAGGAGTACAGTGTTAATGTTGGCTTGTTGATATTGGTCGAGCAAAGTTATAAGCTCCTGCTTCTGCCTTTCAATGTTCTCGGGCGATGTAGCATAAGTTTTAGGCCAATCAAGATTAGCAAAGGTGGTGAGCCATACCGCTCTCGTTTCTCGCTTTGGCGATTGAAAGTTGGGGTAATTATTTCTCACGGTTTGTGCCATACTTGATATACTCATAAAGGCTAAAAGGAGAAGAATACTTATTTTGCTGTACATATTTTATTTTTCCATTAAATCTTTTGGAAAATTTGTTCATGATTTTTCCAAAAAGTGTTCTTTTTTTTTGTGTAAACATCTCTATCATCTACAAAGATATATATTTATTTTTGTATTTCATATCTTTTCTCTACCTTTGTCAAGATTAGATATTATACTTATAATATTCTATCACTAAAATATTTTTAGATTGTCAAAATACAAAAGAAAGTTATGTTGAAAAGATTAATGACACTCATGGTAATTTCCATGTTAACATTAGGAGCATTTGCTCAATTTCAAGAAGGTAAAGGCTATTTGGGTGCTTCGGTTACAGGTTTAAATCTTCACTATAATAGTGCAAATGGCTTAAATATAGGTATTGAGGCAAAAGCTGGTTACCTTGTAGCAGACAACTTAATGGTACTAGGAAGTGTTAGCGCTGAACATAATGGTTCTGATGCTGTGGCAGATCATTTTTCAGTGGGTGCAGGCGGAAGATATTACATCACTCAAAATGGTTTATACCTTGGCTTAAATGCTAAGTATATTCATGCTAATCATAACTATAACGATGTTATGCCTGGTGCAGAAGTAGGCTATGCTTTCTTCATTAACCGCTCTGTAACAATAGAACCTGCAGTTTATTACGATCACTCTTTTAACGACTCAAAGTTTTCTACCGTAGGCTTAAAGGTGGGCGTGGGTATCTATTTGTTTGACGATTAAGACAAAAGGCTCCTAAAGGATGCAGCAATATCCTTCATTATTACTAGAGAAAGCTGTTAACGAGTTTTCACAACTTCCAGGAATAGGTCGCAAAACGGCACTCCGATTAGTTCTCCACCTGCTTCGTCAATCGACGACTCAGGTGGATGACTTCTCTAATGCAATGGTTGAAATGAAGCATAACATTAAGCATTGTAAGGTGTGTCATAACATTTCAGATACAGATGTTTGTCCCATCTGCTCGGATGCAAGGCGCGATACAACAGTGGTGTGTGTGGTTGAGAATATTCAAGATGTAATGGCTATCGAGAACACACAGCAATTTAACGGTTTGTATCATGTACTTGGTGGTATTATCTCGCCAATGGATGGAATAGGTCCGAACGATCTCGAGATCGAATCGCTCGTAGAACGTGTGCGTTCTGGAGAAATAAAAGAGATTATTCTAGCCTTGGCAAGTACTATGGAAGGGGATACAACCAACTTTTATATTTCCAGGAAGTTGAAAGAATTTGATGTAAAACTGTCGGTAATAGCACGAGGTATTTCTGTTGGCGATGAGCTAGAATATACTGACGAGGTAACTTTGGGTAGGAGTATCATTAATCGTACCCCTTTTGATAATTAAAGACTTGACAATGGATAGGATTAGACATATTTTATTAGGCGAAGTGGTAGGACTATTGCTAATAGTGCTTGTGATTATAATTCTTTTTGAAACTAACTTTGTTTTGCCTGGAGAGATGTCGGGCATGGAGTGGTCGAACGATCTTGTTGTAACACAGTTTGTTATGCAAATTATCACGCTGGCAGTAATACCCTTTGCACTCTATATGTTTAAAATGGCATTCGTAAGGAAGCAATTAGCAACGTCTACAGAAAAAGCTACAAAAGCACTATTAGTGTGGGGAACTGTTCGTATAGGGCTGATCTGTATTCCCATAATCTTTAATGCTCTCTATTATTATATCTTTGGCTTTGAAGTGAGTTTTTTTTACTTAGCCTTGATCTTATTACTAAGTATTGTTTTCATTTTTCCTACGAAACGAAGATGTGAGAACGAATGTTGTATAACAGAAGAAAACTAGGAAAAAATATGCAAGTCAGCACAAATGCACAGCGATACACGTTGCGGGCACTTGAGCCAGAAGATTTAGAGCTACTCTATAGTATAGAGAACGATGACTCTATTTGGAAAATAGGAGCATCAAATGTACCATATAGTAAATATGTGCTACGTGATTATATAGCCAATTCGCACAATGATATTTATATGGATGGACAAGTGCGTTTAATGATAGAAAACGAACCTAAAGAAGCAATAGGTTTAGTCGATTTAATAAACTTTAATCCAACACATAGCCGTGCCGAGCTTGCTATCGTTCTGATAGAAACCTATCGCTATCAAGGAATTGGACAGGCGGTAGTGAAAGAAATTTGTCGGTATGCAGATGAAATTTTACATTTAAATCAAATTTATGCCATTGTTGATAAAAATAATCAACCCTGTCTACAATGTTTGCAAAGTATTGGTTTTGAAGAAGGTGCAGTATTAAAGCGATGGCTTTATACAAATAAAGCCTATACAGATGCCCTTTTATTACAGTATTTTCTTTAAAAAATAATATTTAAGTCTTGGTAGAATAAAAAAAAAATATTACCTTTGCACACGCAAAAAGGAAATAACATCTTTAACAAATAGTTTGGTGTGTTAGTTCAGTTGGTTAGAATGCCTGCCTGTCACGCAGGAGGTCACGAGTTCGAGTCTCGTACACACCGCTAAAAATATTTTTCCTTGCATATGGTGTGTTAGTTCAGTTGGTTAGAATGCCTGCCTGTCACGCAGGAGGTCACGAGTTCGAGTCTCGTACACACCGCTGAAAGTACTCTGAAATCAAGTACAGAGATTTTTAAAGAATAGCGTAAATATCATAACTTCAAGGAGTTATGATATTTTTGTTTTGTCCCATTTCATTTTTACAGAGCAGGTGTGGCTACAATAAAATAGGCTCAGCTAATATTGTTGGGTTTTAATAATATTAATTAAGCCATAGTTATTATGTTTGTTTTGTTTCTTTACAGACATAATAAACCCCGAAAGTTTTATGTCCAACTTTCGGGGATTCACATTAGAATAAGTGTACATTTTTGAAGAGCCTCTTGTCGGATTCGAACCAACGACCCCGAGATTACAAATCACGTGCTCTGGCCAACTGAGCTAAAGAGGCGGGGTGAGCAAGCGATTCTTATCGCACCGCTACAACCTTCTACCCTTGCTATGTTCCCATCCTGGGGGATTTAAAGGGAGCTGGTCGTAAGAGACTTGCTCATGGTTACAAACAGCGTTTCTGTTTTTGCGAGTGCAAAGATAAACATTTTGTTTGAATTACCAACATCTATCTTAATACTTTTTCCCATTTTAACAAAAAAGCTAATTTTAAACCAAGCTATACCTTATATATAATAATTAAGTTGTATTTTTGCATATATGAAATTAGAAGATTACAAAATTTTAAATACCTACGCTTTATACGATGGTATCTACCTTGGGGTGATATGGACAGCAGCCTTTGTATGCTTTTTTGGGGCTGCATACCTTTCTATCCTTGCCCAGTTTAACACTATGCTTGTGTTATGTACTCCTTTTTTCGTAGCTTACCGCTTGCGTTTGATGCGAGACAATGGCTTAGAGGGGTTGCTTAGTTTTAAGCAAGGTATGCTCTATTGTTTTAGAGTATACATTACTGGAGCACTTATTTTTGGCATCATTCAGTATTTATATTTTCATTTTTTAGACAATGGAAGAATGCTGAACGCACTCCTAACGGTACTACAATCGAAAGATGGCGCTGATCTCATAAAGCTTTATGGCTATAAGAGCGATGAAGTAATCAAACTACTTCCACGCATATTCACGCCGGGAAACATTGTGGTCGTGAGTTTTGTTTACGAAATGATTTTCGGATTTTTCCTCAGTATCATCACCTGTTTGATACTAAAGAAATCACCCTATAAACAGATTTAGAATATAGAATTAAAACAATAGAATGGATATTTCAGTTATCATCCCCCTTTATAATGAAGAAGAAAGCTTACCAGAACTACATGCTTGGATTGGTAAAGTAATGAAAGAAAATAATTTCTCTTACGAGATTATCTTCATCAACGACGGATCTACCGATAAGAGTTGGGATATTATCGAAGGACTACGCTCGCAAGACGACCATGTGAAAGGCATCAAATTTCGTCGAAACTATGGCAAGAGTCCTGCTCTCTTCTGTGGTTTTAAGGCTGCACAAGGCGATGTTATCATAACAATGGATGCCGATTTACAAGATTCTCCTGACGAAATTCCAAGTCTATACACTATGATTATGAAAGATGGCAACGACCTTGTAAGTGGATATAAGCAAAAACGTTACGATCCTCTCACAAAGACTATACCTACAAAGCTTTTCAATGCAACTGCAAGGAAGATAAGCGGTGTGCATAATCTTCATGATTTCAATTGTGGGCTGAAGGCATATAAGAAGGATGTTGTGAAGAATATAGAGGTGTATGGTGAAATGCACCGTTACATTCCTTATCTTGCAAAAGAGGCTGGCTTTACAAAGATTGCAGAGAAAGTGGTACACCATCAAGCTCGCAAATATGGGGTATCAAAGTTTGGTATCAACCGCTTCTTTAATGGTTATCTTGACTTATTGACACTTTGGTTTCTCACCAACTTTGGTAAAAAGCCTATGCACGTGTTTGGATTGATGGGAAGTTTTGTATTCTTCATTGGTTTTATGGCACTGTTATGGCTCACCGTTCAGAAATGCTTCATGCTTGCAAATGGGATATATGGCGACTTACTAGTCAATCATGCTTCATTCTACATAGCACTGATTGCAATGGTTTTAGGATCTCAATTTTTCCTTGCAGGCTTCATAGGCGACTTGATTAGTCGTAGCAATCCTCATCGCAATGACTATCAGATAGAAAAAGAATTAGGTTTATAAACGCAAACACGATGGTGAAGAAAAAACTTACATTAGCTCTATCCCTCCTTTTGTTTCTTGGAGGCTTGATATTGAATGCTTGTGCTGGGTTAGATTGCTCACTCAATAGCGGGGTCGCTACTAAATATGTTGTGAAAGGTGATGCCATAGCCGATACGCTCACGGTATTAGCCGTAAGAGAAGGATTAGCAGATACCACCATATTATATAAGCAGAAAAACATTAAAAGCTTCTCGCTTCCTATGAGTTATAACAACGATCAGGATAAGCTAAAATTTATCTTTACCGACACACTAGGCAATATCAAGACGGATGTTGTAACAATAAAGAAGACAAATGTAAGTCATTTAGAAAGTATAGATTGTCCACCTTATTTCTTTCATACGATTACGGGGATAGAAACGACCAACAATCGTATTGACCATATTGATATTAACGATGCAAATGTAAACTTAGATGGAAAAGAAAACTTTTACATTTATTTTAAGCCTAGCAATTAGTCTGTTAGCAATTCTTCCTTCATCAGTTTATGCGCAGAGAAAGAAGATAGTACAAAAGGCTGCTCCTGATACAATACCTTTTTATAGGGGTATAGCTGTTGGAACTGATTTGGTAGGTTCTGCAATGATAGCATTGGGAGATTATGGACAATATGAGGGTATAGTACGCGTAAACCTAAAAGATAAATACTTTCCCACAATAGAAGTAGGAATGGGAAAGGCTAACAAGCTAGAGGAAACGACAGGCATTCATTACGACACTAAGGCACCTTATGCGAGAGTAGGTATCGACTTCAATGTTTTGAAGGATAAGCACGATATATATCGTGTATTAGTGGGTGGAAGAATAGCCTATACAACATTTAAATATAACTTCTCTGGAGGATCTATTCCTGATCCTATTTGGAAAGAAAAAGTACCCTACTCTGCTTCTGATGTAAGTGCTAGTCAGCTCTGGGCGGAAATAGTAGGTGGCTTAGATGCAAAAATTTGGGGGCCAATCCGTATGGGTTGGAGTGTAAGATACAAAGCACGCCTCCATCAAAAGCAAGGCGAATACGGAGCAGCATGGTATGTTCCTGGATATGGACGTGGAGGCACCTCTCATTTGGGTGCCACGTTCCATGTAATGGTTGAATTTTAAAGAAGAAAAAGGATAATATGAATAAGAAAAAACTATATTGGCAATTACCATTTTTATTGATACTTATCATAGGTAGTATCTATATCATTGCACAACAAAGATCGGCTCCTTACCAAAAAGACGAGGGCTTTATCTTTGGTACAGTATACCACATTACCTATCAAAATGATAATAATTTAAAACAGAATATAGAAGCAGAACTTGAAAAGGTTAATAAGACTTTCTCTACCTTTGATAGTACCTCTATCATCTCACTCATTAATCAGAATAAACCCGTAAAGATTAATGATATGTTCGCTGAAATATTCGATCTATCAGAAGAAATATCAACAGAAACCGAAGGTGCGTTCGACATCACGGTGGCACCATTAGTTAACGTGTGGGGATTTGGCTTCAAATCGGGTCAAAAGCCTACGAAAGAAAAGATAGATAGCCTACGACTTCTTGTTGGATATAACAAGGTGAAACTTTATGAAAATGGAGTAAAAAAGAAGAACCCGAAGATAATGCTTGATTGCTCTGCTGTGGCAAAAGGCTATGGATCAGATATTGTAGCACGCTATCTGAGAGAACAAGGTGTCAAGAATTTCATGGTAGAAATTGGTGGAGAAATCGTTACTAGCGGTTTGAGCGAAAACAGACTACCATGGAAGATAGGGGTAACCAAACCTTCAGATAACAAAACAGATATGAATCAAGAGGTAGAAACGATTTTAAACGTTACGGATAAGGCTATGGCAACAAGTGGAAACTATCGTAATTTCTATTATAAGGGAGGAAAGAAGTATGCCCACACCATTGATCCTAAGACTGGTTACCCTGTTCAGCATTCGCTTCTTTCTGCAACCGTTTTGGCAAAAAATTGTGCTACTGCTGATGCTTATGCAACATCATTTATGGTAATGGGAGTAGAAAAAGCTGAAGCCTTACTTGAGAAGCATCCAGAGTTAATGGCTTATTTCATTTACGCTGGACCAAAGGGAGAATTAAAAACATGGTATAGCCCTTCTATGAAGGATAAAATAGCGCAATAGAACTATGTTACAATTATACGATAAACTCATTACATTACCGTTGTTTATAGGCATCGGTCATGAGGAGTTGTCTCAAATTATAACACATATAAAAATAGGTTTCCACAAGATTGAAGCAGGGAAATTTATCTGTACGGAGAATGATAAATGCGAGCAATTATTAATTGTTATCAATGGATCGTTCTCGGTAACATCCTATTCTAACGACCATCGCTATAGCGTTGAAGAGGAAGTGCATACCCCATTAATCCTCCAGCCTTCTCATTTCTTTGGCTTAACATCTTATTATACAAAGACTTTCAAAACTATTACAAAATGCAATCTGATCTCTTTAGATAAGAAAGAAGTCTTAAAACTACTTGAGCAATCACTGATTTTCCGTCTTAACTATCTTAACCTAATTTCGATAAAGGCGCAACAAGCGAGCAAACTACCTTGGGGACGCAAACCAGAAAATATTGAGAAAGCATTTGTCCAGTTTGTAAGAAATCATTGTATTAGCCAATCGGGACATAAAGTAGTGCGCATAAAGATGATTGATTTGGCCTACGAAATACACGAAAGTAGATTAAATATATCAAAGATGCTCAATAATCTTGAAACACAAGGAAAGTTAAGCATTACACGTGGTATCATTACTATTCCATCATTAGAAAAATTGCGTTAAAAACAAGACCTACTATTAAGGTGTTTCTTTTTTTCTTTCTAACTTTGTAGAAATAATAAAAGAAAGCTAGAAAACATGAATGATAATACAAAAAAAGAAGGAAAGCGCATAAATCCTTTTTTTTTACCCTATAATACTCCTCACGAAACAGCTCCTTTCGACAAGATTACACTTGCCGATTACGAGGAAGCTATGCTTGAAGGTATCAGAAGAGATAATGAACAAATAGAAGAGATGCTCAACGATCCTGAAGAGCCTACCTTCGACAATACAATTATCCGTGAAGATAAGCAAGAAGGCAGAAAACATTATTATGATTTGCTAGGGAGAGTAACGAGTGTATTCTTTAATCTTTTGAGTGCCGAAACCAATGATGATATGGATGCTTTGGCTCAAAAGATGAGTCCTATTCTCACAAAACACTCAAACGATATTAGTCTTAACCCAAAAGTTTTTGAACGCATCAAGTATGTATACGAACATCATCGTGAACTTACTCCCGAAGAAGCTAGACTCTTGGAAGATAGCTATGATGGACTAGTAAGAAGCGGTGCACTATTAAGTGAAAAGGACAAAGACAAACTCCGCAAACTTACCGAGGAGGCTAGTGTGCTTTCACTACAATTCTCTCAAAACGTTTTGAAAGAAAACAAAGCTTATTCCTTACATATTACCGACGAGAAAAAGCTAGAGGGAATACCTGATACTGCATTAGAAGTAGCTAAAGAAGCTGCTAAAGAACATGAGCTTGAAGGATGGGTATTTACGCTTGATATGCCTAGCTATAGTCCTTTTATTACTTACTGCAAGGACAGAGCACTTAGAAAAGAAATTTTCATGGCACGAAATACCATTTGCACAAAAGATAATGAGGAGAATAACCTAGAAATTTGCAAACGATTAGTGAACTTGCGTCGTGAAATGGCTCAACTTTTAGGTTATGAAACCTATGCCGACTATGTTATGAAATATCGTATGGCGGCAAAGGTGGAGAATGTATATAAACTCTTTGATAATCTGCTTGAAGCATATAAGCCCACTGCAATGAAAGAAAGAGACGAGGTCATTGCACTTGCTAAAGAACAAGAAGGCGAAAACTTTGAAATGATGGCATGGGATTCGGCTTATTATTCTCATCAGTTGCAATTAAAGAAATACAACCTCGACCCAGAAGAACTTCGTCCTTACTTTGAAGTAAACAATGTGATCAAAGGAGTATTCGGCTTAGCAACGCGCTTATATGGCATCACATTCAAGGAAAACAAAGACATTCCAGTTTATCACCCTGATGTAAAACCATACGAAGTGTATGATGAAGACGGGTCTTATTTAGCCGTTTTGTATGTTGATTTCCATCCTCGCAAAGGTAAGCGTGATGGTGCGTGGATGACTGAATATCAAGGACAATGGATAGACAAGAAAGGCGAGAACCATCGCCCACATACTTCATTAGTGATGAACCTAAGCAAGCCAACAGATGAAAAACCTGCCTTGCTTCGCTTAGGTGAAGTAGAAACTTTCTTGCATGAGTTTGGACATTCGCTTCATGGCATATTTGCCAACACTCGTTTTGAAAGCCTATCAGGTACAAATGTATGGTGGGATTTTGTAGAATTACCTTCACAATTTATGGAAAATTTTGCTATTGAGAAAGATTTTCTACGCACCTTTGCCTTCCATTACCAAACTGGCGAACCTATTCCAGACGAATTAATCGAGAAGATTGTAGCAAGTCGCAACTATAACGTGGCTTCGGCTTGTCTTCGCCAAGTAAGTTTTGGACTACTTGATATGGCTTACTACACACAAAAAGAAGAATTTACCGAAGATATTATTCCTTTCGAGAAAAAAGCATGGGAGAAAGCCATCATAGGTAAGCAATTACCTAACACTTGTATGACGGTTCAATTCTCTCATATTATGGCAGGGGGATATTCTGCTGGATACTATAGCTATAAATGGGCGGAAGTGTTAGATGCTGATGCCTTTAGCATGTTTAAAAAGAATGGTATCTTTGACAAGACTACGGCTAAAAGCTTCCGAGATAATATTCTCTCAAAGGGTGGAACCGAACATCCGATGACACTTTATAAACGCTTCCGTGGACAAGAACCAACAATAGATGCACTTCTTGAACGTAATGGAATAAAAAACAATAAAGCATAGTTGCCTCTGGCAGCCTATAGGCTTAAAATTTCACTAGCACCAATTGCCAAAACTACAATATATGGATAAAAAACAATATCTTCTTGATTATAGATACTTGCGTATGGCACGTATATGGGCAGAAAACTCCTACTGTAAACGTCGCCAAGTGGGTGCACTAGTAGTGAAAGACAAGATGATCATTAGCGATGGATATAATGGGACTCCAAGTGGTTTTGAAAATGTGTGTGAGGACGACAATAATATAACCAAACCATACGTGCTTCATGCCGAAGCTAATGCCATAACAAAATTGGCACGAAGTGGAAATAATAGTGAGGGGTCTACGCTTTATGTTACAGCATCTCCATGTATTGAATGTGCTAAACTCATCATTCAGGCTGGTATAAAGCGATTAGTATATGCAGAGAAATATCGTTTAACAGATGGTATCGACTTGCTTGAGCGTGCCAACATCGAGGTGATACACATAGATTTTGAGGAAAAACCAAAATAATATTTAATATATATATAGTTAAGACCGATTATGAGTCAAAACAAGAACAACCGATTTATGCCACTGTGGCTATCACTTTGTGTAGTAATAGGAATACTTATTGGTACTTTCTATGCTAACCACTTTGCCGGTAATCGTTTGAACATCATTAATAGTGGAAGTAGTCGCTTAAACAATCTTCTTCATATTATAGATGATCAGTATGTAGATTCTGTTAATATCAACGAACTTGTAGATAAAGCCATTCCACAAATTCTTGCCGAACTCGATCCTCACTCTGTGTATATCAGCGCAAAGGATGTTCAGACTGCTACCGATGACCTAAAAGGCTCATTCTCAGGGGTGGGCATAGAATTTACTATTCGTGAAGATACTATTCGTGTTCAAAATGTAATAAAAGATGGTCCAGCCGATAATGCAGGTATCCTTGCAGGCGATAATGTGGTAAGCATTGATGGAAAATCATTCGTGGGTAAAGTCGTTACTAACGAGGAAGCGATGCATCGCTTGAAAGGTGCTAAAGGTTCTAAGGTAAAGTTAGGTGTCAAACGATATGGAGGTAAAAACATAAAATATATTACCATTACACGTGGAGACATAGCAGTAAGAAGTGTTTCGTCTGTTTATATGCTCAACAACACCACAGGTTATCTTCGCATAAAGAGTTTTGGCGAACGCACCTATGCTGAGATGCTAGCGGCTTTGCAAAAGCTATATATTCAAGGAGCAAAGAATATAGTCTTTGACCTACGCGACAATGGTGGGGGCTTGCTAGAGTCTGCAGCTCAAATGGCTAACGAATTCTTACCAAAGAACAGACTAATCGTCTATACGCAGGGACGCAAAAGTCCACGCCAAGAATACCGTAGCAATGGCAAGGGAGCTTATCAAAAGATACCTATGGTGGTATTAATCAATGAGGGAACCGCTTCTGCCGCAGAGATCTTTGCAGGTGCAATGCAAGACAACGATCGCGCCACCGTTGTAGGACGTCGCTCTTTCGGTAAGGGATTGGTTCAACAACAAATTCAATTCCCCGATGGTAGCATGATCCGACTTACCATTGCCCGCTATTATTCGCCTTCGGGTAGATGTATTCAAAAGCCATTCAAGCCAGGTGATAATGCAGATTATCAACAAGATATTCTTACACGCTATCAGCATGGAGAATTTTTCTCTCAAGATAGTATCAAGCATGTAGGTCCTGTATTTCATACCACGCTTGGGCGAAACGTTTATGGGGGTGGTGGTATCACGCCCGACATCTTCGTACCAGAGGATACTATTAATTTCACATCTTATTATAAACAAGCAGCAATGAGCGGATTAATCTTACAATATGCTTTCCAATATACGGATAAGAACCGCCCTACTTTATCAAAATACACTGATATGGAAACGCTTGCTAGCTATCTGCATCGTCAAAACTTGGTAGAAGAATTTGCAAATTATGCTAATAACAATGGATTGCGTCGTAGAAACCTTATGATTAAGAAGTCGCACACTTTGCTTGAAAATTACATCAATAGTCGTATCATCTACAATATCTTAGATGAAACAGCCTGGATGCAATATCTCAACTTGGATGATGCTACTGTTAAAGAGGCTTTAGATGTATTCAAACATGGAAATGCTTTCCCAAAGAAACCTACCCCAAAAGCTAAGAATAAGCCTAAACATTATGCTTATTCCACAACTACTCTAGGATGGCACAATAATAACTTAATAGCTTCAAGCAAGCAAATAAAAGTTTGCTAACATAAAAAATGCAGAGATAGTATTAATATTTACTATCTCTGCATTTTTTTACCTAAACAAAAAAAACTATCGCAATGGAAACTATTAGCATACAAGAAAAGAAGAAAGCATTACGAAAAGAAATAAAAAGTCGTAAAGCAAACTATAGCAAAGAGGAGCTAAAGACTATCTCAAAACCCATTATAGATAAATTACTAGAAGATGAATTGATCAAAAATGCTCATCTTATTATGGCATACTTCTCTATGCCCGATGAAGTATATACCCACACTTTACTCGATCGGCTTCTGCTTCTAGGCAAAGAGGTTTTACTCCCTGTTGTTATCTCTAAAACCGACATGGAGATAAGATCCTATAAAGGCAAAGCAAATATGCAAATAGGAGTTTATGGCATTTTAGAGCCTATGGGAGAAGCTTTTACCAACTTTAAGAAGATTGATACTATCATTGTGCCTGGCGTAGCTTTTGACCATAGTGGCAACCGTATGGGGCATGGTTGTGGTTATTATGATCGCTTTCTTCCTAAAGCTACTCATGCGAAACTCCTCGGTATATGCTTTCCTTTTCAAGTGGTAGATGAAATACCTACAGAGGACACCGATCAGACTATAGACAAACTTGTTTTTTAATACGCCAAAAAATAATAAGCATTCATAGGGATAAATAATATTCCTATCCTACTAACTTTAGCAAATCGCTAAAGCTACTTATAATGTATGTCGCACCAGCAGCTTTTAACTCATCGCGCGTGCCATTGCCATAATCTACACCACACGTAAGCGAACCAGCTCGAACACCCATCAAAATATCAAACTTAGTATCACCCACTATAATAGCCTCATCGGCTTTAATCCCGAAATGCGTTAATGTTTTGAGTACAGGCTCAGGATCGGGTTTGTGCTTTACGGTATCATCCACGCCCAGCAAAAACTGAATATCGTTTTTAAGATCAAACTCAGCAACATAGTTTTCTAACGAACCTCTTCCTCTACTACTAGCTATAGTTACAATATAGCCGCGCGCTGATAATTCTTTTATCGTCTCTATCACACAAGGGAAAGGTACAACAGCTCCCTTTACGTTTAACTGATCAAAGATTTTATGATAAGTATCTCTACACTTTTCTGCCTCGGCTTTATCTATATTAAAAAGTGAGATAAAAGCTTGAACAAGTGGTAATCCAATAGTTGATGCACAGGCTTCACGCGAACGCAACGGCAAATGAAGGGCTTCTATTGTGGCTTGAAAGGTATCCAAAATAAGCTGTTGAGTATCGCCCATCGTACCATCAAAATCTAATATAACTAGCTTTATCTTTTTTTCTAATCTATCCATCAACACCCCTTTTTCCGTATCAAACAATCTTTTCTTTTACTTATTTTCTATAGGCTTAATAGTGCCTCTATTAACCACCGTAACACCTTTTACGTGCTTAAATGCTAACATTGCATCATTGATATTCCATATTGTGGGAATCTTGATAGCCACACTGCTAATGCTCTTATAATCATTTAGCAACTCGCATTTATTTTTCTTGATCGCCTTTAGCAAAGGTTTCTTTCCTACCTTAGCATCGTAAGATACAATAAGCGTATTGGGAGTATATTCTGATTGATCATTATGCTTCAATTTTTCTACCCACGAATAAGTATCCTCTTGCTCTTCGCTATCATCAGGTACATCGCCCATAATAGCATCCTTAATAGGACATTGAGCCTTCACCGTTACCGATCCTAGACTTATAAAACCAAAAAGCATAAGTCCATACACATATATTTGCTTCATAATTACTTCTTTTTTAAACATCTAAAATTACAAGACAAAGGTAGGCATAAAATTAGGTTACACCTTAGAAATATACCTTTTTTCCAATATCTTTAATATCTTTGTATAAGATAGGCGGCATTCGGCAAATTGTAAGCAAGCTTACTTTGCGCTCATTTGCACTATCTTTGTATAAGATAGGCGGCATTCGGCAAATTGTAAGCAAGCTTACTTTGCACTCATTTGCACTATCTTTGTATAAGATAGGCGGCATTCGGCAAATTGTAAGCAAGCTTACTTTGCGCTCGTTTGCACTATTTTTACAAACTTGCATAAGGCTTCATTAAAACTTTCATAACAGTCTTTTACGTACTAATAGGATACCGTTTTAATAGTAATTGCTGACTGTTTTAATGACAGAACATCAGTTATTATTAGAAAAATAAATTAAAAACGGAATAAAAATAATTTATTTTTTACACAAAAATAAATTAAAAATGGTTTGAAACGATAATCTTTTTATAGTAAGAAGATGATCTTTAGCCACTTAAAAACTTAACACTTACCACTCAAAACTTTATAGCGTAGCCAGGTAACAATGATTTTTATTAGAAAAAATTGACTACCTTTGTAGAAGATAGGCTACACTCGGAATTTTGAAAGTAAGCTTTCATTTCCCGTCGTTTACACTATCTTTGCATATATTATAATCTATCATTAATATAACAAAAACTGATCAATGAATAAATCATTTCTCGCTGCCGTAGTATGCTCATTTCTTTGTCAGAGCGCAATTGCTCACGAAACTACTACGCTTAAAAAAGCGCTTACGCATACTTGTACAAACGATGCTATCACGACCTATATCAGTAAACGACCTAAAGAAGCCAATCGTTTATTCAAATCGGACGTGATTGATAAGGAGATAAAACGCATCGTAAAGATGCTAAAAAACAAAAAGCTTGCATGGATGTTTGAAAATTGCTTTCCAAATACCCTTGACACCACAGTACATTATACGGTAGATGCTAATGGTAATCCTGACACCTTCGTATATACAGGCGACATTCCTGCTATGTGGCTTCGCGACTCTGGAGCGCAAGTGTGGCCCTACCTACAATTTGCCAATAAGGACAAGCGCATCAAGGACATGATCAAAGGCACTATCCTACGCCAATTTAAGTTTATCAATATTGACCCTTACGCAAATGGCTTTAATCGCACCCCCGACCCAAAGGGCGAGAATATGGCAGATACTGGTATGAAACCTGAATTGCATGAGCGTAAATACGAAATCGACTCACTTTGCTACCCTATTCGTTTAGCATACGCTTACTGGAAAACTACGGGCGATGCAAGTATCTTTGGCGAAGAATGGCAAAAAGCTATTAAGAATGTGTTGATAGTATTTCGCGAACAACAAAAGAAAAATGGCAGAGGATCCTACTCTTTCCTTCGCATTACCGACCGTGCTTACGACACGCTAAGCAATGCAGGTTGGGGTACTCCTGTTAAAGCAGTAGGGCTTATTGCTTCAGCTTTCCGTCCTTCCGATGATGCTACTACATTCCAATTTCTCATTCCTTCCAATTTTATGGCAGTATCATCGCTCAAGAAGTCGGCAGAAATCCTTACCTCCATTAATAATGACGCCACTACTGCCGCAGAATGTTCGTCGTTAGCAAGCGAAGTAAGCAAAGCTTTAAGCGAATATGCTGTATACAACCATCCAAAATATGGCAAAGTATATGCTTTCGAGGTAGACGGCTTTGGTAATCATCTTCTTATGGACGATGCCAATGTTCCAAGCCTTTTAGCCATGCCTTACCTTGGCGATGTAGATGTTAACGACCCGATTTACCAAAACACACGCCGTCTTGTTTGGAGCGAGGATAATCCTTTCTTCCACCGTGGCAAAGCTGGTGAAGGCATTGGGGGACCACATATTGGCGTGGATATGATATGGCCTATGTCTATCATGATGCGCGCTTTTACATCTACCAGTGATGAAGAAATAAAACAGTGTCTCACCATGCTCCTCAACACTGACGCTGGCACAGGCTTTATCCACGAGTCGTTTCATAAGGACGATGCCAACAACTTCACACGCCCTTGGTTTGCATGGCAAAACACTTTGTTTGGAGAACTTATTGTAAAGCTTGTCAACGAAGGTAAAACAGACCTATTGAATAGCTTATAAAATGACTCTCAATACGACTTAATTAGGAACTACAAATAAAGTGAACCCCGAAAGTTGAATAACACTTTCGAGGTTCATCTCATTTTGCTATATGCTCAATATTTTAAGATAATCCCACTATGTCTATCATAGGAGAAGGTAATGTTTCACAGGGATAAGTTGGGCTTAGGAGTTAAAAGAGTTATAGTTCCGCTAGCTCCTATTTCTTCATATAGGGATCAGTACCGAGTACGGCTTGTGCTACAGCTTTTGTACGCTCTCTCAACTTATCAATATCAGTATCAATATCATCATAGCAAAGAGCTATTCCCATGCGTCTGCCTACATGAGCTACAGGCTTGCCAAAGATGCGAATATAAGTCTTATCTTCTTCATAAGCAGCAGTGAGATTGTAATCTAGCTGTTTATCACTCTCTATAGGTGATAGGATAACTGCCGAACAACCAGCATGCTCTAAGTGAATGGCTGGGATAGGAAATCCCATAGCAGCACGGAAGTGGAGTTCAAACTCACTAAGATTGGTTGTGTGGGCAAGTGTTACCATACCAGTGTCGTGTGGTCGAGGAGAAAGTTCAGAAAAGATTACTTCTCCATCGGTAGTATAGAAGAATTCTACACCCCAAATACCATAACCTGTTAGCGCACTAGTAACTTCTTTTGCTATGTGTTGAGCCTCTTTTAAAGCAGTTTCAGGAAGTGCAAAGGGTAACCAGCTCTCACGGTAATCGCCCCCTTTTTGGACATGACCGATAGGAGGGCAGAAAAGAGTTTTACCATTCTTTTGGGTTACAGTGAGGAGGGTAAATTCACGATCGAAGTGGATAAACTCTTCGATGATGATCTCCTTAACATCGCCACGTGCGCCCTCCATTGCTGCATGGAAAGCAGGATCAATGTCGTTCTTTTCGTGAATATAACTTTGACCATGTCCGCTAGAACTCATCAATGGTTTTACCACACAAGGAATACCGATTTCGTTTACGGCTACAGTAAATTCGTCGTAAGTGCTAGCATAGCGATATTTTGCAGTGCGCAAGCCCAGTTTTTGTGAAGCAAGATCGCGAATAGCACGGCGGTTCATCGTATAGTTGACAGCTTTTGCAGAGGGAACTACTTGTATACCCTGTGCTTCAAAGTCGAACAGTTTCTCGGTTCGGATAGCTTCTATTTCACAGATAATCATATCTGGAGCGTGCTTCTCAACAATAGCTTGTAGCGCATCACCATCTAGCATATTGATAACCTCACGTTCGTCAGCCACTTGCATAGCAGGCGCATTGTTGTAATGATCACAAGCAATAACATATTGTCCTGCACGTTTTGCAGCTATGGTAAACTCCTTTCCTAGCTCCCCAGAGCCAAGTAATAAGATCTTTTTCATTACTTTTATTAGGTTTTATATATTAATAGAAAAGAGCTAGACTGAATATTTTTCACAGTCTAGCTCTTTATTATTTTGTCTTAACGCCCCTTTTGGGTGTACATCATATCGTAATACTTTTGGTAATCGCCTGAAGTAACCTCTTCTATCCACTGCTGATTTTCAAGATTCCACTTGATAGTTTTCACAATGCCTTCAGCAAACATTGTTTCAGGATACCAGCCTAGTTCGTTCTTAATCTTAGTAGGATCGATAGCATAGCGTGCGTCGTGTCCTAAGCGATCGGGTACATGGGTAATAAGAGCATTATTGATCCAATCGATGGTAATATCGCCGTTAGCATCTTTCTCTTGCTTTTTTAATATCTTACACAAGCTCTTATCGGCTTCCATCATATCGTGGATGGTCTTAATAGTGAGCTTTACGATGTCAATATTCTTCATTTCATTGTGTCCACCTACGTTGTAAACCTCACCTTCGCGCCCCTCACGCACCACCATATCAATGGCTTTGCAATGATCCTCTACATAGAGCCAGTCGCGTACATTTAAGCCCTCTCCATATACAGGAAGGCTCTTGCCTTTAAGAATGTTGTTGATAATTAATGGTATCAGCTTCTCTGGGAAGTGATAAGGACCATAGTTGTTAGAGCATCGTGTAATACTAACAGGCATGTGGAAAGTATCTTTGTATGCCATTACGAAGTGATCGGCACTTGTCTTAGATGCCGAATATGGGCTATGAGGGCAGAGCGGTGTAGCTTCTGTAAAATAGCCTTCAGCACCTAGTGAGCCATACACCTCATCGGTAGATACCTGATGATAACGCTTACCAGCCTTCCATGTAGGATAGCCTTGCGCATCTTTACCTGTTACCCATGCACGCTTAGCGGCATCCATAAGGCATTGTGTACCCAAGATGTTTACAGAAAGGAATAGCTGAGGATCTTCGATAGAACGATCGACATGGCTTTCTGCTGCAAAATTGACAAGGTAATCAATGTCGTGTTCTGCAAATAGCTTATCGAGCAATTGAGCATCACGAATATCTCCCTTTACAAAGAAACAACGCTTGTTGTCAATGTCGGCTTTGATAGTACCTAAATTGCCTGCATAAGTTAGTGCATCGAGAACAATTACTTTGATATCCTCGTTTTGATACTTCTTATTAAGCAAATACTTAATGAAGTTAGCGCCGATAAAACCAGCAGCTCCTGTAACTAGATATGTCTTCATCTTTTTATAGTATTGTTTTTTATTAAATGTCTTGTCTATTCTCTTGGGGAAGCTTCCTGACGATCATTAGAATAATGCTAGTAGAGAGGGCTACAAATGCTAAGGAAATAGTTATCAAAATATTGGTGCTAATATATCCAAAAACATAGCTCACTACAATACATATAATAATAAATAGCCCGACAATACTCCATATTATAAGGGCTCTTGCACGTGTCATATCTTATATTCTTAGAAAGCTTATTTTATAATAGAGCAACTAGATATTCTTCTTATAAATTAAATTTCTTCTGGATCAACTCTGCAATATAGCTAACAGTATTCTCTATACCAAGCAAATGAGAGTCGATACATAGGTCGTAACTTGTAGCATGTCCCCATTCTTTACCCGTGTAGTAATTATAATATTTTGAGCGAATGTCATCACCCTTTTCGAGGATCTTCTGTGCCTTCTCTTTTGTACATTTCGTGCGTTGACAAATATTCTCAACACGCTTATCAAATGGTGCTGTTATGAAGATATTAATCATATTCTTTTTTTCACGAAGAATATAATCGGCTGTTCTTCCCACGAAAACGCATCGTGGACTCTTTTCTGCAGCTTCTAAAATAGCTTCACTTTGTAGTTGATATAAGCTCTCTTGTGAGAAGTTGTTTTTATAGAAATCATTATCGCCCATCATAGGTAAACGAAAATTGCAGAGCGATTTAAAGAAACCTTTCTGCTCATCGTTTTGTTCGAAGAACTTCTCAGAAAAGCCACTTTCTTTAGCAGCTATATTGAGGATTTCCTTATCATAGAATTGGCAACCAAACCGCTTTGCGAGTAGTTCGGCAACGGCTCTACCGCCACTACCTAGTTGTCTACCTATATTAATAATTAATTCGTCTTCCATAATTCTTTATTGTTAGGGATAGTATTCTTCTGTTGTTCCGCTTTTAATTTTCTTATATTCCATATAAGGATACTTATACTAATAAGCCATGCTGTGGAATCGCTCACAGGCAATGCATACCACACACCATCAAGACGATAGAAAAGTGGTAAGATATAAAGTGCAGGAAGAAGTATTAATAATTGTCTTGATAAGGATAAGAAAATGCTTATCTTTACCTTTCCAATACATAAGAAAAAGAAAGAGGTAACCATTTGTGATCCTATAAGCAAAAACATCATCATATTAATATGGATAGCTTTTATCGAATGGCGAATAAGATCGGGATCTTTTGTAAAGAGGCGCGCACAATAATAAGGGGCAAAGATACTCAATAGCCATCCTGCTGTCATTACTAGTGTAGCACCTATGATAGTAAGTTTCAGCACATAAAGCAACCGATCAATCTGTTGTGATCCGTAATTATAACCTGCTATAGGCTGCATTCCTTGATTAAGCCCTATAACGAACATTACAAAAATAGTTGCAATACTATTTGCAATACCATAAGCACCTACAGCCATATCACCACCATATTTTACCAACTGATTATTCATAAAGATGACGATGATGCACGCACAAAGGTTCATCAAGAAAGGTGAAACTCCCACACTGATAATGTTATTAACCAAACGTTTCTTTAAGCGATAAATACCTTGTTTGAGATGTAATAGTTGTGTCTTATCTGCAAACAAAGACATTTGCCAACAAAGCGCAAGTGCTTGAGAAATAACAGTGGCGAAAGCTGCTCCTTTGATCCCCCAACCTAGCCAACATATAAAGATAGCATCAAGGATAATATTCATTACTACTGTAAAGATAGTAGCCATCATGGCGTGGCGAGGTTTCGATGCAGCGCGCAACACTGCATTCATACTAAAATACATGTGTGAAACGACATTGCCTGCTAAGATAATTTGCATAAAGCTTTTAGCGTATGGTAATGTTATAGCACTAGCTCCAAAGAAGCGTAAAATAGGCTCAAGGAAGATTAAGCTAATGAAGCCAAAGCTCAAACCAATAATAATATTAAGTATGATCGTATTTCCTAAAAGGTTTTCTGCCGTAGCATAGTCTTTTTGTCCAAGTTTTACGCTAATAGATGTAGAAGATCCCACACCAATAGCAGCACCAAAAGCTGCTCCAAGGTTCATAAAAGGGAAAGTGATGGCTAAACCAGAAATAGCCATTGGTCCAACATATTGTCCTATAAAAATACGGTCAATAATGTTATACAATGACGAAGCAATCATTGCAATAATAGCTGGCAAAGCGTATTGAAGAAGGAGTTTCCCTATTGGTTTAGTGCCAAGTTCCAGTGTCGCTTGTTTATTGTCCATATTTAAATTGTATGTTTGCAAATTTACGAAAAATAAAGTATTCTTTTCGCTCTACGTTTATTTATTTTTCCCAAGTTCTCACCTTTATAAAAAAAATAATATACTTTTGCAGTATAGTGTAATGTGATATAATACTCCAAATATGAATATACAAGCTCTCTCTTTAAAGGATTTGAACGAACTTGTATCTGAAGTTATTCGGCTTCAGATGCGTGGTTCATATTGGTTAGAGGCTGAATTATCGCAAATGAATGAGAATAGAGGGCATTGCTATATGGAGTTTGTTCAGAAGGATGAGACTTCAAATAATATTATAGCACGAGCTTCAGGAAGGTGCTGGGCTAGTACATGGTCGCAAATAAAGCTATACTTTGAGCGGATAACTGGTCAGAATCTTCATACTGGTATGAAAATAATGGTGCAAGTTTCTCCACAATTCCATGTACAATATGGCTTTTCTTGGATAGTGGAAGACATCAATCCTGAGTTTACAATGGGTGATATGATGCGTAAGCGTAATGAGATTATAGCCCAATTAAAGGACGAAGGAGTTTTCGATTTACAAAAAGAATTACGACTCTCGTCCTTTGCTTCACGTATTGCTATTATCTCTTCTAACACCGCAGCAGGTTATGGCGACTTTTGCAACCAACTAACCAATAACGAATTTGGATTAACTTTCCAAACCGAGCTTTTCCAAGCCACGATGCAAGGCAATAGGGCTGAAGGAGATATTATTGCTTGCTTGAATGAAATCAATGCACGCGAAGAGGAATTTGATGTGGTAGTGATTATTCGAGGAGGCGGTGCTACGGCTGATTTGAGTAGTTTTGATACGCTTTTATTGGCAGAGAATGTAGCTAACTTCCCCTTACCTATCATCACTGGTATTGGACACGATCGTGATGAGAGTGTACTCGATCTTGTATCTTTTCTTAAAGTTAAGACGCCAACTGCCGCTGCTGCTTTCTTGATTGAGCGATTAAGTAGTACTCTTTCTCGTGTATTAGAAGCAGAAAAAAGTATTCATGATTATGTTCATCGCCGTTTAGAAAGGGAGTATAATCATCTCAACAATTTGGCTTCACGCATACCTTTGCTCTTCTCTGTAGTAAAAACTCAACAAGAGTTTCATCTTGACCGTTTATTGCAAAAAATGATAACAACAATGACGGCTTATTTACATCAAGAACAGCATAAAGTAGAAATACGTTACAACCAATTACTATCGGGAGTTCAACGCACTATAACAGATAATAAATATCACATCAACTTAATAGAGCAGAAGCTAAAATCGCTTGATCCTGAGATTTTATTAAAACGAGGATACAGTATGACATTAAGCAATGGAAAGGTAATTACCAATGCTAATCAACTAAAAGATGGTGATGTTTTAACAACGAAATTGTCGGAAGGTGAAGTAAAATCAATCGTAAAAAAATAAACAAATGAAAAAGATAAATTATGAAGAGGCTGTAAAGCAGTTAGAAGATATTGTAGCAAAGATGGAAGATGGCGAAATGGATCTTGAATCAATGACCACCCAATTAAAGAAAGCACAAGAACTAGTGAAACTTTGCAAAGATCGTTTAACACAGACTGATAAGGACATTCAAGCACTCCTTAAAAAAGAATAACCAATTAAACTTTGTTAGCTCTAACCTTTATCGTATTTTGTTCTAGCAATGGAAGCACAATTTCTGACGAGTACGCCCTCGCAAGAGATTGATATTCAGCTATACCCTATGTTGAGGCTTGTTCTGATGCTCATCATTGGAATAAGTCTAGGTTATAGCTTTTATGCATCTATTCCGTGTTATCGTTGGGCTTTCCTTTTGCTTACTAGTCTACTCACAAGTTTATTTTTAAGTAGGAAGAAGCTAGGGCAAAGTCTATGTGTCTTTGCGCTTCTTGTGTCTTTAGGTGGTTTTTGGGCTTCTTTTTCCTATTCTAAGCTAGGGATAAAACTACCTAGAGGTAAGCGTTTGTACAATGCAGTATTGCTTACCGAACCTATTCAGCATGGTAAAGTTATGCAAGCAGATATGTTAATCCTTACCCAAAAAGTACCATTAAAGATAAAAGCCTCTATCTTACGAGATACCATTACCCAGCATTACTCCACCCTACATTTAGCCGATGGTGTGCAATTATATGGCGAATTGCAACATCCTACTAACTTTGTCAACTCCAATTTTGATTATGCCGAATACTTAAAGCTACATGGTTATGGCGCCGAACTCTTTATCTTTGATAGTCAATGGCAAATAGCAAAGGTTAGTTTAGCACCTATGAATATTGTAGATAGAACACTATTGCGGGCAAATGTGCTACGCCAAAAGTATGCTAAACTGCTAAAAACTACACTTAATGAAAGCCAACTAGCGGTAGTTTCCGCTATGATGCTGGGCGATAAATCGTATATTAGTAAAAGTTTAAAAGACGATTACTCCATTACAGGAGCGAGTCATGTGCTTGCTCTTTCAGGATTACATCTTAGTATTATCTATGCCATTCTATGGATGTTATTAACTTCCTTGGGTAATATCTTAACGCTATTCAAGCGAAAAGAGCTTAAAAACCTTCTCCTTCTTCTTACTATTTGGGCTTATGTATTTTTAGTAGGCTTTTCTCCCTCTGTTGTCCGATCTGCTTTAATGCTTTCGGTTTATTCTTTTATTGCTTTGTTAGGGCGTGATAAAATGTCCCTCAACACCTTAGCAGTGGCAGCTTTTTGCATTCTTCTTTACGATCCACTGACACTGTTTGATGTAAGTTTCCAATTGTCGTTCTCTGCTGTAGCTTCCATTCTCTTGTTTTATCCTATTTTCAACGCATGGTTCTGTTCAGATTTCTTCATTAAACATAAATGGTTATTATGGTTTCCTCAGATGGTTGCCATGACACTTTCGGCTCAAATAGGTACAGCCCCCTTAGTGGCTTTCTATTTTTCTAAATTCTCCACTTACTTTCTTCTCAGTAGTTTTGTTGCCATTCCTTGCACCACTATTATCCTTTATGCAGGGGTAACCTTCTTTGCTTTTATGTGGTTTGCCCCTTTACAGTGGTTGGCTATTAAAGTGTTATCTTTTACAACCTTCTTTCTCAACACCTCTCTTCATTGGCTTGCTACTTTACCAAAGGCTAGTATCTCTATTCATCATCTTACAGTTTTACAAGTGATCTTAATCTATTTCATGCTCCTTATTCTCTTAATGCTAACGACTTTCTTTGGGAGGCGGATCAAGTTTAGATAAAAAAATGGTAACTTTGCACACGTATGCAACGTTATTTTATCACATTATCCTATGACGGTAGTAAGTATCACGGTTGGCAAATTCAACCAAACGGATCGTCGGTACAAGAAACTTTAGAAAAAGCCATTTCTATTTTATTGCGTGAACCTATTGCCATTATTGGTGCAGGGCGCACCGATGCTGGTGTTCATGCTCGTATGATGGTAGCTCACTTTGATTTTACAGGTAGTGTCGATTGTCATCAAATGGTTTATCGCTTAAATCGTCTCTTACCTCACGATATTTCAGTAAGCAAGATAGAACCTGTAACGAATGATCTTCATGCACGTTTTTCAGCCTCTCGTCGTACCTATCATTATTACTTGCATACACAGAAGAATATCTATCAGCGCCAATATTCTTGCTATATGAGTTATGCACTCGATTTCGATTTGATGAACGAAGCTGCACAATATCTCATTGGAACAAAAGATTTTAAATGCTTTTGTAAGGCTGGTGCCGATGTAAAAACTACTATTTGCGAACTTACTGAGGCACGTTGGGTTCCTATTCGTGCAGAGCTTTCAATGCCTTTGAGTTCTAAAGAACAACCCACCGATTGGTGCTTTATTATCTCTGCTAATCGCTTCCTTCGCAATATGGTGCGTGCTATAGTGGGTACTTTGGTGGATGTAGGACGAGGAAAACTATCTCTTGAAGCGTTTAAAGCCATTGTTGATGGCGGAACTCGAAGCGATGCAGGTGAGAGTATGCCTGGCAATGCGTTGTTTTTGTGGGAAGTAATATATTAATTGAGAATAGAGAATTTGAGAGTTGAGAGTTGAAAATTAAGTCCAATAACATTTACCAATTCGTTAAAATTCTCAACTCTCAATTATCTATTCGTTAAAACGCTCAACTCTAATGTGGATTCTCTTCGCTTTTATTTCAGCCACACTTTTAGGCTTATATGATACCTCCAAGAAAGTATCGTTAAGAAACAATGATGTGATACCAGTATTGTTTCTTAATACCTTATTTTGTTCACTCATCTTTTTACCACTCATCATCTTTTCCTATGCTACCCATTTGCTTGACGGATCTATCTTCCATGTGGCTATTGGAGGCTGGGAAGCCCACAAATGGATAATGCTCAAGAGTGTTATCGTGTTGTTATCGTGGGTATTTGGCTACTTTGCCATTGCTCATTTACCTCTTACTTTGGTAGGACCTATCAATGCTACGCGACCCATTATAACCTTGGTAGGGGCAATGCTCATCTTTGGCGAACGACTCAACGCATGGCAATGGATAGGTGTGAGCTTGTCTGTCTTTTCGCTCTTCTTGCTTGCACGAAGTGGAAAGAAAGAAGGTATCAACTTTAAACATAATCGTTGGATATTTTTCCTTGTGTGCGCAGCATTGCTAGGCACTTGTAGTGGCTTGCTAGATAAATATTTAATGACAGCACCAGAAAATGGAGGAGTAGGAATCGACCGTATGTTGGCACAAAGTTGGTATAACTTCTATCAGTGCTTAATGATGGGTACGGTACTCATCGCCTATCTCATCAACAAACGAAAACAGAACACAAGCAAAGATAAACCTCAGAAAACTTTCCAATGGAAATGGACTATTCTCTTTATTTCTATCTTCCTCTCTATGGCTGACTTTACCTACTTTTATGCCCTCTCATTGCCTAGTTCTATGATCTCTATTGTATCTATGGTACGACGTGGGTCAGTCATAGTGTCTTTCCTATGTGGTGCTCTGCTCTTTAAAGAGAAAAATCTGAAAGGGAAAGTTATCGACCTTGCTTTTGTTCTATTAGGTATGATTTTCCTATGGATAGGCTCCTATTCTGTGTAATTTCTAAATTATTCTTGTATTTTAATATAAATAATGAAATACTTGGACATTTACCGATTAATTACTATATTTGCATCACTGAAGAGCGATATTTACGCAGTTAGCTGTAGATTTGCTCATAGTAAATTTATAGGTACATACAGAAAACATACTCCTTTAAAATTAGGAACGCATGCAAAATATTTTTCATGGACTTGGTATAGCTCTAGTAACACCTTTCAAACAAGATGGAAGTGTGGATTATGCATCCTTAGTTAGCTTGGTTAATTATCAGCTCGAAAGCGGAGCCGACTTCTTTGTTATCCTTGCTACTACTGGCGAAACTCCATGTTTGGAGAAAGAAGAAAAAGACGAAATTACTGCTACAGTTATTAAAACCGTAAATGGACGTGTGCCTATCTTGAAATATTGTGGTGGAAACAATACTGCTGCTGTTGTACGTGAAATACAAGAAACCGATTGGACGGGTATTGATGGCATCTTGAGCATTTGCCCTTACTACAATAAACCTAGTCAGGAGGGATTATACCAGCACTTCAAAGCGATAGCGCAAGCAAGCGAGCTTCCTATAGTACTTTATAATGTGCCAGGCAGAACAGGTGTTAATATGACGGCAGAAACTACTGTTCGCATTGCAAACGATTTCCCTAATGTAGTAGCAATTAAAGAGGCTTCAGGCAATTTGGAACAAGTGGATGAGATCGTGAAATACAAACCATCCCATTTTGAAGTGTTGAGCGGTGATGATGCACTCACTTTCCCTATGATAGTAAGTGGTGCAGTAGGTGTAATTTCTGTAATCGGTAATGCTTTGCCAAAGGAGTTCTCGCGTATGATCCGCTTAGAATTTAATGGCGAGTTTGAAGCCGCTCGCAATATTCATCATAAGTTTACTGAACTTTACAAACTCCTCTTCGTTGATGGAAACCCTGCAGGCTGTAAAGCTTTATTGAATGATATGGGCATAATTGAGAATGTGCTTCGTCTCCCACTAGTACCTACCCGTATTGAAACAAAACAGAAAATGAATGAAATTTTGAAGGGTTTAAGATTATAAAAACCACCTAGCTTTCGCTCAAAGAAAGGTCATTATTTGCAAATAATAACCTTTTTTATTCCCCCTCATAAATATTGAAATATAAGAGGGAAATAAAGCGTAAGATCACGGTAGGAAAGATACTTTGTAGTACAAAGCTTTTGGAGTTGGAAAAGTGAAAATAGTTGACACCAAATCGGCACATAACGTTTTGCCTTGTAAAAGGTGATGTTTTACAGTACAAAAGGTCATCTATTTCATAATAAAAGATTACCTTTTGCCTTGCAAAACATGACCTTTTGTAGCCGAAAAGATGCTCAATGATTTCAGTATTAATATTTTTCTAATATTTAAAGCCTCATTCACATTTAGCAGTAAGTTTAGAAAAAGATACAAGAAGAGAAACGCTCTATACAGGCATTATATTTTGCTTGAATAGAGCGCTTCTTAGTTTTTTGTTAAGGCTTGTATTAAGCTAGTCGTTCTTCTAGCAATACAACGTTTTCTACATGAGGTGTATGTGGGAACATATCGACAGGCTGAACGGCTACAACCTTATAATCTACATCAAGTAATGCAAGATCGCGTGCCTGCGTGGCAGGGTTACAGCTCACATAAACGATGCGTTTAGGATGTGCGCCGAGTATTACATTGACCACATCAGGGTGCATACCTGCACGTGGAGGGTCGGTGATGATGATATCTGGACGTCCATGCTCCTGAACGAAACTCTCTGTTAGGATGTCTTTCATATCGCCAGCATAGAAGAGCGTGTTCTGTATCTTGTTGATTTCTGAATTTACCTTTGCGTCCTCAATAGCCTCTGGGACATACTCTATACCGATAACCTTTTTAGCTCGCTTTGCAACGAAGTTGGCAATAGTACCCGTGCCTGTGTAGAGGTCGTAAACTAGCTCTTCACCAGTTAGGTTGGCAAAGCGGCGTGCTACATCATAGAGGTGGTAAGCTTGTTCGGTATTTGTTTGGTAAAAACTCTTTGGACCAACCTTGAAGCGTAGATCTTCCATAGTTTCAAAGATGTGATCATTGCCTTTAAATAAGATGAGATCGAGATCATTGAAAGTGTCGTTGCCCTTCTGGTTATTAACATAAAGCAATGAACTTATTTGAGGAAAGCTGTCGGCAAGGTGTTGCATAAGTCCTAAAGCACGTTGCTCATCGCCCTCTACATCATAATGGAACTGGATAAGTACCATCCATTCGCCCGTATTAGAGTTGCGCACCATAATGTCGCGTAAGAGACCATGTTGTTGGCGTAGGTCAAAGAAAGTAAGATTGTTTTCTAACGCATAATTGCGTATTGAGTTACGAATTTCGTTTTGAAGATTGTCCATAAGCCAACATTTCTCTATAGGATAAATCTTGTCGAATGCACCCGTAATGTGAAAACCAATAGCTCCTTCGGTCAATCCTATACCTTCGGGCATATCTTGTAATTCTTCGGCGGTGTACCAACGCTTATTGGCACAACCAAACTCTAGCTTGTTGCGATAAGCCTTGGTATGAACAGACCCCATAATGGGAGAAAACTCTGGTAGCTCTATCTTGCCAATACGTGTCAGTTGGTCGAACACTTGTTGCTGTTTAGCTTTCAATTGTTCACTATAAGGTAAGTTTTGCCACTTACAACCACCGCAAATGCCAAAGTGATCGCACATAGGCTTTATGCGCAGTTCACTATATTTTACGAACTTCACCACTGTTGCTTCACAATAGCTATGACGTTTTTTACGCACTTGAAGATTAACAATATCGCCAGGCACAACGAAAGATACAAATATCACCATGTCGTTAACATGTGCTACGCACTTACCTTCGGCTGCTACTGCCTCAATGGTTACATTCTCTAATATAGGTAATGGTTTTCTTTTCCTGCTCATATAAATTCTTTTTCTGTTTGCAAAGGTAGTGCAAACGAGTGGAATATGAAAACTTGTTTTCAAATATTCCCGAGTGCCGCCTTACCTTATGTAAAGGTAGTGCAAACGAGTGGAATATGAAAACTTGTTTTCAAATATTCCCGAGTGCCGCCTTACCTTATATAAAGGTAGTGCAAACGAGTGGAATATGAAAAAAAGTTAGCGTTGAAATATTCTTGACGGCATCCTTATAAGAGGTAAATTATAGCTTTTCTTTGTTTGAAAAGTCTTTTTTTTGCTTACTTATGGACAACTGTGTACGATAACGTGTATAAAATGCAACTTGAACATTACAATATTTGGGTAAAAACTTGCACAAAATCCCTATTATGAGTATATTTGCACAACAGATTGACTAGAATAGACAATATATATAATAATAAATAATTTATGAGCGAAAAAAGAGTTTATACCTTCGGCAACGGTAAAGCTGAAGGTAAGGCGGATATGAGAAATCTCCTAGGTGGTAAAGGTGCTAACCTCGCAGAGATGAATCTCATTGGTGTTCCAGTGCCTCCTGGCTTTACTATCACAACCGATGTATGTAACGAATATTATGAAATAGGCAAGGAGCAAGTTGTTAGCTTGTTGAAAAGCGATGTAGAGGCTAGTGTTAAGCATATAGAAACTTTGATGAAGTCAAAGTTTGGCGACCCTACTAACCCATTGCTAGTGAGTGTTCGTTCTGGTGCTCGTGCTTCTATGCCGGGTATGATGGACACTATCTTAAATCTAGGTTTGAATGATACCGTAGTAGAAGGCTTGGCAAAGAAGACAGGTAATGAGCGCTTTGCTTTCGATAGCTATCGTCGTTTTGTACAGATGTATGGCGATGTAGTGCTAGGTATGAAGCCTGAAAATAAAGAAGATATTGACCCATTTGAGGCAATTATTCAGAAGGTAAAAGCACAGCGTGGCATTAAGTTGGATAACGAAATGACCGTAGACGAGTTGAAGCAACTTGTGAAACTCTTTAAGGAAGCTATTAAGACACAAACAGGTAAGGATTTCCCAACTGATCCTATGGAACAGCTTTGGGGTGCTATCTGCTCGGTATTCGATTCATGGATGAACGATCGTGCTATCCTTTATCGTAAGATGGAGGGTATTCCACAAGAGTGGGGAACAGCTGTTAATGTTCAGGCTATGGTATTTGGTAATATGGGCGACACTTCGGCAACGGGTGTTTGTTTCTCTCGTGATGCTGGTAATGGTGAAAACATCTTTAATGGCGAATACCTTGTAAATGCTCAAGGTGAGGATGTTGTAGCTGGTATTCGTACTCCACAACAAATTACAAAAGAAGGTTCACTGCGTTGGGCTAAGCAGCAAGGTATTGACGAAGATACACGTGCTGCAAAATATCCTTCTATGGAAGAATGTATGCCAGAAGTATTTAAAGAACTTGATGCTATCCAAAACAAACTAGAAAAGCATTATCATGATATGCAGGATATGGAGTTTACCGTTCAAGATGGTAAGCTATGGTTCTTGCAAACTCGTAACGGTAAGCGCACAGGTACAGCAATGGTAAAGATAGCAATGGACTTGCTACACGAAGGGGAAATTGACGAAAAGACAGCCTTGAAGCGTTGTGAGCCAAATAAGCTTGACGAACTCCTCCACCCTGTATTTGATAAAGAAACACTAACACAAGCTAAGGTGTTGACACGTGGCTTGCCAGCATCTCCTGGTGCAGCATGCGGTCAGATCGTATTCTTTGCAGATGATGCTACAAAGTGGCATGATGATGGTCATCAGGTAATTATGGTACGTATTGAAACATCACCAGAAGATTTGGCTGGTATGTCAGCAGCTGAAGGTATTTTGACCGCTCGTGGTGGTATGACCTCGCATGCAGCAGTGGTAGCTCGTGGTATGGGTAAGTGCTGTGTAAGTGGTGCAGGTGCTATTGTGATCGACTATAAGCAGCGTACACTAGAGATTGACGGAACTATTTTACGCGAAGGCGATTATATTTCATTAAATGGTTCAACAGGTGAAGTTTACTTCGGTGAAGTAAAAACAAAGCCAGCTGAGGTTACAGGCGATTTTGCCGAACTGATGAATCTTTGTAATAAGTATTCTAAGCTTGTTGTTCGTACCAACGCCGATACCCCTCACGATGCAGCAGTAGCTAGCAATTTTGGTGCAGTGGGAATTGGTCTTTGTCGTACAGAACACATGTTCTTTGAAAACGAGAAGATCAAGGCAATGCGTGAAATGATCCTTGCTAATAATACTGAAGAACGCGAAAGAGCACTTGATAAGCTATTGCCTTATCAGAAGCAAGACTTCTACGGTATCTTGAAGTGTATGGATGGTATGCCAGTAAATATTCGCCTTTTGGATCCACCTTTGCATGAGTTTGTACCTCATACAATAGAGGGACAGCAGATTATGGCAGAAGAAATGGGCGTAAGTGTGAAGTTTATTCAGGATCGTGTAAACTCGCTATCAGAGGCTAATCCTATGCTAGGTCTTCGTGGTTGTCGTTTGGGTAACACTTTCCCAGAGATTACAGCTATGCAGACAAAGGCTATCCTTGGTGCTGCTATCCAGTTGAAGAAAGAAGGATTCGACCCTAAACCTGAGATTATGGTTCCATTAGTAGGTATCGTTAATGAACTTGATATTCAGGAAGCAATTATTCGCAAGACTGCTCAGAAACTATTTGAGAAGGAAGGCTTGGAGATTGAGTTTGAAGTAGGTACGATGATCGAAATTCCCCGTGCTGCACTTACAGCCGATCTTATTGCTAAAAAGGCTCAATACTTCAGTTTTGGTACTAATGACCTTACCCAGATGACCTTTGGTTATAGTCGTGATGACATTGCTAGCTTCTTACCAAGCTATTTGGAAAAGAAAATCCTCGATGTTGACCCATTCCAAGTGTTAGATCAAGATGGTGTTGGGCAACTTATCAAGACAGCCGTTCAAAAAGGTAGAGCAACACGTGAGAGCCTCAAGTGTGGCATTTGTGGTGAGCATGGTGGTGAGCCATCATCTGTTAAGTTCTGCCATCGTGTAGGTTTGAACTATGTAAGCTGTTCTCCTTTCCGCGTGCCAATTGCAAGACTTGCGGCGGCACAGGCAGCAGTGGAAGAATGTTAGGAAACTCCTAAATATCAGCTATTTAGGCGGAGTATCACGTATTTACGGAGGTATTCCGCCTAATTCTTTTCATAAAACAGCGTGCATTTTGAACATAATCTCAAATCTACACCTATTACAACCAACATTCTTAGTTCCTATTGCCGTTTTGTTTGCCCTATGAGAACACTCGTTAAGTTTGACCCAAATGGGAAATCACTTTTAAAATTAATGAGATATTAACCATTTATGAAAAGGCACCTATTCTCAATCCACGATATTATTCGCTTACAAAAGTATGGGATAGTATCGTGGATTGTGCTTTTCTCAGTTATTCTTCGTAACTTTGTTTTCAATATATGAATTTCGAACTAACATCAAAATATAAGCCTACGGGCGATCAGCCAGAGGCTATAAAAGAACTAACCGAAGGCTTGAAGCGGGGCGATCAGAGTCAGGTTCTGCTCGGTGTAACTGGTTCTGGTAAGACATTTACGGTGGCTAACGTAATTGCTAACGTAAACAAGCCTACATTGATATTGTCGCATAATAAGACATTGGCAGCACAATTGTATGAAGAAATGAAGGGATTTTTCCCCAATAATGCTGTAGAATACTATGTTTCTTACTACGATTACTATCAACCAGAGGCTTATTTACCTACTACTGATACCTATATTGAGAAGGATTTGGCGATCAATGATGAGATCGACAAACTACGACTTTCGGCTGTTTCGTCCTTGCTTTCAGGTAGAAAAGATGTTATCATTGTGTCGTCGGTATCATGTATTTATGGTATGGGTGGACCTGCTGCAATGCAAGAGAGTGTTGTTCATATCAAGAAAGGTCAAATCGTGGATAGAAATGAGTTCTTGCGCAAGTTGGTTGATATTCTTTATGTGCGTAATGACATTGATCTTCAGCGTGGAAACTTTCGTGTAAAAGGCGATACAGTGGATATTGCAATGGCTTATAGCGATAATATCTTGCGTATTACGTGGTGGGATGATGAGATTGATACTATAGAGGAGGTCGATCCGATAGCATTCCACCGCCTATCATCTTTCGATGCTTATGAGATTTATCCTGCCAATCTTTTTGTAACTACAAAAGAACAAACAGAGCAAGCTATTCGCATGATACAAGACGACTTAGTACTACAAGTGGATCTTTTCAAGGAACTTGGTGAAAGCATTAAGGCACAACGCATTAAGGAACGTGTGGAGTATGACATAGAGATGATAAAGGAGTTGGGACACTGCTCGGGTATAGAGAACTACTCACGCTACTTTGATGGTAGAACAGCGGGGGAACGCCCTTATTGTTTGCTCGATTTTTTTCCTAAAGATTACCTTGTGATCATTGATGAGAGTCATGTGAGTGTACCTCAAATATCAGCTATGTATGGAGGAGACCGCGCCCGAAAAACCAATCTTGTGGAGTATGGGTTCCGACTTCCAGCTGCCCTTGATAACCGACCTTTAAAGTTTGAAGAATTTCATAATCTGATCCATCAAATTATCTATGTTTCGGCAACTCCTGCTGACTTTGAGTTGAGAGAAACCGAGGGAGTAGTTGTAGAGCAGTTGATCCGACCAACAGGTTTGCTTGATCCCGAAATTGATGTTCGTCCTTCTGAAAACCAAATTGATGATTTAATGAATGAAATTCTCATCCGTGTGGAGTGCGAAGAGCGGGTATTGGTTACAACTTTGACCAAGCGTATGGCTGAAGAATTGACAGAATATTTGCTTGATCACGATATTCGTACGGCTTATATTCATAGTGATGTAGCAAGCTTGGATCGTGTGAAGATCATTAATGACCTTAGAGCGGGTATGTATGATGTGCTTGTGGGTGTTAATCTCTTGCGTGAAGGTCTTGATATTCCAGAGGTTTCGCTTGTGGCAATCCTTGATGCTGATAAGGAAGGCTTCCTTAGAAGTCATAGAAGTTTGACACAAACGGCAGGACGTGCGGCGCGTAATGTGAATGGCAAGGTGATTATGTATGCTGATACGATTACGGAAAGTATGCAAAAGACGATAGATGAAACCATGCGACGTCGTACAAAACAGTTAAAATATAATGAAGATCACGGTATTACTCCTACCCAGATTATAAAGGCTATCAAGGATACGTTACCAACAAATGGTGAGAGTGCCATAACTTCTAAGGGTGCAACCATAAAGAATATGCAACCGAAAGCATACGCAGAGCCAACGAATACAGCTGCTTTTGCTGCCGATCCGATTATTCTTCGCATGACAAAAGAGCAACTTGAGAAGAGTATCCAGAACACTACAGCCCTCATGAAGCAAGCTGCTAAAGATCTCGACTTCTTACAAGCTGCTCAGTATCGTGATGAGATATTAAGACTGCAAAAGGAGTTAGAGTTGAAATAGAAAACGTTAAAAGATTTTAGTCCATTTCCTTTTCTTATTTATAATATGTATCTTTGTTCATTAAAACAACTCATTAAAGATCAATATAAAATGAAGAAAATATTAGTATCTATCCTTTTTTGCTTTCCTTTGATAGTGTCTGCACAAACCGTACTTACACCTCAACAAGAGCTAGAACAGGCTCAAAAGCAGTTGGAAGCTGCTAAAGTGGCATTAGAACAAGCCAAGATGAAGGCTGAACAAGCCAAAGCTACTGCAGAGAAAAAGGCTAAAGCCCATGCTGAAGCGAGAGCTAAGGCTGCAGAGATACAGAAACAGATAGAAGCTACAAAAGCCGAAACTGCTCGTTTGAAACAAGAGGCTGAGCGTGTACAACGCGAAGCTGCGCATCAAGCAGAAATAGTTGCAAAGCAAAGGGCTGAGGCTGAAGCAGCTCAAAAAGTAGCTGATCAGAAAGTGGAACAGGTGGAAGTAACAGAACAGCAAGCTACCTCATCTCATAATGGCTGGATAGAACCAAAGTCTACCATAACTCGCCAACCTGCTACAACGGCAATGAAGGCGGCTAAGGAAGCAGAAAGCAATTATATAAGTGCTAGTGCTGTACCCGAAGTAAATGGCAAAATACAGTGGTCAAAGACCTATCTTGTCCCTAGTTTATCGGCAAAAGAACTTTATGATAAGGCTTTAAATTTTCTCAATGTATTAACACAAGAGGAAAATCAACTAGAGAATAGTAAGGTAGTTCTTGTTAATCCTACCGAGCATAGCATTTTAGCAACTATTCACGAAAAACTAGTTTTCTCTTCAAGTCTGCTAGCATTAGATCAAACTAAATTCCGTTATGCCTTACAAGTAAAGTGTTCAGATGGTAAGGCTACGCTTACGATGAGTCGCTTAACTTATGATTATAAGCAGCAAGACCAAGTAACCCACTATATTGCAGAGGAGTGGATCAGTAATAGGGTTGCACTTAACAAGAAAGGAACACGTATGTATCCTATTTCGGGTAAGTTTCGCCGTGGCACTATCAATCGTAAAAATCAAATCTTTGAGGGTTTTAAGCAAGCCTTATCTGAAGGTGCTGTGAGCATTTCAGAATAACATTTTAGCATAATCATATATATCCCAATGGAACATAATAAAAGCACAGCGCGTCGTCCTGATCATCGTTTGCGTCCAATGAATGAGCGTGGAAAGTTTTTTGTTACGCGCCAATGGCTCAATAGCATTTTTATGCTTGGAGCATTGATAGGTGGCATTTTCTACTTTGCTACCGACAACACCAATACAGGCATCATCATTATTCTAGTAGCAATGGTCTTTAAGATCATTGAATGTATCCTCCGTTTTATAAAATAAATGAAGAAAATTCTTATCCTCCTTGTAATGTTTATAGGTACTATAGGCATACAGGCACAGATAAATATGAATGGGTTAGACGATGGCTCTTTTACTGCTAACGACTATCAGAATAACAGAAAACTAGGGGTTTCTGATTCTGTTCAGAGTCAGCATAAAGAAATTCCGAGAGGTATTAAGGCATGGACTATTGATGAGCATTTTGGCGATAAAAAACCAGCAGTGCCCGATACGTTGTCCTATATGTATATGAATACCATCTTTACCACGGGGTTAAGAGGTGAATATAACTCATTAGGCAATTTAGGATCACCTCGCCAAAATCGTATTTTCTTAGATCGAACAGCTACTTCTGAGTTCTTTTTCCTTGATCCTTACGACCAATTTGTAGTGCAACCAAGCAACTTCAAGTTTACCTCAACACTTTCTCCTATTACTATTCTTTCTTATAACACTGCTGGTAATAGATTGCATGGTGAGGACCATTTCAAAGCTTTTTTCGCGGTTAATGCAGGTAAAAAGTGGGGCTTTGGTTTTATTTTCGACTATATTTATGGTTGTGGTTATTATAGCAATCAAAGCACTTCCCACTTCAATTATTCTATGTGGGGATCGTATATAGGCGAGCGTTACAATGCTAGTTTGTTGTTATCGCTTAACCATCAGAAGGTAGCAGAGAATGGTGGCATTACTAATGATGCTTACATCACTCACCCAGAGATATTTAAGGATAACTTCTCTACTGATGAAATTCCTACCGTCTTAGCACAAAATTGGAACCGTAACGATAACCAGCACGTATTTTTCAACCATCGCTATAGTCTTGGCTTCTTCCGTAAAGTGCCTATGACGAAAGAAGAGATAGAGGCGCGCAAGTTTGCTATAAAGTCGGAACAAGCTCAGGCAGAGCAGAAAGCTAAGGACAAAGCACGCCGTAAGGCAAAGGCTAATGGCAATGATTTTGATGAGGAGGAATATGACAAACAGCACAAATCGTCTGGTCGTCCTGACGATGCTTCTATTGCTGGTGATGCGCCAACACAGGTTAAAAATGCGTCTATAGGTGATGACAGAATAAAAGTAAATATGCAGGACTCCACTCAACTGGCTCAGCTTAACAAGCAATCGCTTGAGCGGAAAGATACTACAGAGCAGTGGCTGAAGAGTGAATATGTGCCTGTTACAAGCTTTATTCATACCGCACGCTTTGATAATTACACGCGTATTTATCAAGCATATAAAAGTCCGGAGAACTATTATATCAACGATTACTACAATTATGGTACTACTGCTAACGACTCTATCTATGACCAAACCAAGCATTGGTCGCTCAAAAACACTTTTGCTGTAGCCTTACTCGAAGGGTTTAACAAGTGGGCTAAGGCAGGTTTAAAGGTTTTTGCTTCCCACGAATTGCGCCATTACGAGTTTCCTACTTATGCCACAACAAACAACCTTTCGGTCTTTGGTGGCTATGAAAAGATCAATCAAAGTGATATTTCTATTGGTGGACAACTATTAAAGGAGTCTGGTAAAACCCTACATTATAATGTAAGTGCAGAGACTTGGCTTGTAGGAAAATCGGCAGGACAATTCCATATTGATGGGTATGCCGATCTTAATGTGCCGCTTCTTGGTGATACCGCACAGCTTGCGGTGAATGCCTTTATACACAATGACCGACCATCAATGTACTTCACACGCTATGTAAGTAAGCATTTTGTTTGGGATAACGATCTTAGCAAGCAGTTCCATTCACGTATTATGGCAGAGCTTTCTTTGAAAAAAACCGAGAGTAAGCTCCGTTTTGGCTACGACCTGATAAAGAACTATATCTATTTGGGCTTGCAAAATGACCGCATAGGAAATGGAGATGGATACCTCGTTCAGAACAATCAGGTGAATGTTCGTCAGACGAGTGGTGCTATCAATCTTATAACGCTCCAACTTTTACAAAACCTTCATTGGAGTATCTTCCATTGGGACAACGTGCTTACCTTCCAAAAATCGAGTGATGAAAAAGTGCTTCCAACCCCAATCTTTAATGTTTATAGCAACTTCTACCTTCGTTTTAAGATAGCTCGCGTGTTAAAATGTGATCTTGGAGCCGATATGCGATGGTTTACCAAATATTATGCTCCTGAGTATATTCCTGCTCTTGGTTCGTTTGGTATTCAAGGGACAGATGCTAGCCGTACAAAGATAGGTGGATACCCTGTTATCAATGCGTATGCCAACTTTACGTTGCAACATACTCGCTTTTTTGTGATGTTCTCACATGTGAATGCTGGTAACAGTGGCGACTACTTCTTTACGCCTCATTATCCACTCAACCAGCGTATCTTTAGATTTGGATTGAGCTGGAATTTCTTTAACTAGTATTTCAGAGAATTAAAGGAGTTATCACTCTGCTGTGCTTTAGTTGTGGTTAAAGTCCAATGTGATTTACCATTAAAAATAGCGCACAGAGATAATGTTTTTAGCTCCTTTAATTTCAAACGAAAGATAACTCCTCTATTAGAAAATGCTTGAAGAAAATATTATTCAAAATTCAACCAAGGCATGGATATTAGCTGCCCGCCCAAAAACATTGTCAGGGGCAGCAGTACCTGTAATGATAGGAATAGCTATGGCTTTTCGCATAGTTGGTTGGCAAAACGTGCAGATACTAGCTGCTGCGTTGTGCCTGCTTTTTGCTTTTATCATGCAGGTAGATGCCAACTTTATTAATGATTATTACGACTGTCTTAAAGGAAATGATGATAGTGCAACGCGCCTTGGTCCCAAACGTGCTTGTAGCGAGGGGTGGATTACCTTGCCAGCTATGAAGCATGGCATTATCATAACTACTATATTGGCTTGTCTTTGCGGACTTCCGCTTGTATATTTTGGAGGGTGGCAGATGATTATTGTTGGCATTTTGTGTGTCGTTTTCAGCTTCCTTTATACCACAAAATTATCTTATCTAGGGCTAGGCGATATATTGGTAATCGTGTTTTTTGGTATCATTCCTGTGTGTCTCACTTATTACGTATGTACTCAAACTACTCGTCTTGGATTGAGCTTTCATCCCTCTGTATTGGAAATTCCTAAGAATGTCGTCCTAACCGCTATAGCCTGTGGACTTATCATAGACACCTTATTAATAGTAAACAACTATCGCGACTATGATAATGACAAACGTGATGGAAAGATTACCTTAGTTGTTCGTATTGGTAAAAAAGCGGCAGCTACTCTATATTTCGTTTTAGGACTAGTCGGTGCACACATCACAGCACTCTTAATTTTCAAAGGTTACCGATTATTAGACATCGTTCTTGCATCTATAATTATGCTTATTTACCTTAGTTTACATGCCCGAACTTATCGAAAAATGAAGCGGCTAGAGGGTAAAGAACTTAATAACGTGTTGGGCGAAACAGCCCGCAACATATTTGTCTTTGGTGTCTTAACCACACTTTCTTACGTGATACTTACATTTTAATTATGCAACAAACAGCTAGTTTAGATATAGTTGCTTTCGTAGAGCAGCAAATCTTACCACGATATACTGCCTTTGGTAAGTCGCATGGCTTGGTACATGTGCAACGCGTTATTGCCAATTCTATGAAGTTGGCTCAAGTTGTGGGTGCTGATCTTAATATGGCTTATGTCATAGCGGCTTACCACGATTTAGGTATGGAAGGACCACGTGCTATCCATCATCTTACCAGTGGTAAGATCCTCATAGCTGATGCTAGACTCAAAAAATGGTTTTCGCCAGAACAGCTTCGCATAATGAAAGAGGCGGTAGAGGATCATCGGGCAAGTTCTTCGCGTGCTCCACGTAGCATATATGGTAAGATTGTAGCCGAAGCCGACCGCGATTTAGAACCAGAAGTAGTGTTTCAACGTGCCATACAATATGGTTTAGAACATTACCCAATGCTCAATGATGAGCAGATGTGGCAGCGTTTTTACGACCACATGAAGGAAAAATACAGTAGGACAGGCTATATCAAACTGTGGATACCTAATTCGCCTAATGCCCAAAACCTTGATATTATCTACAAAACTATAGATAATGAGGCCAAACTGCGCAAGGTATTTGATAGGATTTACCCTGTAGAGAAATTGAAAATTGAAAAATGAGAGTTGACAATTTTATTGAATTGAGAATTTTATCAAATTGAGAGTTCCCGTCCTCATCTATAGATAACGAAGCAATACACGCAGTAAGACGTGCTATATGTATGGGAAGAATGAGAAAATAATAACTTGCAATAATATGACAAAAGAAGAATTAATGCGGAGAGCCATAGAACTTTCCATCAACAGTGTACGCAATGGTGGCGGTCCTTTTGGTGCTGTCATTGCTCGTAATGGCGAAATTGTTGCAGAAGGTAGCAATAAAGTAACTATTGACAACGACCCTACAGCTCATGCCGAGGTATCTACTATTCGTATGGCTTGTAAGAAACTAGATTCTTTCGACCTGTCAGGTTGCGAAATCTACACCTCTTGTGAGCCATGCCCTATGTGTCTTGGTGCTATTTATTGGGCACACCTTGATAAGATTTATTATGCCAATGATCGCAAAGATGCTGCTAATATTGGTTTTGACGACGATTTTATCTATCAAGAAATAGAAGTTCAGCCACAGTATCGTAAAAAGCCTTCAGAGATATTATTACAGTCGGAAGCTATTAAAGCTTTTGATCTTTGGCGCGATAAGGACGATAAAACAGAATATTAATACCACTGTCGTAAATGATAAATATTTTCATCTAAGCGAGGTGGATATATTCTTTTAGAAACGAGATTGTAAGTTCTTATACACCTACCTGTGGGTTATAAGCCTCATAATAAAAGTAGATGTGATTCCCCCGAAAGTTGTTATGTCCAACTTTCGGGGGGATCACATCAAACTCAAAAGATGAGACCTATAGGTCAAGATCTTACCTACGCGCTCTCAACTCTTCAAGACTAGCTTTTAGGGTTGCTATCTTTTCTTCCGAGTCGCTTTGCTTCTTACGCTCTCGTTCGATGACGGCAGCAGGAGCATTAGCAACAAAGTTCTCATTAGCTAGCTTCTTTGTAATGCCCATTAGGAAACCTTCAAGATGCTTGAGTTCCTTTTCTTGCTTCTCTATTTCAGCAGCAACATCAATTAAGTCGCCCACAGGAACGGCAAACGAGTCGGTGCCAACCATAAAGCCTGACGCATCAGCACGCTGCTCTGCCATTACTTCAATACGCTTCAAGTTTGCCATCTTCGTGATGATGCTATTGTAAGCCTCAAAGTTGTTTTGAGCAATAGCAACAAGATCTAGTTCTACTTTTGGAGCAATATTCTTCTGATTACGCACCATACGCACACCACTAACAATCTGCTTCACAAGTTCTATATCATCAGCTAGCTTCATTTCCTCTGCTGTAGGCTCATCTATCTTTAGCTCTATACGCATGATGCTTTCGCCATCCTTATGCTCATAAAGGTGTTGCCATAGCTCTTCTGTGATGAAAGGCATGAATGGGTGAAGCATCTTTAAGAGGTTATCAAAGAAAGCAAGTGTTGCTTCATAAGTTGCTTTATCGATAGGTTTGCCATATTCTGGCTTAATCATTTCGAGATACCAGCTAGAGAACTCATCCCAAAATAACTTGTAAACGGTCATCAAAGCTTCAGAGATGCGATAGTCCTTAAACTGCTGCTGCATCTCGACATTAACAGCTTTCAACTTAGCGTCAAACCAACTAACAGCTATCTTGCTAGCTTCTGGTTGCTCCAAATCGGCTGTTTCCCAACCTTGAACAAGGCGGAAAGCATTCCAAATTTTATTATTAAAGTTACGTCCTTGCTCACAAAGAGCCTCATCGAAGAGAATATCATTACCCGCAGGAGCTGCTAACATCATACCCATACGAACACCATCAGCACCAAACTTCTCGATCAACTCCAACGGATCAGGCGAGTTGCCAAGACTCTTACTCATCTTTCTGCCCTGCTTATCGCGTACAATACCTGTGAAGTAAACATGCTTAAATGGGAACTTACCACGATATTCATAACCAGCCATAATCATACGAGCCACCCAGAAGAAGATAATATCTGGACCTGTTACAAGGTCGCTTGTTGGATAATAATAGTTGATTTCTTCATTATCAGGATTGTTTACACCATCAAACACAGAGATAGGCCATAACCAAGAAGAGAACCATGTATCCAAACAATCGCTTTCTTGCTCAAGATCGGCAGCAATAACACTAGCATTAACAGCTTGTGCTAGCTTCAAAGCCTCAGCATCATTCTCAGCAACAACGGTAGCAGGCTTGCCTTCTGCATCTTTAAAGTAGTAAGCAGGAATGCGATGCCCCCACCACAACTGACGACTGATACACCAATCCTTGATGTTTTCTAGCCAATGACGATAAGTGTTCTTATATTTCTTTGGATAGAACTCTATATCATCGTCCATTACTGGAGCGAGTGCAATATCAGCAAAGTGTTGCATCTTGAGAAACCATTGTGTAGAGAGTTTTGGCTCGATAGGCACATTGGTACGCTCTGAATAACCCACTTTGTTATCGTAATCTTCTACCCTCTCCATCAAACTGGCAGCTTCAAGATCCTTAGCTATTTGCTTACGTACGTCCATACGATCCTGACCTACATATAAACCAGCAGCTTCAGAGATTGTACCGTTATCATTGAAAATGTCGATCGTTTCCAAACCATGCTTTAGCCCAAGTGCGTGGTCATTGATATCGTGAGCAGGGGTAACTTTCAAACATCCTGTACCAAACTCGATATCGACGTATCCGTCTTCGATAATAGGGATAACACGGCCCACTAATGGCACAATAACATGCAAGCCTTTTAGCCATGTATTCTTCTCATCCGCAGGGTTGATACACATTGCCGAGTCGCCCATAATTGTTTCAGGACGTGTTGTTGCCACTACAGCATAATAGCCTTTATCGTCCTTGTGCATTACGTTGCCCTCAGCCTTACGACTCACCTTTGCTTGATCTTCAGGAGCTATATAATACTTCAAATGATAAAGTTTAGAGTGTTCTTCCTTATAAATAACTTCCTCGTCAGAGAGCGCAGTCTTAGCCTGTGGATCCCAGTTTACCATACGCACACCACGATAGATCAAACCCTTTTTATATAAATCACAGAACACCTTGATAACCCCTTCGCTACGCACTTCGTCCATAGTGAACGCAGTGCGATCCCAATCGCATGAACAACCCAGCTTACGCAATTGCTTCAAGATGATACCACCATGCTCGTTAGTCCAATCCCACGCATGCTTTAGGAAGTCCTCACGAGAAAGGTCGGTCTTCTTAATACCCTGCTGGGCAAGACGATTTACTACCTTTGCTTCTGTAGCAATACTAGCATGATCGGTACCTGGCACCCAACAAGCATTCTTACCTTCCATACGTGCACGGCGCACAAGTATGTCTTGTATCGTATTGTTGAGCATGTGTCCCATGTGTAACACACCCGTAACGTTTGGTGGAGGGATTACAACAGTGTAGGGCTCACGACCATCAGGTTTTGAGCTAAAAAGCTTGTTATCCAGCCAATACTGGTACCATTTCGACTCCACAATTTGTGGATCATACTTGCTTGCTAATTCCATTACGCAGTATATTATTTATTCTTTATTATCATTAAAAACGACACAAAATTACAAAAAAATCATTTAAAAGGTATATCTTTGCATTACATATATGGTGAAAACGATTTCTTTTAACGTTTTTCATCGCTAACTCTTAATATCAAAAACATTGCATACTAAAGAAGAAAAATTATTGGCTTTTGCCCGTTTGCTAGATGTTCAGGAACGTTTACGCAAGGAATGTCCGTGGGATAAAAAACAAACTTACGAAAGTTTGCGTCCCAATACCATAGAAGAAACTTTCGAACTTGCTGATGCTTTGATAAAGAACGACACTCAGAATATTTGCAAGGAACTAGGCGATGTGATGGAACACGTGGTATTCTATTCCATGCTCGGTCAAGAAACAGACGATTTTGATGTGGCGGATGTGTGCAATGCGCAATCGGATAAGTTGATGTTTCGCCATGACTTCATTGACTGGACAGGCTGGAAAATAGATAACCCTAATATGGTAATCGCCCCCAATGGACAAGTGGTGTACAAAGACGAACTAGCTGCAAAGAACAATGCCTTAGTAAATGCTAATGGGAAACCTGCCACAGCAACGCAAGTTGAAAGCACATGGGAACAACGAAAGCAACGTGAAAGAGACGGTAACACATCGGTATTGTCAGGTGTCCCCACCTCGCTTCCTAGCTTAGTAAAGGCTTATCGCATACAAGACAAAGCGCGCAATGTGGGCTTCGATTGGGAAAAACGTGAGGATGTGTGGCAAAAGGTACGTGAGGAATTGAACGAGCTAGAGGTGGAACTAGCAAAAGACGATAAGGAAAACTCAACCAAAGAGTTTGGCGATTTTATCTTCTCGCTTATCAATGCAGCAAGGCTCTATCACATCAATCCCGACAACGCCTTAGAGCATACTAATCAGAAGTTTATCCAACGCTTCAACTATATTGAAGAGAAAAGCAAAGAACAAGGCAAAAATATCAAGGATTTAACCTTAGCTGAAATGGACAAACTTTGGAATGATGCAAAGAAACGCTACAAAGAATAAGAATTGCCAACAAAATAAAACTATTATGATAATGAAGAAAATATCTACACTACTATTGAGCTTTGCTGCCTTATTAACATTTATCGCTTGTAATAATAAAAAGTCTCAAAAAGTACTTAGTCATTCGACAGCAGAATTAGAAAACAATGCTGCTAGGGATAGCACTGTATATGGCACGATGGTGGATGGTGGTATGAACTCTATCCTCCTACAAACCGATAAAGGCGATACCATTGAATACCTTATCAATCCCAACGATACAATAGAAGTAGTCAAAGGAGGTAAGCTCAGTGGCGATCGCTTTGCAGTAATAAGCTATACAGAGTATGGCGATCGTTTTGTACGCAGTGCTATCAACATCACTAGCCTACTAGGTACTTGGACAAGCCTTGATAAGAATTTTGAAATAAAAGAAGGGGGAACAGTAACTTCTAAGATACAATCGGAGACCGATCCATGGACATCATGGAAGCTCTTTAATGGAAAGCTAATCTTATCGAAAGATACCTTTGAGATAAACCAACTTGGAGCCGACTCCTTAGCGCTAGAGAACGCTAACGGCATCTTTGTTTATAAACGAGATAAGTAAAAATAGTGGAAAACTTTAAAGTACATATCCTAGGATGTGGTAGTGCGTTGCCTACCATGAAACACGCGTCATCATCACAAGTAGTGGAGCTACGCGATAAACTCTTCATGATAGATTGTGGAGAAGGTACACAAATGCAATTGCGCCGATACCGCATTCACTTCTCACGCATACAAGCCGTATTCCTCTCCCACTTACATGGCGATCACTGCTTTGGCATTCCTGGCATGATCTCCACCTTTGGTATGACAGGCAGAACAGCACCATTACACATTTATGCACCAGCAAGCTATGAGCCTATTTTGCAACAAACACTCCACTTCTTTTGTCAAAGCCTAGAGTTTAAGGTAGAGTATCACCCGCTCGACACTACCAAGCAAGCGGTTATCTTTGAAGATCGTAGTCTTACAGTGGAGACTATTCCATTGCAGCATCGTGTGGATTGCTGTGGATTTCTGTTCCGTGAAAAGCCCACAAAGCCACACATTCGCCGCGATATGATCGACTTTTATGATATTCCAATAAGTCAAATCAATAATATCAAGGCTGGTGCCGACTGGGAAATGCCCGATGGTGAGATTATTCCTAATCGTAAACTTACTTACGCACCCGACCCTATTCGTAGCTATGCCTATTGTTCAGACACTCGCTTTATCCCACAGTTGCACGAAATTGTAACCGATGTAAATACGCTTTACCATGAAAGTACCTACACTGAAGAACATGCCAACAGAGCAAAAATTTATTGGCATAGCACAGCAAAGCAAGCCGCAACAGTGGCAAATGAGGCAAATGTTGGAAAACTTTTGCTAGGACACTATTCGGCTCGTTACGACTCGGAAGAGGCTATTCTCAAAGAAGCACGCGAGGTTTTTCCTGAAAGCTATCTCACAAATGAGGGCGACTGCTTTGATATATAATAACACAACACCTTTTATACCAATAAAACAACAATAATATTCACATCAAGATAGCATACGCAAGATTTGAAAACCCTCAACGATTCTGATCTACTTCCGCTCTTAACCGACCCGCAACAACGCAGTAAAGGTTTCTCTATTTTAGTCAATCAATATAGCCAACCGCTATATTGGAAAATTCGTAGTATCGTTTTCAAACATGAAGATGCAGATGATATTTTGCAAAACACCTTTATAAAGATATGGAGTAGCCTTGAAAAATTTGAAGGGAAATCGAAACTTTCAACGTGGCTTTATCGCATTGCAATTAACGAAACGCTCGACTTCCTACGTCATGAGAAACGCCGAATTCAGGCAAATCAAAACCCTGAAGACGATGCTGTCAATCATCTTATTGCCGACGACTACTTTGATAGCGATAATGGGCAAGCCATTCTTCAAACAGCTATTGCTAGTTTGCCCGATGTACAACGCACGGTATTCACCCTCCGTTACTATGACGAAATGAAATATTCAGAGATGAGCAAAATACTCAACACCTCAGAAGGTGCTTTGAAAGCATCTTATCATATTGCTGTACAAAAGATTACCGATTTTGTTAAGAAGCAAGAATAATTTTCCCCACCCTTTAAACTTATAGCGTTATTAAGCATCTTTAATATAGAAAAAAACTTTGAATTTATGAATACAGAACAATATCTTCACGACCGATTTGGAAGCCAACGCCCTTTCACGGTGCCTGATCATTACTTCGATGATCTCACTACTCGCGTGCTTGATAATGTAAGTAGACAAGAATATAAAAAGACAGAACCACTAGCATTTAAACGATCGTCAAATAATAAAGACATCAGAAGCCTACGCCCATTTATGACAGCTGCTATTATGGTAGGCATTGTTTTTATTGCTATGGTCTTGATTAATAAGTCTTTAACAAAGCAAGAAAAAACAAGCACCAACACTTCAAACAATACTTTATCATTATCTAATATAGAGGATAAAGATTTTAATGAAACCGTTGATTACCTCATGCTCGATAAAGACGATGTTTATGCTTATCTAGCAGAATAAAAAGAAAGGACACAAAAATGCTGAAAAGAAATACATTTATCATTTTAATGTTGCTAATATGCACATTTAGCGGCTTTGCACAAAGACACTTTAATCCAGAACTCTTTAAAATTCAGCTTCACAAATACATATTAGAAAAGGTACAACTCTCTAATCAAGAAAAAATAGCATTCTTTCCTATTTACGATCAAATGCTTAACAAAAGGCGTGGCATATTTATGCAATTAAGAGCTATTTACCACACAAAGCCAGTAAGCGAACAGCAGGCTAAGGCGCTTATTGCTAAATCTGATAAGCTAGAAATAGAACTAAAGCATATAGAACAAACTTATCACCAACAACTACTCCGAGTAATCTCAGCCCGAAAGCTCTGCTATATCCTTAAAGCTGAGAGACATTTTCATAGGATGATTTTAAAAAAAATAGCAGAGAAATAATTATTTAAACAAAAAAACCTCCCTTGCCAAACGTAAGGGGGGCTTTTTCGGTTTTATCCCCTAAGCAGAACTATCATCTATATAAAAGATCATTATTAGATATGAGATTAAGAAAACTACAATTATTTGGAACACAGTATCAAAACTTAAAGAAACGCAGATGGCTACTACTATGCTTGCTCGTTGCAACACTTACAGCTATAGCTACACCACATAAACGCGAGTTTCGTGGTGCATGGATACAATGTGTCAACGGACAATTTCAAGGATTGCCCACAAGCGAAATTCAGCGCACACTAACTTACCAACTCAACGAACTACAGAAAGATGGGGTTAATGCCATTATCTTTCAAGTGCGCCCTGAATGTGATGCGCTATACGCTAGCCCTTACGAGCCATGGAGCAAATTTTTAAGTGGGAAGCAAGGAGTAGCACCTTCACCCTATTGGGATCCATTACAGTGGATGATCGAACAGTGTCATCAACGTGGTATGGAGCTACATGCTTGGATTAACCCCTATCGTGCAAAGACAAAAGGCACTACCCTATTAGCACCAAACCATATTGCGGTAAAGAGTCCCGGGCGTGTTTTTGCTTATGATGGGCAATACATTATGAACCCGGGCATACCGTCTAATCGTGAGTATATTTGTAAGATTGTTGACGATATTGTGCGCCGTTACGATATCGACGGCTTACATATTGACGACTATTTCTATCCCTACCCCGCTGCTGGACAACAAATTCCCGATCAACGCGAATACCAACAATATGGTGCAGGATTTGCCAATATCGGCGATTGGCGCAGAAACAATGTAAATATTTTTGTAAAACAATTAGCCGATTCTATCCACGCCACCAAGCCATGGGTAAAGTTTGGTGTGTCGCCTTTCGGTATTTATCGCAATGCTCGCACTGCAGCAGGTGGTAGCAACACACGTGGCTTACAAAACTATGATGATCTCTATGCGGATGTTATCAAATGGGTAAACGAGGGCTGGATAGACTATTGTGTACCTCAACTTTATTGGCAAATAGGACATAGCACAGCCGATTACCAAGAACTCATCAAGTGGTGGAACAAGAACGCAAGCAACCGACCATTATATATAGGTGAGGACGTGGAACGATCGGTGAAGTATGCTGATCCCAAAAACCCACAATCTCACCAACAACCAGCTAAGTGGAGACTCAAAGAGCAGGCACAAAACGTACAAGGAACAGTACTATGGTATGCTAAAATGGCTGTCGATAATCCCGGAAACTATGGGCTAAAACTCCGCCACGACTATTGGCGATACCCTGCCCTACAACCGCTTATGCCTTTTATTGATAGAGATGCACCTAAAAAACCTAAGAGAATAAAGACAAAACACGAAGCCGATGGCTACTACTTAACGTGGAAAGCACCAAAGGGAAAAGGATGGCAAAACGAAGCACACAAGTATGTGGTATATTGCTTTGAAAGAGGAGAAACCATCAGTCTCGATGATCCTGCTCATATCCTTGCTATAACCTACGACACACGTTATAAGCTCCCATCGCTATCAGGTAATAACAAAAAGGTATTTGTAGTTACTGCGCTTGATCGTATGGGGAATGAAAGTGTAGGAAAGAAGAAGAAAGTAACATTAAAAAACAGATCATAAGAAACAGAAAAAGGCTACTATTTTGTAGCCTTTTTTCTATTATTTAAAACCGTTTTTAGTAGCCTATTTTTACGACCTAGATCTTAACAATCTACTCCTGTTTTCAACAGCCAATAGTTTTTCTCACGTGCTTTGTCCATAATTACAAACAAATCATAGAGATACCAAATGAAGAAACCACCACAGGTAATAAGCTTTAAAACCCCTAAACCTATATCACCAACATAAATTCTATCAACACCCAATGTGCCTGCAAAGATAGAAAGTATTAAGGCTATTAGTGGATCTTTCATCACCGTAAAACGTATACGAGCGGTTTGGGCATCCATACCTTCAAGCATATTACGCACTTCTTGCAAAGCTTCCATAGGCAATTTATTGCCATTCAGCATCATAAGCTGATCTATTGATTGTGCATCCATACTGATGTTATTTTATTATATATGTAAGATATTTCGAACAATTAGCCATACAAAAAAGCTAACTACATAAAAACCTACGGCATAGCGATGTTCTATTATAGCTGTCAGCTTGCGTTTAGCTGCTCCCTCTCGCATCACCCACGCCACGCCAAAGAGCGATATATAAGGTAAGGTATAACCTAAATAGTAGTTATATTGTATGGCGCGCGCAAACTCTCCATGAAGTAACGCATGAATAAAACGCTGAATGCCACACGCAGGACAGTCAAGCCCTGTCATCAACTTAAAAGGACATTTGGGCGTAAACCAATAAGCTGTAGGGTTGATGAAATACAAAAAGCATCCCACTGCCAACAACACACCCACGATTACACCTACCCGATAATAGTTGAAACCCACGTATTATAGCCTATCCATCACATGCGAGAAGTTGACAGCCGCATAAATGCTATTGGTAATAATACCAAGGATAATGGCGATAATACTCCATTTCTTTGCATCGGCTGAATACTTATAAGCCAACTCTACTTGCCCCGTTGCAAAATAGGTATTCACCTTAGTAGAAAGGATAATGGCATAAATACCTAATGGCAAACAACAGCATACTGTAGAAAAAATGGCTAAAGCCAAATTGTTCTTTGGAGGAATACTATTCATACGGTTATCAAACGATGATTGTCCCATGGGTTGTTGTGGATTATTAAAATTTTGCTCCATAATATCTCTAGTTTTATAGTTATTAGAAAAATCTAAATGCAAATATACGCCTTTTTAACGATTTTACAAACAAAAAGAAACTTTATCTTTAAAAGCCCATTCCAAACCTTTGCCAAAGCTTACCTTCTAACTGCTTCCAATGATTGCTCGTGCGAAGATATACATCGTAAGTGTACTCATTGAGCAACGAAGAAACATCAGCTTTAGCATCCTTAGCAAGGCTAGCTTTAACGTTTTGTTCTAAACTCGACAAACCATTTAAGGCACGAGCTTGCTCGTCAAGCACAGCTTTATTGATCATTCCTTTCGTGCTTTGCCATGCCACAGTGGCAAGTTTGTTAGCTTTACGATATTGCCACATAGCAACATCATCGCCATACACCTTATTACCGCAACGATCGAAAGCAGAAGGCAACTTGGTTGTACCACAGAAAATTGGGATACGAGGCGACTCAGCAGGATTATCAACACTCATCCATACCACACCACCCACAGCATCGGGCAACGCTCTACGCAATTGTGCTACCCAACTATAGCTACACCATGCCACACTCACACCACGATGGAAAGTTACGGCTGTACTGTCAAGATAGTTTAGCGTGCGCATCATGTTACCACCCATCCATGGGTTAGCCACAGGACTTTGTATCGTATCTTTGTAAGCCTTTCCGTCCTTATCTTTCTTTGTTACAACTGCTTTTAGGTTCTTACACATATCATATTGTGTACCCTCGTAAGTAGCACGCAATAGCTCCATTACCTTTTCTACACTCACCTTTGCCTTAGGTACGATAGAATAAGGTAGTTCTCTCATATCCATATTGAAACGTTCCTCACCTAACAAACTGTTATAGATAAACATTTCACGCTCTAGGAAGTTCTTACCCTTAGCATACTCACAGTTGTAAGCCTTCCAAAAACAAAACTCGCTTTTACCGTCCCATAGTTTGTTTTTGAGGGCTACTTTCTCTACATTGTCAGAACACATAAAGTCGGCACTACCACGCTCTAACTTTCCAATACGTGGAATATTACACGACACAGCCACCTCATCATCGGCTACGCGTTTAGCCACCCAAACGCCACCTATTACGTTCTTACCAGCTCCTACAATTTCCATTTGCCATACCTCATTGCGATCGGCAATAGTAATACACTCGCCGTAATCACCATAGCCATATTGCTTAATAAGATCACCAATTAGGCGAATAGCATCGCGCGCCTTGTCGCAACGTTGTAAGGCGATACGCTGTAATTCCTCAATATTAAACCATCCCTTAGGATTTCGCAATTGCTCGGGTCCCACAAAAGTGCTCTCACCAATAGCCAATTGCTTCTCATTCAGACAAGGATAAGCGGTATTAAGATAGGCATAAGTATGGGCAGCTTCTGGCAAAACACCCATTACCTTCACACCCACCGTATCATTACGGAAAGCCGTATGAAGCGTGCCACGCCATACTGGGTGCATAGCACCTTTAGCATAGTCGCGAGCAGGCTCCATTGTCATCCATGAACGATAATTACCATCGCAAGTGTGTGAGGTAATCACTTCACCCGTAGCCGAAGCCTTCTTTCCCACCATAATACTGGTACACGATTGTCCAACGGTCATATCCTCTGCTGTAATCTGAGCATTTACCGTAAGCGCAGCTATCCATGCCACGCCAAGAGTTATAAGTTTTTTCATACGTATTTATATAATGTTTTTAGTTCCTATTATTTGCGGATGTGCTTTCTTTACAGAAAGCCGTTATCGCTATTTTTATCCGTAGATTGCGCTCCACTTCGTTCCGCTTAACCCACAGCTACCGATATTTCACCTTTCAGGTGAGAGAGTGCAGCCTATCTTCTACAAAGATAGTGCAAACGAGGGCAAAGGAAGCTTGCTTACTATTTGCCGAGTGCAGCCTATCTTATGCAAAGATAGTGCAAACGAGGGCAATGAAAGTTTACTTTCAAATTGCCGAGTGCAGCCTATCTTCTACAAAGATAAGCATTCTATTGAAACTTTATCACCTTTTTATCGAAAAAATATGGCATTTCTACTATCAAAAGGTAATCTTTTAAAAACAAAAATAATTTATTTTTACTTTGCTTTTAATTTATTTTTCCACCAAAAATAAATTAAAAGCAAGAATAAAAGCATAGCTTTTATCAAAAGAAAGGTAATCTTTTACCACATAAACCACTATCTATCAACACATTATAACATATTGCTACGTTTTAGAAAGGAAATAAAAGGACGATGCAAGTTCCAAAAGATCGTTGCCTTTATAGAACGATTTAAGAGCGTTGGCGGAAAACTTTAGGAATGCTTGCTTCTGTGGTAAGATATCCTTTTTTCAGCATAAAAAAAGGTGTGCTTAGCCAAATGGGCTAAGCACACCTTTTTATATATAGGGGGAGTAAGTATTACTTACCGCCTTCCATCTTCTTCTTAAGATCTGCAAGAACATCAAGGTCACCAAGAGAAGTACCTGCAGCTACATTGTTAATCTGTGCGGTAGCTTCTTGCTTGCGACCATTGTTACGTGGACGACGTGGTTCTTCCTTAACCTCTTCAAATGTACGAGAGTGAGAAAGAATGATACGCTTTGTATCCTTAACAAACTCGATTACCACGAATGGAAGCTCCTCACCAAGCTGTGCTTGTGAACCATCTTCCTTTACAAGGTGCTTAGGAGTAGCAAAACCTTCACCGCCTTCGTTCAAAGCGATAACAGCACCCTTGTCCATAGCTTCTGTTATCTTACCAGTGTGAACAGAGCCTGGTGTGTAGATAGTTTCGTACTCGTCCCATGGATTAGCCTCTAGCTGCTTATGACCTAGGCTTAGACGACGGTTTTCCTTATCTATTTCAAGAACAATAACATCGATCTCAGCGCCCTGCTGTGTAAACTCAGATGGGTGCTTTACCTTCTTAGTCCAAGAAAGGTCAGAAATATGGATCAAACCATCAACACCTTCTTCTAGTTCTACAAAGATACCGAAGTTAGTGAAGTTGCGAACCTTAGCAGTGTGCTTAGAGCCTACAGGGTACTTAGCTTCGATAGCTTCCCATGGATCGGCCTTCAATTGCTTAATACCTAGAGACATCTTACGCTCGTCGCGATCAAGAGTTAGGATAACAGCCTCTACTTCGTCGCCTACCTTCATAAATTCTTGTGCAGAACGTAGATGCTGGCTCCAACTCATTTCAGAAACGTGGATCAAGCCTTCAACGCCTGGTTGGATTTCAACGAATGCACCGTAGTCAGCCATAACAACAACCTTACCCTTAACGTGGTCGCCTACCTTTAGCTCAGACTCAAGAGCATCCCATGGGTGAGGTGTAAGCTGCTTCAAACCTAGAGCGATACGCTTCTTCTCTTCATCGAAATCAAGGATAACAACCTTAATCTTCTCATCAAGTGTAACAACCTCGTGAGGATCGCTTACACGACCCCAAGATAGGTCTGTAATATGGATAAGTCCGTCGACACCACCAAGGTCGATGAACACACCGTATGTAGTGATGTTCTTAACAGTACCTTCAAGGATCTGACCCTTCTCTAGGTGAGAGATAATTTCTTTGCGCTGTGCTTCCAACTCAGCTTCGATAAGAGCCTTGTGAGAAACAACTACGTTGCGGAATTCCTGATTGATCTTAACAACCTTGAACTCCATTGTTTTACCTACGAATACGTCGTAGTCGCGTATAGGGTGAACGTCAATCTGGCTACCTGGCAAGAAAGCTTCGATACCGAATACATCAACGATCATACCGCCCTTAGTGCGGCTCTTGATGTAACCCTGAATAATTTCATCGTTCTCAAGTGCAGCGTTAATGTTCTCCCAGCTCTTCTGCAAACGAGCCTTCTTGTGAGAAAGAACTAGCTGACCACGCTTGTCTTCCTGACTTTCAACATAAACTTCTACTTTGTCTCCAGCCTTTAGCTCTGGATTGTAACGGAACTCTGAAGCAGGAATAATACCGTCGCTCTTGTAACCGATGTTTACAATAACCTCTTTCTTATCTACAGAGATTACAGTGCCTTCAACAACTTGGTTTTCCTGAATTTTGTTAAGCGTGTCATCGTAAGCTTTAGTAAGATCGTTCTTGCTAGCATCTACGCTTGTACCATTCTCAAATTCGTCCCAATTGAAGTCATCAAGAGGCTTGACGTTTTCTAAATTTGTCATAAAAATTAATTAATTAATAATTTAATAAAGTTAGACTTTATATGAATAATTCTCTCAAGTAAGGACACGATAAGCCCAAACCGAGCGCAAAGTTAATAATAATAATCTGTAAATCAGTGATTTTGCTTTATTTTTTTGGCTTTTTTCTTACGTGTACTAAAAAGATCGCGCAAATTGGTAAAATCTTTTTTCAAGATAATGCCAAGTCCCTGTGTTGTAAGAGAGTTACGTGTAAAGTATCGGTCGTTTGTTTTGTTGTAAAAATGAAGTGCTACATTACCATTTTTAAGTAAAAGATAACGAAGGTCGAAATCGCCTATAAACGAAGAATTATCAGTAGCTACATTATCACGATAACCCACCTCTCCATTAAACAACAAGCGATTATTGAGCAAGCTACCGGAGAAAATACCTTCGTATTCGGCATTGCTAAATCCTTCATTACCAGTGGCTATATTAGCTCCGAAATTCCAATTATTCGACTTTATAACATTGGACAAAACGGTATTAATTTGCTGAGACAATGTACCCGACAGCAAGCTCTGCATTGCCAACGAGGTGCGGCGCTGGGCAGCATCTGTTTGTTGGGCATTATTACTTACTTGTGGATAAAATCTTCCCACTGCAAGCAAATAGAGTGCTTGCTGATGGAGGTCTTCTTCCGAATTGAGTAAAGAATGTACCATTTGTTGCGCATCATTAGAAAGATTTGGGAGATCAATGCCAAACGACACGCTGGGTGCGCTTGGGGTTCCTTTAATATCGAGCAAACAGTTTACTTTAGTATTATTGGTTGAGAACGATTGCCCTAACTGTAAATCGCTAAGAGGCACAGAGCTGAGCGAATATACACCTTGCAAATTAAGCGCAGCATTAAACGGATCGCCACCAAAGGCAATTGTAGAAGAGGGTTGGAAAACGAAAGTTTTCTTAATGGCATTCTGAATGGTGAGGTTATACAAGCCATGATCCAAGAAGAGATTACCATACATTTGAAAAGCTCCCTTATTATAATAGGTGGCACGGATGCCTCCATAGCCATTGAGGAGAATATTGTCGTGAGACACCTCGTCCATGATTACCTCTAGCGTGAGATTAGGGTTGCAATTAAAGAGGAAATTCATGCGGAGATCACTCACCGTATTGAAATCATGGAAAACTACGTCCTTGCTTGGCAAAGTAGTAATAATTTCTTTGTTAAGCGAGTCAGGTTTTATCTCTGGTATCAAAACAGAATCTCTTTGAACATTTTTCCATCTAATAAACTTATTTTCCTCTAAAGAAGCCGTTTGAGCAGCATTGTAAATAATATGGGTATTAGGTTCCGGAGAGAGGTTTACATCTAGCGTAGTTTCGCCTGCCCCTCCTGTAATATTGCAAGTACCAGTACCAAAGACAACGCCCCAAAACGACTCCTTAGCTACTTGACGTGGAAAATTGTAACATAACAAGTTGTTGGCTGCAATATTCACATTATAAGTAAGGTTTTTCAAATTTTCGTGCTTCAAACCTCCCGTTACAATTCCTATATTTCCTTTAGCATCTCGAATGGTATCCTTGTCAAAAATAATCTCATTGGGGAGCATTGTAATATGGCAATTTTCTAGTGTATAGGTTGTTCCTATGGGTTTGATATACATATTGCCATTAGCTCTTAGATCGCCTTCAAGATTAACCTCATCGAGAGGCCCTACCACTTTGCACCAACCTGTAGCAGAGCCGTTTATACGATCCATAAATGAGTCGCAGAAGCTCTGCATAAAGTAGAGTTTTGTGTTATGGGCGTAAATAGGTAGATTAATATAGCTGTTTTTTAGGTCGACATACCCTTTAACATCTGTATAGGAATTATCATCAGCAAAAGCTTTAGCATCAATATAGATAATGCCTTCCTTGTTTTCATAATAGGCGTTGGCTGTAAGCTCGCCCATATCACCATCTTGGAACGTAAAATCTTTCACTACAAGATTGGCTTTAGCAATGGGGTGAGAGAAAACAGACTTAACAGACGCTGTACCAGAAGCTAATCCACCAAAATCGACACTATGAAAATTGACTAAATCGAGAATATAAGGCACATCAATATCCTTGAGCTGAACGATGAGTGAGTCTTCAGGGTTGCCCGAAGTCTTACCATTTACAATAATATGTTGTGTTTTATTTGAAATTTCAAAATGGTCAATAATTAAGTTTTTACGATAATACTCAATATCAGAGGGTTGAAGCATTAGTCGAACGGTGTCAATACTTACATCAGAAGGATGGAAGTGGACACGTGTAGCAAGGTCGCCTCTCTTATTATAAAAGGAAATATCGCTATTCACCTTACCTTTTAAAGCCGTATGTCCCGGTGCAAAGTAATTAATGCTAGATGCAATTTTATCATTGCTTATATCTGCCAAACTATTTATATATATATGTTGCCCTTTAACATTATTGTATTCGCCATCAATAGTGGTAACAAGGCTATTGTTTTTAGTAGCAATCGTAAGTTCAATATTTTTAATTTGATTGCCAGCATAAACCGCATCTCTTGACATAAAGAAAAGATCAAGGATACGTGCTTTCTCATTAAGCCGACCATTGATAACAAGCGGACTATTGAGTTTTAAAGGAATGTTGATATAGTCTTTTAAAGCCTCACAACTATTAATCTGAACATCAAACACAAAATTGTTATGCTTATTGACAGGCAAATAGCCAAAGCCATTACGAGCAAGGCTAGGAAGGTAGGTATGAACTACGTTTTTGAAACTCTGTACAAGGGTAGAAAAATCGTACAGTCCGCTGATATGAACATCGCCAAAATCACTCTCTACATCAAGACTTTTATTTAATATTCCATTGTATGATTTCACTCGTAATCCATTCATTGCAAAGTTTTTACCTTCTCCCACCACTGAAACATTTGACATTTCGAGAAAACCATCTATATCATCAAAACTAGAAGCTGACCCTTTGAGAGAAGACTCGAAACTCATAGTGCGATGCCCCAGCGCATCAGTAAGCTGAAGATTGGCTAGATTAAGATGGGTAGCAACAACTTTTGCATCAACGACTAATTTATTCTTCTTTGCTAAAAACTGACGAATATTAGCAATCATTCCATCAAAAGAGAAAGCGCCATTAGGATCGTGTAAACTCGCTTTTCCTTCAAAACGATCATTCATATACAAACCTTTTATAAATAGGTTCTTATATGAATAATGATTATAATCGAAAAGAGGAATATTAGCATCCACATTCATGGTTTTAAGATCAGTAGTTCCTGCAAGTTGAATATCAGCAGAAACACTACCTAACTTAGGATTACCAGTGATTTGCCCCATATTTATTGACGGAGTATGCAAAACTAATCGAAGAGCTTTTCTACGTAAATTAAGATCTATTTTAGCCTGCCCTGCCCCACTTCTCAGATTACCTTTTACTGCTACAAAATGTTGGGCAGTGTGAATAGTACCACGATAATAAATATCGCCTAAATTCATTACCTGCTTAGGGAGTTTCAAACCGAAAAGACGATCAATAAGCGTAAGAGTTTCTGTATTAATCTTAATTGGGTCGGCCTTGAAATGAATTGTAGGTACATGAGTACTCAGATCCACATATCCCTTAGTTTTTACCAACAAGGATTTATCGGCAGAGGATAGCTGAAATAGGGAAATATCAATTTTATTCCCTTTATATTGAGAAGTAAGAGAGAGTCGGATTTTCTTGTTTAGTTTCTTCAATACAGGAGCAATGGCTTGAAAATCGGAAGCTAGAATATTCGCATTCTTTATTTCAACATTTGCATTAAGCGTAGATCTATCAAGCTTGCCATTTACAAAACGATAACGAGCGTTAGCTTTTGCACCTATCATTCTGCTATTTGGCGTAACTATCTCTAATTGTGATAATTCTGCACACTGCTTATCAGCAAATAGATGAAAACGTAATTTATCAAGCGTAAACCCACTTTTCTCTTTTAAACTTAGCGATTTAACATCAGCATTGATCATATCGTTCGTAACATGATCGAGAACAATATGCCCTGAAAGGTTTTCTAATTGAAGATGTTTAGGGGTAAACTGCCCAACTTGTTTTGGAGCATCAAGCTGATCGTATTTCAAGAAGCCATTGCGTATAACAAGACTATTAATAGCCAAATCAAGTTTACTTTTTGTTGTTTTATCCTTAGATGCCAAAGAATCTAAAACAAATTGATAATTGGCAGGGGCATTAGCATTTGGCTTATTTAATACTGCATGCAAACCAAATAACTGAGCAGAAGAAATAAAAACAGAACCTGTTTTAATGAGAGGGATAATATCTACTTGAGCAGCTAAACGGGCTGTTGATAACATTTGATGATTATGCTGATCATAAATTACGATATTATCAATAACTATACGATTAAGAAAGCCAAGATCCACTCTTTCAATCCTAACTTTTGTTCCAAGTTTTGCAGAAATAGCCTTAGCGACACTTGTTCCCACGACACGTTGTACTGCTGGAAGATGTAGCAGTACAATAATCACAATATAAACTAATAGGATAGTTTGTATTGTCCACTTTGCAATGAGTCTTAGTTTTTTCAATCCAGCAGCAAAGTTACTTAAAAAAAGGCGTTTTGCTCGAAATTATCATTTAGATTTTTTCAGCATGCACTTATTTTTTGGTACTTTTGCATAGTTTAAATATAATATGATTATAAAAATTACTTATATAAAATATTATGGCTAATGTAATTAAGTTACGAAAAGGCTTAGACATAAACCTAAAAGGACGCGCTTTATTACAGAATTTACCTTATACCATAAATCAACCTAGCGAATATGCACTTTCGCCAGAAGATTTTGTAGGGGTAACTCCTAAAGTTGTTGTTCAAGAAGGCGATCATGTTTTAGCTGGACAGTTCTTATTCGTAGAAAAAAAATCTCCTGAAATTGGCTTTGCTTCTCCAGTAAGTGGCACTGTTACTAGCATTGTTCGCGGTGAGAGACGTAAAGTTCTTTTAGTAAAAGTAAAACCAGACGAGACACAACAATCTATTGATTTTGGAACAAAAGACATCAATAAGTTATCGTCTGAAAGCATTTTAAAAAGTATCATTGATGCAGGACTATTTGGCTATATCCACCAATTGCCTTATGATGTGTGTGCTGAATATGGGCAGACACCAAAAGCAATTTTTGTTTCTGCATTAAGAGACAAACCCTTACAAGGTGATTTCGAGTATGAATTAAAAGGACAAGAAGCTGATTTTCAAACAGGATTGTCTGCCTTAGCTAAGGTTGCTAAAGTTTTCTTAGGATTAGGTGCAAAGCAAACTGCTCCAGCACTTATAGGTGCTAAGGATGTAGAAATAAACATCTTTGATGGTCCTTGCCCTGCAGGTAATGTTGGTGTGCAAGTCAACCATTTAGCCCCTGTAAATAAAGGAGAAGTGGTATGGACAATTGATCCTACCGTTGTTCTTTTCATTGGACGCTTGTTTAACACTGGTAAAGTAAACCTTACTCGCAAGGTTGCCATTGCAGGTAGCTTAATGAAGCAAACAGGCTATGTAAACGCCTTAGTGGGTACGCCTATAAAGGATATACTTGTTGACAATGTTGACAAAACTAGAAATGCACGTATATTAAAAGGTAATCCACTAACTGGTACCATCGCAAATGCGGAAAGCGTTGTTGGTGCACTCACATCAGAGATCACTGCTATTCCTGAAGGTGATGATGTTAATGAGTTAGCAGGCTGGATTATGCCTCGTCTCAACACTTTTTCTACTTCACGCAGCTACTTTAGTTGGCTATTGGGAAAGAAGAAAGAGTATGACCTAGACGCTCGTATCAAGGGTGGCGAACGACACATGATTATGAGTGGCGAATACGACAAAGTGTTACCAATGGATATTTATGGAGAATACCTTATCAAAGCTATTATTGCTGGTAACATTGATAAACAAGAGCAATTGGGTATCTACGAGGTAAGTCCAGAAGACTTTGCACTAGCAGAATTTGTAGACAGTTCAAAATTAGAGCTTCAAAAAATCGTTCGTGAAGGTCTTAATCTGCTTAGAAAAGAAAATGCTTAATGGGGGATCACCCATTTATTCATAAAACTAACTTTAAATATGAGTTTAAGAAATTATCTTGATAAGCTACGCCCTAACTTTGAAAAGGGTGGCAAGCTACATGCTTTCAAGAGTGTCTTTGACGGATTTGATACTTTCTTATATGTTCCTAATGAGACATCTAAGAGTGGCGTATCTATCCATGACGCTATTGATTCAAAGCGTATCATGAGTATTGTGGTGATCTCTTTAATCCCAGCAATGCTATTTGGTATGTACAATATAGGTTATCAGAATGCGTTAGCAGCTGGTAAGCTAGCAGAGGCTACATGCTTTGGTATGTTCGCTTACGGCTTCCTTGCACTATTACCTAACATTTTAGTGTCTTATATTGTTGGCTTAGGCGTTGAATTTGCTTGGGCGCAATGGAAAGGTGAAGAAATCCAAGAAGGCTATTTGGTTTCGGGTATCTTAATTCCTTTGATTTGCCCTGTAACTATTCCTTTGTGGACTTTGGCGCTTGCTGTTATCTTTGCCGTTATCTTTGGTAAGGAAATCTTTGGTGGCACAGGTATGAACGTGTTTAATGTTGCGCTGCTAGTACGTGCTTTCTTATTCTTCGCATACCCTAGTCGTATGACAGGTGATAGCGTTTGGGTTAATACAAATACGGTCTGTGGTTTAGGCTTCGATGCACCAGATAGCTTTACTATGGCTACACCTCTTGGAGAAATAGCTGGTGGTGCTTCACACATTGCTACTTCTGTCAATGATATGATAATGGGATTGATCCCTGGCTCTGTTGGTGAGACCTCAGTAATAGCCATTGCAATAGGTGCTATCATCTTGATTTGGACAGGTATTGCTAGTTGGAAGACAATGTTAGGCGTATTTATTGGTGGCGGTGCTATGGCTTGCTTATTTAGCTCGACAGGTGCTTCTTCTCTACAATGGTATGAACATTTGGTATTGGGTGGTTTTTGCTTCGGTGCAGTATTCATGGCTACCGACCCTGTTACATCTTGCCGAACAGAGACTGGTAAATGGATTTTTGGTTTCATAGTAGGTGCAATGGCTATCATTGTGCGTGTGAAGAATGCTGGTTATCCAGAAGGTATGATGCTAGCTATCTTGTTTGGTAACCTCTGCGCACCATTTATTGATTATTGTGTTGTTCAATCTAACATTAGCAAACGTGCAAAACGTGCTAATATAAAATAAGGAGACGTGAAGAATGAAAACAAGTAGTAATTCATACACAATAATTTATTCAACTGTTCTTGTGATTATTGTAGCTTTCTTAATGGCTTTTGTGTTTCAAGCACTAAAACCAGCACAAGATGCTAACGTACAGCTTGATCAGCAAAAGCAAATTCTATTTGCACTTAATCAGGACAGAGATATGACCAATCCACAAGCAGAAAAGCTTTGGAAAGAAATTATCACTGCCGATGACATCATTAACGCTGATGGTCAGGTAACAACCTCTGGTAAGCAAGGTGGAATAGAAGCAGGTTTTAAACTCAACAGTAAAGATGCCAAAGAGGGAAAGCTTGCACTTTTCCGTTGCAATGTAAAGGGTAAGGTAAAATATGTTATCCCTGTCTATGGTAATGGCTTATGGGGTCCTATCAATGGTTTCATCGCCATCAATGCTGACAAGAAAACTGTATTTGGAGCTTACTTTAACCATGAAAGTGAAACTGCTGGTCTTGGTGCTGAAATTAAGGACAACAAGTCATGGCAAGACAAGTTTAAAGGTAAGAAACTCTTTGCCGCAGGTGATGAGAAAAAGATTGCACTTTCTGTTATGAAGAAGATTACCGATCCTCAAACCCAAGTAGATGCTGTAACAGGTGCTACACTTACAAGCAATGGTGTAACAGAAATGTTCCAAGCTGAAAAAGGTAGTCTTCAACCTTATGTTAAGTTCTTGACAAGTAAATAAAACGTGGAATCACAATAATATTAGGAACATGAGTTTATTTTCAAAAGACAATAAAGAAGTGCTTTTCAAGCCACTAAACTTGGACAACCCTATAATGGCTCAAGTTTTAGGTATATGTTCTGCACTTGCTGTTACTTCACAATTGAAGCCAGCTATCGTTATGGGGCTTGCTGTTACTATCATTACAGCTTTCTCTAACGTTATTATTTCAATTATTCGAAACACTATCCCTAACCGTATTCGTATCATTGTTCAGTTGGTTGTTGTAGCAGCCTTAGTAACGGTGGTGAGCCAAATATTGAAAGCTTTTGCTTACGATGTTAGTGTTCAGCTATCTGTTTATGTAGGCTTGATTATTACTAACTGTATTTTAATGGGACGCCTTGAGGCTTTCGCTATGACTAATAAGCCATGGCCTAGCTTCCTCGACGGCGTTGGAAATGGTTTAGGTTATGCTGTTATCTTGTTCATCGTAGGTTTTGTACGCGAATTATTCGGTAGAGGATCTCTTCTTGGTTTTAAGGTAATCCCTCAGAGTTTATACGATGCAGGCTATATGGATAATGGTATGATGTCTATGCCTGCACTAGCCTTGATATTGCTTGGCTGTATCATTTGGGTACACAGAGCTTTTTTCTATAAAGAAGAAGATAAAAAATAATTATGGAGCATTTATTAAGTTTAGCTTTTAGGTCCATCTTTGTGGACAATATGATATTTGCATTCTTCCTCGGAATGTGCTCTTTCTTAGCCGTTTCTAAGAATGTAAAGACTTCATTTGGACTAGGTGTAGCAGTTACTTTCGTATTAGCTGTAACGACTCCTGTCAACTATTTATTACTCACTAAGGTGCTAGGGCCTAACTGTTTAGCAAACGGAGTAGACTTGACCTATTTAAGTTTCATCCTTTTTATTGCAGTTATTGCAGGTATTGTACAAATTGTAGAAATGGCTGTTGAGAAGTTTTCACCATCGCTCTATGGTGCACTCGGTATTTTCTTGCCATTGATTGCAGTAAACTGTGCTATTATGGGTGCATCGTTGTTTATGCAGCAACGTATAGGATTAGACCCTGCTAGCTCACAGTTTATTGGTTCTGTTTGGGATGCCCTCATCTATGGCTTGTTCTCAGGCTTAGGCTGGACATTATCTATAGTTCTCATGGGTGCTATTCGCGAACGTTTAGAGTATTCAGATGTGCCAAAACCATTACAAGGATTGGGTATTACGTTTATCACAGTAGGCTTAATGGCTATTGCTATGATGTGTTTCTCTGGTATTAAACTTTAAAGAAGATGAATTTTATAACGACAAGTATTATAGTTTTCCTTGTTACCATTTTGGTGTTGGTAATTCTCTTGCTTGTAGCAAAGAAGTATCTCAGCCCAAGTGGAAAGGTTACTGTTACCATTAATGGTGATACAAAACTAGAAGTGGAACAAGGTAGCTCTATTATGGCTACACTAAACGAGAATGGTGTTTATCTCCCATCAGCATGTGGTGGTAAGGCTAGCTGTGGACAGTGTAAATGTCAGGTAGTAGAGGGTGGTGGTGAAATCCTCGACTCTGAGCGTCCTCATTTCTCTCGCAAAGAAATAAAAGAGAATTGGCGACTAGGCTGTCAGGCGAAAGTAAAGGGCGACATTGCTATCAAAGTACCAGAGTCGGTAATGGGTGTTAAGGAATGGGAATGTGAAGTTATCTCTAACAAGAACGTTTCTAGCTTCATTAAAGAATTCAAAGTGGCTTTACCAGCAGGTGAACACATGGATTTCGTACCTGGCTCTTATGCTCAGATCCGTATTCCTAAGTATAGCAACTTATCTTACGACTCATTCGATAAAGATCTTATCGGTGAAGAGTATATAGGCGCATGGAAGCATTTCAACTTACTATCGCTTGTGGCTAACAACCCTGAAGACACAGTTCGTGCATACTCTATGGCAAACTATCCAGCAGAAGGTGATATTATCACGCTTACAGTACGCATTGCCACTACCCCATTCTTACCTAAACCACAAGTGGGCTTTATGAACGTACCTACAGGTATTGGCTCGTCTTATATCTTTAACCTAAAGCCGGGCGATAAGGTTATGATGAGTGGTCCTTATGGTGATTTCCATCCTGATTTCACTTCAGGTAAAGAAATGATTTGGATTGGTGGCGGTGCAGGTATGGCACCTTTGCGCAGCCAAATTATGCACATGCTAAAGACGCTGCACACACGCGATCGTGAAATGCACTTCTTCTATGGAGCGCGTGCGTTAGGTGAGGCCTTCTTCTTGGAAGACTTTTGGGAACTAGAGAAAGAATATCCTAACTTCCACTTCCACCTCTCACTCGACCGTAAAGACCCTGTGGCTGACGAAGCTGGCGTAAAATATTATGAAGGCTTTGCTGTAAACTGTATCCGTGATGAATACCTCAAAGATCACGAAGCACCAGAAGATTGTGAATACTATCTCTGCGGTCCTCCAATGCTAATCAAGACTGTTACCGATTACCTAGATAGCCTTGGTGTTGATCAAGAAGCGATCCGCTTTGATAATTTCGGATAAAAATATCAATAAACCAAAAGCGATCAAACCTTTTTATAAAAGGGTATTGATCGCTTTTTATTTTGCATTATCTACCTCAAATTATCCTAATTTATTTAAGTTTCTCCTTATATAATTGAATAATTACAAATATATAATACCTTTGAAACGTTTTTGCAATATCTTATCCATACATTTGCAAAAAATTTTTATATAAAAGGCATTACTATTATTAAATAACATTATGGAAAATGAGGCGATAAAAATTCTCGTCGTAGATGATGAAAAAGATCTATGTGAGATTCTTAAATTCAACTTAGAAGCAGAAGGCTACAGTGTTGATACAGCAAACTCTGGAGAAGAAGCGCTAACAATGGACATAAGCAAGTATAACTTACTTATGCTTGATGTTATGATGGAAGAGATTTCAGGATTTGCGCTCGCTAAGAAGCTTAAAGATGATATAGAAACCAAAGACATTCCTATTATCTTTCTCACTGCTCGCACTACTGAAAATGATATTATTACTGGTCTAAAACTAGGAGCTGATGATTATATCTCAAAACCATTCTCTATTCGTGAAGTAATATTAAGAATAAAAGTTGTGCTACGCAGAAGTTATGATGAAAAACAACCTGAACACACAACTGTTTTGTCTTTCAAAGGCTTAGAACTAAACTTAGACAACAAAACTGTAAGTATAGATGGCGAGATAATCCCCTTTACAAAGAAAGAATTTGAATTACTGCATCTATTACTCCTAGAGCAAGGAAAGGTTTTTTCACGCAACCAGCTTATCAAACTCATCTGGTCGTATGATGTAGAGGTAACATCTCGAACGGTAGATGTTAATATTACTCGAATACGGAAAAAAATAGGAGCTTACGGAAAGTATATCATCACTCGACCAGGCTTTGGCTATTACTTTACAAAATAAAGACAACGTGGCAAGACGACACTACACTGGCAACCAGCTATTTTGGTTTGTTCTCTTACTCTTAATGCTATATTCTACCTGCTTTATTATCTTTCAACATAACAGAGAGAAAGATTTTAAGGTAGATGTCCTCTGCCTCAAACTGCAAGACTACAACAATCAGATAGCAGAAGCAATGATGCAGGAAAGCAGTAATAAAGAACTAACCCTCAATCATTATATCAATGAGCATACTACAAAATTTTTACGTGTTACCATTATTGATACTACGGGAAATGTCCTTTATGACAATATTCGTAAAGATTATACGAAAATAAAAAATCATGCCAATCGAAAAGAGTTTTATTTAGCAAAACGAAAAGGGTTCGGAGTGGATACCTACCGTCCTTCACAAACAACAGGATTGAAATACTTTTATTGTGCAAACTACTATCCCAAACAAGCCATTGTTGTGCGTTCTGCCCTTCCTTATAATGACGAACTAGCACGCCAACTCACAACAGATCGACATTATATTTGGTTTGCACTCATAATAACCATTATCTTAGCTATAGCTCTCTACCGATTTACACATCGGCTAGGGAAAAACATTACTGCACTTAGACATTTTGCGATGAAGGCAGAAAGCAGAGAAGAGATAGATCCCGCCGAACTATCTTCCTTTCCCAACGACGAATTAGGTGAAATATCCGAGCATATTGTAACCCTATTTACGAAACTAGAAAAGACGAGGAAAGAGCAAATTACGATAAAACGCCAACTCACTCAAAACATAGCACATGAGCTGAAAACACCAGTTGCTAGCATTCATGGATACCTTGAAACAATATTAACAAGTGAACGTATCAACGACGAACAGAAAAATATATTTCTAAATAGAAGTTTTGAACAATGCAAACGTCTTGCATCGCTTGTTGATGATCTTTCTACGCTTAACCGACTAGAAGATGCACCTGATTTGCACCACTTTCAAACATTCAATGTTACAGAGGTTGTTAAAAATATTGAACAAGAAGCAGCTTTAAGATTGCAAAACAACTCTATGAGGTTTTACAATTTCCTTCCAAAAGAACTTTTTATTAACGGAAATCAAAACCTTATCTATAGTATTTTCAGAAACCTCACAGACAACGCTATCACCTATGCAGGAGCAGATACTACTATCACGTTATCTTATCACAATGGCGTTTACACCTTTGCTGACAATGGTATTGGCATATCAGAGGAACATATTTCACGCCTTTTTGAAAGATTTTACCGCATTGATAAAGGACGAAGCAGAAAACTAGGAGGAACTGGTCTAGGACTAGCAATAGTAAAAAATGCCATCTCTCTTCATGGTGGAAAAATTACAGTATGCAATGTTTATCCACACGGATTAAAATTTGAATTTACATTAAGTCCTAATATTATCGAAGAAGAAGAACAGAGTTCGTAACTTCGTAGTATAATAAAAAATCCATTATACTACTATTAAATACATAAAAATGAATAAGAAAAAGTGGTTCTATTCTATGGCTTGGCTCACTTTGGCATTACCATCTTTCGGACAAAAAAAAAATGATAACCAGCCACAAATACATGGCACTTTACGCGGTAAGTATGAGTACCAAACCGAAGATAAAAAAGGGCGTTTTGAAGTGCGTTCTGCAAGAGTAAGCATTAGTGGTAGAGTTCTACCCAAAGTAGATTGGCGTGTTCGATAAAACTTTTATCATCTGATAAAAAATTAGAGCTGACTCCATTTCTTCCAGACTCGTCATTGCATACCCCAAAAGCCGATGGGCAAAAGAACGCTAGCAACGCTCTATTATGTAAAAATATATTCACTTTCGCTACACTATATATAAGCGTTTACATCGCAATACATCACCTTTCACGCATTAAAAGGTGATGTATTGCTCATGAAAAGGTCATCTTTTGGAAGGCAAAAGACAACCTTTTATAATACAATGAATATCATATAGTTACAAGATACAAAAGAAGGCAATAAAGCGGCATACTTTGTCCTCTTTTTTCTTATTACTGCATAATAAACAAAAAAGTAAGCACCTTCTATAGTACTTACTTTTTTATTTAATGAAACATTACTATTTCACAAGCTTTTGCAATACTGGCATCACAACACCTTGCAATTCGCTTTTCTTTTCATCATTCAATTGTTCGAAAACTACAATCTTATTTTCACCTTGCTTTAGAAAGCATCCTGGTAAGTAAAGCGTATGCTGTGGACCAACCCTCCAATAACGACCGAGGTTTACACCATTTACAAAAACGATACCTTTACCCCACTTCTCCATATCTAGGAAGGTATCGCCCACCTTGTCAACGCTGAAACTTCCACTATATAATACTGGTAGCCCACTATTATAACTATTTGAAATATCTGTTAGATCAGGTTGTTTGTCCATTGGCAACTTATACATCTGCCAACTTCCAGTTATCACATTATCGTTGATAGTAATAGGCAGTGTAATACCCTTTGTACTATTTACAATGAACTTACCATAATTAATACGTCCCCAATTCTCTACTAGAATATCAAGTGTAGCATTGAAAGGAATATCAATCTCCATTTCATGCTTACCGAAAACACGGTTAAGCTCGCCTACTCGCTCTCCATTTACATAAATGGTAGCATAATCGGCTAGTCCGGGGATCTTCATCATTCCACTCACAGGCTGATTGAAATGGCGACGATAAAGCACGTACCCAAAACCTTGATCAAGTGCTTCAAATGTCATCGGAGTGTCGTTCTCTACAGCCTTCATATTATCAATCATTGAGAAGAGGTCAACGGTCTTACTCAACTTTATTTGAGGAATAGCAATAACTGGTATTTGAGCAGGTACTTCTGGCACCTTATAACCAACATATTGCTTCATTAAATTGCGAAGAGCAGTATATTTATCCGTTACCCATCCAGCTTCGCTAATAGGCGCATCATAGTCGTAAGAAGTCATATCAGGCTGCAACTTATGGATATTATCGCAGTTAGCTCCTGCCATAAAACCGAAATTAGTACCACCATGAACCATATAATAATTAAAGCTCACCTTATTATCAAGATATTTCTTTGTCTGGGTTACCACACTTGTCGTACTTACCTGCGGAAACTTCTCTGCCCAATGACTCAACCAGCCCGGATAAAACTCTGCCACCATATAGGGTCCTTGCCCTCCGTGATATTCATTTACCACTTTCTTTAGGTTGTCAATATTATCCTCACCATTGGCTGTTGGGAGAACACCTTCTATAACTCCCCCCTTGAAAAGCCAGCTACCATCAGAGGTAAACATAGGAATATTGAAGCCAGCATCAAGCAATTGTTGACGGATCTTCGCACTGTACGCCTTATGAGTTTCTAAAGGAATATCGGGACGTTGTGCTACATAAGAACCAAATTCGTTTTCAGCTTGCACCATAATAATAGGTCCACCTTTCGTTACTTGCAAATCCCTTACCTGACTAGCTAATTGATTAATATATACCCTACAAGAATCAAGAAATGGCTGATTATCAGTTCTTACAACTAGCCCTTTGGTTTTAGGCAACCACCATGGATAACCCCCAAACTCCCATTCAGCACAACAATAAGGACCAGGGCGAAGTATCACCTTCATACCCTCCTCTGCTGCAGTCTTTACAAACTCACGAAGATTGTGATTACCAGTACTCCAATCCCACACACCAGGTGCCACCTCATGATGATTCCAAAAAACATAAGAAGTTACCACATTCAATCCCATTGCCTTCATCATCTGAAGACGATGACGCCAGTAAGGTGCAGGAACACGTGCATAATGCAATTCGCCTGAATAAATCTGTATAGGTTTTCCGTCATAAAGAAAATTCCCATTGGCAATGACAAAGGAATGCCTAACAGGCTTACCTGCAAAGGATGCTGTACTAACGAGGAAAAGACCTATTAACAGCGCAAAAAAATTTCTTTTTTTCATTTACTTTAAGTTTAGTCATTATGATTATAATAGGGTATTTTATATATTAGACTACTTGAGTTATTCTTTAAAATAAAGTCTGCTGAATAGTTCTTCTCTGTTTTTTTTAAAATCTTTGATATTTTTCAAAGTCATCTTCAGAGATATTTCATTCATTAGCTTTTATTGCCTTACATGCCGAAAGAATATCTATTCTCATTAATGTATCCTTATATAATCCTGATGAAACCAACTTATTTTGTTACTTGCTTTTATCTAAACCACTACGTTTTGGACGTTTATACGAACGATAGTCGTCGAGTTTTATCTCGATATTAGGCTCCACAAGCGATGTTTTGTGAGGAAGATTAAACTTCATATATTTGATATTCAAGCCACGTTCTATCCATTGATTTTCATAATAAGTATGGATACCAAGAATTTCGCGTGTTTTTTCATCTATCTTCACATTAGCTTTTGCAGCCTCATCAAGATCGTTACTATAAAGGTTTTCTGTGCGATAAAGGATAGGAAGTTTGTTTACCTTTATCATATAAGTGGTATAGGTAAAAAGGAAATTAGAATCGGTCTTTAAGTGGACAATGCCACCATCTACCATAAATCGCTTGTAACGATCCATAAAGAAAGTGGAAGTAAGACGCTTATGTACATTCTTCATCTGTGGATCTGAGAAAGTAAGCCAAATCTCTTGCACTTCATCTTTACCAAAGAAACGATCAATAATTTCGATGCTTGTACGTAAGAAAGCTACATTATCAAGTCCTTCTTCTAAGGCTTGCTTAGCACCTGTATAGATACGTGCCCCCTTAATATCAACCCCTATAAAGTTGATATTAGGATATTCGCGAGCTAGCCCTACGGTGTATTCGCCTTTTCCACAACCTAACTCCAAAACAATAGGATTATCATTGTGAAAATATTGCTCACGCCACTTGCCTTTCATATCAAAGGCAACCTCGCTTATCACACTAAAAGGGTATTGGAAAACATTCTTAAATGTTTCCAATGCTGCAAATTTTTCTAGTTTTCCTTTACTCATAGGTGCAAAGGTAAGATTATTTAATTGAAAATTGAAAATTGAGAATTGAGAATTTTTCTAGGAAGGCGAGGAAGCCAAAAAGAACTAGGAACACTAGAAAAACCCTAGGACAGAGAAAACTCTCAACAGTTTATTGTCTATTCTCAATTTCCAAAGGATTTTCCTTCTTGGGTGTAATACCCAACGCCTTCAAACCCTCAAGCTTACGAACCACATTACCCTTACCTGTATTCAATTGCCCCCTTGCCTTATCATAGCGTGTCTTTAACTGATCAATACTAGCACCAATATTTATAAAGGTCTCTGCAAAAAGGGCAAACTTGTCATAAAGATCGTTCGACTGTCGGAGGATTTCTTCTACGTTCTTATTCAAACGATAATTCTGCCACATGGTATGGGTGAGTTGAAGTGCCATCAGCAAATTACTCGGCGACAATATAATAATGTGCTTACGATAAGCATATTGAAGAATAGAAGCATCTGTCTTTATTGCTGCAGAATAGCCACTCTCGTATGGAATAAACATCAGTACATAACCTATACAGCCAGGTACTAAGACATCATAATTCTTAGCTGCTAGCTCATCAACATGAGTACGTACCGATCTTATATGCTCTTTCAGATATTTATCCTGCTCGTCTTTGCTCTCTGCCTTTAATGCAGCTTGATAAGCAGTAAGCGATACTTTAGCATCTATCACTGCACGTTCATTGTTAGGAAAAGCGATGATAGCATCAGGACGATAATTATTACCATCTTCATCCTTCACGTTCTCCTGAAGAAAATACTGTTCACCTTTTTTCAATCCGCAATCTTCCAAAGTATGTTCGAGGATCATCTCACCCCAATCGCCTTGCATCTTTGAGTCGCCTTTTAATGCTTGTGTAAGAGAAGCTGCATCATTTCCGATACGCTCGGTTTGCTTCTTCAACTCCTCCACCGCTCGCAAATGATCCTCACGCATCAATTCTATATTATGCTTCTGCCCCTCTTGCAAACGCTTCAGCGACTCCTCAAAAGTGGTTCTTATCTCTGTCTTTGCTTCCGCACTCTCCTTACTGCTCTTTGTTACCGTCTGACTGAAAGCTTCTAACCGCTCCTTCAACGGATTGAGCAAGGCGTCTAAACGATCTTTGTCGGCAGTGTTCAGCTTCTGGCGATGTTCTGTCAACATCTGCTCGCCCATATTACGCACCTCTTCTTGTAGAAGCTTCAACTTATTCTCATTTTCCTTCTGTAATTCCTCACGCAGATTGGCTGCATGCTCACGCTCCTGCTCTATACGTTCTTGTGCATTATCCTTAACTGCCTGTAAGGATTTAGCCATAGCCTCTTTTTCGGAACTTAATCGTACCTCAAATGTTTTCTGCTGGTTCTCTAGCTTTTCTGCCGCAGCCTGCTTAGCATCAGCCAATGATTTGGCTGCATTTTCGCGTGCAATACTTAATTGGTTTTGAGCTAACGAGAGGTCTGTCTTTAACTGCCCAAGCTCTTTTGTGTTTTGAGCTTTAAGCCAAAGATAAACGATGAGTGCTCCAAGAAGAAAGGTGAGAATGTAAAACATAGGAGTTGATAATTAAAAATTAATCTTGGAAATAAATTCGCTTTACACGATTACTTATATTCGTGAGAATTTCGTAAGGAATAGTATCAAGAATATCACTAAGGACTGTAACAGGAAGATGTTCGCCAAATATTTCTACGCTATCGCCTTCCTTACAGTCAATACCCGTTACATCTATCATTGCCACATCCATACAGATGTTACCTACATACGCTGCTTTCTGCCCACCTACGAGGCAATAGCCATGGCGATTACCAAGATGACGATTTAAGCCATCTGCATAACCAATAGGGATAGCTGCAATAACACTATCATGCTGAATGGTACCCTTACGTGAATAGCCCACTGTATCGCCACTTGGAACATTCCGCAACTGTAAGATCGTAGTTTTCAATGTTGAGATAGTATTGATGCGCTCATTGGTGCGAGGATTAATACCATAAAGCCCTAATCCCAATCTACACATATCCAACTGCCTGCTGGGAAAATGCTCTATACCAGCAGAGTTATCTATATGGCGAAGTATTTTATGAGAAAAAGCAGCTTGCAACTTTTTACTACCTGCGTCAAATAAAGCAAATTGCTGGGCAGAGAAATCGTCAAAACCATCGCTATCTGAACCTACAAAGTGGGAGAAAACAGAACGAGGAATAATTGCGTTTTGATGCTTCAATCGGTTAATAAGTTCATCTATATCGCTGATCGGATCAAAACCTAAACGGTGCATACCTGTATCTAACTTGATATGAACAGGGAAGCCTGTAATGCCCTCTTTTTCGGCGGCCTTTACCAATGCATCTAGGAGACGAAAACTATATACCTCAGGTTCAAGATCGAAGTCGAATAGAGTTTTAAATGAAGACATCTCTGGATTCATAATCATAATATTGCTGGTGATACCATTCTTGCGCAAGGTAACACCTTCATCAGCCACTGCCACTGCAAGATAATCGACACGATGATCCTGCAATGTTTTAGCTATCTCGACCGATCCTGCTCCATAAGCATCTGCCTTAATCATGCAAACAAGTTTTGTCTCGGGTTTCATCAGCGAACGATACCAATTTAAATTAGCTACAACAGCATTCAAATTGACCTCTAATACCGTCTCATGTACCTTATTTACGAGCAATTCTGTCAATTGATCAAAACCAAATTGGCGTGCTCCTTTCAGAAGAATCACTTCATCGCGCAATTCTCTGAATGCCTCGCTACTAATAAAGCTACCTACTGTTGCAAAGAAATACTTCTTACCAAACTTATTAAAAGCTTTACGTTGTCTGATCAAGCCCTCACCAATTCCGATAAACTTTTCCACCCCACGCTTCTCTGCCAAGAAAGCTACACGCTGATAAAGCGTCTCATCATCTTCTCCACTTTGAAATATGTCGCTCAATATCAATGTGCGCTTACGCCCTTTATGGTCTGGACGACGGTTCATGAAGTCAAGGGCTATATCTAAAGAGGTGAAATCGGAGTTATAAGAATCGTTTATCAAGGTGCAACCATGTTGTCCTTCTTTCACTTCAAGGCGCATGGCTACTGGCTCAAGCTGTGGCATACGTTCTGCCAAAGTTTTTACCTCAACACCTAGATGTAGACAGATAATAGCACTCGTAATAGAATTTTCTACACTAGCATCATCTATAAAAGGAATGGTATAACTTGCTTCTTTGCCTTGCTGCCACACATAAGTAATGGTAGTTGTCAATTCTGCCTTCTTGATTTCTTTCACAAAAAGTGCAGCATTACTATCTTTCTTTGACCACCCTAGAATGGTATTTTTATAATTGAGGGTCTTTATACAACGCACCACTAATTCCTCATCCAATGGATAAACAATAGCATTGGTATCGCGGAATAAGCAAAGTTTTTCCATACATTTTTCTTCAAGACTCGCAAAATTTTCCTGATGGGCTTCACCAAGACTAGTGAATACTCCAATGGTGGGCTGGATAATTTCGCGCAAAGCTTTCATCTCGCCTCTTTCACTGATACCTGCTTCAAACACACCTACTTCTGTTTGTTCATTCAACAGCCAAACAGACAATGGCACACCTATCTGTGAATTATAGCTACGAGGCGAGCGAGTAACGACCTTATTGGGGGATAGCAATTGATATAGCCACTCCTTAACCACCGTCTTACCATTTGAACCCGTAATACCAATCACTGGGACATGAAACTCAGCGCGATGACACGTTGCTAATCGTTGCAAAGCCTCAATGGTTTTAGAAACTTCTAAAAAGTTAGATTGTGGATAAAGCATATCCCAATTTTCAGGAATAGCTTCTACAACAAAATTGCGAACACCACGACTGTAGAGTTCTGGAATATAATGGTATCCATCATTACGCTCAGACTTTAGCGCAAAGAATAAGGTTTCTTCTGGAAAACAAAGGGAACGACTATCAGTCAATAAGAAACTGATATTTGTCTCTACATTACCATAACGACATGCTCCCACAAGGGTAGCCACTTTCTCAATACTATAATTCATTTTCTATGGCGTTTATATATTGTAGTCATCGTTTAACAAGGTTTTAGCAATATGCAGATTGAATAAATTCGTCCTGAAAACATTCAACGTTATATAACTAACCTTAAACCGCTAACATAATACAAAGGTAATGAAATTCTAGATCGAGAGAATAAGTAAGAGCTATTTTTTAGTTTTCTTCGCACATGCAGGACAAATGCCCTTTACTAGATAATTGGCACCCGCAACCTGAAAACCATTCGGGACAACAATAGCAGGAATGGGTGTATTGTAAAGACAGAAAGTGTGTTGGCAACTTTCACAATAAAAATGCACATGCACATCGTCATCCTCGTCATGGCTATGGCGTAAACAGAGCTCGTATGCTGTCATACCATTCCCTTCTTCTATCTGATGAACCAAATGATGCTCTTTAAATAAAGTAAGTGTACGAAATATATTCGACTTATCTATCGTTAACAGTTTTTTTTCAAAGTCTTTTACCGACAAAGGAGCTCCACTCATTGCCAATGTTCTTACAATGAGCACCCTATTTGCTGTAGGACGAATATTATGTGCTAATAGTAAATCTTCTATATCTTCTTTTTCCATCATCATATTTATCTGCCTTTTACGAAATTTGCGTATAGGTGTGCATACGAATTATTAAATCTTAATGTTTTAGTCATTACCCCCACAATTAAGCGTAAAGCCTTAATAATAACGTAACTAGCTGAATATAAACAAGAAAAGGAGTGCAATTGCACTCCTTCTTCGTGATCCGCATGGGGCTCGAACCCATGACCCCAACATTAAAAGTGTTGTGCTCTACCAGCTGAGCTAGCGGATCTCCATTATGCTTCCGTTCTTAAAAGCGAGTGCAAAGGTAATAAGAATTATTTATATCTCCAAATTATACGCCTAAATTCTTTGTTAAACTTTTCGCCATTCTTTTCAACAAGCCGATTGCCCACATCAAAACGATCACACCTGTTATCATTGCCACAATAGCATCAAGCCACGTAATGTCCCAAATATATGAACAAATAAGCCCGATTATAACGCCTATTTTTACCAACACATCACTCATTACATGCAGATAGGCAGCATGATTATTGGGATTGTTCTCAAAGTGATCCGAATGGAGTACACGAGCACTAATAGAGTTAACCACCAATCCCACAACAGCAATACTTAGTGCTAGCGGAAAATTTTCTATGTGGTGATGCGCTTCCATGTGTTCAAAACCTTCACTACATATAAACACCGACATAAGCAGCAGCAGTAGTCCACTTGTAAATGCCGATAACTGCATAATCTTATCTGCATCGTAAGTATGATTATTCCTTTCTTTTTGCTTACGAACAAAATAATAGGCAAAGAGATTTAAACCTATGAGCATCACATGAGATCCCATGTGGATACCATCGGCTACAAGTGCCATAGATTTAGAGAAATAACCTATCAACACTTCTGCTAACATAACTATAAACGTAAGCACTATAACAAACAGTGTGCGACGTTCTTCTATATAATAAGGTGAAATATTCTTATTACCCATAGCTGTAATTGCTATTCCTCCCATTAATCAATAAGTTTAAAGTGTTTAAAAGCATTTGCAATACCATTATCATCCACCGTTGTTGTAACATAATCAGCAACGGCTTTTACATCGTCATTAGCATTACCCATAGCCACACCAATACCAGCGACTTCCAACATTCCTTTATCATTGCCCCCATCGCCAAAAGCAACACAGTCGTTAATATCCACCCCAATATACGCTGCCACCTTTGGCAAAATCATTCCCTTGTGAATACCACGTGACGAAATATCAGTAAACAAGGGATGCCAACGCAACGACTCACAACCTACCAACTTTGGCATAATCAGCTTTTCATCGTCAACGGTGAAGAAAGGAGACATCTGCAAAATAGGCATTTCGAGTAAAGGCTCCACTTTATCATTAAGATCCACAGAATCGACCCCCAAACCTTCCACAAATAGTTCTGTAAAAATATGGCTATAATTATGAATAGCCACCTTATCTCTACCACAAATAGCCAAGGTATAATTACGTGTAGTAGCATCTTCCATCATCCTACGAATATCCTCTTTGGGCAATTCCTTCATAAAAATAACATCATTGCCTACTTGGGCAAGCGCTCCGTTAAATGAAATATAACCATCTATTAAATGTTCTATTTCCTTTAAATTCGTGATAAACGATTTTGGACGACCCGTCGAAATAAAAATCTTAATACCCTTATCCTTAACTATCCTAATTGCTTCAATCGTGGAAGCAGGAATTTTATGTGTCTTGAATGATACCAATGTACCATCTATATCGAAAAATATTGCTCGAACAGCCATAATTTATTTATTTTAAGATACAAAGGTACAAAAAGTTTTTGAAAGCCTTGATATTACCGAAGGCATATTAAAGGTAGTTATTAATAGCTTCAACTTGAATACTATCTCCATCATCAAAATAGATCTTACCGAAATTATTAGTTAATTTTTTTTAGCAATCAAAAAAACACATTCTCACACATAAAACCATGTGTAATAGCTCCATATTTTTAATATATTTCTATAATTAACAGGGGGGAAGAAACTTCTTAGAAAAGAGAATTAAGAGAATAATTATAAAATGCCATAGAACAAAACAAAAAGCTATAACATTCATATTTACAAGTATTTATATATTTTCATAAACACCTAAACTTTGGCAATTAAACAAAAGGTAAGATTAGCTACTTATAATAAGAAACAAACGTTATAGCATAGAGCGCAAGATGAATATTATCCGAATAAAACAAAAAAGAATGCAAAAAGAAAAATAAACAAAAGCAAACTTATTTTTTAATTATTTTATAAAAGTACTTGCACAAAAACATATTTTTTAGTACTTTTGTATCGTCAATTCGTAATTTGTATCTTACTCGTGAAAAAAATATACTTCATATTGCTATTATCGTTACTTGTTTGTGTTGGCTGCCAATTTAAATGGACTGACGACAACAAGAGTGATGATCGGCTCATTAAGATAGAAAGGTTTGATCGGTTAGAATACCGTTATTTAACTGTCGGAGATTACTCTGCCCTACAACAAATGAGTACTGAATTTCCTTTTGAAACAAGAACTTTGATAGAGAAAGTATTAAAGATTGGGCAAATTACCGATCCTGATATAAACTCAAAGTTTCTAAAGTTCTATCAAGACACTACCCTTCAAACCATTATATCTTCTGTACAATCAAAGTATAGCAATATTAACGACATTCAAAAAGAGCTTAGTATTGCGTTTGCAAGGCTAGAACAACAAATTCCTAACCTGCAAATACCAAAGGTTTATACCCAAATATCTGCACTTGATCAAAGTATTGTTGCAGGAGATGGTAAAATTGGTATTTCGCTTGATAAATACCTTGGTGAAGATTACCCTATCTATAACAAATATTATATAAAACAGCAACGTAAACAAATGACAAGGGATAATATCATCCCCGATTGTCTTATGTTCTACCTTATGAGTCTTTATCCGCTTCGCAATTACGACTTCCGCCCACAGTTTGAGCGCGATATTCACATGGCAAAAATACAATGGGTGGCAAACAAAGCCATGAGCAACAACTACTATAAGGGAAAATATGTTGACATGGTTTCCAAGTTTATGAAAATAAATCCAAATATCAAATTTGAAGAATTGCTAGAATCGACTGACTTCTCAGGTTTTGCTAATTTGAATTAATAAAGGTCTAAACAGAATATACAATATTAACAAGAACGTTAGATTTGCCAAGAATAACAGGAAAATAACAAAACGGCATTGTTTCAGCTTTTGAAACAATGCCGTTTTGCGTATAAAGGAACAGCCTACAAAAATACATAACAATAGCATACATTTTGAAGCGCATAAAGCTTACTCTGCTATTGCATGCAAACGAGCAATGTATTTACCTAAGATGTCAAACTCTATATTAACAACAGTGCCCACCTTTATATATTTAAAGTTGGTATTCGCTTTAGTATAAGGAATGATCGCCACGGTAAAAGTATTTTCGGTTGGTTCGCATACGGTGAGCGAAACACCATTGACGGTTACCGACCCCTTATCGACCGTGAAATAACCACGTGCTGCCATTGCTTTACTAAAAGGGTACTCAAAGGTATAATAGGTACTACCTTCTGCATCTTTTATCCCCACACACTTTGCTGTCTCATCTACATGCCCCTGAACAATATGCCCATCAAGCCTACCATTCATAATCATAGAACGCTCCACATTGATGTGATCGCCCACTTGTAGCAAACCTAGATTAGAGCGAACCAGCGTCTCCCTCATGGCTGTTACCGTATAACGGTCACCATCTAGACGAACTACCGTAAGGCATACGCCATTGTGCGAGATGCTTTGATCAATACCTAGTTCGCTTGTGAAAGAACAAGTAAGTGTGAAATGGATATTTTCTTGTTCATGCTCTATAGCTACAATAGTAGCCATTTCTTCTACAATACCTGAGAACATAGTATAAAATCGTTTTAGAAAATGTTTTTATAATGTGATAAAAAAAGAAAAAAGAGCCGTATCGATGATGTGATGAAAAGTCCGAGTATCAATGATAAGAGAGCTCCTCGTCTTTGTAATCCACTGACCTTGCGGCTTAGTCGTTTTCACGATTTTATGTGGCCCGCCATTAACAAAAGAAGTCATCTCGGGTTTTCTATTTTATTTGATGACTATCCCAATCGAATCGATACGACCCGTTTCTTTAAAATCTTTTTTGCAAGTGCAAAGATAAGTGTTTTTTAGGGTACAACAAAAAAAAATAGTAATAATAGCTTATCATATAGCAAAAAACTATGATTCCTACTAGCCACAAAACCCATAATATACTTAAATCTAGGTATTGTAGGAGCATCTGCAATTATCTAATTTTGCACTATTTCAAATTAGATTTTCCCTACCAAATGACAAGAAAATATATTTTTCTACTTATACTACTTTTTTGTATAGGCTGTAATTCGTTTGCTCAGAAAATAGAAATCAGTGGCAATATTATTGATAAGTCCACCTCCCACCCCATTGAATATGCAAGTATTTTATTAAAAGAAAGCCAATTGTGGGCAATATCCAACGAAAAAGGATACTTCAGCATTAAAGATATTCCTGCGGGGCAATATACGCTTATTGTAAGATGTTTAGGGTATGTTACCGTTACACAACCGCTCTTAATAGACAAACAGGTAAAAAACATAGAGCTTAAGATGGTGCAAGACAATCTAAAACTCAAGAATGTAGAAATCGTTGCCAAACAGAAGCACGATGCTTCTACAACTACCTATACTATTGACCGCAATGCGCTTAATAACCAGCAAATAATCAACATAAGCGACCTTTCTACACTCCTGCCAGGTGGCAAGACTATCAACAGTACCTTAATGAGCAACAACCGACTTGCCCTACGCAGCTATAATAACGAAAGAGGGAACACCTCATTTGGAACGGCAGTAGAAGTAGATGGTGTGCGCATCGACAATAACAACGCTGTTACCGAAACACTTGGAGCAAGCATTCGCAACATTGGTACTACCAACATTGAAAGAGTGGAGATAGTAAGTGGTATTCCGTCAGTGGAATATGGTGATTTAAGCAATGGCATTGTAAAAGTACACACGCAAAAAGGTAAAACTCCTTTTATCGTAGAGGGGCGGATTAATCAGCATACCCAACTATTTGCTGCAAATAAAGGTTTTACATTCAACAAAAATGGTGGATTACTCAATCTTTCGTTCGAGCATGCACGCTCTTTTACTGATGCTGCCTCGCCTAACACAGCCTATCAACGCAATGCGTTTACAACTAATTATATGAAAATTTTCATGCCTTCTACCCTTCCACTTACTCTCAATGTGGGGCTATCTGGAAATATTGGTGGCTACCATTCAAAAGCCGATCCTGATAACGAACTTAACAGCTACAGCACAGTCCGCGACTATCAGTTACGTGGTAGCTTATCGCTCCATTGGTTGCTTAACAAGAAGTATATCACAAATATTACCATAAAAGGCTATTTCACCTATGGCGACAAGCTGTTAGAAAGTTATACCAACACTCATAGTGCTTCAGCTCAAGCCTATATACACACAACACAAGAAGGCTATTTTGTGGCTCACGACTATGCCACAAATCCCACTGCCAATATCATACTAAGTCCTACGGGGTATTGGTATGTACGCTCCTATAATGATGCCAAGCCTTTAACATGGAATTTGACAGCAAAAGCCAACTATAACAAAACAATAGGCAGGGTAAGAAGTAATCTTATGCTAGGTATCGACTATACAGGAAGTAGAAATAACGGCAGAGGTATATATTACGAACGACCCGAACTAACTCCTACTTTTCGCCATTACGCATATAAGGATCTGCCTACGCTCAATAATCTTGCGTTCTATATAGAGGAACGTGTTCATATCCCCTTGAGCAAGCTCACAAGCCTAGACCTCACTGCTGGTTTGCGCAATGATAATACCTTTCTTCGAGATACAACCTATCCACACACTGCAGCCTTCTCCCCACGTTTTAAGGCAAAACTAAACGTTTGGCGTCATCGCACAACGTGGGTGAGCGACTTGTCGTTACATGCAGGATGGGGAAAGTCGGTGAAGTTACCCTCGTTCCAAGTGCTATACCCTCGCCCATCTTACAGCGACAAACTTGTGTTTACACCTGCAAACACTGCCGATAACAAATCTTATCAAGCTTTTTATACGTATCCCTATCAGAGCGCATACAACCCTATGTTAAAATGGCAACACAGCCTGCAAACAGACTTCGGCATAGAGTTTACATTGCTTAAAACACATATTTCTCTTTCTGCTTTCTACAATAAAACTGTAAATCCTTATATACAGACAACTTCATACACTCCCTTTGCCTATAAGTACACATCACAAACAGCATTAGAAAGTATTCATATTCCGTCTGCCAACCGTATCTACACCATAGATCAGCAAACAGGTATTGTTACCGTTATCGACAAGAACAATCCCAATAATACCCAACAACTTTCGTATGAAGAGAAGAAAACATTTCTGTATAACACTACTTATACCAATGCTTCTCCAATACAACGCTACGGACTAGAGTGGCTTGTCGACTTTGCTCCCATTACAGCCATTCACACTACGCTTCGCCTTGATGGTAACTATTATGTGTATAAAGCCGTCGATCAAACGCTGTTTACCGATATTCCGACAGGACTAACAACACAGATGAGTAATGGTGAACCTTACCGATATATTGGCTATTATCGTGGTGCTAATACAACTTCGACAAGTTATAGTGCCAATGCTGCTGTTAGCAATGGCACACACACAAAGCAGCTCAATCTCAATGCTACCGTTACCACTCGCTTTCCAAAAATAAGAATGATAATAGCCCTACGCATAGAGAGTTCGCTCTATCGCTATTCAAGAGCCTTGAGCGAAGGAGCTGATGGTAGTCCACGCGGTATAGCTACTATTACCAATTCGCTCACAGAGGGCGAACCCTATCATAGCAGTATGCGTAATAGGCGTGTATCTGTATTCCCTGAATATTTTTCGGATTGGGCAAATCCAAACACCCCAATACCCTTTGCAGAGAAATTAGCCTGGGCTAAGAAAAACGATAGTGCGCTATACAACGATTTGCAAAAACTTATCGTAAGCACAAACTACCCATATACATTAAATCCTAATAGCCTTACGAGCTATTTTTCTGCCAATATTAGTATTACGAAGGAGATAGGCAACCACATACAAATATCGTTCTATGCTAACAACTTTTTCAACAATATGGCAAAGGTGCATAGCTCACAAACAAATCTAAGCACCTCGCTATTTGGTAGTGGATATATCCCTAGTTTCTACTATGGTTTAGCCCTTAGGCTACGCATATAAATTAATAATTTTAACTACAATTTTTGAAAAAAAACATGAAGTACATGAGTAAAAAACTATTCGCATTATTTTGCCTTTGCGTGTCTGTGATAAGCTTTATCGGATGTAGCAACAATGATGCTCCAGAGATGTTAACAAAGTTGACTATCCAACTACAGTATCCTGAGAATACGATTGAGCCTTACGAAGGTGCTCCTATTCTTCTAAAAGATGCGCATGGATCGACCTTTGAACAAAAAACAAACTCAAAGGGTATGGCTATTTTTGAAATCCCCGATGGCATATACGATGTTTCTACGAGCGATCAAAAAGTGATAAACAACACTACGTATATCCTTAACGGTAACAAGTCGCAGGTGGTTGTTGGTAAAGGTGGAGCAAACATCATCAATATTACCATTTCTGCTACTACCAAAGGCACTAGCACTATTTCGTCTGATGTAAAACATCTAATCATTAAGGAAATCTATAATGGAGGTACGCCACTTAATGAAGGACCCAAATACTTCCAAAATGACCGAGGTTTTATCATTTACAACAATAGCGACCAGACTGTTGTTGCTAAAAATTTGTGTGTGGGTATACTCGATCCTTACAATGCTAACGCCCCATCAAATTCATGGAATAAGAACGGAACTCTAAGCTATGAGAAGGAAGGATATATCCCTGCATCTGATGGTATATGGTATTTTCAAGGAGACATTACCATAAAACCATTCGAACAAATTGTTGTCAGTTGCGAAGGTGCTATCGACAATACAAAAGAAGTAACTATGTCGGTTAACTATGCTAAGGAGGGTTATTACGCTATGTATGATCCTGAAAGTGGTTATAACAATCCTAAAAGATACCCCACTCCAAGTGAGAAGATTAAATCCGACCACTACCTTAAAGCTGCTAGATGGGGAAGAGCTAATGCGTGGCCACTAAGCGTTTCTTCACCTGCCTTGTTTATATTCCAGTATCAAGGCGATAAAGATATAAAGGCTTATGCGCAAAACGAAGCCAACTCTGGTTATGCTCCTGGGAAAAAAGTAGATCCATCAAGCAAAATTGTAAAGATACCTACTAAATGGGTTATCGATGGTGTTGAAATTTACGATGCTAGCAAGATTGGACAAAGCCACAAGCGTTTTACCTCGAATATTGATAATGGTTATGTTGCGCTTACAAACAAGTTGGGACACACCGTTTATCGCAATGTCGACAAAGCTAAAACAGAAGCCCTAGTAGGCAATAAGGAAAAGTTGGTTTACAACTATAATTTTGGTGTAGAAAAATCGACCGATCCTAGTGGCATTGATGCAGAAGCAAGTATCAAGAAGGGGGCTAAAATCATCTATATGGATACTAACAACTCTACACAAGATTTCCACGAACGTCAACAATTCTCTATACGCAACTAATAAAATATTATGCCTTGTTACCATTGCGCTAAAGCAAAAGTGCAATGGTAACACACGCTCTCTCTTCGCTTGCGAACATATATGAAAATAAAAAAAATAGTCTGCTTTGTAATATTGTTTGGTAGCTTGTCTATGGAGGCACAGCATCGTAACGACAGTCTGCCAATACGCGATTTTGGGTATATTGCAAATAGGTCTCCTTGGCTACAGAGCAATAATGCAGCAGGACTTACCACCTTTGAGAAAGCCAACATTTCACGAGCAGCAACTAATACTGATATTAGTATTGGCGGACTTGTAGACTATTACCAGTCGCCACACACTACAAAGATAGGAGCAGAAGCAGAGTCGCTCTATCGTTTAAACCAACGCACTGTGGTCTATGGAAAAATAACCTATAACCATATTCACGAGCTCGACATTGCTGGTTCTGCATTTATGAACCTCTATCATATACCCTTCAATATAGTAGAAAGCACTGACGATAACAAAGGTGCTAAAAGTGCGGATCACTACCACCTCATAGGAGCTATTGGTGTCAAGATATGGAAAGAATTATCACTAGGAACCAAACTAAGTTTTAAGGCAGGCAACAAAGCTAAGTATAAGGATTTACGCACAAAGAACAAAGCTATGGAGCTACAAGCTACTATTGGTAGCTATTATCCCATAGCATCATGGCTCGCCATTGGTGCTAATTATGAATATCGTAGAAGTATAGAAAGCTTGCTCTTCTCAACCTATGGCACTACTGACAGAACTTACAATAGCCTCATCGACTATGGTACTTTCTTGGGTATCATAGAGCCTTTCAGTAATACGGGCTTTACGAGTTCGGCACAAGAAAATCCTCTGTTTAATGAGTACCATGGTGGTGGAGTGCAGATCGACCTTCGTTTTTCTCCCATCAACATCTATAATAGCTTTGAGGTAAATGCTCGTCATGGATATTATGGTAAGAACTCTCCTAACACGATAACCTTCACTCATCACGATGGTAAACTTTATCACTATGAGGGCATGGTGGAATGGAAAAATCGCTCACATATCCAGCAGCTCCATACTGACATCCTGCAGGAAACAGTAAGTAACTATCGCTATAATTACCGCTCTGAAACTAATCAGGCGGGATCTAATCACTACACGTATTATGGCTCCAACAAAACTGCTGATAAAAGGTGGCTAAATGGAAATATCGGCTATAAAGGATACTACTATATAGAAGGCGATTTGCCTCGTTGGACTATTGATACTGGGATAAAATGGCATTTACAGGAAATAACTGTCTATTTTTTCCCACTTAGCAGAACACAACATAGCTACACTAACGAGATATATGGTTATACATCACACAACTTATTGCTCCACACAAAAAGTATGCTTACCTTCTCCCTTGGAGGACTCTTCTCATGGGGAAGCAGAAATACGATTGCTAATGAAGAAGAGGCAAAAGACAGAAAAAACAAAGTGAACTATGAAACTATGGAACGCTATGCACAGCGTGAAGAAGAATTTCAGCAACGCCCACAATATGCCCTACATTGTAGTGTACGCTACACCCTACCTTTCAAAAAGGCTAAGCTTAATAGTTTCATAGAATTATACACTACTTACAGAAAAGCAAATGGCACAATAACTTCTTTAGAAGGAAATCATAACAATGCGTTTGGTGCAACAATAGGGTGCATCTTCTAATAATATACATACACAAAATTTCTACATTATGAAACAAAATATTAATAAAATGACATTTAATAGAATGAGCCGACACTACAAGCATACGGTATGGACATTTATCCTTGCCCTGACAATGAGCAGTTTAAGCACAAATGCTGTTGCACAAAAAGTAAAACAAGACAACACCTATCGTATAGGGAAGCTAAAAAACGGACTCACTTACTATATTAAACATAATAGCAAGGAACCTAGATTAGCAAGTTTCTATCTAGCACAGCGTGTAGGCTCTATCCTCGAAGAACCAAGACAGAGAGGGCTTGCCCACTTTTTAGAGCACATGGCTTTCAACGGAACAGAACATTTTCGTGGCGACAGCTTATCACTAGGCATTGTGCCATGGTGCGAGCGTATAGGAGTGAAATTTGGTACCAATCTTAATGCATATACAAGTGTCGACCAAACAGTATACAATGTTTCATCAGTACCCTTAAAGCGTGAAGGCATCATAGATTCTACCCTATTAATTTTACACGATTGGAGCCATAGCCTACTACTCACTGATAAAGAAATAGATAAAGAGCGTGGTGTTATCCATGAGGAATGGCGTACTCGTCGTGCAGGAATGGCTATACAACGCATGATGGAGAATGTACTACCTACGATCTATCAAGGTACAAAATATGCCGATTGCCTACCTATTGGCTCAATGGATATTGTTGATCACTTTCCTTACCAAGCCCTAAGAGACTATTATCAGAAATGGTATCGTCCTGACCTCCAAGCAGTCATCGTAGTAGGCGATGTAGATGTGGACAAAATAGAGCATAAAATAAAGAAACTCTTCGGAAGTATTCCTATGCCAAAGCACGCTGCTGAACGCATTTATTATCCTGTGTCCGATAATAAAGAGATGATCATAGCCTTAGAAAAAGACACTGAGCAACCCATTATGCTAGCAAACCTGTATATGAAGTACGATGCAACACCCGATGAGGAAAAGAACCTACTGTCGTATCAGAGAGATAGCTATATCAGTAAACTCATCAACTATATGCTAAACATCAGACTTCAAGATATGCAACAACAAGCTACTCCACCCTTCCTAAGTGCTTCTGTCCGAGATGGTAACTTCTTTGTTTCACGTACAAAAGGAGCATTCTCGCTTTCCTTTGGCTGTAAACAGGAAGATGTAAGAGGGTCGTTTAATGCGGCTATCGGAGCTGTTGAGCAGGTAAAACAAAAGGGCTTTACTGCGGACGAACTAGAAAGGGCTAAGGCTGTACAGATGAAAGTAGCGCAACGCCACTTTAAAGAAAAAAATGATAGGGGAAACCGACTTTATGTGTCGTATGCCCTTCGCAACTTTCTTGAAAACGAGCCTTTACTATCAGCAGAAACAAACCTAGAATACATCAAACAGTTTGATAGTTCTGTTACCTTAGAAGAAGTCAACAAGGCTACCAGCGACTTAATATCGAATAGCAATCAGGTGCTTATTGTATATGCTCCTGACAAGAAAGACTTTGTACTCCCCTCAAAAGAAGAGCTAAAGCAATATGTCATCAGCGCACAAAAACAACAATACGATAATTACAAGACCGAAGCTGTCGCTACAGTGTTAATGGCGAATAAGCCTGCTGCTGGCAAAATCGTTAAAGAGGAATCATACGGTAAGTTTGGAGTTACAAAACTTACGCTTAGCAACGGCATTGAGGTATATGTAAAACCAACCACTTTCAATAAGGATCAAATCAATATAAAACTTTGGGGTGAAGGTGGAACATCGCTCTATTCAGATGAGGATGCACCCAACTTTAGCTTCATAACAAGCACGATCACTGATGCTGGAGTAGGAAATATCAGCGGAAGTGCTATACGCAAAATGCTAGCTTCAAAAATTGTGAAAGTAAAACCTATTATCACCAACGAGACACAAGGAGTTGATGGATCGGCAGCTGTTAAAGATGCAGAAACAATGTTCCAACTAGCTCATCTCTACTTCACTGCACCTAGAAAAGATAGTATCGTCTTTGCTGGAACTATCAACAAAATGAGATCGTTCTTGAAAAACCGTGAAGCTAATCCGCAAGTTATCTACAATGACTCGCTAACAAAATTTGTGTATGGGGATAGTCCACGTATACACTCTACAAAGCTATCAACACTCGATAAAGTTTCGTTTGATCGTATCTACGAAATCTACAACGATCGTTTTAAGGATGCTACAGGCTTTAAAATGACGGTGATAGGCAATATTGATATGGATAAGCTCCGCCCATTGCTTTGTCAGTATATTGCTACATTGCCTGCTAAGGGACGTATAGAAAAGCATGCTGATACTTTTCCAAAGGTAAGAAATGTCAATGAAACGCATGTATTCAAACAAAAGATGAATACACCTTCTGCTTTGGTAAATATTATTTATACTTTTCAAGAACCTGTTGCAGCAAAACAAGATCTTGCCATTGATATTTTCAAACGTGTCCTCACCATAGCATACACCGTTTCCGTTAGAGAAGAGCAAGGAGGAACCTATGGCGTTAGCGTAAAGGCTGAACTGGATAAAGACAGTAATCCTAGCGCATTTATGAAGATTAGTTTCCGCACGGATCCTAACAAGTATGATACCTTACTACCTATCATTTATAAGCAAATAGAAGATATAGCCAAGAAAGGTCCTGACATTGAAAGCATCAAGAAAGCAAAGGAATACTTAAAGAAATCCTATCATCAAGCTACGATTACCAACGATTATTGGAATTATATTCTCTATAATGACCTTAGAAATGGTATTGATTATGATACAAACTACTTAAAGTTACTTGACAATATCAAAGCGGAAGATGTACAGAAAATAGCCAAAGACATACTCAAGGCAAACCGTCGCATCGAAGTTACTATGATTTCAGAATAAGAGAAACTTACTATTCAAAAAGCTCTATAAAAAATGAAAGAGGGTCGCCCCCCTCTTTCTTTTTTTTTATAGAGCAGCAATAAAATATTGATAGAGGGGGTAAAAGTTGAGTTAAGAAAAAAGCGGACAAAGCGTATCGGCTTACTGCTTGCTTATAAACATTGCAACTATCTGATATTCAGCGCCTCGCAAAAGGTCATCTTTTGCATTGCAAAAGATGACCTTTATAGATGTAAACGATCACCTTTTGATGTGTGAAAGGTGATGTATTGCGATGTAAACGCTTATACACTGTATAACGTAAATGAATATATTTTACATTATAGCGCATCACTGCCATACTGTTGCTTTAAAGTTGTAGCTATTGTGTTAAAGCTGATTGATCTACAATTTATAGATTACTACAAAATGGAGATGAACCGTATTTTACACTAAAATTATATGTTCTTCCCGATAGCTATATTACTCCAAATATGGAATGAGCCTTACTTTTACACTTCAAGTGCTTTCTTTCTTATTTTTTTTGAGTACTTTTGTCATACAATAAGATAACTAACGATGATAAAGAAAGTCATATTACTCTCTGCACTAGGAGTAGCATTCTTCTCCCTTACAGGTTGTAAGAAGGAAAAGCAAACACACGATATTATTACGAAGATTGCTCCAAAGCCACGTATTCCAAAGACCCCAATAGCTTTAAAAGGGTTCAACTATACAAAAACAGTGCAATGGCTTGGCACACAATACACCATAACCATTATTCGACAGGCCGACAAGGATTTACCGCTTGTTAATGATGAAGATGGTAGAAAATACTATGATAATAAAATCTCTGTAAAGATAATGCGCAAAGACGGTAAGGATTTTTATCAAAAGGTATTTACAAAGACCGATTTCAGCAAATTTATCAATACACAATATGACAAAAAAGGTGCGTTGTTAGGCTTTATGTTCGACCGTGTAGACCTAAACACCTTACGGTTCGGAGCTAGCGTAGGATCGCCAGCCCTTGCAAGCGATGAGTATGTACCCATTGATGTGGTAATCGACAATTTGGGGCATATCAGTATGGCTGTAGCGCAAACACTCGACACGGGCAGCGATCAACAAAAAACAAACAAAAAGCCTAAAGATATGATTGAGAGCGCAGAAGAGGATGGAATGTAAGAATTTAGCCAATTAAGAATTTTAGCCAATTACCTACTCTCCTCTCTCACTCAAATCATCATACAACCGTTGAAGATAGGCCTTACCTTTCTTTGTATAAAGGTCAGTTTCCTTACCTTGCTTTAAGATAAGCTTATTTGAAGTATTATCATAAATGAGTTTATGATCGGGTGTAGCAATGCCCCAAAGATCGGGGAAGGTGAAGAAAGCAAAGTGAGTGCTGTGTGCATCGAGCATATCCTTTGAGAAAAGGAATTGCTGATGAGATAGCCCGAGTTGTGCAAGGAGGGTGGCAGCAATATCATGTTGTGAACCATAAGTGCTAACACGTTGAGGATTTTTGATAGCACCACCTAACCAGAGCATAGGGATTTGGTAGCGTTCAAGGGTGAAACTGCTAATATCTTCAGGATAACAACCCAAGTGATCGGGTACAAGAATGATGAGTGAACGATTCCAACGTCCACTCTTTTTTAGATAGCTCACAAAATTGCCTATACAATGATCCGTATAGGCAAAGGCATTCAGCACTTTATTTTTCAAGCGATAATACGGCACATCGAAAGGTTCATGCGAACTGCTCGTTTGCAATACCTGAAAAGTGGGCTGCTTGTCGCTTTGCTTTCGCACTTTAATATCGTCTATAAGCCGCTCAAAGACATATTCATCGGGTACTCCCCACTTACTTAGACGATATTTTAAAGGAAAATCGACATCAGAAACAATATTAACAAAGCCCTGACTAGTGAGGTAAGAGCGCATATTAGTAAAGTTGGCATCTCCACCATAATAATACTTCAAACGATAATGATACTGCTTCAAGACATTGGATATAGAAGGCAATGCGCTCGCCTTTTTCGTAAACTTCATAATACTTGTAGTGGGCTGAGCAGGGTAACCACTTAACACAGCAACCACACCACGATCGGTTCGGAAGCTGTTAGCATAGAGGTTTTCAAAGAAAATACCCTCTTTCTTCAATTGGTTTAATTGAGGAGTAGCTTCTGTTTGCATCAATTTCGTAGAGAAGCTTTCAAGAATAAAGAGGTAAATATCAGGCTTATCCGTATTAAGCAATGCCTTTGTATCGGTACTCTTCGTGCTTACCATAGTCTTAAAGATGCGTTCCATTTCCGAGTGTTCCATAAAACGGTATTGCTTCGAAAAATCTTCTTCCTTGCTATAACTCTCCATCAAGCTAAAGAGTGGATTGACAGCAGCATGGTTCAACTTCATATTGGTGCTAAAATACACCTTACCTATATTTGTTACCGATACCGACACACCACCACGAATAGGGATAATAAGCACCACCATAAATAAGACCACCACTAGTGTTTGCAACATTTTACAGCGGAGGTTGGCAGTATGAAACTTAGGGATAAAATGTACAAACAGCGTATACACTGCTCCTGTCAATGCAAATGACACCACAAAACCCAATATTACTGTAAGTATATTCACACTTGCAAAGGCATCGGCAGGCGACGAAAGAAAATAAAACAATGGCGTAGTGTCAAGAGGGAACTTCCAATACGGATAGAGCGCAAGATTGAGACAAAACGAGAAAGAAAAGAGCAAAGCACTAAAAGCTATAGCCATACGCCATAGCCATAGCCATAGCACTGCTTTATTTGAAATCCAAACGCTAACAATCGTGAGCAAACATGGCAACAAAAGAAAATATCCTGCCATAGAGAGATCAAGCGATATGCCATGCCACATTACTTGAACATAATCAGCCACGCCACTATCTTTGAACATGCCATAATTAAAGAGCATGAAGCAAGGCTTTTGCAAAATAAAGAGACAAAGCCAAAGAATGTAATGTAAGAGAAGTCTTTTCACTTTTCAAATATTATAATTCCACCACCGTTATTCCTGCACCACCAAACTGCACATGCTCGTCGCGAAACGATTGCACATTAGGAATAGTACTAAGATACTGTCGGATCATCGTGCGAAGAATGCCATTGCCCTTACCATGAAGGATGCGCACTTGCCCCACTCCTACAAGGATAGCATCATCTATAAATCGCTGCACGCGAAGAATAGCCGCTTCGGTACGCATACCTCGCACATCAATTTCTTGACGGAAATTATTACGATGCTCGTCTATCGTTTTGCGCGTTTCACGACTATAGCTATAGGCTTGAAACTGTTGCTGTTCTTGCGGTAGAGTAGCAGCATCAATACTTTCAAGACGGTTTAAAGCCATCTTCGAACGCATACCACCAAAGATCACTGTAGCTTGCTTGCCATCAATATTTTCTACCTTACCTACAGAAGTAAGCCCTTTGATCCTAACCTGACTACCTACCACGATAACACCAGCCGTTTTTTGTTTCAAAGCCGCTTTCTGTAAAGCCTCAGCGGCTTCTTTCTGCTTAGAAGATTTCTCTTTGAGATGTTGCTCGTGTCGCTCTTTACGACTTTTAATTTTATCTATCTTCTTTTGAAAATCGTCATCGCTAAGCAGCCCGTGATCCTTTATCTGTGTGGCTCCAGCCTTTCCTTTCTGCGTCTTTTTCGTTGCAGACGGTGTTGCTTCCAAAATATTCGCTTCATATTCAGCAAGCTGTTGGCGAATACGTTTGGTTTCTTCTTTTTCGGCTTGCTTCTCACGAATTTCCTTAATAGCATTCTCTATGCGCTTATTGCTCTCGCGGATAATTTCCTCAGCTTGCAACTTCGCACGATTAAGAATTTCTTTACGACTTTGCTCTAGCTGTGCCATGTCCTTTTCGTATTGAGCAATACGCTTTTCTAGTTCCTTCTCGTGTGCGTGAACTGTTTGGCGTTTGCTTTCCCAATAGCGTTTGTCGCGCACAATATCCTGCAAATATTTATCACTCTGGATATAATCAGAACCAACTATCTCTGACGCATCTTGGATAACCTCTTCAGGAATACCTGTTTTGCGAGCTATCTCAATAGCAAAAGACGAACCCGGACGTCCAATAGCAAGCTGAAACAAAGGCTTCATCTCATGGCGATCATAGAGCATCGCACCGTTGATAACACCAGTATGTTCCTTTGCAAAGTGTTTGAGGTTCTGATAGTGCGTTGTTATCACTGCCCACGCTTTCTTCTTCCAAAACTGCTTGAGTACCGATTCGGCAATGGCTCCACCTATTTGCGGTTCGGTACCAGTACCAAACTCATCTATTAAAATGAGTGTTTTATCAGATGCTTGGCGCATCATCATCTTCATATTCATAAGGTGCGAAGAGTAAGTACTGAGGTCGTTCTCAATACTTTGTTCGTCACCAATATCAATCATAATATCATGGAAGATGCCTGCTGTAGAGCGATCGCCAATAGGCACAGACAAGCCACATTGCAGCATATACTGCAACAGTCCTACGGTTTTTAGACAAACCGACTTACCACCAGCATTAGGTCCAGAGATTATTAAGAGGTGATTATCGCTTGTAAGATGAATATCAAGGGGAACAATGCCGTCTTTTCCCAATCGTTGTTTAAGGAGAGGATGATAAGCACGAATCCAATCCACCACAGACGCTGCCTGCACTTCTGGCTCAAAAGCCTCAAAGGTATTAGCTAGTTCTGCCTTAGCACGAATGAAATCAATCTGGGCTAGCAAATGATAACTATCTAATATTTCACGAACGTTAGGACGTACCTTTGTGGCAAAGTCTTTAAGAATATGAATAATCTCACGATGTTCTTCGTTTTCTAGTTCGCGCACTTTATTATTTGCCTCTACTACTTCGGTAGGCTCAATAAAAACAGTCTTTCCCGTTGCGCTCTCATCGTGTACTATACCAGATATTTTCCTTTTCAAACCTGGGGCAACAGGAATTACCAACCTACCATCACGCATCGTGGGGGTAACATCTTTCTCTACTAATCCCTCCGACTGTGCCGACCGTAATATATTATATAATGTACGCGAAATACTACTTTCGGCATGAGCTAGCTCGCGACGAATACGCAACAGTTCGGGTGAAGCGTTATCGCGCATCTTACCAAACTTATCAATAATTTGTGAGATGCGATTGACAAGTAAAGGAAAGGTTGCCACACCATCTACAAGCTTGTAAAGAGCAGGATAATAGCGGCGAATTTCTCCGTTATCGGTTTCATCGCCCCGACTCAAAAAAGCCACAATCGCTATGATTGTCTCCAACGAACGTTTCAGATCGAAGAGTTCTTCTACCTCCATCAGCGTTCCCTCTAAACGGATGCGTGCCACGCTTTCGCGCACATCGAAAAAGTTATTGAGCGGAAACTCGTCTTGTCCTTCTTGAATACCTCGAAATTCTCTTATCTCCTCCAGCCATGTATTGATAGTAGCAACATCGGTAGTAAACGTCATAGCCTCTACGAGTTCCTTACCTAAAGACGACAAGCAGCGAGCACGAAGCATTGCTCGCACTTCGTGAAATCCTATTTTTTGTTCAAAATTATTGGGATAGATCATTCTTACTTAACATCCACTTCCATCAATACTACATGAAGCTCCGCTTGGCTCTACCTCAAGCCCTACTTCTGCAGGATCGAAGGTAATACTGCCATCTTCACGAACAAAGCAAGGAATACAAACATCGCCTATTTTCTTTAATCGATCGAACTCTGGGCGATGATCGCGCAACGCTAGAAACTCCCTAAGATAATGCACATCTTCACCTATATCAATAACCTTAAATTCTGGATTGCTCTCCACAAGCTTGTCTACAACCTGACAATCAGGACAAGTGGGCATACTATAAATCTTTATCATAAGTTGTTTCTCCTTTTTATTTATTACTGCTATATAAAAGTATATTGCAAGTGAATGTAATACTTCTACAAAGGTACAACAATACAAATACTATACCATTTTTTAAATACTTTTTTAAGTTTTCAATCTGCCATTGAAATATTTTTTAAATAAAGTTTTCCATAAAAACTACATATTACCACTCTCTCTTTCTAAATATTTTTCTAAGACAATCATTAAAAAAATAAACTTTTCTTTGGTGTTACAAAATTAAAACACTACCTTTGTCGTGTTATCCTGAATACAATCTTTTTACCTTAAAAACTAGTACCTATTGAGATTGGATGCCCTCCCGCTGCGAAGCTAAGGGCATTTTTTTATGTTCCTATATGATATTTTATTAACCCTTCCATTGGTGCTGCTAGCACATTTACCAATTTATATCCTTGCTTATCAGCACATTTTTTAAGAATATCCTCATATATTTTCCCCACACTCCCAACAACTGCTATGGGATAATTCCTACTATAATCATAACGCATGATATTATTTTTAAAAAAGGCATCAAAATTTTGTTCTACAATAGAATGTAAAGCATATTCATCTAAATGCTGACGGATAAATTTAGAGATACTAGCAAGATACCTATTAGGCAATGGCTGCCTATAAACACGATCTATTATATCAGCATAAGTTTGATGCGTTTCTGTCAAAAAAGCTTCTTTCACTCGTGTAGGAAGTTGCTCTTTAAAGATAGCATTTAAGAATAACTTTCCTAAAACAGCACCACTTCCTTCGTCCCCAAGAATAAATCCTAAAGGAGGAATATTCTTAACAATTTGCTTACCATCATATAAACCCGAATTAGCACCAGTACCCAAGATACACGCAATGCCTGCTTCTCGACCACATGCAGCACGAGCAGCAGCCAAGAGGTCGCCTGCTACACTCACAACCCTTACCTTACCTTCACTTGTAAAGCGAGTAAGCGCTTCGTTTATCGTGGCTTCCATCATCGGAATTTTAGTCTCTGTACAGCCCGCACCATAGAAATATACTTCTTCTATAGTGCTTATGCTATTGCTTATTTGAGGGAAAAGTTCGTTTTGAAGGACATTTATAATTTCTTCGTTTTGCTGATAAAAAGGATTCAGGCCTTGTGTCTTTATCCTAACACACGCTGCTTCGCCCTTTATATTACTTCCCCTTTCAGCGCAAAGCGCCCAATCGGTTTTAGTGCTTCCACTATCGGCTATTAGTATCATATTGCTCAGTTTTATAACCACAAAACTACATAAAAATATCCTGTCTCACTAAGTTTCTTATCGCAAATAAAGCCTATATCCTTAATTTTAGAATAATTATACCTCAAACAGGAAGGCTAAAAGTAATACTTTGTTTACCTTTGTAACTTAATAAGACAATACTATTATGCTAAGACGTTTATATATTCTTTGCTTCTTTCTGACACTCTTGTGTTTACCCTCTAAGGCTGTACTTCAAGAAGATTCGCTGAAAAATTCTCTTTCTGTACTTCGTCATGAGCTTATCAAAGAACATCTTGAGCTTACCAAACAGCTCAACACCTCTAAAATGTTCAATGAGCGTGTCATCAGTCAGCTAAAAGAGTTTGGCGAAAGATCATCACAAGTATCGTTAATGCTATATTCCCAAAATAACGATAATGTATTCGACCTTACCTACGCTTGTCAGAAAGCGACAGACCTTTGGCAACATTTCCAAACACAAACCCACCCTTTTTATGAGGTAGTAATAAAAAGTAATGAGGACATAGCACGCTACGACTCGCTCATCAATGTGCTTAGCACAATGTACACCTTTGGTATGACCGAGCGTATGAAGATTGACCGCAATGTGTGCCTAACACTTGCATCTAGCAACCGCCGTATGCTAAAGGAACGCAACGAATACTACCATGAATTTATCCTATATTACGATTATAACAAAGAACAACTGCAATCGCTCAATACCTATGCACAAAAGCGTTATGCTGAAATACAGTCGAGTATCTTTACTAGTAATGGACAGAACTATATAAAGTTTCTAAGTACTTTCCCCTATAAGCTATCACAGCTAAAGAATAGCATCACAGAGAAATATACGCCACAAAATGCTGTTTCATCTCAATGGGATGTGCGTTGGATTAGTATGCTTTTCCTCACCTTTCTATTTTATGGCTTCCTTGCTTTCGTCATCAACCTTATTTTTATAAAATATATCCTCACGCGTCTGTTTGGCTTTAAACGCTTTCAAACCTTACAAGAAGGCTTTTTAATGCGCCGTCGAGACATTCTCATAACTTCCACTGTCATTTGCTTTGGCATCATCACGTTGGGCATTCGCTTCTTTGCTTCCAACGACTTGGTATATATGGCAAGCGGATTAATCCTTGAGTTTGTTTGGTTGGTAGCTGTCATCTTTGGCTCTTTACTTCTGCGTGTAAGCTCGGAAGAGGTAAGATATACCAATCGTCTTTACTATCCCGTTATGCTTGTGGGAGGCATTGTCATCATCTACCGCATAACCTTTATGCCAGGAACACTTGTAACCTTTTCTTTCCCTATCATTCTTGCTATTGCTGCTTTATGGCAAGCTTCTTTACTCTATCGTCATCACTTACGAGTGCCTAAGAATGATCTTTATCTTGCCTATATCTCACAAGCTGTATTCGTATTCGCCCTTGGATGCTCTTGGCTAGGCTATTCGTTTTTAGCCGTACAATTCATTATTTGGTGGATGATGCAGCAAGCGTGTCTGCTCACATTGGGCTGTTTGCGCAATTACCTTGATAGGTATAAAGAGAAAAAAGCCAAAACGCTGTCTATACAAAAACGCTGGTGTTTTAGGTTTGTTTATTCGGTTATCTTGCCTACAGCACTAGTGCTATCCTTCATCGTCTCTATTCTGTGGGCTGCCGATGTTTTTAATCTTGGAGAAGTATCCAAAAATTTATTTAAAATCAATTTCATCAATAGCAAAAACTTTAAAGTTAGCATCTACGCACTGGCACTAGTTGTGGTAATGTGGTTTCTATTCAACTATATTAATAAGACAGTGCGCGATGGGGTGAAACTTTACCTTCAAGCAAAAGATCCTGACACAGCCGCCTCGCGCAGTGTGATGCTTATCAACGTAGTACAAGTGGTGGTATGGGGTGCTTGGCTATTAATATCGCTCAATATGCTTGAAATTAGCAGCACTTGGCTCATCGTTGTTTCAGGAGGTTTGTCGACGGGCATTGGTTTTGCTATGAAAGATATTTTGGAAAATATCTACTATGGCATTTCACTAATGGCAGGACGTATCAAGGTGGGCGACTATATTATCTGCGATGGGGTGCGCGGAATTGTAAGCTCCATAAGCTATACCTCTACCCTTATTGAAGCTACCGATGGTGCGGTAATTGCTTTTCAAAACTCGCAACTCTTCACAAAGAATTATAAAAATATGACCAAGAACCATGGCTACGAACTCGATGGTATGCAAGTGGGAATAGCTTATGGATCAAACCTAAAAGAGGTGAAACAGCTTTTAATAGATGCCATTTCACAGTTGCCATGCGTTAGAAAAAACAAACCAGCATCAGTGGGTGTGAAGAGCTTTGATGATAGCTGTGTTACATTACAAATCTATGTTTGGGTAAGTGTACTCACGCATTTTGCAGCCGACAGTATGATCATGGAATGTATCTATGAAACACTCAATGCCAACAACATTGAGATACCTTTCCCACAACGTGAGATCACCATAAAGAAGGCAGAATAAGAGAGTTGAGAGATGAGAGATGAGAGATGAGGGTTGAGAATTACCCGACCTATAGGAAGGTAAGACATAGTAACTTGAAAAATATTTATAAAGGATGGACTGTTATAGACTTTATAGCAAAGTTATAACTGTTTAATACACAGGCAATTACAAAAAAGTTACCTTTTACTCGGTAAAAGGTAACCTTTTGCTTCATAAAAGGTGATGTATTGCAGTGCAATAGATTATCAATGCAAAAAGCGCATAGAAAAAGATTAGGATGACCATCAAAAGAAAAAGCATTTCCATAACGTTTATTTGAATACTTTTGTTTAACTTTAATCCATCTCCAGCACTAAATGCTGCTTTACAGAGCTGCATATATCGGCTAATCAAGTTGGTTATCAGCATAAACTTTATTGTCTTTTTACATCTATAAAGATGCTGAATTTCAACGAGATAGCCGATTTTGTTATGTTATATTTTGTTACCTAATTATCTCTTTTTTAGAGACCTATCATGTTTTCTTTCTGCCACAATTCCTGTTAGCTTAGGGACGAAAGATTCGCAAACCACAAAATTTTAACAGACTATTGTTTAATGAAAAGTTTTTTAATACTTAAATGTTACTGTCAATGATATTTTACGTCCATCAGCATGTGCATATTCAGCATCTCTTGCCATCAGCATAGAGGTGGTAGTGTAGTAAGTATTGTTAAATAAGTTAGAGATACCCAAATTAATATCCCAAGAGTTTAGCTTGTACCCTGCTGTAAAGTTGAGCAGATTAAAGCTGCTGATCTTACCTTCACCTTCGTTATATTTTCCGTCATCAATAGGTTGAAAGCGGTCGCGGTTTCCTGAGTGGATATAATGTAGCTGTAAATAAGCATTTTTCACAGGAGAATAATCTATATACATTGCGAATTTAGCAGCAGGTATAGAAATATTAGACATATAACGACTCCATTGCCCATAAGTATCTTTTATCTTACCTTCAAACCATGTAAAGTTAGCCCCAGCTTTTAGGTTATTAAGAAGCTGTGCATCTGCGTTGAGTTCTATACCATATACCTTTTGAGGAGTGCGGTTTACTTCCCAAAAACCTGCTTTATTAATCTTAAGGTCGCTACCTAATTTTGAGTATGTGTAGAAGAATGCACCATTTAGCTGTAGCCAACGATTGATATCAGAATAAGCTCCAATTTCATAGTTATCAGTCTTTACAGGCTCTGTTAATATTTTAGATAAAACATCTTCTTTAGCAGCACGTAGTGTACGACCTAAATCGAAAATAGAGAAACCTTGAGAATAAGCTATGAAAGGTTGGAACGCACGATATTTATTGTAAGATATACCAGCATTAAATGATAAGTTGTTATACTTGAGATTTCCGCCTTTTACATGTACCTCTGGAGCACTTTTCTTTGTGCGTAATATGTCGTAGTTAGGAACATTAACATCTATAATATCATAACGAGCACCTACCTTGATGTTAAGATCTTTAGAAAGAGTAGTTTTTGTTTGCAAGAATATTGCTTCGTTATTACTTGTAAGGTTAGGTACCCAGTAACGCCCATCAACAAGAGGCTGTGAAGTTTTATCTAAAAGATAATCAAACCCATATACAAGACGTGTAAAGGAGTTGTCAGAGAAGGTTAGTAAGGTGTTAAATTGAGAACGGAACCCAAACTTTTGATCCTTTATAGTAGCCTGACCGCTTGTTTCTTCCCAGCGTGGTTTTTTAGGGTTATGCTTTCTAAAATCGAATATAGTGTATAGACTTGTGCCGTAAAGAGAAGCCTCAAAGTCGGTGTTTGCAAACAGTTTTCGAGAGGTAAACTTTAAATATGCATTATGGTTATATCGTGTACCTTCATCAGATGCTTGAGGATCTTTATCGCCCAAAATACCTATTGCAGGAGTTTTGAGATATTCTCCTTTTTTCTGAATTAAAGAAGTATGTTGCAAACTTCTATAAAAATTATACATAAACTCTATACTGTTCTTAGGTGAAAAGGCATAACCTAATTTCACAAGAGCATTTGATGTATAAGTATCTCCAAGCCCATAACGTGGCGAGATATATTCTCCATCTCCATCTATGCTGCTACCTGTTTTAGAAAGAGTCCCACTAACTAAATAGCTAAGCTTATTGATAGAACCATAAAACTGCTGGTTAAAACGATAGCCCATACCATTGCTACCATGATAGAAATTATATTACCGTATAAAGAGGTAGCACCCTTTATTATTTCTATATGGTCAATGGCAGAAACATCTAAAGAGCGAATGTCTCTATCGGTAGATCTTAAAGGGGTAGATTGTGGTATTCCATCTATTAAAACAAGAGCACTTCTACCTCTAAGAGACTGAGTTCGTGAGCTTGTAGTGTTGCTTGCTAAAGCCATACCCGGAGTAAGCAAACCTAATAAATGAGATATATCAGTTTCTGCTTTGCTCATTTGTGCTATTTGTTTTTGATCTATAATAGTAACAGTTGTAGCAGCATTAGACTTTATTTCAGGAATGCGTGTTGTACTGATTACTATTTCTTTTAAAAGAAGTGTAGAGTCGACCTTGGTAATATCATTAGCGTAGCTGTTAGTGTATGCTAATGCAGCCATACCAAGAAGTAAATAATTCTTTTTTGTCATGTTAAATTATACTTAATATTTAATACTAAAAAGCGTTCGTCATTAAAATATTTAACGAACGCTGAAAATCTTTTGCAAAGATATATAAATAGTTTGGAAGCGGCAATACTTAAAAATAATGATAAGTAGGATAACATTTTTTATATAGTTAGTGTTTACTGAATAATTTATAACTCTCTGATATTTAATTTTATATAACTTTATTTCTTCGTTTGTTTAACTAGAAAATCGTACCTTTATATAGTTAAATCCATAGCAAGATGAAGTTTTACGCTCCTAAATACAAGCAACTTGACCTCGGTTTGCTTCGCTCATCCCTTGATGAGTTGGACAAGACAAACCGATGGGTGGCTCTCGATGCCCTTCTTCCGTGGACCGAACTTGAGAAGGAATACAACTCAAGGTTGGACAATCAGAAGAAAGGTGCAGGGAACAAGCCGGCACGCATGATTCTCGGCGCAATGATTATCAAGCACAAACTAAAACCTAAGTGATGCCGAGACCATCGAGATTATCAGAGAGAGTCCCTACATGCAGTACTTTTGTGGATTGCATGAATTCACCGACAAGCCTATATTCGACCCAAGCCTGTTCGTCACGATACGCAAGCGAATCTCTGAGGAAGAACTAAACAAGATGACAGTCAAACTTCTCGACAAGCAGAGGCGTCTTCTTGTAGAGAAACGCAAGCGTGAGGAAGAAGGCACGAGAAAGTCGTATGCTTGTAACCTCTCTCACAGCAGCACTCCCCAGTTCTGCCATCTCTGTAATCTCCACAAAGTGTTCTCCAATATGATAGCCCTTCTGTGAAGTCTATGCCTGCGCCTTAGCGATGACACGTTCAAAGTTCCAGTATTTGCCATAGCCCATCACTTTCGCCAACTTGCGTGAGTTCCACTATTCTTTGTCATCGGCATCCACCTCTCGAAGTTGTTCAAAAGGAGAATGAAGTTCGGGGATGTTGTTTGTGTTTTGAATTTCTGTCATAATTCATTTCGTTATTACTTCCTAAACTTTATCAATTCCTCACCACTCATAAACATCGGCTGCCCCTCTGCATACTCTTCTTTCTGCTTTGCATCCGCCTCGTATTTCTTCTTGTCAGCTTCGATAATTCCGTGAATGTCAAACTCTCCGAGTGTTATCTCTTCATCGAAGAAATAGCAGAAATACCGCTCATGGCAAGGGTTGAGATACCCTTGGATCTTCATCTGTTCACGAGTCAGCTCACCAGTGTTCTTCACACGAAACGCCTTATACACCTTATTCTCGCCATCCATATATAGGATGACAAACTTTGCGTGCTTCACATATTCGCGACTCTTTACCACACCGCCATGCACGTCCTTACCCAGGCGCACGTTATAGGCATCATCTCGCTTGCCTCCTTTTCGGCTGAATATCCAGTTCAGATGCTCGTAGCCGTTCACGATGCCAACGAGAAACGTTGTCTTGGGATAGTTCTCCAAGTAGTGCATCGTGAGAAACTGCTTTGGTATGACATCGTGCGGACGTGGCTCTACGATTGGCATCTTGTCCTCTGGCAGCGTCCTCGGATCTACGCCAAGCGGACACTTGGCTACATAGAACGCTTGCTTCAACTCGAACATCACGGCTTCGTTCTCGTTAGCGATTTCTTTCATCATCTTCTCACTAAGGGCTGCGTTCTTCATTACCTTTTTGTAGTATTCCCTTTCTTTCTTTGGCTTACGCAGTGCAAGCGAGAAATACTGCTGGTCGCTGCTTTCACGGTTGTCGAATGGGTGATATACTTTGCCAAGCAACGATTGGAAGTTTTCCTTGATGTACACGTTGGGATTCACGTCGCTCTTGGCGGTCATGGCATAGAACTCGAAGTTCTCCTTTAGCATCTGCTGTATCTCTTTGCGGAACATTTTGCGCACTTTATTGCGCCAAGCTACCTTGCTTGACTGGTGATTCCTACCATACAATGCTATCACGAAGAGGAAATTCACGTCGTAGTGTGCAAGCAAGAACGTATCTCTGTCGAAGAGTCTGTTCTCAAACTGCCTACTGAGATAGTATTGTTGTCTGCGCTGCCCTGCTTCCTTGTCGCTATCAATGAGTTTTATGTCGTCTTCGGGCTGGAGCACGTTCTGGTTGGCGGAGATGAAGAAGTTGGGGATGATGTTATAGCCTTCGGTCACGTCGTCGCGCAGCTTCACATGTCCGCTTATGGCTTCCACCTTGCCGTCATTGAAGAGGTCAATGTTCCATTGTATCACGTTCCGTGCGTAGGTAAACTGCTTGTACACGGATTCCTTGCCAAGTGAATTGCCACGCTTGTAATACTTGGAGTCTCCGATATAGTAGATGTTGTCGTCTGTCTCGTTGTTGGTCAGCTCCTGGTATTGGTAGATGTGGTCCACTCGCTTGCCATCAGGCTGATCTTTCAGTTCCTTGGGCAACTTCTGGTCACCGGCTATCAGTTCATCGATGATAGATTCAAACACTATGTGGAAACTCTTCACCAATAGGTATTCCCTTTGGTCGACGTTGAGCATGATATTGTCGGGTCGGTCGAAGAAGGCATAGCAAAGTTCCCATAGCTCCAACGCCTTGTCGGAGAAGTATTTGTACTTGATTTGCTTTAGTCGTCGCTTGCCGTAACCTTTGATGTATCTTGCAAACTTGATGCCTTGTATCAAGGGGAAGTTCACGTTGATTCTCACTGGAAAACCATATTCGTCGTGCATATGCTGCAAGACACTATAATAGATGACAAGCAGCTCCTCGTCAAAGTTTATCTGACGTTTTTTATTTATCGGGTTCAGATAGCTCACGTCTTGCCGACGTGTTCCACCGATGCTTTCCTGTATCACGGCTTGGTTTCGGCTGATGGTGCGTGTCCAGTTTATCTTGTTGTAGCCGGAATGGAGATTCTTCACGATGAACATCACAAAACTCTCGTTCCGCTTGTTCCACTCTTGCAGAGTGAGCAGTACATCGAGAAACGTGTTTGCCTTGCGCTTCCTTGTGTGTCCCATCATCGGGGCTTGCTTGTAGAGTACTATGCTCGACTGCCGCTTGCCGTCTTCCACTCGGTCAAACTCATGGTCTCGGAACACGGTGATGGCTCGGTATATCCACACGCTGAGATTGTAGATAAACGTGTGTTCCTCTGTTGTCAAGTCCTTACACTTCTCTGCATTGATTAGGTCCTTAGGCTCGATATGCCCGAACACCTTTTCTTTGCCAAACTCGCCTTCCAGCAATACCTTGGGCAGAATAAACACGCAGTCGTTCACGTCGGGGTCGTCGTTGAAGTAGTAGCCTACATAACTCAAACTGACTTTTCCCTCTACGTCTTGAAGCACACCAAGTCCTTTGAGAACATCGTAGACATCCTCATATTCATATTGGTATTCCTCGATTAGTATGCGCATACGCTTATTCTGTTACTGTATTCACTGCCCAACCTTGGACTTTTGCAAATTTGATAATGAAATCTATGTTGTACTCGTTCCACCATGTCAAAACTTTGTACTTGACTCCATCTGATGATGTTTGTTCTGCACCGAAACATGAGGTGTAACTGCCTGTTATTTCTTCAGTGCGTGCCAATACTCCTTTATATCTATACTTGTTGTCAACAGTATCATCAAATGCCAACTCGCTTTGCAGTTCTGCAAATGTCTTATCTGAATGTTCGCTGATATATTTCATCACGATACTATACCCAAGGTCTTTCTTTGATAGTCGTGATTTACCGTCAAACGAATATTTCGTGTAATCTATTGCGTTGCCATTCTCATCTACTGTTATGAAAGTATCATCATTAGTTTTGATATTTTCTTCGCCTACAATGCCGACAAGGAACGTTCTTATCGCCTCGATATTCACCTTGTTATCGCTGCCATAGAACGCATCGAAGCATATTTCTGCTTCTGGCTCGTCACTGACCTTGAAGAGTGAGATGTCGCCGTCTTTGAACACGTCGTTCCACAGATAGAACAATACTTTGCCGACAAACTTCTCTTCCGATATCTCGCTGCTGTCCTTTGGTGGTTTGCAGAAGAAATAACCGAGTTTCTTGTCGTCGCTGCTTGTCTCCTTGGCTATGCGCTTGTTGATTTCCTTAACAAACTTCCACCAGTCGCAGTATTCGTTGCCACATCTTATCTTCCAACCCTTGCCAGCATCGGCTATCTTCACGTATCGCCAGTCCCAACGGCGCTTGAAGGCGGAGTCTATGGGGAACAGGCTTTGGTCGCTTGTGTTCATGGTTGCCCATATATATAGATTATTGGGCAATAGCAGCACTCGTCCGTTCTTAATGTCGTCGGACAACGTCTCGCCATAGTTGCTTGTGTAGCCGTCCACGGCATCGTCCACGTCCAGTCCGTTTTCGATGGCATACTCTCCGCCCTCGGCAAACGCTTTCTTTATCTCGTTCTGCAAGTCGGAGTCGGCTTCTATCGGGTAGGTGGAGAATCCATTGTCGCTTCTGTCGAGCAACTGAAACAAATCACCGAATATCTGGGCGCAGTTGCCTCGGTTGATTTCCTCAATCACCAAGAACTGCGGTTCTGCCGTCTCGTTGCCATTGGCATACTTCTGCCATGCACCGAGGTAGGCTTTCAAGAACGCTTGTTTGACAAAGGTGTAGGTGATACGCTTCTCCTTTGCTACCTCAAATCCCTGTGCTCCATACACTGGCGTTTCTTCCATAGTCGGCTTATATGCACCGACAAAAGTGGAATAGTCGCTGTCTGGGTGGAACGTGGTGCGAATGGTGGAATATGCTTTGGTCAAGTCGTTTATTTCATACGACTTGCCTGTGCCAGGCGCACCGTAGTAGATTTGCTGAAGAGCCAATCTTATGCCTTGTTTCTTTTCATTATCCTTTTGAACAGAAACATTAGGCGTTAGTTCTACAAACATCTTGATAAAGTTCTCATACAAAGGCTTGGGGATAAAATACAAATAATATTCTCCAAAAGTCGTTTTGTATATGGCAAAGTAATCTTCGCTGTTTTTATCCATGGAAAGATGCAGGTCGTTTATAAAGAAATTTTTGATTTGCGACCTTCCATTTTCACCATTACCATAAGCTTTTCTATCCCCACGTTTAGAAATCTCTGCAAGTTTAAGCTCTATTGGCATATCCTTATAACGCTCATGGGAATAGTTTAATGGCTTAAATATGAGATTGACGATTACTTCGGTATCTTCTCTGTTAAATACAAAGAAATCATCGCACCAACTTCTTCCTAATTCAAATTGCTTGCCACCGTCATCAACTAAGTCATTAGCTCTGAAACGTTGTATTTTGATTGCATTTACGATCATAATTATAATAGTTTACCCCATTGGTCTGCCACAGCTTGAGCAAATCCTGGGAAAGTTTTACTTCTAACTCTTCTTCTTTCTTCTGTTGAAATCTTCGTGTTGAACGAATCTGAATACCATTTAGGTAAAGAACGCCCACTTGACAAAATTACTCGTTCTCCGGGATCAACTATATTCGTTGCTTCCAAAGGTGGAAGATTGTGTAGCCACAGACAAGTTTTCTTTGAAGCGGAATCACCGAACCAAAAAGGTTGAACTATTTGGTCTGGTTTACGATAGACAGAATTCATACAGCCGACTGGGTTTTCTATTGCCCATCTTTTTATATCAGTTTTTGTAAACTGCATAAAGAATTCTTCTGCTTCAGCTTTCATCTTTCTTCTGCCTATATGATGTGGATGCTCACGGCGTTGGTCAATAGGAAGATTTGCGTCATCTGGATGGTATAACCATCTTGCGCCACTTACCGACAGATAGGTGCAAGGTGGGTGCGCTATCATCAAATCCCATTCTTCGCCATCTGGTAAAAAGTATTCTTCTCCTGTTTCTAATTTACCACCGTGGTTTGGAATCACTTGTAAGACATCTTGCATAAAATGCCATTCTGGATGTCCGCCACTACACTCCAAAATATCACAGCTATATGCATTATGTCCTCTTTCTCTAAACGCTTTGCATATAGCTTGACTTTCTTCACACGCTATTAATATGTTTGCCATTATCGACTAATTATTTTATATATTGAATCTGCTATTGCTTTTGCAAAATTGACAGGAACGGCATTTCCAATCATTTTGTAGCAATATGCTCTATTCCCAATAAACTCAAAGTCCTTGGGGAAAGACATAAGCAGTGCAGCTTCCCTTATTGTTATAAATCTTGCTTGTTCTATGTTTGGATGAATAAACATGAAGCCATCTTTCTGCAAGTGAGCAACCACAGTTGGAGATGGTTTGTCCCATTCCAAATTTCTATACTTTCTATATAAAGTTTCTTTTCCTGTAACCTTTTTATAAAAAGCAATAGCCTCTTGTTGTGAACACTTGTTCATATCATTTGCAATCCATTCTCGAAACACTTGAATGTCACGTGAACTGCAATGACGTGGCAAATGAAACGGGTCAGTTTCATCCGTTGCATAATGAGAAACATTCCTGCCTTTTACTTTCTCGATCTTTTTCAAGGGGAATATAGGCGGAAGCCCTCCTATGGTATCACGGACTGTAAGATGCTTGTTACTTTTGCTATTTGAAAGGGTATCGTAGAAATCTGTGATAGACAATCCCGAACCATTTTTCACTCCACATAATATAACACGCTCACGATTCTGTGGAACAGAATAATCGAAAGCATTATATACTGCATCTTTAAACTTTTGAGGTTCAAGAATAGTATATCCAATCTCACTTACAGCTTTGTAAATGCGTTCTATGACAGGTTTGCCACTAGGCTTAGCACTTAACATTCCTGTCACATTTTCGAATATGAAAGCCTCTGGCTTTATATCTTCAACAACTTTTACAAAACTTTCAAAAAGATAATTCCTATAATCATCTTGCATGGAATTTTTGTTAGTTGCTCTTCCGTGAATTGAATACGCTTGGCATGGAGGACCACCAATTATCAAATCAACGGATTCTCCATTAATTAATTGTTTCAACCCTTTTTGAGCTTCTAAAGAATTATACTTTGCATATAAATCTTTAGATTCCTTCGACCAATTGCCATTTAACAGCTCATCTGTCCTTTGTATGTCAAACAAGATTACTCGATTTTGAGCTTGTTCGTCGCTTTCTTGCCATTTTTTTACAAGGCGATTTCTTAGGGTTTGTACCATAGGTAATTCCCACTCAATATGAGCTAGTCCCCTAAAGTGTCCAGATTCCATAAAACCCTCGGACAAACCACCACAGCCTGCGAACAAATCTATAAAAGTATATTTCTTGTTTGCCATTTTATTTAGCCGATACTTCCTCCAACCCCTTTTTCACTATTTCCAAATAGTTCACTTCATCCTCAAAATCCTCACCGAACTGTGTGCGGAGAACGTTGAGTACACTTTTTATCTTGTTTGCTTGCTCCATGAGCAATTCTTTCTTATTCTGTTCCATTTTTACTGTTTCAGTCTGTGCAAATGCGATTTGTGGTTTACGAGGGTCGCCATTTTGAGCGACAAGGTAGCAAGCATTGCGTGTTAGCATAATGTCATCTATCTGACGCTCAGCACCAGAACCGATAACAACCATTTTATTGACGTCAATAAAATGGTCTTCTACATTTTGTCCTACATTTACACACGCTTCCTTGGCTTTGTCTATTACCTTTGTGAAATTTTGCCAAAGTTTATATCCTAAAAGAGAACACAAATCTCTTGCACTCCAACATTCTACATCATTGAGAACGCATGACACTTGTTCAAACTGAGAGAACAATGCTTGTATTTCTTCTTTTTTCATTTTGTTTCGTTTTTGAATTCTTCGAACCGCACTAAGTCGGTCAGTTCCACGTCTAATATTTTGGCAATCTGCATTAGATTACCTAAGTCTGGTTGACTTGAATTGGTACACCATTTTGATATGGTTGTTTGGTCTTTACCTAATTGTTCAGCCAACCATTTGTTCGTCCGCTGCTTTTCTGCAAGAACTACTTTTAGCCTATTTAAATTTTTACTTGCCATATAGTAATCGTTTCTCTTGGCAAAGGTACTGCTAATTTCTCTATATAAAGAAAATCCAAATAAAATTTATAGCTTATTTTCAACAAAATGAATTAAATGCTATTATTAAGCATGCATTTCTTGTTTTTTGCTTAATTAAAATGCATTCATATTTGTATGGAAAAGCCACACTAATTTGACCCACGCTGGCAAGTATTTTAGACCCAGTAAGGTTAAAATAACCAGCCCCACCTTGCCAAAATAAGAATGACCC